>OGEQ01001147.1_pt1 | contig 23184 bp, 13 predicted proteins | sample 1570731 | NCBI WGS metagenome assembly OGEQ01 (sample SAMEA2582132, study PRJEB24529) | metagenome | biome: Human gut stool | place: China | collected 2011
CCGTGATCTGCTTCATCTGTACAGACACAATAAGGCGCTGTATGAACTGGATACGGATCCGGCAGGGTTTGAATGGATCAATAAGGACGATACCTTCCGCAGTATTTTCAGTTTTGTGAGACACTCCAGAGATAATAAGAAGAATCTGTTGTTTGTCTGCAACTTTACGCCGATGGAACGTCCGGATTACCGGGTGGGTGTGCCGCGCAGAAAGCAGCTGAAGCTGATTTTGGACAGTGATGATCCAAAATACGGTGGAAACGGTGTGGAGCGTCCGAAGGTATATAAGCCGGTGAAGCAGGAATGCGATGGTCAGAAGTATTCGATCGCATATCCGCTGCAGCCATATGGAGTGGCAGTGTTTGAGTTTTGAAAATAGCGTTGAGCACAAAGAGATAAAATACGACAGGAGAGCGAAAAAAGAAGCTCTTCTGTCGTATTTTGTTTGAGGAAGTAAAATAAAATCTTAAAATACGAATTTTATATTAAAAATAAAAAATATTTTTTATGAAATTGAATATAAAAATTGAAACATGGAAAAAATAGTGTTATACTGGCTGTAAAAAGGAGGCGATAAAAATGCTATGTCAGTTTTCGTTTCAGAATTTTAAGTCATATAGAGATGAAACTGTTTTTGATTTGCAGGCAACTGCAATTCCGGAATTCAAAGATAATTTGATTGTGAAAGATAAGTGTAGTGATCTTTTGCCTGTGAGTGTTATTTATGGACCAAATGGCGGCGGAAAGACGAATTTGATCCGAGCGTTATCTTGTCTTATTACAACAGTGGTGAGACCGATTCATGATTTAGGAAGTACTAGAAAGAGGGTCATTATGCAGCAAAAGGTTGTCGCAGAGCCTTTTTTATTTGATAGTGAATCGAAAGATGAGCCTACTGAGTTTGAAATTTTCTTTCGTACAGAAAAATATGAGTACCGTTACTATTTAGCTGTTTTAAAAGATGAAATATCAGCAGAAACATTGGATCGGAAAACAATAGGAGGCAAAAAGCCTGCACATATTTTTTATCGTGACGGCGAAGAGCTTACTTTAGGAACTATTTTAAGTAAAGAGAATGTAAATACCAAAGTGAATGAGAAAATGCCATTTTTATCTTTTTTGGCAATTAATTATAATATACCTGTGATAACAGAGGTTCAAGAGTGGTTTGAGTCATGTATCATTCGTAATTATGCGAACCCTGTTGCAGAATTGCAGATTATGGTATCTGATAATGAACAGACAAAGAATCAGATTATTATGTTGCTGAACGAAATGGGCATTGATGTAGAGGATTATAGATATGATGAAAAGGAAGAGCAGTTATATACTGTACGAACAATTTCGGGTAAGAAATATGAATTGCCGTTTAATCATGAATCTGATGGAACAAGAAAGTTGATTGCAGCGCTTCCGGTTATACTTGTAGCATTACAGGAAGGACGTCTGGTAATTATTGATGAGTTAGATGCAAAGCTGCATCCTAAGCTTTTGCGATACGTAATATCTATGTTTAAGAATAAAAAAATCAATAAATATGGAGCTCAGCTTTTATTTACGTCTCATGATATTGCTACAATGAAAAACACAGTATTCAGAAGAGATGAAATATGGTTTGCAGCTTTGGATGAAAACCATAGCAGCCAAGTTTATTCCTTGTATGAAATTAGACGGGAAGACAATGAAAGAGTGAACAATACAGCTGCATATGATAAGCAGTATTTGGAAGGTAGGTATGGTGCAGATCCTTATTTGCAGAACATGTTGAGTGGGGGTGAGTGGATTTGAGCCTAAAACCTCCGAAAAAAAGTGATTTAGATAAAAAATGGATGAAAAAGAGATTGGATAGAGCTATCAAGATTCAGCCAGAGTATCACCTTATTGTAACAGAAGGAACAGATACAGAACCTGAATATTTTGGTTCAATAAAGGATGTTATAAATAAGAAATATCCAGAGAAGATAAAGTTAGATGTATATGGTGAAGGTGATAATACGATTAGTTTATTTCAGAAAGCGAAAACTCGTGCGGAAGAAAGTTCAAATGTATACAAACATGTTTGGATTGTTTATGATACGGATGATTTTCCGGCAGATCATATAGATTCTGTTTTGCAATCTTGTGATACAGATAGTAATGATGAAACAACGTTTCATGCCATTTGGTCTAATCAGTGTATAGAATTATGGTTTTTATTACATTTTTCATATATGCAGTCAGATATTCATCGAGAAGAATATTGGCCAAAGCTAACGGAGTGTTTAAAACAAATTGGCGCTGGTGAGTATGAGAAAAATCGTAAAGATATGTATGAAATCTTACATCCGTATATGGAATATGCAATAGGAAATGCAAAAAGATTGAATGCGTCAAATGAGGGAAAATTACCATCTAAAGCAGCACCTGGAACAAAAGTTTATGAATTGATTGAAATATTAAAACCGTATTTGGCAGAAGAGTAGTAAGGGAAAATATCCATGGGGAAATCTTAGTTTGATTTGCTCATGGATATTTTTATGTGTGTCTGGCGGTCGCAAAATTTTTATTTTACGCTGGCAAGATAAAAAGCATACTTCAATACAGAGCCACTATAGAATATCTATTTGATTTGAATTATTAAAAATACACAAAAATAAGGGCTTAAATCCATGAAAAACAACTTTAAAATTGTTGAAAAATTACAAAAAACAAGGAAATATACTAAAAAATCAATAGTTAAAAAGCTTGAAAAAGTGATAAATCTATAAAAAATAGACAAAAACAGGGCTGCAAAATACGATGAAAAACAGACCGTTCACGTAAGAAATCGTTACTGTTCGCGAAAAAATGGTATGATTCAGCCATGGAAAAGGAAAGGACGTAAGAAGAAATGAGAAAGATTGCATTTAATGACGGCTGGACATGCAGACACGCCGGAGATTCGGGAAAGGGAAAACCGGTTACGATCCCTCATGATGCAATGCTGGATGAAAAGCGGACGCAGGAGAGCCTGGGAGGCATTAACATCGGCTGGTTTGAAGGATTTGACTATGTGTATGAGAAAGAATTTTCTGTACCGCAGGAATATGAGGATTTCAGACTTGTCTTTGAATTTGAGGGAGTCTACCGCAATGCAGAAGTGTATCTCAACGGGAAAAGAGCAGGATTTCGTCCGTATGGATATACAAATTTTTACGTAGAGGCAAATGAGTTTCTTCATTTTGGAATGAAAAATCAGATACAGGTCATTGCCCGCAATGCAGATCAGCCAAACAGCAGATGGTATTCGGGAGCAGGAATATACCGGCCTGTATCGTTATATATGCTGCCAAAGAAGCATATCGGCATCAATGGGGTAAAGATTTCCACAGTCAGTATCCATCCGGCAGTGATCGATGTAAAGGTTGAGACATCTGCATCGGGAGAACTGGAACTGGAAATTTTCGAAGGGGAGTCTTTGGTATCCGGTCAGGAGCCGGTCGCAAGCGTGAAGAAGTCTGCGGATGGAAATTTTCAGATGCAGCTGGAGATCCCAAATGCAAAATTGTGGAGTACAGAGTCTCCATTTTTGTATACATGCAGGGTACGGTTTGAAGCAGATGAAATAGAGGAAGTATTTGGAATCCGTAAGATTGAATGGAGCGCAGAGAACGGATTTTTGATGAACGGCAACCGGGTAATTTTAAGAGGTGCATGTATCCACCATGATAATGGTGTACTTGGCGCCTGTTGTTATCCGGAGGCAGAGGAGCGAAAGATTCGGATCTTAAAGGAAAACGGGTATAATGCCATCCGCTCTGCCCACAATCCTTGTTCCAAAGCACTTCTGGATGCCTGTGACAGGCAGGGGATGCTGGTCATGGATGAATTTGTGGATGTGTGGTATATACACAAGACGGAGTATGATTATGTAAATCACTTTGCAAAATGGTGGAAGCAGGATTTAAAAGATATGGTCGAAAAGGATTACAATCATCCTTCGGTAATCTTATATTCTACAGGAAATGAGGTTTCTGAGACGGCGCAGGAGAGAGGAATCCGTCTCACGGGACAGATGACAGAATATCTGCACAGTCTGGATGCGACAAGACCGGTAACCTGCGGGATCAATATCTTTTTTAACTTCTTAAGTTCCATTGGCTTCGGCGTTTACAGTGACAAGAAGGCGAAGAAAGAAGCAAACCGATCGGGTGGGAAGAAAAAGGCAGTAGGAAGTGAATTTTTCAATAATCTGGCAGGGATTTTCGGAAGTAAGACGATGAAAATCGGGGCAACGCTTCACGGCTGTGATGTAAAAACAAGAGATGCCTTTGCCAATATGGATATTGCAGGATACAACTATGGTATCTACCGCTATGGAAAAGATCTGAAAAAATATCCAAAGCGTTTGATCCTGGGAAGCGAAACATTCTGTTCTGACGCGTATGCCTTCTGGGAGATGGCGAAAACACATCCGAGGATCATCGGAGATTTTGTGTGGGCAGGAATGGACTATATGGGAGAAGTCGGTGTCGGTGCGTGGGAATACAGTGATTATGCGCCGGATTTCTCACATGGAGCAGGATGGATCACTGCAGGAAGTGGAAGAATTGACCTGACCGGAAAACCACTGGCCGAGGCTGCCTATACGAAGACGGCATTTGAACTGATGGAAAAGCCGGTGATCGCGGTACGTCCGGTCAACCACACCGGGGAGAAGCACTCGCCATCAGCATGGAAGATGAGCAATGCCATTGAGTCCTGGTCCTGGGATGGATGTTCCGGGAAAAAGGCACAGGTGGAAGTGTATGCAAGAGCAGACAGGGTGGAGCTGTTTATCAATGGAAAGTCGGTTGGAAGTAAGAAGATGAAAAATGACTGCAGAACTTCCTTTGATGTGATCTATGAGGAAGGAATCATTGAAGCGATTTCTTATGATGCACAGAACTGGGAGATTGCGAGAAATGTGCTCTATACAGCGGGGAAGGAAACGATTTTAACCGGAATCCCGGAAGAAAAAGAGACGGAAGCAAAAAAGCTGTGTTTTGTGAGACTGCAGTATACAGATAAAACCGGGACAGTCAAACCGTTGAAGCGGGGAACGCTGGAAGTGCATGTAGAAAACGGAGAGCTTCTGGGGCTTGGAAACGGATGTCCGTACAATGAGCGGGGATATCGGACTGCGAAAACGGATACGTATTACGGAGAGGCGCTGGCAGTGATCCGGGCAGGAGAGTCCGGGACGGTTAATGTACAGGTATCGGACGGGAAATATGCGTGTGCGGTACAGATTCCGGTAAGAAATAAAGAAGAGGTGGAAGAATGCTGAAAATAAGCAGACTGACAGTAGAAAATATGGAAACAGGATGTGTGACGGATAATCCGCAGCCGAGAGTTTCCTATTGTCTGGAAAGTGACAGACAAAATGTAACATTGAAAAAAGCGGTGATTTCGATAGGAGACTGGAAGAAAGAAACAGACTGCCAGATTGCAGTCCCGTATGAGGGCAGCAGATTACAGCCGTTTACAAAAGCAGAGGATGACGCGGGAGAGCGTGCCTGGGCCAGCACGGAATTTGAGACGGGACGTATGGATACAATCTGGTCCGGACGGTGGATCACTGACGGAGAGTATCGGTTTAAGGAGGCGAAGATTTCTCCGAAGACGATGACATTTCGAACCAGGTTTTCCTGTGAAAAAGAAATTGCCAGTGCGAGACTGTACGTAACGGCGCTGGGAATTTATGAGCTGTTGTTAAATGGAGAGAAAGTCGGACAGGATTATTTTGCACCGGGATTTACGTCCTACCGGAATCAGCTGCAGTATCAGACTTATGATGTGACAGATATGCTGAATGATCGAAACGAGCTGCTTGCTGTGGTCGGCGGTGGCTGGGCAGTTGGCTCTTTCACCTATAAAAGACGGAACAGAGTGTATGCAAAGCGACAGGCGCTGCTTGGAGAGCTGCGGATTTTGTATACCGATGGAACGGGAGAGACAATCGGGACAAATGAAGAGTGGGAAGTAACGGAAGAAGGAAATTATAAAGAGACAGAGTTTTACAACGGGGAAGTGTATGATGCCACCGTGGATCTGGAGAAAATTTCCTGGAAAAAAGCAAGCTTCGAACAGGTAAAGATTCATCCAAAGATCATGGCACAGTATGGAGCGCCGGTACGTGCACACGAAGAGTTTCGTCCGGTACAGATTACAAGAGCAAAGAGCGGTATGCTGATTTATGATTTCGGACAGAATTTTGCAGGGGTGATACACGCGGCAATTCGTGGCAAACAGGGACAAAAAGTGGAGTTTCGTCACGCGGAGATTCTGATGGACGGAGAGTTGTATACAGAACCATTAAGAACTGCAAAGCAAGAAGCGGTTTATATTTGTAAAGATGGAGAGCAGACCTATTCTCCGAAAATGACATATATGGGCTTCCGCTATGTGGGTGTGCGTGGAATTGAAGAGGATCAACTGGAACTGACCGCGTTGGCACTCTATTCGGATGTGGAAGACAACGGAAACTTTTCCTGCTCCAATGAACTGATCAACCAGCTGCAGAACAGTATTCGCTGGGGAGCAAAGTCCAATTTTGTGGATATCCCGACAGACTGTCCGCAGAGAGATGAGAGAATGGGATGGACGGGAGATATTGCACTGTTTGCGCCTACGGCAGCTTACAATTTTAATATCAGCCGTTTTCTGGAGAAATGGCTGTTGGACGTGAAGGCAGAGCAGAATAAAGGCGGCGGGATTCCGGTTACGGTGCCGCTTGTCCGGGTACCGCTGCAGTGGGAGATCATGATCCCGATGGCGGTGGATCACTGGGGCGATGTCTGTATCCTGGCGCCGTGGGCGGAATATCTGGTTCGCGGAGACAGAGGGCTTTTAGAGCGGATGTATCCGGTGATGAAAAAATATCTGAAGGCATGCAAATTCTGGGCAGAGCTGTTTTCTGCGGGAAAACACCGCAGGATCTGGAAGCTTCTGCATCATTATGGAGACTGGTGTGCACCGGGTGTCGGCATGTGGGAGTGGATGGGAAGAGGAAAATGGACCGCCACCGCATGTATGGCAAATTCCAGCCGGATTCTGGCAAAGATCGCGGATATTCTGGGGCAGGAAGAGGATGCAAAGTATTACCGGAAACTCAGTCAGGAGACCGGGGAGGCATACCGGGAAATTTTGATGAAAGCAGACTGCACGGTAAAGAAAGAGTTTCAGACAGCATATGTGCTGCCTCTGTATTATCAGATGCTCTCCGGAGAGGATAAAAAGAAGACTGCGGCAAATCTGGCGCGTCTGGTGAAAAAGGACGGGTATCACATTACGACCGGATTTCCGGGAACGCCGTACGTTCTGTTTGCGCTGGCAGACAATGGGTATGAGGAAGAGGCATTTAAAATGCTCCTTACGGATACCTGTCCATCCTGGCTCTATGAGATGAAAGTCGGAGGAACGACCATCTGGGAACGATGGGATGCACTTCGGGAGGACGGCACCTGCAACACGGGAAAAGATGACGGGACCGGAGGTATGGTTTCCTTCAATCACTATGCAAGTGGTGCAGTGGGAGACTTTTTGTACCGCAGGATTGCCGGAATCGAGGCCACAGAGGGCGGATACCGCTCTTTCCGGATCCAGCCGCTGACGGGAGGAAATCTGAAATGGGCAAAGGGAAGTGTCAACACAGCCTATGGAACAGTTTCCAGTGAGTGGAAGATTGAAGATGGAATGTTTACGATCCAGGTGCAGGTTCCGGTCGGAACAACATGTACACTGGTGATGCCGGGAAATACACAGAAGGTATTGGGAAGTGGTACTTATACGTTAAAAGAAGCAATCAGGGAAAGGAATGACCGAAATGGAAAAGAATCAGTTTTTTGACAACCCGCTGATGCGGACAAAAATCACTTCGGCAAATGTAAAGCCGAAAGAAATGATACTGGGGTATTTTCTCGGTCCGTTTTGCGCATTTATTTCAAATGCAATCTTCGGGGCGTATTTAAACCGCTACTATTCGGATGTGCTTGGATGGACGGATACGGCAAAATTTGGGATTTTTTCAGCGGTTCTTCCGATGGTTTCTGTCATTTTTGTGATTCTTGGAAATCTTCTGGTAGGGCGTCTGATTGATAATACCAGAACATCTCAGGGGAAGGCGAGACCGTATATGCTGCTGTCGGCGCCCCTTGTGACAATTGCGATCGCGCTGTTGTTTTTAACACCTCAAAATGGGAGTCCATCGACTCAGATGATCTGGATCGCGCTGTCCTATAACTTTTACTATGCAGTAGCGTATCCGTTTTTCTACACAGCGCACAGTTCTATGGTGGCCCTGTCTACGAGAAACTCCGATCACCGGGGAATGCTGGCAACATTTTCCAATGCATCCGGTGTGGCTGCTGTAGGAATCGGGGCAAGTATTTTAGTGCCGATGCTGCTGCAGAGTTTTCTCTTTGTGGAAAAAGACGGCGCTATTGATACCGCACAGAGTTATCAGAACTGGCGGCTCGTGATGATCGTATTATGTGTTGTGACATTTCTGGCGATCTTGCTGGAATATTATTTCACACGGGAGCGAGTGACAGAAGAAAATATGAAGCTGGCGATCAAAGAAGAAAAGCTTCCGATGATGAAACAGCTCAAAGCCTGTGTGTCAAACGGTTACTGGTGGATCATTATCTTATATTTTCTGCTGTTCCAGTTTGGAGGTCTGGTAAAGAATGGTTCCATGAGTTATTACTCCCGCTGGATGTTTGACGGAATCACAAGTGAAGCGGCTGCGGGAACGGCAATGGGAACATTGGGGCTGATCGGAGGACTTCCGACAGCAATCGGAATGGTTCTGGCGTGGCCGATCGCAAATAAACTGGGAAAACAAAAAGCAGTGACTATTGGTCTGGCAATTTCGGTTGTGGGAGGTCTGGTCAGCTTTCTGGATATTCACAATTTTACCATTGTATGTATTGGTGTGATCTTAAAAGGAATCGGTTCGATTCCTGCAATGTATGTGACACTGGCTCTTTTGTCTGATGTACTGGACCATCTGGAGGCAAAAAATGGATTTCGAAGTGATGGATTTACGATGTCTGTGTACGGAGCGATCATGGTGGGAATGACAGGACTGGGGAATGGTCTGATCAATGCATTGCTTACAGCCACCGGATATGATGCCTCTGCGTCAGTTCAGAACGGAGGCGTACAGTCCATGCTGGCGTTGTGTTATCTGGGGGCAGAGATCATCTGTTATGCGGTGATCGTAATCCTGATGTGTTTCTTAAAAGTAGAAAAGCATATTGAGGAAGATCAGAAGACGATTCTGCAGCATCAGAAAAAAGCGGTGTTAGAAGCCGGAGGAGTGTGGATCGAACCAGCAGAAAGACTTCGCATGGAACAGGAAGAGGCGGAGCGCATGGCAGAAGAGGCGAGAATCGAAGAACTCAAAGCATATTGTAAGAAAAAAGGCCTGGATTTTGAAATGCAGGAAGCAAGCTATCAGAAGAAACTGGCAGAGAAGAGAGCAAAAGCAGAAGCGAAGGCTCGAAAAAAACAAAAAAGCCAGTTCTCATAAAGAGTCAAAGAGGAGGAACGTTATGAGCGAGAAACGGGAAAAACAAACAAAATCAAAACGCCGCATCTGGCGCGGTGTAACTACGGCAACAGCATCTTTACTGACGCTGTCTATGTCAGCGACTCTGGTGATAGACGGGTTTCGTACGGACATTGACAAGTTTCTGGGCACTCAGAGTACAAAAATGGTGACTGAAAATGTAAGTGCAGAGGATTACACATTTCAGTCGGATTACAGCTCAACAACAGAGCTTCTGGATTCCATTGAAGATCTGGGAGAACGCATGAATGAAGAGGGCTCTGTTTTGTTGAAAAATGAGAATGCAGCGTTGCCGCTTTCCAAGGAGGAAACGCAGAAAATCTCTTTACTTGGATTCAGCAGTTATTATCCGGTACAAGGGGGCGATTTTGGAAGTACTCTCAGTGAAAATAAGGGAACGGATGCAGATACGGTAGATATGCTGGAAGCGTTTGAATCCAAGGGATTTGAGATGAATCCGACATTAAAAAAGATGTATCAGGGGTTAAAGGAAGAATTTAAATCAGAGGCAGTTCTTCCATGGGGTGTGACAACCTATTATCGTGCAACAGCACCGGCTACAACTGGAGTATTTACCAGTTTGGAACCTGAGACAGCAACGCTGGATGAGGCAGAACCAAATTGGAAAAAGAGTATGACGGATTACAATGTCATGATTGTGACACTTGCCCGTGCAGCAGGAGAAAATGCCAACTATACACCGGGAGAAGATGGGGTGAATCCAGAACAGGATCTGAATCAGGCGGATCCGCTGGGACTCTCTGACACAGAGCGTGCAATCATCGATGAAGCAGTCAATGCAAAAAAGGAAAACAATGGAAAATTGATCGTGATGCTGAATAATGCGAGTGCCATGGAAATTGAAGAGATCAAAAACAATACAGGCGTAGATGCGATTTTGGAAGTCGGACTTCCGGGAGGTTATGGCTTCTATGGTGTAGCAGATGTACTCAGTGGAGAGGTGAATCCGTCCGGACATCTTGCGGATACTTATGCAGTGGATAACTCAAGCTCTCCTGCAGCGCAGAATTATGGGAACTATTAGTGGACAAATGCGGATTCTGCATATTCCATCAATTCCGAGATTGTAGAAGCAGAAGGGATCTATACAGGATATAAATATTACGAGACAAGATATGCGGATACAGTATTGGGACAGGGAAATGCTTCTGACAAGACCGGAAGTTCCAATGGAAAAGCATGGAACTATGAAGATGAAGTTTCGTATCCATTTGGATACGGACTGTCTTATACAACATTTTCTCAGACTCTGGACAGTCTGGATGTGAATCTGGAAGATAAGACAGTGACAGCCAAAGTAACTGTAAAAAATACTGGAGATGTGGCAGGAAAAGATGTGGTACAGTTGTATACGTCTCTTCCGTATACGGAATATGATAAAGAACATGCGGTAGAAAAAGCAGCGGTACAGCTTCTGGATTATGAAAAAACAGGTGTGCTGCAGCCGGGAGAATCTGTTACTGTCGAGATTACGGCAGATGCTCAGGATATGGCAAGCTGGGACAGCACATGTGACAATGCGGCGGGAACAAAAGGAAACTGGATCCTGGATGCAGGAGACTATTATTTTACAGTCGGAAATGGTTCTCATGAGGCAGTCAACAACGTGCTGGCAGCACAGGGTATGACAAAGGCAAACGGAATGACTGATACAGGAAATGCAGCGAATGTGAAGAAATGGATACTGGATACATTAGATTCTGAGACTTTTGCATATTCAAACAATGGAACAGCGGTAGAAAATCAGCTGCAGGATATGGATCTGAACTACTATATGCCGGATACAGTAACGTACTTATCAAGAAGTGACTGGAAAGCAACCTGGCCAAAAACATATAAAGATCTGACAGCAACAGATGAAATGATCGAAGTGATGAAAAATGACCTGGTAGAGATCAAGGAACAGGGAAATCCGGATGAAGTTACATTTGGCGAGGACAATGGGCTGACACTTGCAAGCCTGAAAGGTGAGACGGACTTGACAAATGAAAAATGGACAGATTTGATTGATCAGATCACACTGGAAGAAGCGATGATCCGTACTGGATTTGGTGGAACCAGTACAAAATCAATTGTATCGATCGTGTCTCCGGAGGCAGTACAGAATGACGGACCGAACGGATTTAATTCTTATACATTGGGACAGTACGCAAATACAGATACAGATTCCGCAGATCCGTATGTCATCGATCCGGATGACAAGAATCTGAATTACAAATTCGGAACAATGAGTAATGAAACAGTGATTGCGCAGACATTTAGTAAAGAGATGGCTGCAGAGTACGGAGCTGTGACCGGAAATTATTCCATCTGGTCAAATCTTCCAATCCTCTGGGGTGCAGGAACGAACCTTCACCGTACACCTTACAATGCAAGAAACCATGAGTATTATTCTGAAGATGCGATTTTGACAGCATATCAGGCAGCAGCTTACATTGCAGCAGGAAAAGAATACGGATGTATCATAGCGCCGAAACATTTTGCATTCAATGATACAGAGATCAACCGTTCCGGTATTGCAACATTTATGACAGAGCAGAAAGCACGTGAGAATGAACTGCGTGGAACACAGGCAAGTGTGGAAGATGCACAGACACTTGGTATGATGACAACATTTAACAGAATCGGATGTACTGCAGGGAATGCACATTATGGTCTGCTGATGAATATTCTCCGCAAAGAATGGGGATTCCAGGGGCTGATGTCAGAAGACTTTATCCAGGATGCAAACTACAGTGTGTTAAAAGAAGCGGTACACTGTGGTGTAACGATGACTTGCAATACTGGTGACAGTAATATGGAAGCTGTAACAGCAAAATGGAATTACTGGACCACAGAGGCGGTCAGCAAAGATGCGTCTATGATGCAGGATCTGAAAAATGTTATGATGTGGCAGAATTATGCGCTTGCAAATTCCAACGCAATGGATGGATTGAATGAGACTTCACAGATTAAGGATGTGCGTACATGGTATGATAATGCATTGACAGCAACATCGGCAGTGTTGGCTCTGCTTACACTGGCAGCAGCTGCGATGTATATAAGAGATGCCAAGAGACGTAAAAACAGTTAAGGGAGGGTATGTTATGAATTTTATCAAAAAACAGGCTGCAGGCTTTTATCTGATGCTGCTTGCACTAATTCTCGGAACAGCAGGAATCGTATTTTATGTGATCAACTGCAACACGGCATATTTTTCCAATCTTGGAATCAGCTGGGGAGTTGTAGGATGTCTTGTGGCAGGAGGGGTTCTGGAAATTCTTTTTGTGGCCGGACAGGAAAAGTCGCCGGAAATGCCGGTACTGGATATTCTTCCGATTCTGGCGGGAGTGCTTTTGATGGCAGGATTTGTATTTTTTGTCCGCCTGAGAGTGAACAGCATTGCGACTATTTTATCATTTGAAAGAAATGCGCAGACTATGGCGGATTTGTCCAGTGCGATCATCGGAATGGGATGTACACTGGCAGCAGTTATCATGACGATTATCTCTTCATTTTTCAGAACAGTAAGAGAGGAAAAATAGAGAAGAGTGAAGGGTGTCTTATTACAGGCACCCTTATTTTGACGTTTGAAAACAGGCTTGGTATACTAAGAAAAAACAACCGATAAAAACAGTTGAGAGGAGACGAAACAATGATTCGAATTGCACTGGTAGAAGATGATCCGGCGTATGCAGAGCAGCTGCTTTCTTACTTGAAAGAATACGAGAAGGAGAGTAAAGAGAGGATCAGCGTACAGACATTTTCGGATGGGGAAGATATTGTAACAGAGTATCGGGCAGACTACGATATTATCCTTATGGATGTGGAAATGAAATTTATGGACGGCATGTCGGCTGCAGAAAAAATCCGGAAGATGGATACCGAAGTTGTGATTATTTTTATTACAAATATGCCGCAGTATGCGATACAGGGATACCGGGTGGATGCCCTGGACTATGTATTAAAACCAGTTTCTTATTTTGCGTTTACGCAGCGGATCGACCGTGCACTGACGAGACTGAAAAAGCGGGAGAAGAAATATCTGACGATTGCAGTGAAGGGCGGTATGATGAAGTTGGATCTTTCGGAGATTTGCTATGTGGAAGTGCAGGATCATGATCTGATCTATCACACAGTCGGGCAGGATTACAGAACAAAAGGCACGATGCGGGATGCAGAGGAAAGTCTGGCGGATGGTATGAAAGAGGAGCGGTTTTTCCGGTGTAACCGGTGTTATCTGGTGAATCTGGATTTTGTGGAAAATTTTCAGGGGAGTGACATCACCGTGAATGGAGACTGTATTCAGGTAAGCCGCGCAAGAAAGAAGGCATTTTTAAATGCGCTCAATGATTTTATGAATGGGGTGGGAAAATAGATGAGTGTGCAGGAAATGATCAATACTCCGGGATATTATTATTCGCTGGCATACTGGCTGGCAGCGTTCATTGTGACCTGCACGAATGAGAAGAGAATCCAGGGTATAAAACGATATGTGACACATTTGATATTTCTGGCAGCAATCGTGGGGTTTATGGAGATTACAGATGGTGTGAGGACCAGTTTGTTCCTTCCGTGTATGTTGGTGTCGGTTTCTCTGTTTTTGATCTATATTTACCGATGCTGTCAGTTTTCACTTGCCGAGGCTGGCTATTATTGCGCGCGAGCGTTTATCAGTGGAGAATTTGCCGCATCTTTCGGCTGGCAGATTTATTATTATGCAGTGAAGACATTTCAGATCAATCATGTGAAAAGTGTCCAGTGGGTGCTCCTTGTGATCGTGTATGCGGTCATATTTGGAATTTTATATCTGCTGGAAAAGTATTTGCAAAAAGGCGGCAAAGAAATGCATATCAATCGTCGGGAGCTGTTTACGGTTCTGATTATTACAGCTGCGGTGTTTGCAGTCAGTAACCTTAGTTATATTGATAAGGACAGTCCGTTCAGCAGTCAGTTTGCAGCGGAAATGTTTATTATCCGGACCCTGGTAGATATGAGTGGAATGGCGGTTCTCTATGCGTACCACATTCAGGTGCGGGAGCTGCAGATGAAATTTGAGGTGGACACGCTGCAGAATATTTTACAGATGCAGTACAAAAATTATCAGCTTTCTCAGGAGAGCATCGAGATTGTCAATCAGAAGTATCATGATTTGAAGCATCAGATCGCACTTTTGAAATCGGAAGCGGGCAGCCGAAAATCGGTAGAGTATCTGGAGAAGATGGAAAAAGAAATCAAGATTTATGAAGCCCAGAATAAGACGGGGAACAAAGTGTTGGATGCTGTTCTGACAAGTAAAAGTCTGTATTGTCAGAATAATGGGATCGGACTGACGTGTGTGGCGGATGGAAGTGTATTAAATTTTATGGAAGATATGGACATCAGTGCGTTATTTGGCAATATTTTGGATAATGCGATCGAAAGTGTGGAAAAGTTGAGGGAACAGGAAAAAAGACTGATCCATCTGTCGGTTGCAAAGCAGAAAAATTTTCTCAGGATCCGGTGTGAAAATTATTGTGAGGAGTCGTTACAGTTTGAAAATGGAATTCCGGTCACTACAAAGAAAGACCGGCGCTTTCATGGGTTTGGCATGAAGAGTATCAAAAGCACTGCGGCAAAATACGGAGGTTCTGTGACAACGGATTTGAAAAAGAACTGGTTTGAACTGCGGATCCTGATTCCACTTTCCTGAAAAAGTGTTTGCGGAGCAGGCAAAACAGAGCTACAATATGAAGTAAACAGGACAGGCATTGGGGAAGAGAAAAGATGCCGGACAGGAGAGCTTATGAGTATCGAAAAAACAATATTTGGAACCACAAAAGATGGAAGAGAAGTAACTGCCTATACGCTGCGCAACATTCGGGGAATGCGTGTGAAGATCAGCAGTCTCGGAGCGGCAATCGTATCCGTGGAGATGAAAGATTTTGCGGGAGAGCGCAAGGATATTGTGCTTGGATATGACAAAGTATCGGATTATGAAGAGAACGGAACTTTCTTCGGGGCAGCAGTCGGACGGGGGGCAAACCGGACAGAAGGCGCCGGATTTGTGCTGGATGGGACAGAGTATCACCTTCCGAAAAATGAGGGAGAGAATAACCTGCACAGTGGACCGGACAGTTATGCGTTCCGCCTCTGGGATTGTGTGAAAGAGGAGGAAGACAGTGTTTCTTTTCATCTGGACAGCCCGGATGGAGACCAGGGATATCCGGGGAACTTCTCGATTACCGTGACCTATACCCTGACAGATCAAAATGAGTTGAAGATCCACTATGAAGGAGAATCTGATCAGACAACGATCGTGAATATGACGAACCACACTTACTTTAACCTGAATGGACATAACTGCGGCAGCGTAAGACGTCACTGGATAAGACTGCAGGCATCTTCGTTTACACCGGTAAAAGAGACCGGTTCGATTCCGACAGGAGAGATTTGGCCGGTGGAAGGTACACCGATGGATTTCACAAAAGGAAAAGTGATCGGAGAAGAGCTGGCATCCGACTATCATCAGATGCGTCTGGTCAAGGGATATGATCACAACTTTGTCATCGATGGATGGGATCAGACACTGCGCAAGATTGCAGAGGTGGAAGGAGAGCAGTCCGGAATTACCATGAAAGTATATACGGATCTTCCGGGTGTGCAGTTCTATACCGGAAACTTCCTGGAGGGAGTCAGAGGAAAACGCAACATGATCTACCACGATAACTCCGGCTTCTGTCTGGAGACACAGTATTATCCGAATGCGGCGAATGAGGAAAGCTTCCCGTCACCGGTACTGAAAAAAGGAGAAAAATACGACACCACGACAATATATCAGTTTGGAGTGAGATAATCACATAAAAGTTCCCGGCAGAAATTTTCTGCATATTTCTCTGGACAGCGAAAAACTTGCAGATTTAATTTTACAACCGAATGGAATTCAGATTATTTTTTGATAAAAGAAAAAATAAGGCAGGATGACAAGGAATAAATCCTTAAGCATCCTGCTTTACTTTATACGGTATCATTCCTCTTGATATATCCCGGATTGTCTACATTTGCAATAATTTCTTTGGCGTGTAAGAGCTTTGCACGCTTGTCTACCACCTGATTTTCCACATGAACGTCTTCTCCTACATAAGCGCCCGGAAGGAGAACGGTATTCCTTACAACAGCACCTTTTTTAATCATGCATCCACGTCCGATCACAGAGTTTTCCACAGTGCCTTCGATCAGGCATCCGTTGGATACGAAAGAGGTTTTTACATTTGCAGTCTCAAAATATTGAGTCGGACAGGAATCTGTCGTTTTTGTATAGATCGGCCAGTTATCATCAAACAGACTGAAGGCGGATTTAAAATCGAGCAGGGAAAGATTCGCTTCGTAATAGCTTTTCAAATCTGTAATGGCGGCAAAGAAGCCACGGTGGGAAACTCCGCGGATATCCAGTTCGCTGCATTCTATATTGATGACTTGGGGCAGTGTGTACATAGAGGACATATCATGCCCTTTTTTGATCAGGTCGATAAACAGTTCTTTTTTCATTACATAAGTATCCATGAAGATATTTCTGTTTTTTGCATTTCCTCTGTTTTTTTCAATCGAGAGAACACCTTTCTGGCGGTTCAGATTCAGAAGATCACAGTTTAAGAAGTGATCCTTTGCATTGTCAACAGAATGATACAGCAGCGTAATATCCGCTTCGGAGTCGATATGGCTCTGTAACAGTGAATCAAAGTTCATGGAGTATACCATGTAACTCGGGGCAATGATCACGTACGGGCAAGGTGTATTTTCAATACACTCTATGTTTTCTATGTAAGCTGCAATTTCGTTGTCATAAATGCTGTTTTCAATTCCGTTTTCAGAAAAGAGGATTCGGACTTTTCCACGTTTGGAGTTGATATTGTAATGTCTTCCGGTTCCGATATGTTCGAAAAGAACCTGCAGCCGGCCGCTCTTTGAGTTAATGTTATAATGACGTCCGGTGCCGATATGAGAAACCAGAGTTCTTGGTTTCTCTTTCACGTAGACCTGAATGCGGTCAATGCCGCTGTTGCTCATATTGGAAAGCGGAAAATCGATGACACGGTATCTTCCGAGGAAGGACATGGCACCGATCGGACGGTAAGACTGCAGTCCTTTTACCCAGATGTGGTTTCCGGAAAAGTTGATGATTCCTAATGCCTTGCTCATATTATTCTGCTCCTTTCACACGTTTTGCAACAAGTTCGATATGTTCGCTGTCCGGACTGCCTACTACGGCATTTTTCCCGATCCGCACTCCGTCAGCGACCAGGGCGCGCTGTACGACAGCTCCTGCTTCGACAATCACTCCCGGCATGAGTACACTGTCAATGACTCTGGCGCCGGTATCGATCTTGGCACTGGTAAATAACACGGAGTTTTTGACTTCACCGTCGATCATGCAGCCCTGGGTAATGAAAGAGCGTTTAATATCGGCGTTTGGTCCGATATAATGAGGAGGTGTTGTCGGATCTTCCGTATAGATCTTCCATGCGGGATCGTTGAGATCCAAAGCATTATTTTTGTCCAGAAGATCCATATTTGCTTCCCAGAGAGAGTCGATTGTTCCAACATCTTTCCAGTAGCCCTCAAATTTATAGGCATAAAGATCTTTCCCATCATTTAACAGCGTAGGAATGATATCTTTTCCGAAATCGTGGTTGGAATCCGGATTTTTCATATCTGTCAGCAGCATTTTGCGAAGCAGCTTCCAGTTAAAAATGTAAATCCCCATGGATGCCAGATTACTTTTTGGGTGTTCCGGTTTTTCTTCGAACTCTACGATACGTCCTGTAGAATCGGTATTCATAATCCCGAACCGGCTTGCTTCTTTGATCGGTACTTCGATCACAGCAATCGTGGCATCTGCACCGCAGGTTTTGTGATAATTTAGCATGGCATCATAATTCATCTTATAAATATGATCACCGGACAGGATCAGAATATATTCCGGAGCGTAGGTGTCAATAAAATCGATGTTCTGGGAAATCGCATCTGCAGTCCCCCGATATACATCCAGATTGGAATCTGCTTTCTCACGTGGAGGCAGTACATAGACTCCACTGTCTTTGGCATCCAGTCCCCAGCGTCTGCCTGCCGCAACGTAGCTGTTCAGCAAGATCGATTCATACTGCGTGAGCACACCGACAATATCAATTCCACTGTTGGCGCAGTTGGAGAGTGGAAAATCGATGATACGGTATTTTCCGCCGTATGAAACCGCGGGTTTTGCCACTTTATTTGTCAGGTCATGCAGGCGGGTGCCTCGTCCGCCCGCCAGGATCATTGCTAACATATTATTTTGCTTCATAGTGAATCCTCTCTTTCATAAACTTTTATATATTATACAATTTTTTGGTAGATTTTTCTATGATTATGTGCAAAATGTTGTATATATATCTGATTGAGAAAGGGAAGACGTAAAACGAATTGCAAATACCACAAGAATGAAGTATGCTGACAGATAGAATCAACAGAGGAAAACAAAAAACGGAGGTGCACAATGAAATTATTGGAATTTTGGGAGGAAATATCCCTGATGCCGGACGCTGTGCGGCAGCTTGAAAAGCTGGAGATCACAGAAGGGGAATATGAGAAGCTGCGGGAGTTATTTCTTAGAGATGTGAATTTGTTTTATGAAGCAGTGAAAAAAAGAGAAGATTTCCGGCTGGTATTTTTATATTGTTTTTCAAAAATGGCCTGTGAGGTTTATGATCGGTATTGTGAACAGGGGATTTCCAGACGGGTTTACCGGGATACGTTTTATGATCTGACATTGTGGTGTGAAAATTGTTATAAAGCGTATGGAGAATATGGGATTGCGCAGTACGACTGGTTTTGCAGACATCTGGATATGAGTCTGTTTCGGCTTGGGCGTCTGGAATTTGAGAGGATCCCGTCTTTATGGGAGATACAGACAGACGGGATATCGGTTCACAAAGGAGATCCCGTGATCAGCGTGCATATCCCGCAGGGAGAGAAGCTGGAGCTTGATGCCTGTCTGGATTCATTTCGTCAGGCAGAACAATTCTGGAAGGAGAAGCAGGTATATCTTTGTCATTCCTGGCTTTTATATCCGGGGCTCAAAGAAATTATGAAGCCGGAATCTAATATTTTGCAGCTCCAGACATTGTTTCATATTGTTGCGGTTGATTTTGAGGGGAGAGAGGCAGAAGAGAGGATTTTCGGAGAATTGGAGACGGATCCCCGAAACTATGCAGAGGACACCAGCCTGCAGAGAGCAGCCAGAAAATATCTGCTATCTGGGGAGAAGCTTGGGAGCGGACTTGGGGTATGGACAGGCGAGGAAAAAGACGCAAATACAGCAGATCATATTCACACATGGATACAGGAACACACAGAAGAACTGGTTAACACAGCAGATTACATTTTTCGGCATCCGGAACTTTCCAAAGAAGAAGTCGTATCTTCAGCCTGTCTTTCTGACTATCTGGAAGAAAAAGGATTTCGTATCACAAAAGGAATCGCAGGGCTTCAGACCGCATTTGTTGCAGAGTGGGGAACAGGAAAACCGATACTTGGATTTCTGGCAGAGTATGACGCTCTTCCGGGTCTTGGCCAGGAGCCGGTCTGCACGTATCAGCCGCTGAAAACGCCGGGGCACGGATGCGGACACAATCTGCTTGGCACAGCCTGCGCAGGGGCAGCCTGTGCCTTGAAAGAGCGGATGGAAAAAGCGCAGCTTTCCGGAACAATCCGGGTATATGGCTGTCCGGCAGAAGAAATCATCATCGGAAAGATCCAGATGAATGAAGCGGGGGTGTTTGATGATCTGGATGCGGCGATCACCTGGCATCCTTTTGACCGGAATCGGGTGAGTTATGATATCTGGCAGGCGCAGGACATGAAGAATTACAAATTTTACGGAGTCAAAGCACATGCGTCCAAACATCCGGAGCTTGGCAGAAGTGCACTGGATGCGGCAGAACTGATGAATGTGGGAGTGAATTATTTACGGGAACATGTGGCGGATGATGTTCGGATTCATTATACATATACGAACACAGACGGACCGGCGAATATCGTGCCGGATTTTGCTTCTACGAATTACTTTATCCGTTCATCCAAACGTTCCAGGACAGAGGATGCATCGAACAGAGTGGATGACTGTGCGAAGGGTGCGGCTTTGATGACCGGAACGAGAGTGGAGATCGAGCTTGTGACGAGCAATCAGGAAATGAAAGTGAACCGTCCGCTGGCAGAAGCCTTTTATCAGGCGATGACAGAAACTTCACTCCCGGAATATACAAAAGAAGAACTGCAGTTTGCAGAAACCATCACAAAAGAAGCGGGATTGATCAATGACGGAAATTATTTTGGAGGTCTGGAACCGTTGGAAGATCAACCTGTTTTGCTGGCGATCGGAACGGATGTATCGGAAGTCAGTCATACCGTGCCGACTGTGATGCTCAGTGCTGCTACGATGTGTAAGGGTACACCGCTGCATCACTGGAGTGCAGCCGCACAGTCCGGAATGAGCATCGGGCAGAAGGGAATGCTGTATGTGGCAGAATGTATGGCGAAAGGGGCGCTTGGTCTTCTTGAAGATCCAAAGATTCTGAAAGAAGCATGGAGAGCGCATCAGGAATAACAATTTTTCAAAAACTGCATATGGTAATCCGGGAGGTGGTAAGATGTTTTCAGAGATACAGACCATTCCGGATGCCGCTGCAGAGATCAAAGGAAGCCCGGAATTTCCAAAAATCCGGGGAATGGTATATTTTTTCGGAGTTCACAATGGAACGATCGTGGCAGCCGATATCCGCAATCTGCCTGACGGAAATGCGTTTCACGGATTTCATATTCATGAGGGAACCTGTCAGGGAACAAAAGCGGAATCCTTTGCACAGGCGGACGGACACTACAATCCGACAAATGCCATGCACCCGCAGCATGCAGGAGATATGCCTTCACTTCTGGCAAATGACGGAAATGCATTTTTGATCTTTTACACAGACCGGTTTCATCCCGAGGATGTGATCGGAAGAGCGGTTATCATACACGCACATCCGGATGATATGACAACCCAGCCTTCCGGAAACTCCGGCGCTATGATCGCGTGCGGAGAGATCCGGGAAATGAAGGCAGAATAAGAAAAGCCTAATCTTCCGGGCAGATATCCTTTTTCAGGAACACATATTCTGTCCCGGAAGATAGAGACTCTTTGAAAGCAAATCCAAGTCCGGTGAACTGTTTCAGATCTTCTGCAGTCTGAATCTGGTGTTCTGCCATCCAGCGGACCATTTCTCCCCGCGCCATTTTCGCGAGCGTGGCTTTCACCTTTACTTTTCCCTGAACGAACTCGCCGAAAACGCAGGTGACGCAGTGTACGTCTTCTGTCAGATAAGGAAGTACTGCTTTGCTGTATTCTGCGGAAGCGAGATTGATGAGCTCTTTCGGAGAGTCTTTCTCAAATTTACAGTACAATGCCTGATATAGCTGATTGTTCCAGAAATGATACAAATCAGTGGCATTCTCAGTTTCCAGTTTGGTCTGCATCTCCAGACGATAGGGAATGACAGCATCTGAAGGGCACAGGACACCATAAAATCCGGAAAGAATGTTCAGATGCCGGTTTACGTAGTCCCACTGTGTATCAGAAAAGATGCCCGGTGCGAGGTATTGGTATTGGATCCCTTCATAGGCGAGAACAGCGGGAGTGACAGCGTCAGCCGGTGTAAATTCGCACAGTCTTTTTGTATTTTGAAGTGCCAGTTTTTCACTGCATTTCCAAAGTTTCTGCAATTCTTCAAATGACATCTGCTTTAGCGTCTGATATAAAAGGTCTGTCTGTTCTGCAAAAACAGGTGTGGTGGCAGTGCCGGGAAATTCTTCGCATATATTCATTTTTTTCTTCATGAACAAATAGTGGTTGTTTTTTTTCTTGAATAAATGAAGTTTGTGGTTTTTCTTGAACTTTTGTAGGAATTTCTTGTCTAAAATCAATATCTAGATCCATTTGATCTAGTTGTGGCTTAAAGACTGGTCTTTCTTCTTTGACTTGGTAAGTTAAATTAACATTTTCCAAAGTTTTAGATACCGCATCAAAAATCAATTGTTTTAATTCGTATTCTTTAGAAAACTTAACTTCTAACTTGCTTGGATGAACATTGACATCCACTAATATTTCGGGGACTCTGGATTTGTCTTACCGGAGAAATAACCTGATTTTTAACAATACGATGATTGACCATCGTAACAATATGATTCTTATTTGCCCTATTCACTTCAATTTTGCCAATAAAACCTTCTATTTGAAATTCATCATTTCCAGCTTTTAAATTCAACATATTTTTAACCACAGATAACCCATAAATCTGATGAATAACTTCTAATAAATTTCCATTTCCATTTGTTTTATAAGTCGTCTTATCATTATGTATTAAAGTAAAAGCAATATCTGGATGAGATAAAGAAAGTCTTTCTACATAATTTTGTATATGTGCAAATTCAGCATTGACAGATTTTATATATTTTAATCTTGCTGGTACATTTTGAAAAAGCTTTGAAACAGAAATATTTGTTCCTCTATTAAGATCACTTTGTTTTTGTTCAATAAATTTACCAAATTCATAAATTAC
>OGEQ01001159.1_pt1 | contig 22956 bp, 27 predicted proteins | sample 1570731 | NCBI WGS metagenome assembly OGEQ01 (sample SAMEA2582132, study PRJEB24529) | metagenome | biome: Human gut stool | place: China | collected 2011
ATTCAGTTCCTTCAAGAACTGCTACTGCTGAGTTTGTTGTACCTAAGTCAATACCGATAATTTTAGACATATGTTTTTCTCCTTAAATTTATCTTCTTTTTTTCTTTTTGATATTTTCCCTTAAGTGGCGGGAAATATCTTCCTTGCAAGCCTCCGGCTTGCGTCTTATCTTTCTTTCATAGTTTAGTGTCGTTTCGGACAAGGCAGACTAGTTATAAACCACTACCATGGCTGGGCGCAGGATGCGGTCATGGAGTTTGTAGCCTTTTTGGAAGACTTGTGCGATGGTGTCTGCTGGATGTTCATCATCTGCAGGCAAGGTTTGGATGGCCATGTGGTAGTTATGGTCAAAGGCTCCGTCCGCTGGAATTTCTTCAATTCCTTCTTCTTTCAGAGCATGTACCAAACTTTCTTGGACCATTTCCAAGCCCTTCTTCACATCATCTGTCAACCCTTCGACGGCAAGGGCACGTTCGAGGTTGTCCAGTGATGGTAAGATCGCTTTTGCCAAATCTTGGCTACGGTATTTTTGTAATTGTTGACGTTCTTCATTGGCACGGCGCTGAATGTTTTGCATTTCTGCATGAGCACGAAGGTATTTGTTTTCAAATTCCTCGGCACGCGCTTGTGCTTCTTCTAACTCAGAAGGTTGGTTGCTTTCCTCTACAACTTCTTCAGTTGTTTGGGCAACTTCCTCTTCTTTCACGTCTTCTTTTTTGATATCTTCTGTCAAGGCATACACCCCTTTCATTTGATCTTAATTTACTTCATAATGGTTGCTGTTGAGGTAACGGTAGTAATCCGTCAACTTCATGACCAGTACTCGGCCGATGACATTGACCAGGCTAATCACACGCCTGTAGTCCATCTCTACGGGACCGATCACATGCATGAGGGCCATCCCACGATAAGGAACTAGGAACTTGTGACTAATGACCGTCACATTTTTCAAGGCCTTTTCTTGGGATTCTGCAACCAGGATCTGGGTCATTTGGTCTTCTGGCATTCCCCCTCGTAACTCCAAGGCTACGTGTTGGGGATTATCTAAGAACTGATAGGTCTGAAGATCGGCGTAGGTTAAGGATGAAACCTTTCCTTCTACAAAGACCAGTTCTTGAAACAGTTGCGAGAAGACGTAATCAAAGAGATCCAGCACATTGTCTGTCGTCTTGAAATAGCGCTGTACAATCTGTGGAATCTCCGTCCGCAAGCGGTAGTGGATATCCAAGACCGTATTTCCAATGAAACGTTCTTGAACTAGCTGATGGAAGATTTCCAAGTCACTGGTTAAGAAATTCTTTGGAATGGCAAACTGGACGGTGACAGGCTTTGATTCATCCAAGGTCAGAACTGCTAAGGCATCGTGATTGGATAATGGAACAATTTCAAAACCAGTCAAGCGCTGACGTGTCGGTTCAACATCCTGAATCACTGCGGTGTAACCCGTCATCTGGGCTAGTAACTTGGCCGTAGCATCCAAGATATCGTCTAACTTAAAGGCTTCGAAATCAAAGGCTTTCACCACCTGGTAGACATCCTGTTCATCAATCAACTCTAGATCAAGCGAGTTCTGAACAAAATATTGAAAACCAGCTCGGCTAGGCATGCGGCCACTCGAAGTGTGGGCCTTTTCTAGTAAGCCTTGTTTTTCGAGGGCAGCCATGTCGTTTCGAATGGTCGCACTACTGGATTGAATCACATCTTGTAGCGCTTTTGAACCGACTGGTTCGTGGGTCTTGGTAAAGATATCGACAACAAGATTGAGAATCTCATTTTGACGTTCTGTAACCATGACCTCACCTCTCTTTCATTTTTTAGCACTCTAAACACTCAAGTGCTAAACCATGATTCTATTATACACCCATCCAAAAGAAAGTCAAGAGAAAAATCCAAAAAATTAGCACTCTTTTTTCAAGAGTGCTAAAAATCATTCTTAAGACCTAGAGAAATGAATCTCCTCTTATTTGCCAGCTTTTTTCAAGAGTTGAATATATTCTTCCAATACTAGCTGATGCTTGGCCATATACTGAGCATTTTCTACGCCAACATAACGGAAATGCCAATTCTCAAAATTCACACCCGTGATGTTGCTCTTCCCATCTGGGTAGCGAAGAACAAAGCCATATTGCGGTGCGATGGCAGCTAGCTGCATGCCCAACTCATCACTTTGACCAGCTTCGACACTCATATCAATCGCAAGCCCCGTCTGGTGTTCACTCGCACCAGGGACCTGTACCTGGGTCTGCACCTGCTTTTCAGCTTCTTCGTGCGAAAGGCCGCTAGCCTCTAGTTGCGCAACACGTTCATTATAGAGCTCTGTTTGTTCGGCCACACTTCGATAGCCTGATATCAAGGTTTCTTCTGGGGCAATTTTTCGAGCTGCTTCTAAGAATTGACGAGTTGGTTCTACAATCCGACTATCCACTTTGATAGCATCCACATCTGTCAATTGTGGGTTCAGCTCAGGCTTCACATTGTCACGATTGACCAAGATCAACTGCCAGTCTTTTGTCGAAACGGCTGGTAAATCTGATTTTTCTTCCTTTTTCTTAGAAGAAGAGGGAGTCGTTACAGCTGTTTTTTTAGCCTTCCAAAACCGAAGCCCTGAAAACAAGCTCGGCTTCGCTAAGTAAGCACCAATTCCCGATCCAAGGACCACAAGAAGAAAGAAACTCAATAGGTAAGGCCACCACTTCTTACGTTTTTTTCGTGCGCGTCTATACTTATTCGTCATGGCCACCCTCTAGAAGTTTTGCTCCAACCTTACGATAGGACATATCCCCAATCTTTTCAATATGAAAGGCACCATCTTCATAGGCCAAAACCGTCACGCTTCCGTTGTCCAAGACTAATTCTTCGACAGCCTTAGGATCGATGAGATAAATCAAGGTCGTAATCGTCATACCATGGCTGACCACAATAGCATTGCCACCGCCAGCTGCTTCTAGCTCTTTTGCGATGGCTTCAAAACCTTCTTTGATCCGACTACTCAAGGCTCCCCAGGATTCAGCCCAACCAGTGGTATCCACTTCGACGATTCCTTCTGCTAACTCCATTAGGCTCAACTGATGGAAATCATCAACCTTAAAGACACGAGGTAAGACCCCCATAAAGAGATCACCATCATAAGCACCGTCAAAACTACCAAAACACCACTCGCGGATCCGTTTGTCATAACGATAAGGGATTTTTCCTGTCAGACCAAGTTCTTGAAGAATAATTCCCATAGTTTGAATGGTGCGTCCAGAATCACTCGAAACAGCCTCTTCAAAAGAAAGCCCAGCTTCCTTGAGACCAAGTCCTAATTCTCGAATTCCACGTTCTCCTGCTTCTGTCAGCGGAGTGTCTGACCAGCCCTGTGCCCGTCCAATGGTATTAAACATGGTTTTTCCATGACGAGCAATATATAATCTGGTTTTTGTCATTGTATTACCTCCGTATGTATCTCTTTCATTATATCATTTTTTGCAAAAAGAAAGTAGGAAAGCTCTTACAAGTTTTGAGAAAAAGAAAAGGCCATGACCAAAGGGTCAGCCTTTCAGGACGGACTAGGATTCTTGCAAGCTTTCACCGACCTCACGGTAACTGCTATCTCCAATCCCCTTAACCGTCAATACTCCATCTTCGTATTCTAGAAGGGTAACACTACCGTTTGAAAGAGGCAGATTAAGATTTGGTTTTCCTTCGATCAAGCAGACCAGGGTCTGAATGGTCCAACTATGGCTGACCACCAAGGCATTGCCTCCACCATTTTCTTCTACTTCTTTGGCAATGGCTTCAAAACCTTCTAGGATTCGGTTTTTCAAGACTTCCCATGGTTCAGCCCAATTTGCTGTGTCCACTTGGCAAATTCCATTGGCCAAGTCTTCCAAGGTCAAAGTCTTATAGTCTTCTACATCCAGCACGCGCGGCACGACACCATGAAAGAGCTCACCACCGTAGGCTCCATCAAAACTTCCGAAACACCACTCGCGAATCCGCTTGTCAAAGCGATAAGGAATTTTTTCTTTTAAACCCAATTGATCAAGTATAATCCCCATGGTTTGAATGGCACGACCTGAATCACTGGAATAGGCTCGAGTAAAGTCCAAACCAGACTCACGCAAGCCGATCCCTAGAGCTTGAATCCCTCGTTCTCCTTCTGCTGTCAAGGGTGTATCAGACCAGCCTTGAGCACGGCCAATGGTATTAAACATGGTTCTCCCATGACGAATCACAAATAATCTTGTTTTAGCCATCTTGTCTCCTTTTGCAAGAAAAAAGTCTGGAGTTTCATCATCACAGACTTTTCTATTTTCTACTATTATACTAGATTTCTCTTAGTTTTTAAAGCTATGAACCGGAGCCGGAATTTGACCACCACGGGCAATGAAATCAGCTGACGAAGCCTTGTTGACCTTCATTACCGGAGCAGACCCAAGAAGTCCTCCAAGCTCTAACATATCGCCTTCCTTGCCATAAGGAATGATGCGAACCGCTGTTGTCTTTTGGTTGATTACCCCGATAGCTGCTTCATCTGCGATCATGGCCGCAATGGTTGTATCTGGAGTATCAGCTGGGATGGCAATCATATCCAGACCGACGGAACAGATAGCTGTCATGGCTTCCAATTTTTCCAGATTGATATGGCCTGATTGGACCGCTGCAATCATCCCTTCGTCTTCTGAGACCGGAATGAAGGCACCTGACAAACCACCAACTTGGTTACAAGCCATGATGCCGCCTTTTTTCACTTGGTCATTGAGCAGAGCTAGGGCTGCTGTTGTCCCATGAGTTCCGACCACTTCAAGCCCCATCGCTTCGAGGACACGGGCAACCGAATCCCCAACAGCTGGTGTTGGCGCGAGAGACAAATCTACAATTCCAAACTCAACACCGAGACGTTCACTAGCCATTTGACCCACTAATTGTCCGACACGAGTGATTTTGAAAGCTGTCTTCTTGACTGTTTCAGCCAATACATCAAAGCTAGCGCCTGGAACTTTTTCGATGGCCCGTTGGACGACACCAGGTCCGGAAACCCCAACGTTGATGACAACATCCGCTTCACCGACACCGTGGAAGGCACCCGCCATAAATGGATTATCTTCTACTGCATTTGCAAAAACTACGAGCTTACCAGGCCCCATTGGATCTGCTTCCGATGATTCTTTAATGATGCGGCCCATATCCCTAACCGCTGTCATATTGATCCCTGTCTTAGTGGAACCAATATTAACAGAAGAGCAGACAAAATCCGTCTCTGCAAGGGCGCGAGGAATGGAATTGATAAGGATTTCATCCCCCTTTTGGTAGCCTTTTTGAACAAGGGCCGAGAAGCCACCGATAAAGTTGACCCCAACTTCTTTGGCCGCACGATCCAGCGCTTTGGCAAAGGGGACATAATCTGTCGCATTGGTTGCTGCACCGATAATAGAAATCGGAGTGACTGAAACCCGCTTGTTGACAATAGGAATGCCGAGTTCCGCCGCGATCTCATCCCCAACAGCCACTAGGTCTTTGGCCTTTGTCACAATCTTATGGTAGACTTTTTCCGCTGCCTTTTCGATATCCGGATCAATACAATCTAGAAGCGAAATCCCCATGGTGATAGTCCGAACATCGAAGTTCTGCTCCTCAATCATGGCAATGGTTTCTGTTACCTGTTTAATGTCCATAAATTCTCAACCCCTATCTTACAAATTGTGCATGGCATCAAAAATCGCTGCGCTTTGGATATTGATTTTCACATGCAGAGACTGACCGAATTCTTCCAACTCTGAACGAAGCTGCGTGAAATCCTTTTTCTCATCTGACGATACAACCGCCATCATGGTAAAGTACTCATCCAATACCGTTTGAGAGATATCGTCGATATTGAGTCCCAATTCTGCCACTTTCGTTGCGACACCGGCTACGATTCCTTTTTGGTCTTTTCCAACGACTGTAATAATTGCTTTCATTTCACTGCTCCATTCTATCTATTTGCTTCCATTGTAGCACATTCCCCTTAAAATGGCCCTTCTCAACTGGGAACGTTCGGATATTTTTATGTGTATAAAACAATAAAGAGGCTGGGACAAAAGTCCTAGCCTCTTTATTGTTTTTGGATTGTCGAGCAAGACGCAGTGGTTGAGTGGGCTCTACTACGCTGATTTCATCAGCTTTTACAGCCCTACTCAACTGTGCGGAGGTGAGACGACGAAATCAAATTCTAACGAATTACCGATTTCTGTCCCACTCTCTCTATTTTGATGATTCGGTTTCATCCTTTAAGAGCTCTTTCTTCACGCGCACCGTGCTCTCATACTCAGCCCCAGCTAGACGGTCAAAGGGAAAGCGACGATTGAGCAAGACGATGGCAAGAGTGAGAATCAGGTACAATAAAAGCATAAAGAAGAGCAATAAAATCATAGACAGGGTTAAGAGGGAATTGTCCGTCAAATCGCTATTCAAGAGCGAAATCAAATAGAACAACCCTTGAGGAATCAGATAGAAATAACCTACTACTAGGATTCCCCGCCAGATGGTGCGAAGCCATTTTTGCTTGTCAAAATGCAGGCGGAATTTCAACAAAGCCATTCCCAAGGTTTTGCCCCGCCACAAGGGAATCAAACCAAAATAAACAGCCAAAACCGCTACATAAGGAATCGTCTCCAAACGCTCGATTACCTCGTAAAGCAAGGATAGCATCACAAAGTCGATCAAGAAGGCAAGACCCATCCGAAAACCAGATACTCTGGTCCCTACTCGGAAAGAATGTTCGTCAATTTCGTCTCGTGTTGGCAATAACCAAACCAGGAACCAACCGAGCAAATAGCCCACTCCACCACCGGTAGTATTTTGAATAATATCATCGACATCTGCTAGGCGGTAAGGACCCGGATACAGAAAATAGAGACCTGATAACTGGGTCAGCTCCAAAAAGAGACTAAAGAGGGCTGTCAGAAGAATCGTTTTCTTAAAACCACACTTAAAATAATAGCGCAGATACATCCCAAAAGGAATCAACATCAGGACATTAAAGGCAGGCACATAAAAAGTTGGATGCTTAAGGGCTTGAATCCAAGTACCAGTCTGCGCTAAATCAAAGGGGCTCTCCTTGAAAAAATCCACCACAAAAGCAAAGGGATGGAGATTGACCATTTCCGAGTAGCTAGTATGAATCTTACTTGGATCTGGCAGAGGCAAGATCACCAAGAGATAGACCGTCATCAAGTAAAGCATAAAAGAATAGAAAATCAGCACCCGCAATTTATTGACCGAACCATATTTTCGATAATTCAAAATCATGTAGGGCAAGGTCAGCAAAAATGCCAGGAAAGGAAAGAGCTGAACAGCCGTTTTAATAGTAGAGATATACCCCATTGTGTCTCCTTTTTTTCGTTATAAAATCACCCTTTGCACAATGACAAAAGGTGATTTCTTCATTGATATAGAATATTATACGGCCTGGTAGAAGAAGAGTCAAGGAAGTACGATGAAAACCTTACTGAGGAGCTGTCTTAATAGTTAGCTTCTCCTCTTCAAGCCTTTACTTCCGATAAAGACCAACAGATAACTAACAATCCCTGAAAGATGCAATAGCGTTGAGATCCATCCGGTGATTACTGGTAAGAGCATGAGGCCAGATAGAAAAATTAAAAATAGATAAAACCATTTTACGGTGCGTGAGAACTCTTTCCACACATTTGGCAGGAGCATAATCCCTCCGGTCACAAAGGCGTATCCTACAGCAGAGATCCCTGTTGCCTGAATGTCCTGCTCCTGGGTTAAAAAGTGAAAAACGATGGAAGAGAGGACTGTCGCCGTCACAAAAACGATTAAGACTTGTCCGGAGCCTCTTTTTCTTTCTAGCAGTCCTCCGAAGGGAAGGATCATGAGTCCATTTAACAACAAATGGACCCATAAAAACCAGATAGGTGCGCCTTTACTACCGTGCATCAGGGTCCCACTGACATATTGCCAACCATAGACCGGCTTCGAATGAAAGGCCAATAGGTCATACATAGCATCCCCATTAAAGGAAGTCAATAGACCAAGCAACAAACAGATTAGAGCTAAAGTGCTGATAATAGGGTAGGTTGTGAGGATTCTTTTCATATTTATCTTCTCTTTTTCAAAAAACAGCGTTACGATGTTTCCATTCACGATTATTATACCATTTATTTCATTGGAGACAGAAAAAGTTTTTTGCTTCTTTCATTTCAAATCTTTGCTGTAAAAACGAAATATAGTGACTTATTAGTCGCTCACGATTTGCCTTCAGATCAAAAATCGATCCTGCTTTCAGAATACCGTAGCGAAAATTTGACTTTCCATTTCAGAAGGCATATACTTATATTAATCTGAGCTAAATAGTTTTAATTTTTTAAATGAACTGTCTTAAATTCAGATTAAAAAACTATTTACTTAACGGAGGTGACGCTATGTCATTAGAAGAAAAATTGAACCAAGTGAAGGGTTCTGTTAAAGAAGGCTTCGGTAAATTAACCGGTGATACAAAAACAGAAGCTGAAGGCACTGCTGAAAAAGTTGCTTCAAAAGCAAAAGAAGTTGCTGAAGATGCAAAAGAAGCTGTTGAAGGAGCTATCAAGGGCGTTAAAAATATCTTTCATAAAGACGACAAATAGTCTTTAACATCCTAGACCCACTCTATTTTCTACAGTCACATTTGACTGTGAAAGATAGGGTGGGTTTTTGTTTATCTTTCATTTAGTTTGGGTGTAGAAAAAACACCCCGAAGGGTGCTCATTGTAATGATTAGCATTCTTTTAAAAGAACGTTTACTAAAGCTACTTTACAAACTTTTTAGAATTTTGTGTTTAGCTCTATCTTGGAATGAGATTTATTTTGATTGATTCATTCCTTTCAACATCGTCACCTACATTTGCGACACGATTCATAGAAATCCCTGTTATTTAAAGTAACGTTTTGTTTTTCTTAATTGTGCAATATTGATATAGAGATGGATGACAGCAGTTATAAGGGCAGCAACTAACTGTACTTCTCCAAGAATAATGGATAGGGCAAACAAGATGATATAGACAGATGGTAAGATTAGCTGATTGAGTTTGAACAAGATTAAATAAGCCTCTTCCATTTCCGCTTGTTTCTCTCCCTCGTCATAGGTTTCTAGATAATCTAATACCTCTTTTGGTGTGGCTAAAATAGAGAGTTGGTAATTACGAATTTTGCTCGTTGTTTTGATGCAGAAACTTCCAACAAGAATGGTTAATACTGCTAAGAGAAAAGCTGATATCGGTAAATCGTGGCTAGGCAACACTGTAAGCAAGCTAAAAAGCATACTAACTTGCAAAACATTGTAAGCAACTGTCCCATAATCTAGAGAGCGATACATCTTAATATAAGCTAGCTCGTTTAATTCATCATCTTCTTCTGCTAGGTAGCTAGCATAAACTTTCCTACTATTCATGATAAAATAGAGAGCTACTATTGTCGATAGTATTCCCAGACAGAAAAAGATGGTCGTCAAAATAAACTGTACTTGCTCTTGAGAAATGTTTAAATGAAGATTCGTAAAGGTAGCACCAAACATTCCGATTAAACCACCCAACAATAAACTTCCTAACAATAGTAATAAATGTTTCTTTTTCATTTTCTATCTTCTTTCTAAAATAAACCTAGCAGTCCTTGAACCAGAGCATGCCCAAATCCAAAAGTAGCCGTTAAAACTTGATCACCAAAACTATTCAGGAGAATGGCAACTAGATAGAAAAATAGAATCTTGTACCCTGATTTTTTGATGACTACTTCAAGAGATTCATTTCCCATCCAGCCAGCTAAAAAAGCATAACTTATCACTGTGAGAAGACTAATTTCTATCGAAGATAGAAAAAGCAAAACGGCTAATGCACGAATCATCAGAGGGTCTACATTGAAATAACGGGCGATACCGGCACAAACCCCTGCAATTTCTTTATGTTCGGTATCTACTTGAAAATCTGCCAAAAACTCTTTCATAATCTTACTCCTTTTATACTCTTTCTTTTACTTTCTTTTCTATCCGCTCAAATACTAAACTAAAAATCAAGCTACTCCAGAAAAAATAATTACTGTCTAAAATCTGAAACCATCCCAGCAAGGTCCCGATCATCATCGAAACATTTGCTATAAAGGCAATGATACAAAGATAATAAATTACTCTATATTTGTTCATGATTCTTCCTCCTCTAAGCGAAATACCGACTCTACTGGCTCATGAAATATCTGAGAGATTTTCAAGGCGATAATAATAGAGGGGGTATACTCATCACGCTCTAGCAAACTAATGGTCTGCCTAGATATACCTGCTAGCTTGGCAAGCTCAGTTTGGTTTAAACCATCACGAGCGCGAAGCTCTTTTAAACGATTTTTTAGCTTCATATTTACCGATTGTCTATCAAATTCAGCCACTTCGCTTAGATATCCCCAAAATGGTAGAATCTGATTTTTCCTCCTTTGTTATTATATAAGATATTATTACCGATATCCTCATAGTTTCTCCGTTCAAAGTCTTATTTCTTTAACTTGATTACATTGTAACATATCTTTTTATTTTTGACAATGATATTAGTCAAAAATATCATTATTTTTGTCATTTTGTAAATGATTTAGGTCAAGACTCTTATCCTGAATAAGAATTGATTTGATATTTTTCTAAATAGAGGTGAAATGGATACTTAAAATCAAAAAAATAACGGGGTCAACTTTGTATTTTTGAAACAAAAAAAGACATCCAAGAGAATACTCTTGAATGTCTGTAAACGTTGATAGTATCGTGTTGATTAACGTTTTGAGGTAATTGACTTCGTCGAATGACAGCCGTAATTGTAAGCGGCTAAAGCCACAACAACTACGTCAACTACCACAATTTAGTATGAAAATACAAAAAGAACACCTCGAAAGGTGCTCTTTGTAAGTATTGTAATTCTTTCGAATTAACGTTTACTAAATTGTGAAGCTTTACGAGCTTTCTTAAGACCTGGTTTGGAAAGTATGGATTTCAGTTGGACTAAAAACAGCGTAATATCAAGGATTTTCAGAACGATATCTACTTTTTAATTTCATAAAATATGAATCAATAAATTATAAATAGGGGAATAGTTTAGGTCTGTAAGCATTAAAATAATACACCTAACTTTGGTCACCGTTTTCTAGTTATTCACTCTTTTTTCAGATAGTGTTTTTAAAGTTATGATGTAAAATGCCGCAATTAAAACACTATACATCATAATCGGAGGATAGAGAATTAAGGATAGAATCAATCCCACTCCTTTAATTATTAGGTCAGGTATCAATAACTTTCTATATTGTGCGGTAGCTTCAAGTAATTCTTTCTGATCTATATTGGGTTTATCAATTACTTTATGTAAAAACCAGTTTGCTACCGTTGAAACAATAACGATCAGTCCATAAAAGAGCTGTGCCCTATGCTACTAACTATTCCAGTAGCATAGGGCATAAATGAAACAAAAAATAAAAGATACAAATCCTTTCAAATTCCTCCCTTTTCAACTTGGCTAACTTGATCTGCATTACCTAGGTCGCTTTGCTTTAAATTATACTTTTTTCTTAAACATTTGATAAGAGTAGGTATTTCTTGTGAGTAATTTTCATCAAAAAATTTCGTATATAATCTCCCTATAATCATGGAAAAGTAGTAAAAATAGTTGTTATCCTAGTTGATTAAAAAAATCTCTGATTTCCTCATCTTTTATAAAATAATATATAATTTTCCCCTCTCTTCTAGTATCCAAGATGTTTTGATTGGCTAGTTTACGAAGATGGTGGGAGGCAGATGCCATACTGAGATTTAATAAACAGGCTATATCGCAGACACAGAGTTCTTCGACGGCAAGGAGATAAAAGATGATATTTATCTGTTTATTATCGGTAAATTTTGATAAAATGCGAAGTGATTTTTGGACTTTTTCCTTTTCAAGGTAGTTCGTTGCGGTTGTAACATTTTGTTGATTTATAACATCCACTTGACAGATACTATCTTTTTTCATAATTTTTTCTCCTAGCCTAACACAGCCCATAGCATGTCAAAGCTGTTGTTTTCAATCAAGATATACATCCCCAATCCTAAATAGACAACGGCAATAAACCATCTGCTATATTTTTCCAAAGTTTCTCCAACAGAAGGGACTTGTGCTAATTTTTGGGCAGAAAAAACCAAGAGATAAATCATGACTAGAAAAGTAAGTAAAGTCACTATCAAATTCGCTAAATTTAAGGTGGTAAAATATGGGACAAAGACACCAATATTGTCAGCGCCACAACTTGCAAAAGTAATCATAGCGACTAGAAAAATCAGGTTTTTATTGTCTTTTCGCAAACCATCTTTTGCAATAGCTTCTCCATCAGAATCTCCTAAAAGCAAAACTTTGAGGCCTAGGAAAATTGGAATCAAACCGAGTAAACCTAAAATCTCTTTACTAGGAATATAATTTAAGACAAATGCAAAAAGCAAACTTAGGAATATTAGACTAACAGAGCCTAGAAATTGTCCTAAATAGATGTTAATGATGTCCTTTCTGCTTTTTCTTTTGGCAAAAAATAACATTAGGATAATAAGTAAGTCTACGGCTGTCCCAGAATACAGGATTATTGAAGTAACAATATTTTGAATCATAAAACACCTCATTCAAATATATTTTTGAATGTATTCTAACATTAACCTTTGTAGATGTCAACTTAAAATCCACCAATTAATAATTGCATGTCAATATTTGTATTGTGAAACTAGTTTCAGAAATATATAGTCTTAAAGTATGTCCACTGCCAATGGTTTTTTCAATATTTAAAAGGAGAGAACCAATTTGGTCCTCTCCAGGGTATAATTTTCCACCAACCCACTACAGTTGACAAAGAACCGTTATTCTCAAATGAGACAACTCCTTTTAGTTTTTATAACCTCAGCTTCTCGGTCTCTTACCTACTTTTAATAGAAAGACTACGAAGGACGATTCTTAAAGTAGTCAGATTGTGCAATATCGAAAGATTAGATGGGCTTAACCAATTTAACAACCCAAATCCAATTAAACTTCCATTTATTACAACTGTTTCTTGAATATTTCTTTGAATTAATTTCTGCAACGATTCAGATAAAGAATTCAATTCCTCGAAGAAATCTAAACGATTATCTAATAATAAAATATCACTCATCTGCTTAGAAATATCAGCACTTTCATTCATCACAACCCCAATATCTGCAAGCGTCAAGGCAGCAGAGTCGTTTAACCCGTCTCCAACCATCAAAATAGTTCGGCCAGCTTTCTGTAATTCCTGAACCAACTGAAACTTACCATCTGGTTTTAAATCAGTATAAACGTTGTCAAATGGCAGATCTTTAACCAACTCTTCTGTTCTAGCCAACGTATCACCAGTTGCCAGAATCAGTTTTTTCCCTTGGCGCTTTAGCTTTTTCAATGCAACTTTCGCCTCGCTTCTCAAGGGAGTGTGGATACAAAACATCCCAATTAATTCTTTCTTATAAGCCAAAAACAATAAATTGTAATGAGTCTTATATTGCTCAATCAAGGCCAGCTGCTCAGAACTAATTCTTACCTGTTCGTCTTGCATTAGTACATAATTTCCAATGACAACCGATTGACCATCAATTTGCGATTTAATCCCTTTGCTTGCAACATACTGAAGCTTGCCATGCATTTCTTCGTGTTCAATGCCTTCAATTTCAGCTTGTTTAACAATTGCATTGGCAATAGGATGATAGATATGTTCCTCCAAACATGCACTTATTCTTAAAATATCTTTCTCAGTATAATCTCCGAAAGGAAGAACCTTTTCAACCAAAGGATAACTCGTCGTGATGGTACCCGTTTTATCAAACAAGAAAGTATCCACTTCCAGATATTTTTCTAATACATCACCATCTTTAATAACCATTTCTCGATTTAGACCTTCCTTTATGGCCGTAAGGTAGGCTACAGGTGTGGATATTTTTAGAGCACATGAAAAATCCACCAATAAAAAGGAAATGGCTTTTGAAAACGAACCTGTTAACAGATAAGTCAAACCAGCACCTAAGAAGTTATATTTTACAACCTTGTCTGCCATCCTAATAAAATGACGTTGTTTTGTCTTCTTACTCTCTTCAGATTTTTTCATCAGATTGATGAGTTGCAAAATACGACTGTTTATCTGATTATCAGTCACACGAATTCTTAACTCTCCTGTTTCCAAAACAGTATTCGCACATACAGAATCTCCCTCTTTCTTTTCAACAGGGAAGCTCTCTCCAGTCAAGGAACTCTCATTGACCATGCCTAATCCTGAAACCACTTGGCCGTCAAACAAGATTTCATTACCTTGGGAGACAACTAATACATCACCTACTTGAACATCAGAACTCTTGATGCTGATGACCATGTCTCCCCGCACTAAGAAAACATCACTTTCTTTAGCAAGAAGGCTTTGTTCCAAATCTGTTGCTGTTTTTTTTAAAGACCACTGATCCAGATGATTACCCAAATCAAGCATAAACATGATGTTGCTAGCTGTCTTGGATTGGTTCATAAACAAGGACAACAAAATGGCCGAACAGTCCAAGACCTCCATGGTTAGTTCCTTGCGCGCTAAAGTTTGATAGGCTTCTTTGACATAACCCAAAGCCTGATAACAAGTCCAAATATAACGAATAGGGTAGGGTACAAAACTTCGAAACAGCAAACGCTTAATCGCTGCACCCGATACAATTGAATAAGCACTCTCTTCTCTACGAATGGGAAGAGTCATCAAGTCCGAAACTTTCCCCTTGTCAATTTTTTTTAAAAAGGCCTCTGCATTTTCTAATACAGAGAAGCCTTCTTTCATACGTAGAGTAAAGTGCTGCTGATCCATATAAAACTGAATAGAGTCGATCCCTTTTTCATCTTTAGCCAAGGAACGAAGATAATCTTGAATATCCAAGGTCAGTGAAAACGAGGACGATAATCGGATATGTTGATATCCTCTGTGTAGCACTTTAAAAGACATATTATTCACCTGTCAGGCTATCTAATTGTTCTTCTTTCTTTTCCTGTTCGTATAAATATTTAGCGTCTTGTAAAACATCATCACCGTGTTGTTTTACAACAGAAACAGATGCATCCAGTCCATCTTTCAATTTGTAAGCTTTAGCCAAGGCCTTAGAATAGCCTTTCTTAGCTTCTTTACTTGCTAAGACTTTCAAGCCAAGCGTCCCAAATGCTACCCCTCCTAAGAAGAGAGATGATTTTTTCGCAACTTTTGCGACGTTTAATACTTCTTTTAACATGTTTATTTCCTCCTTGTAACTATTGTAGCGAAAAATGACAGCAAAAGCAATTGCTGATATCTGATATATAGATAAAATTCTCTATACTGATATTTAATTATATTATGATGAAAACAATATACTTTATTTTTTGATACTGTCAATAATTATGTGTAAACACTTAAGTAGAGTTACGGAGTGTTAATTAAATAAGCTTTCAAGTGTATCAGAACATTGACCAAACCCTTTATGGATTCGTTGACTTTGCTTGAAATTATAATCTTCAAACAACGTAACTAAGTAACGTTCCAGAGCCTCCTCATTAGGAAAAAGAACCTTCTTTTTCGTTTGATGTTTGATTTCTTTGTTAAGAGACTCAATGAGGTTTGTCGAATACATGCTGTGCCAAATCTGGTAGGGAAACTGATAAAAAGTTAAAAGATTATCCGTCTTCTCCAGACTTTCCATGACTTTCCTATACTTTGGTTTCCATTCGGCGAGAAAGTCCTCTAAAGCTTGTCCTGCCATTTCTAAATTTTCAGCACGATAAATCATTATAAATTGCCCCAGAATAACCGCTCTATCTGCTCGTTTCACTTTACTAGCTAGATTTCGACTAATATGAATTAAGCAACATTGTTGTTTAGCTAATGGGTGAGCCTGACTGATAATCTGCTCAAGCCCCTTAAAGCCATCTGTAACTACAAGAGAAATCTGTTGGATTCCTTGGTTTTGAAGCTTGTCTAACAGGGTGGACCAAGAAGCATTGTTTTCTTGAGGCAACTGTGCATAGCATATCTCTATGCGACTAAAGTCGCTAGAGCTATCCTAATTGCGCACCGCTAATTCTCATACAAAAAAACACCTTGCAAGTTGCAAAGTGTTTTCGTTTGTACTCTGCTGTCCAGTAACGAATTAACGTTTTGAGAACTGGCTAGCTTTACGAGCTTTCTTAAGACCTGGTTTGAACAATTCAATAATTGTTACAACGTAAATAACACTATTTGATGGAATTCCCTTTGATATAGTATTACAATCGTTTATAAAATTTTAGATAGTTTCATTCAATTAGGGTAAACTTATATCAAAAATGATTTTTTAATAACCAGTTCGAAATTAACCAACACAAATAAGAACCCAAAAATAAATAAATTAAGCCTGTAGCAATGAAAAATATTACCGCATAAGCAAATATTACCGCACAAATAAGTAGCACAATTAAAGCCCCGGAAGCTTTGAGTACTCTATAAAATTTGTTATCTGTTTTGCGAATTCTTTCAGCAATCCTATCTAGTAATCTTAGAATCCTATTTTTCTCTGCTTTCAAATCTGCGTAGTTAAAAAGTATTTCAAAGACAGTTTTTAAAGCACTTAAATCATCACCTGAAATTTCTTCATTATCTACATTAGCAACATCCAAAAACCAACCCTCTCCAATATCGCTAAAATGATAGGTTAAATGTTTACCATCTTTATTGACCATTATCTTATTATCATCTCCATTTTTTAAAGCTACATTACTTTTAAAGCCAGAGACTTGAAAACTTCTCGGAATCCAGATACGGTACCCTTCTTTGGTTCTTAAAACACTAAAATTCAGATAATATAAATTATCTTTTAATTTATGGTTCACTCCCTGATCAAATCCAGATGAAAAATAATTACATAAATCCTCAGCTATTAAAGTTTTATGTCTCGTAAAACCAAAATTAACTATTGACTTAGGACTATCTACCCTAATAAAGAAAAGAATTAAAGAGATACAGATAATAGTTATAGTACTTCCTAACACTACATTCACTATCATATGCCATAAATCACTGGTAAAAAAAGACTCTAAAAACTTTATCAGGCTATCATTTTTATGTTTATTATAAATATCACCTATATTTTTACTAACTTTTAGAAACTTATCAAGTTCTTTAGCTCCCATAAAGGATACTAGTAATGATAGTATAGAAATTATCCAGTTAGTCTTCTTTATTTTATCTCTTTTAGAATACTCCAGCAATAAATTACGGTCAATCCCCTCTTCTCCTAAAGAAAAAGCGATATCTTCATAGACTTCCTTTAATTTAGGAAAATCTCTTAGCGAGCTAAATAGAGTAAAATAATTTTTATAATATTCTATTAAGATTTCATCTATCTTTGTAAAACTAGGATTTTTTAAATTTCTCCGATTTTGGAATCGCGGAACAAAATACAAATAGATTATAAGACTAAATATTGCAATAGATAAATTAATTTGAGCAAACATACACTTTATTTCTCCTTTTAATGGGATGACTTTTTCAAAAAAGTATCAAACTGATGTATTGGATAATAGTATCTTATCACCGTTCAGATGGAATTCACCAATAGAGTCAACTACATACGAGCACATATAGCAACTATTGTTTGTCTTCCTTCTTTTCTCTCAATACATACTCCAAAGGAATCCCGATATTTCTTTCAATACTTTTAAGAAACGGTGAGTAGGACTTCTTTGCCTTAGAAAATTTATTTTCAAAATCCTCAATATCAATATTTTCTAACTCAACCGAAGAGAAATAATCATTGATGTTCACCTTGTCGAAGTCCGAGAGTGATTCATAAAATCTTATGTAAGCATCCAAAAAAGCTGATAGATTTAAATTGACACTGTTTATTGCGAATTCTGGAATTTGCTTCATTCTTTTATCTAACATAGGTAGTAATTGAAATTTGAACGCATTGGTAGATTCAATATCGAATTTGATTTCAACCCCGTATTCACTACACAGTTCAAGAAATGGTCTATTATATTTCAATCTTGAATCTATTTCTGAAGCACGAAGAATAATAGCTTGTACGTCACCAAATCTTAGTTTTTGTTCGCTCAATTCTTTACTAAGAGTATCCATAGTTTTTAACCACTCTGGATCAGAACTATTAAATTGATAAGGCACTTCAATGCTAAAAAAGATATCCTCTAAATATTCACTAGTACCACCATAAAGAAACTCATTGACTGACATTTCGGGACTATTACTCAATGAAATAATCTTCCTTATTATTGCTTCTCCTGGCAAAATCCTACCTTTTTCATAATTATTTACAGTTCCTTTGGCAATACCTAACTTATTTGCAAAATCTTCCATAGTTAAGCCAAGTGACAACCTAATATCTTTTATTTCATTAGCAACTCTAACTCTATTAATTTCATATTTCATAATAACCCTCATAATTTCAAAAAAGTATCTTTTTTATCTTTTTGGTTGACGATACAGAAAATACATGCTAATATATTTTTAAATAAATTCATTGTGCACATTGTTTTTATTTTTTAATCATTTGTATTCTATGTATTCCTTAATTACAAAATACAAAAAATATTAGCATGGAAGAAATTTTATTTCTTTTATATTCTACATTAATACAGTAAAAGGAGCAAATATGCAATTAAAACAACAACTACTAAAACAAATCACACCACTACTTGGTAACAACTTCGTTTGTGTCTCTTGTGAAAAAAGTAAGAAGTATGGTACTAATGAATACGATGGTTATAAGATTTTAGTAAGCATCCAAGATCCTAGCTCACCAATTTATTTTGATTTAATTCAAGTAAAAGTCAAAAACCTTACGCCTTCTATCTCTGTTGAAAATATTGAAAATATCCAAAATCGTAAGTTAAACTTCAGCAACCTTACAATGGGAATTTATAATTCTGACTTCACTTTCTATGCTGATGATTTTTCAGTCGATAAAATGAAAGGAAAAGTAAATGAATAAATCCATTACTGTCAAACTAACTACTATTGATTCCGATTGCAAGGGGATGTTTACTTTATTCTCACTAGCTTGTTTTGTCATTGGATTAGCATTGAACTATTCATTAACAAATTACCTGTCATTAAAATTACCTTGGTATTTTATGCCTACATTAATAGTACTTTCTATCGTACTTATTCTTATGGATATTTTCGTAATGGATTTTGTTCTAATAACAGAGAAACAAAAAATTGCTCACACCCTAAATGAACTTCTTTTGCAAAATAATTACTATAAATTAGACCCTACCGATGAAGAACAGAAAAAAGTTTTAGTCTCTGCCTACTTCACTTTTACTATTCATGAAAATTCCGTAGAAATATCTTTTTATCCAGATGGACTACCCATCTCAAATAATATGGACGATTTAGCTAGAATCTTAGAAACAAAACTTAACTTACCTTGTGAAGAGATTGATAATAGTTCACCATCCCATACAACATATGTCATGAGAAAAAACAATGAAGAAAATAGAATTAATGTCTCAGAAAAATGGTGAGCCATTTATCCAACTCGATAAGGAGAAAAGATGGTACTGGCACTTAGACCCTATGGCTCAAGTATCTGGCCCACGTAGTAGTGGTAAAACATTTTTCCTTTACTATCTCATGTTATCAGTTGCCGAGATAGGAGCTGATATATACATTCTAGATCCAAAGCGTAGTGATCTTTCCTCCCTACAATTTTGTTATCCAGAAAGAGATAGAGAGTCTCATATTGCAACCACGCCTACAAAAATATGTAAGGTTTTACGTGAATTAAATACGCTAATGAATGAACGCTACGAAAAATACTTTCAAGTAGAATCCAGTAAAATTGGAGCAGATGCTCATGAACTTAAGCTACGCCCTATTTTTATCTTCTTTGATGAAGTCTTAGCTCTCATAGAGGAAGATAAAAAGTTAGGGAAAGAGGCTGAACAGTACTTAAAGACAATTATTCTAAAAGGTAGACAGAGTGGTATTTATGTAGTTATTAGTTCGCAAAGACTTTCCGCTGATACTCTAAATACTGTTATTCGTGAAAACTGTGGGCTACGTGTTATCTTTGGTAAGGTACAAGAGGAATCCTATAAAATGGCTTTAGGGGAGTCATTTAAAAAACTACCTAGAGCTGAAAAAGGGGTAGGAAAAGGATATATCTATCTTGATGGTCAAGGGTGGCAAACTCCAAAAGCCTTTATAGCCCCATACATGGACACATCTAAAATGAATATTAGGGCTATTTTTAAAGACTTATTGAACAACTCTAGTACACTTTATTTAGAATAGCTAAAGCCATTCGCTACACCCCTAAGATAAGTCCTTGATAAGTAGAGAAAAAAATTCGGCCTTCAGGTCGAATAACAGAGTGGTTTTAGGCGGAGCCGTTTCTCGACTTAGCAAGGGCTCACAATGGAGCGTTAGCGACATTGCCTTTATTTATTATATAGGCAAACGTTACGAGAAAATGGACAATGAAGTACAATAAAAGAATTGTCCAGACATCATCATATTTGGAGATATGGGAATATGATAAGCCTATCAAATTTGGTTTTACGAAAAAAGCCAAGCCTTTACATAAAAAGAATGAATCCGATGAACTTTCCAGATACAAACGTTTAGCAAAGACAAGGCAAAATGCAAAGCATGAACTCATGAGACTAATAGATACAAATTATTGTGATAAAACAACCAAATTTTTAACAATCACAACAAAAGATAACATTCAAGATCGTCAAGAGTTCAATATACTTTTTGATAAATTCATGAAACGTCTTAATTATAACGTATTTAAATCTAAAAAGAAACTTTTAAAATATGTGGCAGTATTAGAAAAACAAAAGCGAGGGGCATACCATGCACATATATTACTATTTAATCTTCCCTACATTCCTTATGAAAAGCTTCAAAAAATTTGGAAGCTTGGCAGTGTTTGGATAAACAAAGTTGATATTGATTCCAAGGACAACCGAGGAAGATATATCACTAAATATATGGAAAAAGGAATAGCTCAAGAATTGCTTGAAAACAAAGGAAAAAAATCTTACTATTCCTCAAATAACCTTGACCGACCTACTCAACTTCGGATACTAGATGATGACAGTATAGATGATTTAGTAGCTGATAAATTTATCGCTTATCAAAGTGAATACATCTCTAAAGTGAAAGTAGACGGACAATGGGTAGAAAACAAGGTCAAATATCGGAAAATCAAAATTTGAAAGGAATTACCATGCAAGTCATACTACCAGAGGAACAAGTTCAAGAAATTCAACTTCTTGTTTCAGACGTTATCAAAAAGGAAATCCAACATTTTAAAGAGGATATAGGGCTAGAGACACCCTACCTTAACAAAGCACAAACATGTCAATATCTTGGAATTTCAAATAATACCTTAGATCTATGGGTCAAACAAGGCCTACCAGTAATAAAAATCGGTAAAACTGTACGCTTTGATAAATCTGCAATCAATTCTTGGTTAGCAAGATACTAGAAAAAAATACCATAGTTTCAGTAAAATGAATACTATGGTATTTTTTAACTCAATTAATAGGAGAACATCATGACAGTAACTAAAACAAGCAATAACACCTATCAACTAAAAGTCTATGTTCCAGTAGATATCCGTCATAAAATGGGTATCAAAGGCAATCATATAGTAAAGAGGTATAAATCCAGACGAGAAGCCAAACAAGCAGAATTAGATGTATTAAATCAAATTCATCAGCTTGAAAATGGTGAACTTAACGAACTACCTAAAGATGGAAATATCCTCTTTTCTGACTTCTTTAAAAAGGTCTGGTGGGAATCCTATAAGGCTGGACAAACTACTACAACAAACAAACCACCTACACTCCCGACCGTGCATAATACTGAGTTAGTATTTCGAAAACATATTTTACCAATGTTAGGGAATTATTCGATAGATTTTCTAAACCAGAATAAACAAGTGGTTTTAAATCTCATGACTGCCAAAGCAGAAGAATATGCTAACTTTAAAGTTATTCGTAGCTACGTTAATTCTATATTCGACTGGGCTGAAGAACTAGAGTACATTGAAAACAATCGAATTTCTAAAACAATTAAACGTATCAAAGCTACAAAGAAGATAAAGCTTCAAGAGTCAAAACGAGATGAAGACCTTTATCTATCAAATGAAGAATTACAAGAATGGTTTAACGCTTTTAAAAATGACCTTGATGATAACAAACTTACTTTTAAAGATTATGTCTTATTCTTTACCACATTTATTTTAAGCGACAGAAAATCAGAAACCTATGCATTGCAGTGGAAACATATTGATCTCATAAATAATGAAATTAATTTAAGCCAAGCTCTTGATAAGTACAAGAATATCAAATCAACCAAGGGAAATAAAAAGACTATTTTTAACATACCTCCTCTATTAACTTCCTTATTAGCAAAATGGAAAGCAATCCAAAAAGAAGAGTTATCACAATTCAATATTAACCAAACAGAAGAACAACTTGTATTCACCTACATTGATACAAGAGGTAATCTTAATAGCCCTTTACATGCTGATTATCTAAATAATAAAATGAAATCAGTAAAACGTAGACACCCAACGTTAGCCCATGCTACACCACATAAGCTAAGACACACTGGTGCTACTTTAGCTAAACAAGCTGGAATGTCTCTTGAAGCCATCTCAGAGGCTCTAACTCATAGCGATACATTAACAACCAAGACTTATGTAAATACTTCTAACGTTGTTTCAATGACTGCTGGACAAGTTGCTCTACAAAATCTTAAAAACAAATAGGGCAGATTTAGGGCAAATTTTAGGGCAAATTCTTCAAAAAAACATACAAAAAAGCACCCATAGGGCAAACCTGTGAGTGCTTTGAAACGTTGATATAATCGTATTGATTAACGTTTTGAGAATTGTGAAGCTTTACGAGCTTTCTTAAGACCTGGTTT
>OGEQ01001160.1_pt1 | contig 22953 bp, 19 predicted proteins | sample 1570731 | NCBI WGS metagenome assembly OGEQ01 (sample SAMEA2582132, study PRJEB24529) | metagenome | biome: Human gut stool | place: China | collected 2011
AATTCTACCTGAAAACCAATTTCTTTTTCTGTCCATTTTGTTTCCAATGAAAGAACTGCCTGGCGGATCTGTTCATCCAGACGATTATCGTCAATAAACGCACAAACTATTCGAACGCCTGCTACATCATTGAGATATGTCTGTATTCTCGTCTGAGTTGCTTTGTACATTGGACAGCTCCGGTTTGCGGGTATGCAGCCGCCGTTCGATTGATTCGTGTAGAAGCTGAGATACAAGAGCCATTAACGGAATAAAGAAGATCATGCCAAGGACACCGAACAGTTTACCGCCCAGCAAAACCGCCAACAACGTCCAGAACGGGGATAGCCCTACACTGTTTCCCACGACGTGCGGATAGATGAACTGATTTTCAACAAACTGAGTTGCCTGATAGACGATCAAGCATAGGAGCGCCTTGTTCGGAGCCGCCAATAAAGTAAATAAAATGCCGAAAGCGCAGGAGAGAAATCCTCCAATATAAGGAACGAATGCAAAGGCGGCAGTTAAAACGGCTGTTAGCCCCGCATATGGAATCCCTGCAACAGAAAACGAAAGAAAGATCAATGTTCCAAGAATCATAACCTCGACACACTGACCAGAAAGAAACTTCGCATAGGTGTCATGTGCAAGTTTCGAAATATGGCAAATTCTATCTGCAACGGATTCCTTACAGTAGGCATACAGTGCCCGTTTGCTTTGACTGCTCAATTCACGCCATCCAATTAGCACATAGAATGTGATCACAAGTGAAATTGCAACATCAGCAATCGCAGATACCGTAGAGCCAGCAACATTGGCAACTGAGGAAATCACTGTGTTCATTTCGCTCGAAATGCTTTGCAGAATAGATTTCCAATCGAGCGCAGCAAAATGTGCCGACAGTTTCTCTGTGTCAATGCCGTATCTTTGCAATAAGCCGACCCAGTCAGGCCATTTTTCTTGAACAAGAGCAGCAATGCTTTTTACAGATGCAGTGAGCTGTGGAATCGCAATTACACACAGAAGAGCAATAATCGCAATAACACATATCAGCGTCAGTAACAGGCTTATCATGTCTATTTGCCGATCTGTAGCTTTAGTCAGCTTTCGTCGAAGCCTCTTTGCCAGTCCGCGCACGGGTACACTCAGAACAAAGGCCAGCAAAAGGCCTGATAAAATCGGAGCGAGCAAGCCAATACACGATTTTAGAAAGTTGGCAACATAGTTTAGATTGTTGAATGCCGCAAATAAGATCACCCCAAACGTGATTAGTAGAAGCGGCTTTTTGTAGGATTTATCCATGATTACATCCTCGCAAGAAATCGGTTTGTTTTATTATTGGGGAGTATCTTATAGGCAATCCACCAACCAAAGAAACAGACTGGCAATGCAGCGAGAACATCCATGATAGAATGCTGTTTCATAAAAACGGTGGAGAGACTGATACACACGGCGATTGATGTAGCAGCGATTTTCCATCCGACGCTTTGGAGCGCCTTGCAATCCCATAACCCAAACATCGCGGCAACAGAGCCTATTACATGAAGTGAGGGGCAAACATTTGTATTGGTATCGAAACTATAGAATAATTCAATAAAGCGTGTAAGTAGATTATTGCGTACAAATGCTTCTGGCCGCAAATTTTGGCAGGTTGGAAAGAACAGGTAAATCAAAACCGTGATCGTATAGGTGACTATCACAAAATACATCATACGCCGAAATGCAGGTACATCGACGAAAAAAGTATAAACCAACGTACCGATTAGAAAGACAAACCAAAATAGATACGGAATCAACGCCCATTCACAAAATGGTATTATATCATCGAGTCCACAATAGACGGGATAGTAATTTCGTTGCGGTTGCAACCGCTCAAGAAACAAAAACAGCAAGCCGAAAATTGGCCAGTAAAGCAATAGCCTGACGTGAGAAAATTCAGGTGTATTAAGTTTATGGATGCGGAACTCACGGTAATTAACTTCCGGCTTTATATGATTACTTTGCATGACTGTATATCCATTCATAGATTTTATCGGCTGCCGTACATTCCGTCTGCGACCGCATTGCCGCGCGCATTTTAGAAAGAAGCACTGGGGCATTTAGCGTTTTTATTGTGGTGTCTGCGATTGCTTTTGGCGTATTGGCTGTGACGGCCATTCCATTACGCAGAAAAAAATTCAGATTATGTGTCTCGCAGCCAGCCACTGCATCGATAAGCACCATTGGTAACTCTGCCGCCATTGCCTCAGATGTACTTAGACCTCCGGGCTTTGTCAGGAATAGGTCTGAGGCTTGCATGAGCTGCGGCACATTATTGACGGTTCCCAGAACATGAACTTGAGAATACTTTTCTGTTCTTTTTTGGAGTTTTTTGCGTAAATCATCATTTGTGCCGCATACAACACTAAGTTCTTGTTCTGTTGTGAGGTAAGGGCAGAGATACGATATAATCTCCTCCATTGGACCGCAGCCCATGCTACCGCACATCATTAAAATATGCTGATGAGCAGGAGAGATTCCGGCGTTGGCTTTTCCTGCTTCTTGTGACACACGCTGGTAGAATTGCTGCCGCACAGGGATTCCACTGGCGATCAGCTTTTGAGGTTGAAGTCCACATTGTTCAAACTCACCTAACAGCGAAGTGGACGGAATGAAATACCAGTCCAGCGCAGAATCCGCTGTGCAGGGAGCGCAGGTATAGTCTGTAGAAATGTGGCTCGTTACAAGCTGTAAGCATGGGTGCTGTCGGCGCATTTCTGTCAACGCCAAGGCTGGGAATACATGAGTACAGATAATATTATCGTAGCCTGCAGAGCGGATGTATTGATACATCCGCTCTGCGCCGGAGGAAAGTAGCTTATAGATCGGCGTTCCCTCACAAAAAATATCTTCGTGAGATTCCGCACGCTGATACCCAGCATCAAAAAGCCTTGGAGCATGGCGGTAAATTCGGGTATGCCAATTAGAAATAAACGTGGATGCTTTTTCTGAAATAAACTGCAAAGAATCTGTAATATTGCAGATTTCTCCGCGAGAGTGGTAGGCTTCCTGAACTGCTTGCGCACAGGAGTTATGCCCTGCGCCAGTGTTGCAGCTTAGAATTAGTGTTTGCATTTGAATCTCCTATTTTTTCCTTTGCTGCATAGCAAACAGCTTTTGCAGGCGTGGGCGATTATAGCGCTGGACAACAATAAACGGCAAATTACCCAGCACAATGTAGATAATCGTTATACATACCCCGCCAACACCGGACCATATTTTCAGCAGTCCAAGACCGGCGATAGACAACAGAATATGTGTCCACTCTGCCACGCAAGTTTCTTCTATCATGCGCGGCAAGTTCTCATAGTTTTCCTTTGTCAGTTTCTTTTCCGGCATGATTTTAACGAATATGCGGCTCATATCGGGGATCTTTGCCTGCCATTTCCGAACATGAAGCCGCTTCCATAGTTTTTGCTCTGCCGGGTGGCAGACCCAAGGAAAACGATCGGCGTGAAACCAATGCTTCGGGATCAAGCGCCCCACTACAAAGGAGAGAACCCCTAACGCCGCGATATATAGCAGACACATAAGAAAATGCTTCATAAAAACCTCAACATAGCGGTGCGAAAATACGAAGGACACCATCTACGACCCAGCGGCGCGAATAATGTTTCATATCATAGGGCTTTACCTCTTTACATTTTGCCTGTGTAGCGATGAAATCGTCCTTTATTGCTGCAATAATACTGGAACGATAAAAGAACGAATTGTTTTCAAAGTGGAGAAAGAGACTGCGGTAGTCCAGATTGACAGTTCCTATCGTCGCAACTTTGTCGTCTGATACAAAGCTCTTTGCATGAACGAAGCCGGGAGTATACTCATAAATCTTGATGCCGCCAGTCAGCAACACCTGATAAAAGCTCCGAGACATACGGAAAATCAGCTTCTTATCAGGGATGCCGGGCATAATGATCCGCACGTCTACACCACGTTGAGCAGCGGAAATCATTGCATCCATCAAGTCATCGCCAAGCATAAGATACGGTGTAAAAAACCATGCGTAATCCGTGCTTTGAGAAAGCAAGTCAATAAAGAGCTGATTACTGGTAGCTTCATGGTTAAGGGGCGAATCGTAGTAACTAAGCACATAACCATCAAATGTGTGCGGCGGCGCAGGATACCTTTTGGGATATGTGGGCATTGCAAGCTGTCCTGCTTCTTTTTCCAGCGAAAATGCGTTCCAAAAGGTCAAGAACATATGGGTAAAATTTTTTACTGGCTCACCAGTAATCCGAAAGCCTGTGTCCTTCCAGTGTCCATAGGGATGTTCCAAATTGATATACCGATCTGATAAGTTGATACCTCCGCTATAAGCAACTTCGTTGTCAATAATCAGCATTTTGCGATGATCGCGATAGTTTGCAGTTCCTTTTAAGGCAAGGAAAGGATTAAAAGGAATACATGGAATGCCTTTCTTTTTCAGTTCACGGACATTACTGAAATTGAACGAAGAAATACTGCCAAGATCATCGTATATCACACGTACATCAACGCCCTGCTCCATTTTTACTTCCAGTTCGTTCACGATTGCGTCCCACATATGCCCCGGCTCAATAATGAAGTATTCTACGTAAATCGAGTTTCTTGCATTTTTCAAATCGGCAAGCATATCAGGGAACATATTATCGCCCAACGGATAGTAACGAACCTGCTCAACTGCACACATCGGATATTGCGTTTTTTCTTCCAGCCACCGCACTGTTTGCCCCATGCGTTTTTCGCCGTCAAAGGGCGCTTCTTTTATTGGAAGAGGCTGCGGATTGCAACTCTTTTGAACTTGCTGCAAGCGCCTTTTTAGAGGGCGGGCCGTCCGTTTATTTCCAAAGAGCAGATATAGTAACGCTCCTACCAAAGGTAGTGACAGAATAACCAGCAGCCAAAGCAATTTATAAGCGGTTTCATCTCTCTTTATAATAATAAATACCACCAAGAAAAACGCTGCAACGGAAAGCAGTGACACAATAATCGGTGCGTAAGGGGTCAGCCATTTCATCAACAGCAAAAGCCAGAGCGATTGTAAAGCCACCGCTGGAATAACTGTTAGAATGCGTCGAATGATTTTTCCCATATGTTTACCCCCCTCTATGTTATTTCTCCTCCGAAGATGCTTCCCAATCGCAAACTATTTGTGCCATTTCCTGTGGGGTTTCTTTATAGCCTCGTAATACCCACGCATTCATAAGCCCAAACAATCCATATGTAATAAATTGGATAAAGTAGTGCGTTTTGGCATCGGCATTAGCGACAATGGATGCCGCTTCTTGTAAATAGAAGTTTAGAATCACATATTGGCGATCAGCTGAGTAGAGCAGATCACAAATAGGACGAGTGGAAAGGCAAAATTCAAAAAACAGCCTGATGCCGTCATAACTACCAGTGGCGAAGTTGGTAGCACCGTGTTCGTCGGAAAAGCGCTTCCACAGACATGTGATTTTGAAAGACAGAACTTCATCTTTACTTTTGAAATAACGGAAATAAGTGGAGCGACCTACATCTGCCTTGGCAGTCATCTCCTCAATACTGATTTTTTCAATGGGTTTTTCTTTCATTAGTTCCAGCAACGCTGTACCCATACATTCTTTCAGATAGTCTGTTGTAGCCGTTGTCCTTCGCATAAGAAACGTCTCCTTTAATTGCGTATCATTGAAACAAGGATTGTCATTTGTTCCACTTTCGCTCGGACTATTGACAACGCCTGCTTCTGTGATATTCATAGCATCTATGATACTATCGTTTCATTTATACTATCATTTGCTATTTGCCCTGTCAAGCTAAAATGCGAGTACGACGAGCAGAAAGGAAAACTATGGGTACGATTTTTTCCCGTGTAAAACTCAGCGGAAAGCATGTGGCCGCCCTCTTGGCGCTGATGCTGCTCTCCGCTGTGACAGCCATGCTGCTGCCTACTGCCCTGGCCAGTATGATTGACATCGGAGTGGCCGGAGAAAACCGAAACACCATCCTAATCATTGCGGCGGTGATGGCAACCCTGGCCATTCTGCGGCTCTGTGTTTATTATATCTGAGCTATTCACAGTAAAGTTGGACATTTGTATTCAGCGGGAGAAAATAACCTTGACAAATCTCGTCTCAGAAGGCCATGCTTTTGCAGTATGCCAGGGAGCATCACTTCCCCAACCCAACCTTTTTCGTGGATGACGGTGTAAGCGGTGTGACCTATGACCGTCCCGGCTTTCAGGCCATGCTGGCCGAAATCGAGGCGGGACGGGTGGCCGTGGCGATCGCCAAAGACCTTTCCAGACTGGGCCGCAACTCCGCGCTGACCGGGCTTTACACCAACTTCACCTTTCCGCAGAACGGTGTTCGTTTCATCGCCATCAACGACAACTACGACACCATTGACCCTAACCGTGTGGACAACGATTTTGCGGGCATCAAAAACTGGTTCAACGAGTTCTATGCCCGGGACACCAGCCGCAAGATCAGAGCCGTCCAGAAAGCCAAGGGTGAGCGAGGCGTACCCCTGACCACCAATGTGCCCTATGGCTATGTAAAAGACCTGGAGAACCCCCGCCGCTGGGTGGTTGACCCGGTAGCCGCTGATGTGGTGAAACGCATCTTCGACCTGTGTATGAAGGGCCGTGGTCCCATGCAGATCGCCAACCAACTGAAAGCGGACAAGGTGCTAACGCCCAGCGCATACAGGGCCTTGCAGGGCATCAAGACCCCAAACAAGAAACCGGAGGACCCCTGCGACTGGCACAGCAGTACCGTTGTGGCGATTCTGGAACGGCGGGAGTACACGGGCTGTACGGTGAACTTCAAGACCTATACCAACTCCATCTGGGACAAGAAGCAGCGGGACAATCCCCTTGAGAAGCAAGCCATCTTCCCCAATACACATGAGGTCATCATCGAGGAAGCCGTGTTTGAGAAGGTACAGCAGGTGCGCCAGCAGCGGCATCGCAATACCCGTACAGGCCGAAGCAGCATCTTTTCCGGGCTGGTGTACTGTGCCGACTGCGGTGAGAAGCTGTATTAAGGGGCGACGAACAATTACCGACCGGAGGGCGCGTTCTTTGACTGTTCTCTCCATTAGAAGCACAAGGACAAGTGCGGTACTCATTACATCCGGGAAACCGTACTCAGCCACATAGTCCTGAAACACATTCAGGCTGTGACGGGCTACATTCTGTGGCATGAGGCACATTTCCGTGCAGTGATGGAGGAACAACTCCGGCTGGAAAGCAGTGAGCAGATCCGCATCCGAAGAAAACGGCTGGAACGGAACGAAAACCGCATCGCTGAACTGAAACGGCTGTTCATCCGGATTTACGAGGACAACGCCTGCGGACGGCTGAGTGATGAGCGCTTCGATATGCTGAGCCTGACCTATGAAACGGAGCAGAAGCAGTTGGAGACCGAGTGCGTAACTTTGCGACAGGAAATTGAAGTACAGGAACGACAGAACGAAAACGTTGAGAAGTTCATTCAGACGGCGCACAAGTATGTGGGCATCGATAAGCTGGACGGCTACGCTCTGCGGGAACTGGTGTCCGCCATCTATGTGGACGCACCGGACAAATCCAGCGGGAAGCGTGTGCAGCACATTCACATCCAGTACGATGGGCTGGGCTTCATCCCGCTGAATGAGCTGATGAAAGAGGAAACGGCGTGACCGAAGTCACGCCGCACCCTTTGAAAACTCAAGGTTTTCACCATTTTTTCATTTTACTGTTTTACGACCACCCGGCCAATGATGTGACCATTATGAAAGAGGGGCACCCAGAAGCGGGTACCCCTCTATTTTGGTGGGTCAGGTTGGAATTGAACCAACGATGTTTCAGATGTCACGGTTTTACAGACCGCTGCGATCGCCAACTACGCGCACTGACCCATATGGCGGAGAGCGCAGGACTCGAATCTGACACCGTGCGGTGCGATCCGCTTAGCCAAATGCCTGCTGCCAGCATGGAATGCGGGCCTATTTCATGAAGGCTTCCGAGCGGCGTGACCGCTTTACGGCCGCCAGGCGCGTGGGGAAAACGGATTCCTGCCTCAAGAGCTTAGTTCGCCCATCCTGCTTGATCATTGATGAAATCGGCCATTGCGAATTCGATAAAGAGAATACGCGGCTGTTCTTTGACCTGATCGACCGTCGCTACAACAAGGAAGGCAGTTTTATCATGGTTTTCACCAGCAACAAGAATCCGGCTCTCTGGCGTGAGGACTTTAATGAGGACTCTACACTTCTGTGTGCGCTGGACCGCATCTTTGATGAAGCTACGGTATTCAAGCTGCGGGGCGAGAGTTTCCGCGGGAAGAAACTGGATACAGTTTCTGTACAGACTGGCAAAGTAAAGGCCGTTGAGCTGCTGGCTGACCAGCAAGAAGAATAATATTTATTTGCCAATCTGGGTTGTTGGTACTATGAAATTCTATCGATTGGCTTCCGGTTTTCCGACAAAAAGCGGTTCGTTGCTCCCAACAAAACGGGGTCGCGAACTCCCGGCACTAACACCATCTTGAACAACACCACCGGGGCGATGCTGGGTCGCCCATTATCCTCACAATAGAGCGGCTCCACCATTTCATACAGCTGTGTGAAGTCCACCGCTGCATCTATCTTTCGCAGCAAATGCTCCTTCGGCACCAGTTGGTCTATGACTACGAACTCTACCAGATTTCGATCCATTTTCCCGCGTTCCAGCATCTTGCATCACCCTTGCCCATTCTACCATATCTATCAGAAAAAGCCCAGCTCCAGCCGGACTTTTTCGACAGACTGAAGCCGCCCGGTGAGGGCGGCTTTTTTATATTGCAGTCCCCAAAATCGCTAAGATTAAAAAGAGGATCGCAGGATGATTGCTTTCAATATGCTGCAAGCGAAAAAAGATAATACCATTATGGCGGTTCAATGAATGCTTCAACTACGGGGGCCGTACTGCTTATTCAATCAGCTTTAAGGCGATTGAATAAGGGGTTAGATCTTCCGTGTGAAAAGGTCGGGAAGCTGTTAGCGGCTCTGCCGCATTCCGGATACCCCATACCTCTTGCGGGTAAAGGCGAGCAGAGCTACGCCCGCAGGCGGGTTTTGAGGATGGCCCTGGTTTTCGGATGCAGGACCCACGGAAATTGGCTGTGCCAACGGTGTTATCCCACTCATTACAGGGAGAACCGTCATTTTTGACACGCCGTGTTTTGTCTGTCGATTGCTTTTACATTACGCAGGACAATCGTGCCAAAGCAAACCAACTTCGTCAGCCCACAGTTTTCCAGTGTTTATCGACCCGATTCAGGACTTCACAGCCATCTTCCGTGACCAATACAAGATCCTCTACACGAACGCCGAATTTGCCGGGCAAATATACACCGGGCTCGATAGAAAAGATCATACCGGGCTTGGCCAGATTGTGGTTAGCGGAGCTGACATCGCCCTTTTCATGATCATTCTGCCCGATAAAATGTCCCAGCCGATGAGTAAAGTATTCTCCGTATCCGGCCGCGGCGATATGATCCCGGGCAGCCTTGTCCAAATCGCACAGAGGCACACCTGGGCGCACCATGGACTCCGCCAGTTCGTTGGCTGTGCGGACCAGATTGTGAATGGCCGCAAACTCCGGCGCAGCCTCTTTGCAGAAATATGTTCTGGTCATATCGGAGCAGTAGCGGTTTTTCCGGCAGCCCATGTCGATCACGATGCAGTCCCCCGCTTTCAGCACAGTGTTATCTGGCTCGTGATGCGGGTCAGCGGCATTGGGTCCAAAGGACACGATGGTCTGGAACGACTCATTTTCGCAGCCTTCCGCCGCATACTGAGATACAATATATTCCGCAATTTCCTTTTCCGTCACGCCCTCTTTCAGACGCTTTACGGCGCGTTCCATCACGAGATCATTGATCCGGGATGCCTCCCGCATCAGATCCTGTTCAACACTGTCCTTGCAGGCCTGCACATCGTCCACACAGTCAGAGGCCAGTACGCACCGGCAGTCCGGCAGGCGATCCATCAAAGGCAGCAAAAATACAGCAGGCCACTCCTTGTCAATGCCCAGAGGCTTACTGCCGTCTACTTCCTCAGCCACCTTGCCTACACAGTCATCGGTATCAGAGAACCAGATTTTCCGGCAATTCGCTTCCGGCTCCGGGAACAGGCTGTTGAGAAACAGGGCGTGATTGCCGTCCCGGCGCAGATACAGCGCCAGCATCCGCTCATAGGGGAACACATAATACCCTGTCAGATACCAAATACTGTTGGGGTTGCTGACCAGCATCTGTTCCAGGCCCATCTCCTCCATAGCGGCGAGGACCTTTTTGATACGCTCCTGATACATGTTACTTCTCCTTTTTCAAAATCACGGCTTCGATCAGTGTCGGCGAAAGCAGCTGTTTCACCGTCCGCACACCGGTTTTCAGAGACTCCACCGGTGCATACTCAAAGCGGCCGTGGGCATTATGTCCGCCGACGGGCAGGTTGGGGCACAGCAGCCCCTGATAGGTCAGCATGCAGCCGTCCGTGCCGCCGCGGATGGGAGAATGGGTGGGATTGGCGATACCCGCGCCCTTCATGGCCGCCTCCGCCAGTTCCACGATCTCCATGTGATCCTTCAAAACCTCGTACATGTTGTAATACTGATCCTGGGTATCCACCGTCACTGTGCCCTTCCCGTAACGGCGGTCGATCTGCTCCGCTGCCGCATCCATAACGGCGATCCGCTGGCGGAAGCGCTCCATGCTATGATCCCGGATGATATACTCCATGGTGGCTTCCTCTACCTTGCCGTGCATCTCCTGGAGATGGAAGAACCCCTCGTATCCCTCAGTATGGCCAGGAGTTTCAAGGGCGGGCAGCAGAGCGTTGTACTCCATAGCGATCAGCAGGGCGTTCTTCATCCGGTCCTTGGAGGTGCCGGGGTGGATGCTGAAGCCATGAATCGTCACCTTGGATTTAGCCGCATTGAAAGTTTCATATTCATAGTCCGTGATATCACCGCCGTCCAGTGTGTAGGCAAAGTCTGCACCGAAGCCCTTCACGTCGAACTTACTGGCGCCCAGACCGATTTCCTCATCCGGTGTAAAGCCCAGCTTAATCGTTCCGTGGGGTGTGCCCTCAGCCAGCAATTCTTCCACCGCCTGCAGGATAATGGCAATACCAGCCTTGTCATCGGCCCCCAACAGCGTTGTGCCGTCAGTGCAGACCAGATCCTGGCCGATGAACTTTTTCAGTTCCGGGAAGTCGCTGCCCCTCATCACAATATTCTGCTCCGGATTCAGCACCAGATCACCGCCATCATAGTGGAGGATCTGAGGCTTCACGTCCTTGCCGGTCATATCCGGCGTAGTGTCCATATGAGCGATCAGTCCGATTACAGGCAGATGCTCACAGCCGGGAGTTGCAGGCAGAGAGGCATACACATAGCAAGTATCGTCCACAAACGCATTGTCCACGCCCATACCGTGCAGTTCTTCTACCAGCAGCCGTGCCATATCAAACTGGCGGTCCGTGCTGGGAGTTGTGCCCCGGTTTGCGTGGTAGTCACTTTCACTCCACACCTTAGCATAGCGCATCAGGCGTGCAACAACATTATCCATAACTGTGATTCTCCTTATTCGTCTTCAGACAGCAGATTTTCGGGGTTCAGGCACTTCAGATCATCCAGCACAAACAAACCGTCCTTCCGGATCAGTACATCGTCGAACCAGATTTCGCCGCCACCGTACTCCGGAGTCTGGATCTGAATGAGATCCCAATGGACAGCGGATTTATTGCCGTTGGAAGCATTGTCATAGCTGTTGCCCGGTGTAAAATGGAAGCTGCCCGCGATCTTCTCGTCAAAAAGAATATCGCCGATGGGGTGATTGATGACCGGGTTCACACCGAAAGCGAATTCACCCACATAGCGGGCGCCTTCGTCGATATCCAGGATCTCGTTCATGTATTCCGTATTGTTGCTGGTGGCCTTGACGACCTTGCCGTCCTTGAATTCGAGACGCACGTCCCGGAAGAGGAACCCATCATAGGGTGAAGGGCAGTTATAGCTGATATAGCCGTTGACGGAGTTCTTCACCGGGGAGGTGTAGATCTCACCGTCGGGAATGTTGCGATTGCCGTGCATGCCGAAGCAGGGGATGTCCTTGATGGAGAAGGTCAGATCCGTACCGGGCGAAACGATGTGTACCTTGTCGGTGCGGTCCATCAGGGCCTCCAGATGCTCCATGGCCCGGCCCATTTTCTCATAATCCACCAGGCAGGCCCGGAAGTAGAAGTCTTCGTATTCCTCTGTAGACATGCCGGCCAACTGGGCCATAGCGTCATTGGGATAGCGGAGGACACTCCACTTGGTGTGGTTGCAGCGCTGATCCAGGTGAATGGGGCCCCAGTAATACTGGCGATAGCGGCGCTGGGCTTCGTCGCTGATATTGTGCCACATGCTGATATTGGTAGTAGCGCGGATATCGATGTAGGCATCCATGTCCTTCATGCGCTCCAGTTCATAGGATGCGATCTCAGCCATGTGTTCCGCATCTGCCCCGGCCACCAGAGCTCCCTCCACATCGTAGTCAAAGATGTGGATGAACGGCTTGCCGCCTGCAAGGTAGGCCTCCTGCACCAGAGCCTTCATCAGGGTTGTTTCACTGCCGTGCAGCTCGATGAGAATTTTTTCACCCTTCTGCAGACCTACAGCGCTGTTGATCAGGAACTTCGCAAATTTTCGGATTCTGGGATCTTCCATAATTAATTGATATCTCCTTTCAACCGTATAGATGGCAAACGGGGACAGGGGTTCCCCCCTGCCCCGTAAGGTTCTTTTCTTTACTTGTACAAGGCTTCCAGAGAGTGGACCTCGTCTGCACGACCGGCAGTCAGCGCAGAAACCACCAGAATAGCCACCACAGAAGCGGGAACAGCCACGATCGCGCACTGGATGCCGTAAGGAGTACCCATCAGGGTCCACGCAATGGTCATTGCGCCGCCCACAATGATACCGGCCATACCGCCGGCGGATGTCACCTTCTTGGAGAAGAGGGCAAACAGAATAGCGGGCGTAATGGCAGCGCCATACATAGTATATGCGGTCATCTGCAGCTGCAAAACCGTGGGGAAGTACAGCGTCAGGACCACGGCGATCACGCTGAACACCACGATGGTCGCACGCAGAACAGTCATCTTCTGGTGATCCGTCGCATTCTTATTGATGTACTTCACATAGATATCGTTGGTCAGGTTGGTCGCGGAGGAGAGCAGATAACTGTCCGCCGTAGTGACAATGAACGCCATGCAGGCGCACATAACCAGCGCGCCGAATACCATGGGGAGATAATCCACCGCCACCTGGAAGATAACGTTAGAGGGCGTATCCAGCGTGGGGTACAGCTTGGCAGCCTGAGTTGCCACTGCAACAATGCTGGCGATGACCATTATTTCACCGATGAACATGCCAATGTTGGACTTCTTAGCCTCGTCGCTGTTTTTGGCAGAGGCAAAACGCTGCAGCATATTCTGGTCGCCCAGCATCAGAGCCAGAGAGGGCAGGAAGTAGCCCAGGAGCGTCCAGCCGGACATACCGCCGGTAAAAGTAGTCTTTTCGGCAGGCAGAACAGCGCCCTGAGCGCTGGCCGCGCGCATCAGAATGGGGATGGCGAGGAAAAAGCCGCCAATCATGATCAGGGCGCTGACGGCATCGGAATAGGCCACGGAAACCAGACCGCCGCCTACGGTGATGATCACGATAATAACTGTGCAGATGGCAAGTGCCACACCATGAGAGATCTCAATACCGCTGGAATGGCACAGCAGCACCAGAATGTTGGCAGCCGCTTTCAGCTGCGTGGCCAGCACGCCCACATAGGCCAGCATGACGCACAGAGCGGAGATGATGCTGGCGGCCGTGCCGTAGCGGGCACCCATGATCTCAGGCACCGTTAACTTATTGGACTTGCGGACCTTGCCAGCAATGAAATACAGCAGAATAATACCGATAGGAGGAGCTGCAAAGGTCAGCACACCTACCCAAGGTCCGCCGCTGTACACGACTCCGGCAGAACCGGTAATACCGCCGCCGCCGCACCAGGTGGCCAGCAAACTGCCCACCAGAATGATGAAGGGGATCTTGTGCCCTCCGGTCATCATATCGTCAGTGGTCTTTACTTTCTTGTGGGCGATTACCAGACCGTAGACCATCAACAGTACCAGATAAAGCCCAATTGCAATGATATAGCTCATTGACTTCCCTCCTTTACGGATGTTGTTTGCACATTATATTACAGTAAAGCGAAGAAGTCAATGCCGGATAACTTACAAGAATCATATGATAAAGATTTGCTTTCTTAATATCAGAGATCAGCTATCACCTGCTCGCAAGTGAGCAGTATCTTAGCGAAATATCAGTCCAGTCAGCCTTTTAATCTATCCATGGTGTCCTTCGATCATTTTTCTCAACTGGCCCTCAATTCTGCTTGCAGAGCCGCTTATTTTCGTACATACAATTTAAGTCCAAGAAAATATCTGCACCCCCTGGCCGACAAAGGCCGTCAGCAATAACAGTTACAATGCGACCACCGCAGATAGGACTTACTTTGTTAGTCCTATCTGCGGTGGTTTGATAGCGTTTACGCTTGGGTGGTGAGGTTCACTAAGTGTTATTTATAATGGGTGCACTTTGAAATTCATTTTGCTGGAATTCTCAGCACTTGGCCTATGTAGATACATGCAGGGTCGCTGATGATATTCCGATTTGCTTCATACAGATCGTTCCATTTTTCACCGTTGCCATAGAGCATCTTTGCAATGCGATATAAGCAGTCGCCAGGCTGAACAGTATAAGTGGGCAACACGGTTATTTCAGGGCCAGCAGGCTCTGTGACTTCGGTGGATGTCTGACTGCCCTTGGTCAGACTAGTAGTGATATCATAATGATCAATAATATCAAACTTGGACCAATCTTCCTCGACACCACGTTGATATGCAGTAGCGTGGATACCGTTTCCATCCACTGTTACCATGCTGAAAATCTGCTGAGAATTGTCAGCGCCGTCTTTATGAACCACCGCATACTTACCACCGGCTGTTCCCGGCTCAAACGCGTCCAGCTTTTCGCCCAAAGAAGAACAGGTCATATAGGTTGTGCCGCTGCCTATGGGGCAGATTACGTTATCCTTGGTTGTGGTACGGATATACTCGTGGTCATGACCGTTCAAATACAGATCCACTTGCAGTTCATCGCACATCTCGGGGATATAGGGATAGTCAGATGGATCGTTGAAATTTACAATATATGTGCCCACATGAGATGCCATAATCCGCCAGGTTTTGTCCGCTTTCTCATAAACAGTCTTAGCCCACGCGGTTTGCTCGGTAAAGAATCTTGCTCGGTCAGCTTCAACATCTGCCCCTACCTGACCGGAGTACGGATCTGCGTTGACAAAGACAAAGCATGCATCGCCAACAACACACCAACCGGTTCCCTCCAGCGGACCGTATTCCAGTTCATTTGGCAGGCTCGTTCGCGCGCCATACTGTTTGTAGAGCAGATCACCGGTATTTTCATGGTTGCCTGGCAGCAAAATATTTAGCCGGTCAGCCATATAAGTTTCAGCAACGTCGAAGAAGCTTGCCCATTGTGCACTCTTATATCCAGCATCCACAATGTCGCCGGTATTCAGCAGGAAATCTGGTTGTACCGGTAGCGTATTCACAAACTGTTCCATGGTATTCAGGAAGGGATCATAGCCTTCTGGTTTCTTTGCTTGGAGGTCACCGTACTGCATGAAAGTAAATGCGCCTGAGGCAGGGAGTGTCGTGAATGTATGGATGTCCCCTCGAACCTCTTTACCATCATAAATGCCGCCGACCGCATACTCGTAGGTAGTTTCTGCAGCCAAACCAGTTATCGTTGCCCAATGACTCTGGATTTCTTCCCAGCCTTCAGTTAGATAGTGGCGCACACTCTCTCCATCAGTAACGTTCCAAGTACTGTCTCCCTTACCTCTGTACCAAACCTTTGAATCCTTCACTGCGGGATCCGTGATCCAGTTAAAACCTACTTCCTGATATGTTTCACCCAACTGGCAAAGGACCTCTCTTGGAGTTGCGTCCACAACACCGTCATCAAGTTGCAGCGGTAAAGATGCAGAAATATCGGCAGGAACAGTGATTATCTGTCCGTCCACATTAGCAGACACAAAGTAATGGTAGCTGCCGGGATTTTTCAGTGGTAAGACAGCCTGATAGCTATCCTTGTTAACAGTCATCTCGACAAAGTCTTTAAAAGTTTTTCCGTCACTATTTTCACCGTAAAAGACTTTTATACTGTCGACCTTTGTGCCTTCGGGAAGTGACAGCCGAGCATGGATTGTAGCCTGTTCTCCCTTAGCAACCCAGTTCACTACAGGGTCATCGATCAGTAGCACAGGCTGCTTTATCGTCAAATCTGTCAGAATTTCTTCAAGCAGATCTGGCGCCTTCCCCGCCTTCACAAAACCTGTCAACATAGGATATCCTTGAGCAGAAGTACCAACCCAGCTCCAAATCTTATTAAACTCCCAGCCCAGATTTTTTTCGTACAGAGACCTACTCATCAAAGTCTCAGTAGAGACCGCCTGAGCAATGGAGCGGTTAGGATGCTCTACGGGTGCATTGCCATTCAGGATTGCACCCTCCCAGATATAGTTGTTGGTGATGTTGGTGCCGCTCTCACTCTCCAGTGTGCCAACCAGTCGATCAATATCAGATGCGCCCTCATCTCCACTGACCTCACGAATGACGGAAGCCACGTTCCTGAGATAAGTGGCTACTGCGAATGTACCGGCAACACCGCCGGCAGAGGCTTTGCCTCCACTCACCGTGACAGAGCCTCCAACATAGCAATTTTCTACTGCACCACCTAATATGTTTCCAACTAAACCCCCTACTAACGACTTGCCCTTTACCTTCATGTAGGATACACAGTTGCGCAACTCACCCTCGCACTTTCCAACTAAGCCACCGACAGCTTCCTTTGCCTTGATGGTACCAGTGGCAAAGCAATTCTCCACAGTGCCAAAGCAAACACCTGCAAAAGCACCACAGGACTTTTTGCCTTCCATCTTCAGGTTAATCAGGCCCAAGTTCCGAATCGTCGGTGTGGTAAGAGTTTCGTTGCCCAGATATCCTACCAGGCCAGTATATTTGCCGTTTTGACGGCAGATGCGTAGATTAGAGATCGTATGATACTGGCCATCGATCGTACCCATAAACCAACCGTCTGTCTTATCCGCATTTTCCTTCTTATTGGCAGAGAGCGGCAACATATAGCCATCTGTTTCTTTACCGGATGCCTCTGTAATCGTTTTTCCGATTTTCTTCATCAGTGGCCCCATGTCTAAATCTGCTGTCAATACGTAATGTCCATTACGCGGGGCATCCGGTTGACCATCACCATTGGTATCAGTAGATTTCCAATTGCCAGACAAATACAGCAATTGTTCTGGCGTTTCAATTTCATAGTAGCCTGTTTTTTTGTTGAACAGGGGCGGCTTGGCCCCCAAAGATATCAACGTCTCTGCGTCCCATATTTCCTCAGTCCACCATCCATTTTCTTCAGCGACGGTGCTTACGGTCAACAGGGACAGTGACATTGCTAAAGCTAAAACCAGTGACACGACCTTTGTGGGGAACCTTTTCATTAAACATCCTCCTTTGCAGTATGTCTGGTTGTTTTGCTCCGATAAGAGTACATTCATCGGATATCGGAGTAAGTTGCGTATTGCAACTGTATGTTTTTATAATAGTCCTCCTTCATTTGGAGCGTCAATTCATAATTCTAACAATTTTTATACAATTTTCTTGTATCAAACGCTTGCACGCACATTTTTGCGTACTTTTTGTAGTTTTTGCGTGTTTTCTTTGCGCGAATTCACATGCCTGCGGCATGAACAGTGCTGGCTTGCCGGAGGCAGATTTTTTCCATGTTGGCGCCTGAGCAACAGCAATTGAAAAGGAAAAAGCGTTGCCTTTCTAAGAATGCTCTGGTAGAATACCCGCAAGAAAAGAAATCTGAAGACTTGAATGTCAAGGCATGGAGGTGCGCATGATACTGACGAACTGTGCAGATGGCAAGCTTTTGGAAGTGAGCTGCCGCAAACCATAATGCATATTGCGAAGGTGATAAGGTGATGCTGACCATATGAGTGAACTTCATATTCTTGATGTTGGGCGAGCAGACTGTACAGTACTGCTTTTGGATACGCCAGATGGTTCTCGCTGTGTAGTGATTGATGGTGGCGGGAAATTTTATAAAGGGAGACGTCCGCTTTTAGAATTTCTGACTGGACGTGGTATTAATACTATTGACTTGTTAATTCTGACGCATTTGCATCAGGATCATTTTGGCGGCTTTGTCCACTTAGTTGATAAAATTGCTGTACGAGAGGCAGTTGCTCCTTGTGGAGATCTTCAATTTGCTGATTGTGTGTATCCGGTGTTTGGGACACAGGAATACTATCGAGAATACCACAAATTTTTCCAGTATTTGGAACGCTCTGGCGCAAAGCTGCTTTCATCAATAGAATGTGCTGAGAGGATGTTTCGCTTTGGGGATTATATGCTGGAATGCCTGTATCCGCTGAAAAACAGTACCATGCGTTCCGTAGTATATGCAATGGCACTGTGTGATCAAAATCTGACTGAAGAATCAATGAAATGGGCGTTAGATATTCATAAACAAACTTGTAATGAAGACAGTAGTATTTGGCTACTTAAAAGAAATGAAGAAGATTTAGCCCTGTTTGCGGGAGACAGTACAGATGAGACTCTCCGCGCAGCATTGTGTGGACACATTATAACCCCCCACCTCCAAAAATTATCTCACCATGGCATTAACTCTCGCTATTTTTCGGAGTATGTTCAAAAAATTCTGAAGCCTCAAATTTTAGTAGTCAGTGTGGATGAAAAAAATTATAATGAGGACATGAATACACAGATTGCCGCACTATGTGCTGCTGGCAAATCTAATGCTCATTATACATTTCAAGGAGATTTAACGATTCAAATTTGAGTAACAAATGGTCTGCTAAAGGCTCGAGAGAATTAGAGCCGTTTTGTCTGCTACAGTTCAGAGCGCAGATTGCAATACTTGCGTGTGCACTACCAAGACATATGGATGAATACTACGCTTTCTAAAAAATAATAAAAGCAAGAAACAGGTGGGTTATCTTTTCGGATGACCTACCTGTTTCTTATATCAAGGCTTTGACAATCACGGTATAAATGAATCGTCTGCTTCACAGACGGCAGATGCGAGGGCTCTTAACCTTTCCATATCGCGGGGTTTCAGACACGCAAAGGATCTCAAACGTAAGGGGCGGCATCTGCCGCCCTTTTTTCATGGTCAGAAACACTGTCCACAAAGTGCTGTTCGCCCCTTGCTTTTACGTTTCGTCCAAGAAACTCAAATTTTTTTAGTCAAAATTACCAGAGGCACTGTCCGTTTCTGACGGACAGCGAAAAAAGCTGTATTTTCTGAAATCAGCCAATTTGTCCGTGTATCAAACACATTTGATTACACTATATGGTCATTTGGTGAAACGCCTGTGAAAACCGCAGGAAAAATTTTGTGCGGATTTTCTCTTGCGGGCGGTATTGTATCTGCATGAAATACATCCATCTACAATAGGCGGACTTTTTGAGCAGTCCGGATCCCGCAAGGAGGATGAATTGAATGAAGAAGTTTGTTTCCATCATGCTGGCGCTGGCTATGTCCATGAGTCTGGCGGCCTGCGGTGCTGACAGCTCCAGCGATGCCAGCAGCGACAGCCAGAGCAGTTCTGACGCCGCTTCCGGTGAAAAAGTCGTAAAGATCGGCGTATTTGAGCCTGCTACCGGTGACTCCGGTGCCGACGGCAAGCAGGAGATGCTGGGTATGCAGTACGCCAACCACATGACCCCCACCGTGGACATCGGCGGCGAGACCTACAAGGTAGAGCTGGTCTATGCCGATAACGGCTCCGATTCCGCCAAGGCTCCTACCGCCGCTTCTGAGCTGGTGAGCAAGGACGTTTCTCTGGTGCTGGGTACTTACGGCTCCAGCTGCGCCATGGCCGGCGGCCCCATCTTCGGTGAAGCGGGTCTGGCCGCCATCGGCGTGACCTGCACCAACCCCGGCGTCACTGCGGGCAATGACTACTATTTCCGCATCTGCTTCCTGGACCCCTTCCAGGGCACCGTTCTGGCCAACTTCGCGCAGGAGAAGTTCTCCGCCAAGAAGGCCTATTGCCTGGGCGAGCTGGGCAACGAGTACGATCAGGGCCTGATCAAGTACTTCACCGACGCCTTTGACGGCGAGGTCATCACCGACTCCTTCCCCACCAACACCTCCGACTTCAGCACTTACCTGTCGAAGGCTGCCTCCTCCGGCGCGGAAGTCATCTTCTGCCCCGTGTCCATCTCCTACTCCACTCAGATCGTGAAGCTGGCCGCTTCCATGGGTCTGGAGATCCCCATTCTGGGCTCCGATACGCTGGACAGCAACATGGTTCTGGAAGCCGCTTCCAGCTCTGACGTGAAGCTGTATGTCTCCACCTTCTATCAGGAGGGCGGCTCTCCCGAATTCGACGAGGGCATCAAGGCCTGGCTGAACGAGGATGCCACCGCCATGACCAACAACGGCGGCAATGACACCATCGCAGCCGTCACCGCCATGGGCTATGATGCCTACTATGTGGCGCTGGAGGCTCTGAAGGCCGCCGGCTCCACCGATCCCGCCGCTGTAAAGGCCGCGCTGCCCGGTGTGACCTACACCGGCGTCACCGGTGACATCGCCTTTGACGACATCGGCGACGCTATCCGCGACACTGCCTACATCAAGGTGGCTGACACCGCCAACAACGCCTGGGCTCTGGAAACGATGCAGAAAGCCGGTTGATCCGATCCTGCCGACCTGCCTGGCGGGGACTCCCCGCCAGGCGGTCTTACCGTTTATAGACGGTTCGCGTGAACGCGCCAAGGCCGGGACCGCCCCGAAAGCAGCCGCTCTGCGGCTTTTTTCAAGACGGCTCCGCCGCGTGCCTTCCGCGTAAAACTTGAAAGAAAAGGGAGGGTTCCCCGTGCAATACGGCATCTCCATTCTGCTCTCCGGCATATCGCTGGGCGGGCAGTACGCCCTGATTGCCATTGGCTATACCATGGTATACGGCATTCTGCGGCTCATCAACTTCGCCCACGGCGATGTATTTATGGTGGCGGGACTGATGCTGGTCTATCTCAGCGCCAGCCTGCCGCTGGCCGCGGCCATTCCGCTGATGGTGCTGCTGACGGTGCTGCTGGGCTTTATCATTGAGCGGGCGGCCTATAAGCCGCTGCGGACAGCGCCGAGGATGTCCGTGATGATCTCCGCCATCGGTGTGAGCTATCTGCTGCAAAATCTGGCCACCTATGTTACAGGCGGTCTGCCCCAGATGTACCCCGCGATTCCGGGTCTGTCCGCCCAGCTGACCATTGCCGGGGTATCCACGAAATATGTCACCGTCATTACACCGGTGCTGGTGGTGGTGCTGGTAGTGGCGCTGACGCAGCTAATCAACCACACGAAGATCGGCATGGCCATGCGGGCGGTATCCCGGGACTTTGAAACGGCGCAGCTGATGGGTATCCGCATCAACAGCGTCATTTCCGTCACGTTTATCATCGGCTCGCTGCTGGCGGCCATTGGCTCGCTGCTGTATTTCACCAATTACCAGTCCATCGTGCCGCTGTCCGGCTCTCTGCCGGGGCTGCGGGCCTTCGTGGCGGCGGTGTTCGGCGGTATCGGCTCCATTCCCGGCGCCGTGGTGGGGGCGTTCCTCATCGGCATCTGCGAAAGTGTGATCAAGGGCTCCGACTGGAGCGTATTTTCCGATGCCTTTACCTTTGCGCTGCTCATCGTGGTGCTGTGCGTGAAGCCCACGGGTCTGTTCGGCGAAAAGGTCACGGATAAGGTGTAAGGGGGGAGCATTGTGCTGAAGGAAAAAAAGAGCAGAAGGGGCACGGTGATCGCCCTTGTCTGCACGGCGGCGCTGCTGGCGCTGGTCATTGTGCTGGAGAACACCATGAAGCCCACCGGGATGCTGTTCACGGTTTTGAAAAAGGGCGCGGTGTACGCGGTGGTGGCGTCCTCCATGAACCTGCTCAACGGCTTTACGGGCCTGTTTTCTCTGGGGCAGGCGGGCTTTATGCTGCTGGGCGCGTATACCTATGCCATTCTCACCATCCCCACGGCGGACCGGGAGGCGGTGTACTATCTCTATAACGGCTCGGTCATCAACTTCTCCCTGCCGGAGCTGCTGGGCGGCGGCGCTGTGGGACTGGTGCTGGGCGTACTGCTGGCCCTGCTGCTGGGCGGCTGCGCGGCGGCGCTGGTGGCGTGGCTCATCGGTCTGCCGGTGCTGCGGCTGAAAAGCGATTATCTGGCCATTGCCACGCTGGGCTTTGCGGAGATCATCCGGGCTGTGTTCCAGTGGGACCCGCTGGGGCCTGTGACTAACGGCGCCAACGCATTGAAGAATTTCCCCACGTTTTCCAGCTTCAATATCCAGGATGGCAGCGGCAAGGTGCTGCTGCGGCTTTCCACCTTTGTGCCGTTTTTGCTGGCGGCGGTGTGCATCAGCGTTATTCTCCTGCTGATCAACTCCACCTACGGCCGTGCTTTCAAGGCCATCCGGGACGATGAAGTGGCGGCGGAGGCCATGGGCATCAATCTGGCCCGCCATAAGCGGCTGGCCTTCTGCATCAGCTCGTTTTTTGCCGGTGTCGGCGGCGGAATGTTCGCCATGTTTGCAAATCAGGCGCAGGCCAAGGTGTTTACCACGGCCATGACCTATGAGATTTTGCTCATTGTGGTCATCGGCGGCATCGGCTCCATTTCCGGAAGCTGCATTGCGGCGTTTTTGTACGTGGCGGCCAGCGAGTGGTGGCTGCGGTTTCTGGACGCCGAGACCTACATCGGCAGCTTCAAGGTCC
>OGEQ01001164.1_pt1 | contig 22924 bp, 18 predicted proteins | sample 1570731 | NCBI WGS metagenome assembly OGEQ01 (sample SAMEA2582132, study PRJEB24529) | metagenome | biome: Human gut stool | place: China | collected 2011
ACACCGTTAGGTGTGTTGCCCAAGAATCTTGGCATTTCAATGCCGAGTAGTTCAATTATAAAGAGAGGATATGAGGTTAGATGGACAAAAATTTAAAAGATTTTAATGGTATTAAAGGCACAGAGGACAACTTAACTGGAATAGCTAAAGCAAATTTTAATACTGAACATGGAATTAGAAATTTAGTGCTTTGGGGAAAAGAAGTAGATGAAAATTCTTATTTATCTCTAGGAATTTTAAAAAGATTGCATAAATATTATGGTACTGATAATTCAGAAATAAAATTTAAAAAAGTATTATCTGATAGATTTGATGAAGAGGTTTTCAGTAAAAATAATTCTAATTTGGTTTTAGTTGTAAATAGTATTAATGACTTAATTAGGTTAGAGTGCAATAAATTAAAAGAAGATGAGGACAATTTAAATCTAATTATAAAAAGATTTGTGAGATTAATAGAGATTGCTCATAAAAATAGGGCGAGAATTATATTTACAACAATACCTCCATTTAGTGGTGAAAATAAAAATTTAGAGTATATAAGAAATGAGATAAACTCTTGGATTAGAAAGAGTACATTTTTAGATGGATATTTAGATTTAGACAAAATTGTTGAAAAGAGACTAGGTGTTTCTAAAGATAAGAAAGAGATTAATTATGATAAAGAATTAGAAGAATATATGGTAGAAAATATTTCTTTATATTATATTGTAGAGAGACTTAAACCTTTTGAGCTTGACCACATGAGCCAAAGTGATTTAATAAAAGCCATGAATGAGAATGCAAGATTTATTAATGAAGATGGTGTTAATATTTTAGTTAAGCCAATACCAGATCCAGTTGAAGGGACAAGAATAGATAGAAGAATTAAATATTTTGATGAGTATAAAAGACCTGAAAAATCAGGAAATCCTTATGTGTTTAATGGGGAAGCTGTTGGAGATATGAGAGATAATATGGGATTATTAAATTTAAATCTCTGCAAAAGTAATATATTGATGAGTAAAGAAAATATAAATGGAGTTAATTGTAGAGTTTATAAGAAAGAAGGATTAAAAGAAAATTTACCATGCATAGTTTATATACATGGAGGTGCATTTATTGGAGGAAGCTTAGATGTTTCTGAAAATCCTTGTAAACTTATAGCTGAGGGAATTAATGGGATTGTAATAAGCGTTGATTATTCCTTGGCACCAGAAAAGCCATATCCTCTAGGATTAAATGATTGTAGAAAAGTTGTTGAATATATTGAAGAAAATAATTTTTTTTATGGAATAGATAAAAATAAAATAGGAATAGTAGGGGAGAGTGCAGGAGCTAATTTATCAACAATTGTGGCTAATGAAAATTCAAATATAAAGTTTCAAGGGCTTGTATATCCTGTAGTTACTTTTGTAGAGAAAAATCCATTTTTTAATTGGGATATAGATTTATATGAGAATCCATATAAGGAAGAAAAAATATATAATTTTATTAATTCTTTAAGAAATTGTGAGGATTTAGTACAAAAACTTTACATACAAAGAGAGTTAGATCCTAGAAGAGAAGATTTATCACCGATATTTAATAAAAATCTTTCAAAGGCTAAAAAAACATTAATTGCAGTTTCTGAATACGATTATTTAAGAGTACAGGGAGAAGCTTATGGTAAGCTTATTCATAAAGCAGGAGTAGAAACAAAAATAATAAGATATGAAGGGGTAAACCATGCGTTTTTAGATAACCTTGGAATATACCCTCAAGCAGAAGATACAATAAATGAAATTGTAAAAGAGTTTATAGATACTATAGGAAATAAATTTTAATTGAAGTTATAAAAATAATGTGTATATTAAAAGGCTACAAGAAAACTTATAGTGGTTTGAGGATTATTAAAAATTATCAATAAGTTTTGTTTTTTAAGCTTTTAATATACACTTTTTTATTATTAGAATTATATTGTAAACTAAAATGGTTATTTTTCACCAATAGTATAGAGAGTTTTAAAAAAATAGTAAATAGCCAAAATTTAAAGTTATTACCTAAATTTTCAGGGGTATTCAGTCTGAAAAGGCGATTTTATGATGAAAAAGAATTATGAATACGTTTACTAAAGGAGTATAATTAAATTGTAACAATTAATTCAATTAAAAAAGGGGATGAGAAAAATGATATCATTTTTATTATCATTAGTATTATTAATTGTGGGCTACTTTACTTATGGAAAATTTGTGGACAAGACCTTTGGTACAAGTGATTCAATTGAAACACCTGCTGAGTCTATGGAAGATGGAGTAGACTATGTACCAATGAGTTGGCCAAGAATTTTTTTAATTCAGTTTCTTAATATTGCTGGCCTTGGTCCTATATTTGGAGCTATATCTGGAGCGTTATGGGGACCTGTAGCATTTTTATGGATAGTTTTTGGATGTATATTCGCAGGAGCTGTTCATGACTATTTCACAGGAGTTTTATCTATAAGAAATAAAGGGGTGTCAGTTGCTGAACTTGTAGGTAAATACCTTGGAGAAATACCAAGAAAAATAATGGTTATATTTTCTGTAGTATTATTAATTTTAGTTGGGGTAGTTTTCTTAACAGGCCCAGCAGATCTTTTAAAAACTTTAACAGGAATAGACAGAGATATATTTATAGTTATTATAGTGGTATATTATATAGCAGCCACTGTTTTACCAGTAGATAAGGTTATAGGAAAAATTTATCCTATATTTGGACTTTGCCTTTTAATAATGGCTATAGGAATAGGTGCTGGAATTGTAATTGAAGGATATAATATTCCAGAAATTCAATTATCAAACTTTCATCCAGAAGGAACACCAATATTCCCATTCTTATTTATAACAATAGCTTGTGGGGCTATATCTGGATTCCACGCTACACAATCACCTATTATGGCTAGATGCGTAAAAAAAGAATCAGAGGCAAGAAAAGTATTCTATGGTGCAATGATTGCAGAGGGAGTTATAGCCTTGGTTTGGGCAGCGGCAGCTATGTCATTCTTTGGTGATACAAATGGATTACAAGAAATTTTAAAAGCTGGAGGACCAGCCACTGTAGTTAATACTATTTCTAATACAGTAATGGGAAAAGTAGGTGCCATATTAGCAATATTAGGGGTAGTGGCTTGTCCTATATCCTCAGGAGATACAGCTTTCAGAAGTGCTAGACTTACAATTGCTGATGCTTTTAAACTTAAACAAGATAAGGTTATTGATAGATTTAAGATAGCCATACCACTATTTGTTGTGGGTATAGCATTAACTTTTATTGATTTTAGCATAATATGGAGATATTTCTCATGGTCAAATCAAACTTTAGCAATGATAATGCTTTGGGCGGCATCTGCTTATATGTTAAAAGCTCATAATAATTATTGGATAACCTTAGTGCCAGCAGTTTTCATGTCAGCAGTTACTTGTTCATATATATTACAAGCTCCTGAAGGATTTAGATTAAATGCAACATTTTCTAATATAGCAGGTGTGGTATTTGCCTTAGTTCTTTTTGGAATTTTCATTAAGTATTGTAAAAAAGAAAGTAATGAAAATTGTGAGGTAATAGAAGTTGAGGCAGTAGAAGAAGTAATTAAAAATAAATAAGAAAGCAAATAGTTAATAATAAAACTAAGAGGGAATTATGAAAAAACTCATAATTCCCTCTATTATTTTGAAGTTATATTAGAATTATATAGATAAATATAGTATTATAAGGGAAATGAAATTAAATTAATGGAGTAAAGATTATGTCATTAGAAAAGAATTTTGAAAAAGAGCTTATTAAGAAATGTGAAATAGCAGAGAAAGAGTATGGTTGTCCTCAAAAAAGACTTTTATTAACAATAGAGAAGTTTGGTGGAGTAAGAACAGTTCAAGAAATTTTACGTAAAGGTAGAGTTTCAGATGGTTTTGATAAATTACAAAAGGCAAATCGTTTAGATCTTACCATGGAAGCTACTATTGTTGAAAGTAAATACAATGAACTTTTCACTGATGAGGAAGTAAATAGTTGCCATGAGCTTCTTTGTGAGTATGGATATTACAGATAAATAAAGAACATATAGAAATTAATTGAGACTATAGAAAGTTTTGTTTTATGGAAAGCTTACTATAGTCTCAATTATTTTGAATATATTTTAGCTATTCATTTGATTTATACCATTAATTATTTGGACAAGTTCCTCTGGAGATTCAGGAAGATCATTTTCTAACCAGGTTTCAATGATTGAAATACACCCTCCAACAGAATATCTCATATAGTAATTAGCAATGGTTTTATTTATTAAATTATGATTATTAAATAGCTTCATTACATCTATTTGATCTGCAATATTTAAAATACGATTTAATATACTGCTATCTCTCTGATTGTAAAATAGAACTTTGCACAAATCTTTATTTTCCTTAATTAATTTAAGTACCTTAAGAAGTAGTAAACTATTATATTCTTCTATGGGAATTTCTTTTATATATTTTAAAATTTGATGGAATAACTCGTCTTCCATAGATTGAAACAAGTCAAAGGCATCTTTATAGTGAGTATAAAATGTTCCCCTATTAATATCAGCTTTTTTACAAATATCAGTAACAGTAACTTGATGAATTTCTCTAGTTTTAAGAAGTTCTATTAAGCTTTCCTTAATAACTTTCTTAGTATATAAAGTTCTACGATTTCCGCTAACACCAGCCATATATACATCTCCTTTTAATATCTCATTTATATAATACCAATATATTTCCTTTAGTTTATATATTTAAAAAGTTATTGATTTTAAAGAAATTTTTTAGACTTATGTAATCTTTAAAAGAGTGTTTAATATCTATTAAAACTTGTCTTTAAGATAAATTTGAAAATAAATTTTATCTTAAAACATAATTTAGATAATTTATTGTTAAATGTTATTAAATCAACAAATTGATTTTAAATGTGCATTTAATAACGTTAAGAAATTATGTGATTATTGTTTAGCATATTTTTTTAACTTATACTATTTATTATAAAATTAAACGAACAAAGTGTCTATTTAATAACTTTGAGTATATAGTAAATTTTTTATGAGGTAATTGTTAGTTTAGGGAGGAATAAGATGGCATATATAGATGTAATAGATGTTCACAAGAGATATAAAATTGGGGAAAACATAGTTGTTGCTAATAATGGAATTAATTTTTCTATTGATAAGGGAGAATTTGTTGTTATTTTAGGACCAAGTGGAGCAGGAAAATCAACTACTCTTAATATTTTAGGGGGAATGGATAGCTGTGATAAAGGTAAAATAATAATTGATGAAACTGATATATCTAAATTTAGTAATAGAGAGCTTACTAAGTATAGAAGATATGATGTTGGATTTGTATTTCAGTTTTATAATTTAGTACAAAACTTAACTGCAAAGGAAAATGTGGAACTTGCCACTCAAATTTCAAATAATGCCTTAGATGTTGAGAAAACTTTAGAGTTAGTTGGGCTTGGACATAGAAAAGATAACTTCCCAGCACAATTATCTGGTGGAGAGCAACAAAGGGTCTCTATAGCTAGAGCTATTGCAAAAAATCCAAAACTTTTACTTTGTGATGAGCCAACAGGAGCTTTAGATTATAGTACAGGTAAGCAAATTTTAAAAATACTTCAAGATACATGTAGAAAGATAGGAACTACGGTAATAATAATAACTCATAACTCAGCAATAGCACCTATGGCTGACAAGGTTATTAAGATTAATGATGCAAAAGTTAGAAGTATTGAGATTAATTCTAATCCAATCTCAGTTGAAGAAATAGAGTGGTAGGAGTGAACAGTTTTACATGAAGGCATATAAAAAGTCCATAGTAAGAGAAATTCTATCATCAAAAGCCAGATTCTTTTCTATAATGGTAATTATATTTTTAGGAGTTGCCTTTTATTCTGGAATAAAATCAGCAGGCCCAGATATGAATAAAACCATAAATAAGTTTTATAATAATGAAAATCTTATGGATAGCAAGGTTATTTCAACTTTAGGATTAAGTGATAAAGATTTGGATTTACTTAAGAATGATCCTAAGATTTTAGATTATTATGGTACTCATAGTATAGATGCAAACTTAACTAATATGAGCAATGTGGTTAAGTTTATGGAGTATGATGGAAAAAATAATATAAATAATTTAGTTGTATTAGAAGGTAAGTTACCAGAAAAAAGTGGTGAAATAGCTTTAGATGAAAGAGCTTTTAAGCTTAATAAAAACTTGAAAATCGGTGATGATTTTATAATTGATACTGATGAAAATACAATGAAGAACTTTAAAGAAAGTAAATTTAAAATCGTTGGGATTGTAAAAAGTCCAATGTATATTGAAAAAGAGTCAAGAGGATCAACCACTGTTGGAAAAGGAACTATTGATTACTTTGGCATATTAAATAGCAATGATATAAATATGGATGCTTACACTGAAATATATGTAAGATTTAAGAATGTACAAGGTCTTGATGCTTATGGAGATGAGTACAAGGAATTAATGGAAGAGAATAATAAATATCTTGAAGATTTATATTCTAATAGAGAAGTAGAAAGAGTTGAAGAGATAAAAAGGGAAGCCAAAAAAGAGTTTAATAAGGCTTATGAAGAGTTAAATGAAAATGAAAAGTTACTTTTAGATAAGGAAAAAGAATTACAAGAGGGAAAAGCACAATTAGCAGAAGGGAAAAAACAATATAGTGATAAAAAGTTAGAGTTTGAAAAGGGAATTAAAGAAGGAGAAGCCAATATTCTAAAGAGTGAAAAGCAATTAGAAGAAGGGCAGGCTGAAATTAAAAATCAAAAGTCTAATATGGAAGAGGGAGAAACAAAGTTAAATGATGCAAAAACTACCCTTCATAATAGTAGACAAGAATTTTTAAATCAGGGAATTAATCCAGATGAAAGTACAAATGAATTAAAGGATAAAATAGAAAATCTAAAAAGTTTATCTAAAACAATGACTTCCCTATCTAATGATATAAAAACTACAGTTACTAATCTTTCAGGAAATGAAAAAATACCAGCTGAAAAGATTCAGTACTGGAAAGTCATAGTAGCTAACTTAGGATTAAATGAGTTAAATGGAGCGATAGAGGAATTAGAAAAAAATCCAGAAAATAAAAATATTGCTTTAGGACTTTCTGATTCTCTAGATAAAAGTGTTAAGTCGATTAATGATAATGCTTCAAAATTACAAGTATTGATAGATGGAATAACTAAATATCAAGAGGGAAAGAAGCAGTATGAAACTCAAGTGACTGTATTTAATGAAGGTAAAAGTAAACTTTATGAAGCTGAAAAACAATTAGAAAAGGGTAGGGCAGAATTAGCTAAGGGGAAAAAATCTCTTGAGGAAGGAAAAGCTACAGCAGAAAAAGAACTTCAAAAGGCAAAGAAGAAGTTAGATGAATCAGAAGAAAAGTTAAAAGAGGGTCAAAAAACAATAGAAGAAAATAAGGAAAAACTAGCAGAAGGAAGAAAAGAAATTGAAGAAAAAGAAAAATCAACTTTAAATGATTTGAATGAATGTAATTACTACGTATTTGATAGAACTGATAATCCAGGATATTCAGGATACAAGGATTCTATTAATAGTTTAGATAGCATTGCATCAGTATTACCTGTGTTTTTCTTTATAGTGGCAGTCTTAATTTGTTTAACAACAATGACAAGAATGGTAGAGGAGAAGAGAATAGAAATAGGTACTTTGAAGGCTTTAGGATATGGAGATTTTGAAATTTCCTTAAAGTTTGTAATATATGCAGCCTTAGCAAGTATTCTAGGATGTCTACTTGGAATATTAGTTGGAAGCAACATTCTTCCTAAAATAATAAGCAATGCTTATACAAGTGTATATGCTCTTCCTAGTATAGATACTTATTACTATCCATCTTATATAATTCAAGCTTTAGTAATATCAATATTATGTACAGTGGGAGCAGCCTTATTTGTTGTAAGAGTTGAGCTTAAAAATAAGCCATCAAATCTTATGAGACCAAAGGCTCCAAAACTAGGCAAAAAGATATTATTAGAAAGAATTACACCAATTTGGAAAAGATTAAACTTTAATCAAAAGGTAACATTTAGAAATATATTTAGATATAAACAGCGTATGCTTATGACTATCTTTGGCATTGCAGGATGTATGGCACTTCTTGTTACTGGCTTTGGACTTAAGGATTCAAATACTGGAATGGTTGAAAAGCAATTTGATAAGTTATGGAAATACGAAACTATGGTAGTCTTTGGAGACAATCCTACAAAAACAGAGATTGAAAAATATAATGAAACTTTAAAAGAATTACCTGGATATGAAAATAATTTAAGAATGCACCAAGAATCAGTAACCTTTAGCAAAGAAGGAATGAATAAGCAAACAGTTAGTCTATATGTACCTGAAAATAAAGATGAGTTAGATAAATTTATACTTTTAAATGATAGAACTTCAGGAGAAAAATATGAGATTCCAGATGAGGGCGTTGTTATTAATGAAAAGTTAGGAAAACTTTTAGGGGTATCCATTGGAGATGCAATAACCTTTAAGGATGAAAATAATAATCCTCATGAGGTGAAAGTAAAGGAGATAGCTGAAAATTATCTTATGCATTCAATGTATATGTCACCAGAATATTATGAAAAAGTCTTTGGGAAGAAGGCTATCTACAACACAGATCTTATAAACTTTGATAAGAGTAAGATCAATGAAGATGAAATATCCTCAAAACTTATGGAATGCAAGGACGTTGTGAATGTAACAATGACATCACAAATAGAAAAGACAACTAAAGAGTCAGCAGCTAATATGAATGTAGTAATGCTAGTAATAATATTATCAGCAGGATCATTAGCTTTTGTAGTTTTATACAATCTAAACAATATAAATGTATCTGAGCGTATAAGAGAACTATCAACCATAAAAGTTCTTGGATTCTTTGATGATGAAGTTACAATGTATATATTAAGAGAAAATATAATCTTAACCTTATTAGGAATATTGGCAGGATCAGTTTTAGGAAAGATTCTACATGCCTTCATAATAAGGACATCAGAAACAGATACTATGATGATGTATCCTAAGATACATATAGCAAGTTATATATTCTCAGCTTTAATAACTATACTTTTCACAGTAATAGTTATGATACTTATGCATGTTAAGTTAAGAAAAGTTAATATGATTGATGCATTAAAATCAAATGAATAAAAAATAAAATGGGATGTATTAAGGTATAAAAATAAAACTTACAAATAGTATTAATATGTTTGTAAGTTTTATTAATAGTTGACTGACTATAAATAGGACATATTAATAATTAAGTGGTAAAAGTTTTGAATAGTATAGTTAAAATTTAGAAGTTAATACAATAAATGTGCAAAACGCAAGACTTCTAAAAATATGAAATTAATGTTAAAATTATACTGTTAAGTATTTTGATTTTATTAACAAATAAAAGAAAGATTGATAAATAAATATAAAAAAATAATCAGCAATTATGATAAATATGCTGATTATTTTTATAATATCTTGATTTTATGAGTATAAAAACTATGTCAAGGATATTGCATTATGGATGCAATATCCTAAGGAGTTTTAGGAGGTATTTTTATGGAAAATTCAGAGAAATTAAGCAGAAAAGAAAAAAGAGAATTAGTGGAAAATAATTTATTAGCACGGGTTTATGATTTAATTCTAAATGAACAAACTTCTGAAGAAGAACGTAGTATCTTAGTTGAATTTAAAAATGCAGTTGAAAGTGGAAAAGATTTTCAATTAGAAACAATGAAATTAGCAGAAACTTTAAGACAATTAGCACTTCGTAAGTTTAAACATAAAGAAAAACTTAGTAATGAAGTTAGTAAGTTTTATATGGACATTTCTACTACAGGACTATTTGAGAAAAATTTAGCTATTGGTTTATGTGCAACTAAATTTTGGTTTCAATAAAGGTTTTCATTGGAAGTATAGTTATGTTTAAACTCCCTTTACTTTTTATATCTTATTATATAGAAAGATATAAAAAGTAAAGGGAGTAAATTTATTTAATATTAAAGTAAAGCTGAGAAGAGTTTTGAAAATGATTCTTTAATTTTCACTGAAGTTCCTCTCTTAAGATACTCTTCCCTAGTCAATTCTTTTGAAATAAGCATGTCCTTTTCAAACTGTTTACGTTGTATTTTTGCTATTTCATCTGAGTATAGCATAGCAATTACTTCAAAGTTTAGTTCAAAGCTTCTTGTATCCATATTGGCAGTTCCTATTGAACATACTTCATCATCTATAACTAAGGTTTTAGAGTGAAGGAAAGCATTTTTGTCATAATGATATATTTTTACTCCAAAGTTTAGTAAATCTCCAGCGTATTTTAGATTTGCCCAATAAACAAAGGGGTGGTCACCTTTACCAGGTATCATTATTCTTACATCAACTCCAGAAATAGATGCAAGTTTTAAACTGTCAGTTAGACTATCATCTAAAATTAAGTATGGTGATTGTATATAAATATATTTTTTTGCTTTTTGAATCATTTCTAAATATGATAATTTAATTTCATAAAAATTATCAGGGTTAGGTCCACTAGATATTATTTGCATACCACATTTTGAATAATTAGCCATTTTAGAAGGAGCTTGTTCATTTTTATAATCCATTAAGTGGATTAAATCAATATCTTCTTTTGTAGCGTATTTCCAATCAGCCCAAAACCTTAAATCTAAGTCTCTTACTGAGTCACCCATGAATTTTATATGAGTATCTCTCCAGTAACCAAACTTAGGGTCTTTACCTAAATATTCATCTCCAACGTTAAAGCCGCCAACATAGCCTATTTTATTATCTATAACAATTATTTTACGATGATTTCTAAAGTTCATGTTTATGTTTATTAATCTAAGTAGGGAAGGGAAGAATTCACCAACTTTTACACCAGCATCTATTACAGATTGAAGTTTTTTTCTATTGGTAGTTCTACTTCCTACAGAGTCATATAATAATCTTACTTCAACGCCAGCTTTAGCCTTTTCTTTAAGAATATCTAAGATTTTTGAACCAATATCATCATTTTTAAATATGTAAAATTCTATATTTATACTTTTTTGAGCTTTCTTTAAGCTTTCTAAAATATCATTAAATAATTCTTTGCCATCAAAAAATACTTTAGTTTCAACATTATCTCTATAAGGTGAGTATTCCATACTTTCAATAGCTTTAATCATATCAGAATGATTAGATATTTTAAACTTATCATTTGAATTGTTATTTAATTTTTTTATATGTTTATCAAATAAGGTAAGTTCAGATTTTTTCATGATAAAAATATCTTTAGTATTAACCTTTCTTCCTAACATTAAAAATAGAATAAGACCTATGTATGGTAATATAAATAAAACTAATGTCCAAGAAATTATACTTTTAGAAGAACGATTTTCTTTAAAAATCATATAAAAAATAGTTAATAAATTTACAATATGAACTAAATTAGAGAAAAAAGTAAAAATCATAATTAATAAATCCTTTCTATATGTTCTTATTATTTTATAAATTCATTTTAGTTATTTTATTTTTGAATTGAATCTACAAAATTTTTAATATAATCATTATATAAATTATTATTATGGTAGGCAATTTGTTTTTAGTAACAATTAACTTCTATTATATTGAAATTTTTGTATTAATAAGAATTTAAATATGTAATATTATATACTATTTTAACAAAATATTTTTAACTAGGGACATATAAATTAATATTTTCTTTAGAGAAGATCTTGTTAAAAATAATATGAGAAAATATATTTAATATTTGATTTATAGTATTTATACTATATATTTTTGACTAAGCTATATAAAAGAAATATAATAAAAGGTAAATTCTCACTGTAGTGGGGAACAAGAGGCTAAAGATAAATAAACTAGTATAATCTATATACTAGATATAAGGAGTAAATACTATGAATTATTGTTTTCAGTGTGGCACTAAATTAATAAATAAACAATGTAATAATGAGGGGGAGGTTCCATATTGTAATAAGTGTGAAATGTTTCGTTTTCCAACATTTAGTTCAGCTATAAGTGCAATTGTTTTAAATCCTGATAAAAATAAAGTGTTACTTATACAACAGTATGGAAGAAAAGATAATATACTTGTAGCAGGATACATTAATAAAGGTGAAAATGCAGAAAAGACCTTAGTAAGAGAAATAAAAGAAGAAACAGGGCTTAATGTTAAAGATTATCAATATATGAAGAGTAGTTATTATGAAAAGACTAATACATTAATGTGTAACTTTATTTGTGTGGTAGATAGTGAAGATTTAAGTCAAATTAATGAGGAAGTTGATAAAGCAGAATGGTTTTCTTTTGAAGAGGCATTAAAAAATATTAAAAGCAAAAGTTTAGCTGAGGAATTTTTAATATATGCCTTCAAAAAGATTAATTACATATAATATTTAAATAACATTAAGAAAGCTGCTGAGTTAGAGAATTCTAAAGAATATATAGAAAAAATGAGAGTATATATCAAAAAAATTTTTTATAAAGATTACAAACAATATGAAGAGAATATCTAGATTCTCGGAATATGTTTGTAATCTTTAATTTATATGGTAACTATTTTAATAGAGTTATTTTTGTGTCTATTACTTCAGGTTCTCTCTTAAATAGGAATTCTCCTCTTCTTACAGAGCAGTTAACTCCAACTCTTTCAAGGATTGCATCAAATTCATTTTTAGCATTTAAAACTATGAAGTTAGCATCTTTTCCTACTTCTATACCATATTTATCTTGTATATGAAGAGTTTTGGCACCATTTGTTGTAATTAAATCTAAGGCATTATTAATTTCATCAACAGACATCATATGGCATATATGAATACCAGCATCTAAGATATTCATTAGGTTACCATTTCCTAATGGGTACCATGGGTCTGAAATTGAGTCTTGAGCAAAACAAACATTAATTCCTGCATCATTTAATTCCTTAACTCTTGTAAGACCTCTTCTCTTTGGATAAGTGTCATATCTTCCTTGTAAGTGAATATTTTCTGTTGGACATGATATGAAGTTCATTTTTGATAATTTTAAAAGTTTGAATAATTTAAATGCATAAGCATTATTATATGAACCCATAGCACAAGTATGGCTTGCAGTTGTAAGTTCTCCAATTCCATTTAAGTAAGCTTCTGCTGCTAATAATTCAACAAATCTTGATTGGTCATCATCAGTTTCATCACAGTGAACGTCAATTAATTTATTATATTTCATTGCAAGCTCTACAGTTTTCTTAACTGATTTTTCTCCCATTTCTCTTGTGAATTCAAAGTGAGGAATAGCACCAACTACATCAGCACCCATTTTTAAAGCTTCTTCTACTAATTCATCTCCACCTTTATAAGAATACATTCCTTCTTGTGGGAAAGCTATGATTTGAATATCTATAATATCTTTATATTCTTCTTTTAATTCCATAATAGCTTTTAATCCTGTAAACTTAGGATCTGTTACGTCAACATGTGTTCTCATATATTGAGTACCATATAAAATCTCTTTTTTAAGAGCTATTCTTGCACGTTCTTTAATTTCATCTATTGTCATGTTTCCTTTTGTTTCAGACCATCTTTGAATTCCTTCAAAAAGAGTTCCTGTTCCATTATTTGCACCAGGCATACGAGCTGTATATACATAGTCTAAATGAATATGTGGATCAACATAAGGTGGTACAACAAGATCTCCTTTTAAATCATAAGTTTCTACATCTTTATATTTTTCAGAAAGATTTGGACCTATTTCCTTATAAACTCCATTTTCAACAAGTAAATCAACTAGTGTTTCATTTCCTTTTAATCTAGCATTTTTAAATAAAATAGCTTTCATTTAAATAATCTCCCTTCTATTTTTGGTATTTTACTAAAAAAATTTACTTATATCATTATTAATAAATTAAAATTTCTATTATTTTTAGTAATGACTTGTCAATAAAGAAAGTTTAGCATGAAAGACTTATTTAGTCATTGTATAAAATATACAAGAATAGTTTAATATTACTGTGCGCATAAAGAACATATTTTGGTAAATAGATTTGTATTTTTAGTACATTGTCACCAAAAAATACTCATTGTATTATAGAATTGCTGAAAAAATAAATGGGGTAGTTGCTCCGGCTTTATCATATGGATACAAATCAAAACCATTAAGTGGTGGTGGTCCATTATTCCCAGGAACTATAGATTTAAATGGAGCTACATTACAAGCTTTAGTAATGGATATAATAGACGAATTTGTTCGTGATGGATTTACAAAAATATTTATATTAAGTGCTCACTTTGAAAATGAAGCATTCATAGTAGAAGCTATGGATTTATGTTCTGCAAAATATGGAGATAAAGTACAATTACTTCTTACTAACTGGTGGGATCCAATGTCACCTGACGTAATTGATAAGGTATTTGATGAAGTACCATTCCCAGGTTGGGCTTTAGAACATGCTGCTGTTACAGAAACATCATTAATGATGTATTTTGCACCAGAACTTGTTAGAGAAGATAAAATAATGGATACAGAAAATGCTAGCCCTGCAACTTACTATAGATATCCAATAGAAAAAGATATTGTTCCTGAAACTGGAATACTTGCATCAGCTAAATCTTCATCAGCTGAAAGAGGAAAAATAATAGTTGATGATGTTATTTCAAACATTATCAAGATTATTGACAAAGCTTTTAAATAATATTAAATTAGTATTTGATAAATTTAAGTATAAAAAGTAGGGGATATTATGAAATTAAAAGGAATTATTTTAACTATGCTATCTTCAATTACCTTTGGTTTTGCCTTTACACTTGGGCCAATGACCTATGGTCTTGAAGGAAGCAACCCTGTGACATTAACTTTTTTAAGAAATTTTTTAAGTTTGCCATTTTTATTAGTAATTATTTTACTTTTAAAAATAGATTTAAGAGTAACAAAGAAACAACTAAGAGATCTAATAATACTTGGTTTTGTTGGAAATGCAATAACAACTTTAATGTTAAATATGGCATTTGCTTGTATAGATGTTGGAATAGTTACACCTATACATTTTACTTACCCAATATTTGTAACATTAGGCTGTGTAATATTCTTCCACGAAAAATTAAGTAAACAAAAAGTCTTTGCATTAATTATTGCTATGTCAGGTATAGGATGTTTCTTTATTACAGCGTTAAATTCAGCATCTTTTGGAAAAAGTACATTGTTAGGATTAATTTTAGCCGTAGCATCTGGAATTTTCTATGCATTTTATATTATATTTATGGATAAAAGTGGTTTGAAAAGTGAGCCACCTTTTAAAATAACATTCTATGTAGCGATAGCTTCAACAGTAGGTATGTTTATTTATGGAATGCTTACAAAGGAACTTGTATTATCTTCATTGACACATAAAGCATGGGGATTATCAGCAATATTTGCTTTCTTATGTACAGTTGTAGCATTATCATTATTACAAGTGTGTATAAAATATATTGGTGCTAGTGAAGCTGCTGTTATAAGTACATTTGAACCTATAACAAGTGTTATCTTTGGAGCAATACTTTTAGGTGAAGAAATAACATTAATGAAAATAATTGCATGTTCATTAATATTTGCAGGAGTATTAATACTGTCCTTTGCAAAAGAAAAGACAAAATCTAATATTAAAATAAAAGAATCAGTTACCAATTAATTGCAATAAACTATGGACTATATAAAAATTGTTTTTAGAATTTTTATATAGTCCATTTTAATATTTTAAATATATAATTATTAATCTTTATTTGAAGGGTAGTCCACATTTATAATTTGTTTTGTAAATTAAGAAATTCAAAAATCAATATGCTATTAAAAAGCTCTAAGTCAGTCATAGCATCATCTAAATCCCTTTGTAAAAGATTTTTTATTGTGGATAATCTATAAAGTAAAGTATTCCTATGAATAAAAAGTTCTTGGGAAGTTTTTAGTAAATGTCTATTATTTTTAAAATAGCATTTTAAAGTTTCTAATAAATTCATTCCATGACTTTTATCATATTCTAAAATAGGACTTATGTTTTCATAACAATATTGATAAACATCCTTAATTTCAGCTAATTCAATAAACAATCTTATAATGCCTAGTTCGTTATATTTAATAACTTTTGAATCGTTATCATACATATCAATCATGGACAAAGCTTTAAAGGCCTCTTTATAACTTGCTTTAATGTCAGAATTAGTTTCTCTTATGCGGCTAAAGCTTAAGTTCATTTCAATATTTTCTGAATATTTAGAGCACATAAGGTTAAAACTAGATTCAATATATTCTAAGGATTTTTTTGCTTCTTCATAATTATTAGCAAATACCAAACTCAATAAATGATTTGCATACTCCATATGGATTAAAGTATAATTTTTTTCTTTTAATCCATCATCTAAGGAATTTGCTATATGCTTGCTAATATTCTCTGTATCATAAGGTGTATTTGAGGTTTTTTTCATTTTAAGTATGCAAATATAATGGAAAGGTCTTAACTTTATATTATAAAATTCTGCTAAAGCGTTTATATCATCACTTAATTGATCTTGTGAAAAAAGAAGTGATTCAAGAAAATGTTTACCATTTTTTGATTCTTCTCTTTTTTGTTCTATTTTTAGAAAAATTTCTTGTATAATATCAATTAGTTTTATATCCCAAGGCATTACAAATAGGGGAAGAGCCTCATTATTTGCTCTATCAATCATGTGATCTGTTATTTTATCTATATGTTTATCATCAATTAAAATAACAATACCTGCAAGTTTCTTTTGAATACATTCTTCTAGTAAAAGTGCTAGGTTTTCATTATTGTTTTTATAAATGACAAAGAGTAACTCTCCTCCATAAAGCCAATTTGAAATAGATTCTGTTGTCCTTACATAGGGTAAAGAAATTTGTTTATTTAGTCCACTTTCTCCAGCTAACAATTTTGCTTTTGAAAAATATTTAAGTTGAAATAAATCTTTGCAACAAAAACTCATAAAGTCACTCCTTTTAATTTCATTTCAATCTTTCTTATTTATTTTACCATTTTTTATAAATATATTAAATATTAATTAATATATTTACATATTTGTTTATTACATTTATATTTTAAGTGTGATTTTTTTAAAATATTATTAATTTTAGATCTTATTAAAATCGATAAATTAGAAAGGTTGGAATAAATATGATAAGACCAATTGTTAAAGATGTATTATTTTTAGGACAAAAATCAGAACTTGCAACTAAAGAAGATATAGGAATTATTGATGATTTAGTCGATACCTTAAGAGTAAATAAAGAAGTATAAAAAATAGTCTTAGATATTGATATAAATTATCTAAGACTATTTTTATAATTAAATAAAATCATAATTTAGTAAATTAAAATTATGCTATTTCACTAACTGATTTAATATATTTTTCTCCTTCTTCAGCATTAAATTCCTTTTCCCATTTAGATATAACAACAACAGCTAAGGAATTTCCAAGTACATTAACAAGAGTTCTCGCCATATCAACTATACGATCTATACCAGCAATAAATGCAACTCCTGCTACTGGAATTCCCAAAGAACCAACAGTTGCTAAAAGTACTACAAAAGATGCACCAGGAACTCCAGCCATACCTTTTGAAGTAAGCATTAATACAAGCACTAAATTAATTTGAGCAGAAAGTGGTAAGTGAATTCCATATATTTGAGCAATAAAAAGTGCTGCAATAGATTGATATAAAGTAGATCCATCTAAGTTAAATGAATATCCTGTTGGAATAACAAAAGATGTAATTGCCTTAGGACAGCCAAACCCCTCCATCTTTTCCATAAGTTTTGGTAAAACGGCTTCAGAACTTGCTGTAGTATAAGCTAAAATAAGTTCATCTTTTAAAAGTTTCATAAGTGATATAATGCTTGTTCCAGCCATTTTTGCAATAAAGCCAAGAACAAAAAATACAAAGAAGAACATGGCGCCATAAACAGTAATTATTAACTTTCCTAAAGGAATTAATGAAGCTAATCCAAATTTAGAAACAGTTACACCTATTAATCCAAATACGCCAAGTGGCGCAAGTTTCATAATTTGATTAGTAATCCAAAACATTGAGTCAGCAATACCTTGACATAGTGAAAGAACTGGTTTCCCTTTTTCTCCAATTGCAGCTACACCTAATCCGAACATAACTGAAAAGAAAATAATCGGAAGCAAATCTCCTTTTGCAAGGGATTCAAAAATATTAGTTGGAACAATATTTATAAATGTATCCATAAATCCATGGCTAGATGCAGCTTGTGCTGTACTCATATATTTATCAATATTAGTAGTTGCAAGAGTACTAATATTTACTCCGCTTCCAGGATGAAATAAATTAGCTATAACTAAACCTATTATAATAGCGAATGTAGTTACAATCTCAAAATAAAGAATAGTTTTTCCACCTATTTTTCCTAATTTTTTAACATCTCCAACGCCAGCAACACCAACAACTAGTGATGAAAAGACGATAGGAATTACAATCATTTTAATTAATCTTATAAAAATATCTCCAAATGGTTGTAAATATGAAGTAACAACTGGATTTCCATAAAAAATAGCACCGATTATAATACCTAGTATAAGGCCAAGTATAATTTGAAATGCTAGTCCTAATTTTTTCATTTGTTTAATATCCTCCTTATATTATAAATTAAAAATTATTTTCATTTAATATATGCAAGAAAACTGTAATGAAAATTTCATTTTATAGCATATAGTATATCACAAAAAAATAAACTTATCTTTATATTTTTTAAAAAAAATATAAGTTTTATATTAATAAATAGAATATTATAACAAATATTATATAAAAATATAAAAAATATATGATTTAATATTAAAACTTGATTAGATGTACTTATGAAGTTTTTATGTAATGTTTAACACTAAATTGCAGTTTTGTTATATAGAAAATTGCAATTATAATTAAATTATCTAAGCAATTTATTTTAGGGTAAGAAGTTTATGAAAGAAGTATTACACTTAGTAGTTGATATAGGATCAGCTACTATTAACCATATAATAAATGAATAAGTCTTTTAAAAATATTTAAAGGGGTTGTATCAAAATGTAATAAAACTTACAAACAGTATGAAGAGAATATCTAGATGAGCTTTAGAATTTAAATTATTACGTAGAAAATATCACGTTAAAAAGCTGAGACTGTTAACTTCTTAGGAATACAATCTCACAAAGTTCGATTACATAAGTTCAAGAATCCAAATTAAAAATTTGGGCTTTCACTTAAAATCTAGTAATTCTCGGAATATGTTTGTAAGTTTTAAAAAAAGTTATTTTGTTACACGCCCTTTTTATTATTATTTATGAATTAATTAGTAAAGATTTTAGTTCATCAAAGCTAGAAATTTCATAAGTAGGTTTTATTGAAGTTTCATTTTTAATCTTGTTAGGGTTGTACCAACAAGTATCTATACCAAAGTTTATACCACCTTGTATATCAGAAGTTAAACTATCTCCAACCATTAATACTTTACTCTTATCAGAAAAATTCATATGTTTTAGAGTATGCTCAAAGATTTTTGGATCAGGTTTTGAGATTAGTATTTCTTCAGAAATTACTATAGGGTCAAAATATTTTGCTATAGTAGATTGTCTTATTCTTTTATCTTGAACAGAACTAAGACCATTAGTTATTATAGAAAGCTTATAATATTTATTAAGATTTTCTACAAGGTCAGTACTATCTTCATATAGAAAAGAAGCATCAGCTAAATGATTCATATATGATTTAGCAAAGTTAGCTGCATCAAAATTTATATTTAATTTATCTGATAATCTTTTAAATCTTTCTATTTTTAATTTCTTTTGTGTAATAAGTCCTTGCTCAAACTCTTTCCATATAGCAGTATTTATTTCTTTATATACTTTTAAATGGTAGTTTTCGTCATATGCTATATTAAAGTCAAGCATAGCATTTTTAAAGGCTTCCTTTTCAGATTTTTTAAAATCAAATAGAGTCTCATCTGCATCAAATAGTATAACTTCATATTTCATAATATATCCTCCAGCTTTTGTATTTTTATATACATAGTTTCATTATTAATTTAATAAGAGATTTTTTATTTATCTTTTTATGATATTTTATATTAAAAGGAATGATTGTTAAAGGAATTTTTGATTTATATCTATTTACAAATTTATATAAATAAAATAATATATTTGTAAAATATAACACTTAAGCTATTTAAGTTATTTATATTTTTAAGGGGAGGAGTTACATGAAGGGGAAGAAATTAAGTGTTTTGGGAGTTAGCTTAATAATAAGTTTTTTAATTTATATTGTTTATTTGGTTTCAAGCAATATTTTATTAAACTATGGTATGGAGTTTAGAGAAAGTGTTAAGAATTTTATACTTTTAGATAAATTTGTATTTATAGCTTTTGGTAATATAATATTTATTAAAATAATTTGGAAAGAGAAAGGAATAGGGGGATTTGCTAAGACGTTTACTACATTTTTATCTTTTATAATAAGTTTTGTTTTAATATTTGGTTTTATTTTAATACCTTATGTTTTTGAGTCAAGAGTGGAAGCTTTAGCATATAAAGAAGGAAGATTAGTAGTAGCTGCTTCTAGTGATGGATTACATAATTCAAGGATAAGTTTTTATGAACCTGTAAATTCTATTGTTATGAAAAATAGTGATATTGAAGATTTACATCATAATGCTCCTAACAATTGTTATTATTATGAAAAATCCAACTTTTTAGAAAATCCTGATTTTGATATAAGGGAAGAATCTAATTTTGAGGATTTAAAGCCATGGAGTGCAAAGAAAAAATTTAGCCATGAAGTGTTTAATTATTTAGGAAACAAAACTTATGATTTTGGGGGTATAGTAATTAAATTTGATAAAAAAGAAACCTGGGTGAAAGAAGCTTCTATAGAAAGAAATATAGTTAAGTATGATGGTGTAAATATAATAAGTGAAAATATTGATACTATTAAAGAAAATATAAGTAAAGCGGAGAAAAATCATGATGACAGTACTATATATGAAGAATTTTTAGATGAAAAAGGTAAGCAAAATATTAGAATTGGTAGAAAATATAGATTTAATACTAAAGATGAGTATAGCATATATTATTATGATACAACTCTAGTTCTTGATGATAATGGCATAGTTACTTCAGTTAAATATTTAAATAGGAATTTTGAAGATATAGATTAAGGTTTATACTAAGTAAATAAAACTTGATTAATTTATTAAAATATAATTTATTAAAAACATAAATACAAATGAGGTTTTTTAGTAAGTTTTGATTTAATAAAAATTTTTATTTTACCTTAGTTTTAAGGTGGATTTATTTAAATTTAAATCAAATATTTAATTGATTTAACCTCATTTGTATTATTTTATTTTCAACTAATTTAAATTAAACCATCTAATCCATTAACGGTAGTTTGTTCATCATCATTAACAGGAATAACTATGCATTTTTGACCATCAATTATTTGAGATTTTATTTCAGGTATTTTTTCAGGCTTTACTTGAAGTACAATATCATATTCACTATTAATAGTAGTATTATCTTCAGATTCTTCTAAATTACTTTCTAAGATTTCTTCTGAGTTACTTTCTAAAGTTTCATCAGAAACTAAATCATCATTTTCTGTAATAGAATCTTCTTCCTTGTCCATGGCAGCTTCTTTTTTCACTTCTTCAAGTCTAGTTTTTAGTATTGCCACTTGCTTTTCAAGATGTTCTTCTTTTTTTCTCTGTTCATTTGCTTTTAGAGTTTTGTTATCAATTAAGTTTTCAGCTAAAGGAAGATCTTCTCCAAAGCTTTCCACATAAGATTTTTCAATCTGTCTAGTAATATCTTCAGGAATTCCACTTTCTATTAATATATTTTGAACATCTTTATCTGTTAAAGAAATAGGTTCACAGTCAGGAGTATCTTCGTACATAGAGTTATGTTCTTCTATCATATTATTTAAATTTTCTTGTACTTCCATAAATACTTTTTCTGCTTTTTCTTCATCTAAGAAAGAATCCTTAATAATTGATTTGAATGTTTGCTTTTGAATAGTAGCAGTTTGTTTTGAAGTACAACCTAATACATTTTCCATTAATTCTGGATGAGCATCCTTAGCATTTTTAGTATAATACATAACAGAATTCACATCTGAGCTACGATCTATAAAAGCAGGGAATACAAATCCATTGGCAGGGGCTTCAACTACCCAATCTCTAATACGTGCTTTTATTTGATTTTCTTCTTCAAAATATCTAAGACCAGGACCAGAAAGAGAAACTGGACATACTGCACATAAAATATATTCATATACTTCTTCAGATTCATCTACCTTAAGGTTATCCTTAGTTTTAGTTATAACATCATAAGCATCATGGAAAAGAAGTATTAAAAAGTTACCTGTGTAATCATAATTATCTATGACTAATTTATAAAAATCATTAAGAAGTTCATCATCCTTTAATTTACTATTTTTTAATTGCATAAGAGAAACTTGTCTCTCATTAACAAGATAATCATTTAGTGGAAAGTTAAGTTCTAAAATATTGTTTCCAATAGTTCCAGACATTACTTTTTTAGCAATTTCTAAATACTTAAAGTATTCATCTTCATCTAAGTTAAGAAAAGTTTCTCTAAAGTTTAAAATAATATTTTTTTCTCCATTGACATAGCATCCACACATTTTAGTAAAGGTGCAATGGTCTTTTTTTAGACGTTTTTTTAATTCAAGTATATCTTTCTTTCTCATCTATAAACTGCTACTCAAAATATGGTCAAATATATCCATATTGAGAAAATTCCTTCTTCATAGAACCTCGCCTTGCCTAAGCTACTACGATTACGATTTTGTATGGCTCTCCAAAGGCTTAAATTCCGAAGTTAGCCCTCCGTACA
>OGEQ01001169.1_pt1 | contig 22853 bp, 22 predicted proteins | sample 1570731 | NCBI WGS metagenome assembly OGEQ01 (sample SAMEA2582132, study PRJEB24529) | metagenome | biome: Human gut stool | place: China | collected 2011
AATATACAGAAACACACAAAAAAAGGGTGCGTCACAGACTTATGACACACCCTCTCATTGTTTATATAGTTAGTATATTATCTTCTGTCCCTTGTTGGTGATGTAAATCTTGCCCTTTTGTGGAACGGCAACCTTTCTGCCTTCCAGATCAAAATAGGCTGTCGGTCTGTCTTTACCGATGATGACCGAAGAGATTCCGGTAGGAGAGAAGTTCTTGAGATAATCGAAGGTTACCAGACCGGTTGCTTCATCCTTTGTGATGTTGTAGAGCGGATGACTCGTATCAACACTGTTGTTCAGGGTGATACTGGTCAGACTGTTCACCTCATACTCTGTAGCAGAGCCCGCCTTGTAGGTTGGGAACGGGTCGTTCTGAAGACTCGTTATAATATCAGCATCGCTAACTTTCTTGTTATAGCTGTTGTATACCATTCCGTCTGCAGGAACAATCATGACCCTTGGCTTACCTGTCGTGTTGTTGGGATTATCCCCCAGGTTAACCGATGGCAAACCATCGTAGTCGATGCGCCATACCAGCAATCCGTAACCCAGAGCCTCCTTGTACCATCCCTCGTTTCTGATATTCTGTAGCAGCAGGTATTCGCCCTGGCTGTTGGCTATAATCTTGTATGCATCCGATGCCTTGTCGTATGGTTCCAGCTTTATCTGCTGCGCCTCGGTATCCGAAAGGAGGGTAGGCTGTTTCCATCCTACGATGCTTTTCTCCCATGGAGAATAGGGGATAGGCTGATAGCCGTCAGCCTGATAATTGCCCGTATCCATGACGTCCCAATATTCAGGACTCTGGTTGTGCTCTGTGATACCATTGGTAGGATAGATGTCTGGCAAACCGAGAGTATGCGAAAACTCATGACAGAAGAGACCGATACCATTGATGTAGTATTTGCCGTTTTTGATATCTGCAGGCGTATTGTTCAATTCGTTGTTGATGCCGAATCGACATACAGTTTTACCGTCATAGGTTCCCACTCCTACGGTACCCGATTTCGGCCAGAGACAATCGCCTGAATTACCTGAGATGCTTTCAGAATAGCCGGCATAGATTACATATACTAGGTCTACATATCCGTCGCCATCGCTGTCGTAATTGGCAAAGTTAACCTTGCCGTCTACCTGCTGGCAGGCTTCCTTAATCATCTGAGGAAAGTTGGTGTCACTTCCGTCGCCACTTCCGTTCTTGCCATAATAAGCAGAATTCTTGCTTACCGTAACAGGACCCACTACGTCAAACTGTGGTATAAACTGGTTATCGCTCATGTCAGCGAAATACTGCTGTACGCTGCCATAGTTCTGGCAGTAATTCTCGTCGGTGATAAACACTTCTTTATCAGCCTCAGGCATAGCTTCTCCCTTCTTTCCGTTGAGGTAATGGGTGAATGTAGCAACCGGATCCTTACTCTTGAACTTCACATCCTGAAACTGCACCAGGAGTACCAATGCCTTCGGACTTCCCTTATGAGGGAAATAGCTTGGACTCACGGTTTCTATTTCTGATGCTCTTGTAAGATTCGCTGAAGAGAAAGCACGGGTCTTTCGGGTGTTCAACTCTTCAGCAGTTATCTTTTCGTATTTTCCGTCTTGGGTTTCCCGCAGGGGCGTACCGTCCAGCAGCGTGTAGTAGTGGAAGGTTTCGTCGCCATGCAGGGTAGCACATGCTACGGTTCCATCTGCCAGCATAATCTTAGCGATGCCCGGTTTAGCCTTTACGGCATAGAGATTGGCGATGCCCAGGAAGGCGAGCGCCAGAGAGATGATTGTCTTCTTCATAAACAGTTAGGGTAGATGGGGGATTATTTGTAAAAGTATTGTCCTTTCTTCTGAGTCTGGTGACCAAACTCGATGGCGTGATGCGGACAATGGTGATAGCAGGTAAAGCAGGTGAGGCAATCCTTGTGATGCAGCCATTCCGGATATTCTCCGTGCCCGCCCTTGATATCGCCTACAGGACAGACGTTGGCACAGATGCCACACTTCACGCACTTGTCTTTCTCCACATGAAACCGCTTGTCGGTGATGAGCACCTTCTCGAAGAATCCGCCCACAACCTTGGTGAAGAACCAGGGAATAGGACCTTTTACCAGACGGTTCACGCCCTCTTTCCTGTCGAATATCTCTTCGCAGATAACCGCCAGTTCCTGTGCCGATTTCGATTTCTTACGAACTTCGCGCTCCTTCGGATCAACATCCATGAAAGGAAGTCCTACATAAGATTCCGGCATGATGAGCGAGTAGGAAGCAGAAACCTCCGTGATGCCCAATGCCTGAAGCGATGCATTCAGCGCAATCGTATCGTTGAGGTTTTCGATGGTGAGTCCGATGCTGTCGCCTGCAGTACAGACGCAATAGGCGAAAGGATGTTTCCTGAACGTCTCCTTGTCTTCAGCAGTAGCATCAGGAGTTTCTCTCAGTATCTTCATCTTCCTGATAAACTCCCTTACAAGGCGTGGAACCCTCCAGCCATGTACGGGGAAAACGAATCCGAGCCGTTCATTCTCTTTCAGAATAAACGGCTCGGCTATATTGTGGCTTGAATCATCCGCCCGCATATAAGGGGCGATAGGAATCAAGTCTTCGTGTGTAGCCGCTGCCAGTCTGGCTGCTGCCCACTTGGTATTTCCTGTTCCGGAGAAATAGAAAATCATGCTTACTTTTAAATATGTATTGAGCTAGATTATTTCTTTTCTGTCATAACACCTTCTATATAGAGACGTGACATTTCTACATTGCCGTTAGAACGGACGGTGATGCTCTTCTTGAAATGACCAGGGAACATGCCCTTGCCGTTATAGGTAACACTAATCTGTCCCTTCTCGCCTGGAGCGATAGGCTTCTTGGTGTAAGAAGGTATGGTACAGCCGCAGCTGGCAATAGCCTGGTTGATAATCAAAGGCTTGTTGCCCACATTGGTGAAGGTAAAGGTAGCCTTCTGTACCGGGTTTGACTCTTCGAACGAACCGAAGTTGTGTATCAGTTTGTCGAACTTAATCTCTGCCTGAGCAGATGCAGTAGCTACAAGAGCCACCAGCATAGTGAGTGTCAATATGATTCTTTTCATCTTCATATCCTTTCTTCTTTTTTATATTTCCTCTTTAATTTGTTTCTTATTTTTATATAATTCGATGCAAAAGTACATATAAAGTTTAGTATTACGTTACTTTTTTACATTATTTAAAACAATTATGCCTTATATTTCATGTTACAGCCTTCTTTTCAGTGGAAAAGTGGGGGCGCAATACTCCTCATTATAAAGAAGTTTGCAGTTTCCTGAACAAAAATCCCCCAACCTTAATCACTTAAGATTGGGGGAGAGCGTAGAAAAAATAATAAAGTATGAACAATATCAACTGAATAGAGGGCTAAATGTGGAAATTGATTTCATTCAGCCAAGCCTGAACACTGAAGCAGGGACAGGACTTGTGGACGTTCGGGAGATCACGATGACCTAGGATCTCGGCTTCGGGATAGTCTACGCACAGACTCGTCAGGAGATTCTGGAGCGACTGTTTCTGGGCCTTCGTACGGGTATCTGCCGGATTGCCGTCGGCGTCGAGACCGCCTTCGTAACAGATGCCGATACTGTGTGCATTGAAATGGCGGGCGTGGGCGCCGATTTCTGACTCGGGACGTCCGGGGTAGATGACGCCGTCTTTCGTGATGTAATAGTGATAACCGATGCTGCGGAAACCACGGGCTAAATGACAGACTTCGAGCTTTTCGAAGGTGAAGTCCTGCGTGACGCGTGTGGCTGAACAGTGAATGACAATAAGTGATATTTTTCTTGTGTTTTTCATAGTGCTGAATCTTTAAAGGGTTGATACTACTGGCAGCTCTGCACACAAAAGGCAGAGGCTACGGCGGTGAGAACGGTAATGACGAAATTCAGAATTTTCTTGAGTGTTTCTCTTTTCATTTTCATTTGATTTAAGGTTAATAAATGGATTGGGGGCTCGGATTTCCTATATCCGGGCGATACTGGAGAAGGAAGGCTGACAGGATGAGCAGATGGGCTTGATAGCGCGTGTTTCAATGATGCTTGCTATATTGATGGATAGCCGGGGGTGCTATAGCCGAATCCCGGACTGCATCCTGTCTAAAACCTTCTTTCTTCATCTACTGGCGATGGGGTTACTCCAGGCCGTCGCTACCATCGGAGCCGCTGCTCCCGGTGTTGCCTGATCCGCCAGTCTGTGTTGAATCACCACCCTGGTTTGTGCCGCCACCCTGGGTAGTATCGCCTGTGTTGTCCTTACCGCCGTCTGGTGGAGTAACATCTCCTGTTACGGCTGTGGCCTTCTTCAGGGATGCATCGAGGTTCAGACTGTTTGCCTTGAACTCACCGGTGCCACGGGCACGGAGCTTCAGTCCGGCAATGTTCTTGGTGATGCTGAACTCCTTCTCGGAGGCAGCACCTTCCTTGTTCTTGATGCCGATGCTGAAGATGGCGAGGTCGGGAATCTTCACGGCGATACCCTGCAGAACCAGTTCTCTTACGCAGCTCACCATGTCGGTGAGCATACCCTTGATGGCTCCCTTTGAGAACGGGGTGTTGTGACTTTCCATGTGCTCTGCGAGTTCATCAAGACCATAGGTCTGGGTGATTACAGGGTAGGCGAAAAACTTGCCGTAAGCGGCGCTCAACTTCTCGTTGACATACTTCTTCAATGTGTACAGAATCATAGTGTCTTCATTTTTAAGGTTAATAAATTGTGTTTGTGTTGTAGGGGGCGCTGCGCATTGCCTCTTGGTGGTATGAGATGTTATCTCTGAACCACAATGCAAAGATACGAAATCGGTGAGGGGTCAACTCACAGTTGCTCATACTTGCTCATGTTTTATCATACTTTTTCATAGATTCTTTTTTTTCTGGAGTTTATAAGCCCACTGAACTTTCGCAAGTATGCTCCACACGCTCTTTTGGGCCTTCAGCCCGTACTTGAACAACATGCGAAAGTTCAATCAATTATTTGCATGTTTTCGTAAATGTTTTGAGAATATTTTACCTTTTTCTGAAATTATTTTCGTACTTTTGCAAGCGGATTTACATGATCTAAATGGTGTACAAACACTTGCCAACCAGATTTGGAAACCTTAATACGGATTTCTGATTTGCTGAAAGTGGATGTAAACGATTTGTTGAACAAAAAATGTATCAAAGAATGATAGACTCTTTATATTTCCTCCAGTTTGCATGTTTCATCTTCATGCTCATCAATGCCCTTATCCTCGGCATCACCCACCTGCACATGAAGTGGACCAACCGACGCTATGAGTGGTCACGCTGGCTGATACTTGCAGGTATGACGGGACTTGCCATACAGTATCTCTTGCAGATGCGCTTGGGTTTTCGTGCGAAAAGCGATGACTTGGGAGCTATTTTCAACATTCTTGTCTATACCCCATGCATCACCACTATCTCCATGGGCATATACAACATTGAGGCGACCCATGCCAACCGCCGAAAGATGAACATCGTCTGCGCTTGCATTTATGCCGCCATCATAGCAGTTTTCTACATAGGCTACAGCAATAGCGGAAGTCTTAACATTGGCAACTGGCTCTATGTGATGCTCGTATTGTTCGGCGCAAACGTAGCGTATTGCATCTATATGATTATGATTGAGATGCGGAAACGCAAGAAAATGTTAGAGCTGATGACAGGTGGCGACATGCTGCCCTACGTGCGATATGCCCGAGCCAGTGTCTTCGCCCTGTTCTTCTCTACCCTTACCATGCCTTTCGTCATCCTCTCTACCACCTTATTATATATAATAGGACCATTGGCTCTACTCTCTATCCTTTTCTTCAACCTGAGTTTCGTGGCATTGGGCTACAATTACGTTCCTACCGAGGAACTCTTGGATAAGGAGGAAGAAGAAAGCGCAGCCATAGCAGATGAAGAAACAGAAAGTTCCAATGGGCAGGATGCAGAACCTATAGGTGATAAAGAAAATTTACAGCCAGTTTCTCAGGAGCGTCAGGCATTCATCAAGGAGAAGCTCGACAAGTGGTGTGCTGATTTGGGCTACAAAGACACTTCAGTAAACATGTTCACCCTGTCACGCTCGCTGAACATTTCCAAGAGCGAGTTGTCACGCTACTTCACTTCATGCCTAAACTCCACCTTCCGCATCTGGCTTGCCGAGGTACGTTTTGAGGCAGCAAAGAAGATGATGCTCGACTATCCCGACTACAACAACGACATCATTTCTGCCGAATGTGGCTTCTCTTCACGCTCCTATCTCTATCGCATATTCAAAGAGAAAGAAGGTTGCTCCCCAACTGTCTGGAGAGCGAAAATACAATAAAATCACGCCTTAGGTGTCTACTTCCCCCACCAAGTAGACACCTATTTTGTAGGAAGTAGACACCTAAGTGGGGGAAGTGGACACCTTTTTCCGATGAAAAACACTATCTTTGCACCATGGAAAATATAATTCAGACTTTCATGAAAGAGGAACAGGCTATTCTTATAGTGGCATTGTGTCTTCTGTTGTTCGCCGTAGTCATGAGCTATGCCATGGTTCAAGACTACAGGATATATCTTGATGAAAACTACAAGGCTCGCTACAGCTTCTGTGATTTCATCAAGAGAGAAAGATTCTATATCTATCTGTTTCTCGGACAGACTTTCGTCATCATCCTGGGATTTACAGTATATCTGATGGCAATGAGAGAAAATATGTAAGAAAGTAGAATAACAATAATAATTTACAGTTATGAATAACAAAAAACAAAGAAACAGGCTATTCACGATGCTGCTGCTCGTGATGGTTATCCTCATGCCTTATGGGGGGGGCATGGGCACAAACGAAGCCTTCCAGTGGTAATGGCGAAGTAGACAGTCCTTACATCATCACCACAGCTGAGGAATTAAAGTGGTTCCGTGATGAGGTGAATAGCGGACGATATAGTATCTGCGCAAAGATAGCAGATAATGTTGAGGTCATTGACATGAGTACAGTATGTCATGCGGCTGATAAGTCTCAAAACTTAGAAGAAGTGAGCTGGGAGCCTATTGGAACTAACCAATACATGGGCACTTTCGATGGAAATAACAAGACCATCACCAACCTTTATATCAATGCAAACCAAAAATATTCGGGGCTTTTCGGTTATACCTATATAAGCACAATCAAAAACCTAACCTTTGTGAATGCAAATGTGACAAATACGAACTCTTTTACAGGAATTTTGGTTGGCTATGGATATGGAGGCACCTATCAAAATATCATGACATCAATAAGTTGTGAGGTTTATGGCGGTGATGGAACTGGCGGTATTGCAGGTAAACTTGCGGGTAACGCATACAACTGCGTGAACTACGCCACGGTACAAGGAAAAGAACAGGTCGGCGGTCTTTTTAGCAGCTACGACTCAAGTAAATCCATAACCGCCTGTGCCAACTATGGAAAGGTAACGGCATCAAGTCTGTGGGTAGGTGGCTTGGTTGGCTATTTCAAAAGCGGAACAATCCAAGACTGCGCCAACTATGGAGATGTAAAAGGTGCAAATTGTGTTGCTGGCATGGTTGGTTTTGTAGACCAAGGCAAGATACAGAACGTGTTCAGCTATGGCAATGTTTCTGCCACGATGAGCACGCAAAATATAGGCATGGCTTTTGGCTCTGGCTCTGGGACCACTGAAGGCATGGTGGCATATTATAGTGGCGCAAAGCTGACAGCAAACGGCAAAGAGAAAGAGGTTAAAGCCTTCGGAAATGGCACGCCTTCAGAAGATAAAGCAACAGGATTTACAGAAACCCAGTTGAAAAGCGGTTTTGTTGCCTATCAGCTCCAGCAAAATGCTTCGAGTGAAGCAAAATGGGGACAAAATCTGGCTAATGATGGAGACATCTATCCTATCATTGGTTCGGAGCATACAGTTTATGCAGATAATTCACTTGTAAATTGCAAGACGAACGAGAAAATCTCAGGTAGTTTCACCAACAATCCTTCCAGTTCCGCAATCAGGTATCAACACGGAACGACAATTCACCACGCTGCAGCAAACGCTACTTGCACAGAGGCGGCAACCAAGGAATATTGGCAATGCCAAGACTGCCAAAGGATATATTCCGACTGCCAATTGACAGTGGAATTGACTGATGTAACGGACGCAGAGCATCCTGCCCTTGGACACGACAACAATGAGGATGGTTATTGCAAGCGTTGCCAGCATTATGTGGCTGTGAAGCCTTCACAGGAAAATGGGGTGTACCTGATAGCCAAACCTTACCACTTGGCTTGGTTCCGCGACTATGTGAACGGAACTATCGTGGACGATGGCGAAGTAGCTGGAACTACTCACCCTTCAGCATCTGCCAAGTTGACTGCGGATATCAACCTTACCAACTACTGCCATGCGGCTGAAGACGGCATGGAACTCTTGAGCTGGATTCCAGTAGGCAACTTTGATAATCCATGGAAGGGAAATATGGACGGTCAGGGACATACCATCTCCAATCTCTATATCAAGACAGCACAAAGCAATGTGGGGCTTTTCGGCTGTATTGAGGATGCGACTATCCAAGACCTTATCTTTGACACTGCCAAGGTGGAGAATGTGAACACAATATATAATAAGACATTTCACACCGGTATCTTGGCAGGATTTGCACGCGCATACGATCACTCGTATCCTGCACATATAAAGGGCATTAAAACCACAGATAATTGTACTGTAATAGGACAAGCAAGGACTGGCGGTATCGTTGGACAAACCAATATAAATCTCGAAATCTGCGAGAATCACTCCAGCGTGAAGGGTGCAGTGGAGGTTGGCGGAATTGCAGGTACAAGCGAGAATATAAACATCAAGCGCTGCACCAATTATGGAACCATTGTAAACGATAATTCCGGTATTGGTGGAATCATAGGTAATGCTCAGTCCACAAGTCTCGAAGATTGTGCCAACTATGGCAAGATTACAAGTACAGGTTGGTATGCCGGTGGCATAGCAGGACTAACGTTTGCTAACAGCAGTATCCAGAATGTGTTCAGTTATGGAGATGTGACGAATACAAAAGACAATCCAGGAATCATTATAGGTTATGTATACGGTACACTAACCGCAAAGGGCATTGCAGCTTACAACAAGGAGGCATTGCTGAACAACTCATCTGAGAACATCAAAATAGTTGGTAAGGGAAGTCTGACTTTCGACGACGGAAAGGTAGAAGCTGACGTGGTCAAGGCTTTCACCAAACAGCAGATAGAGAGCGGTGAGGTGGCTTATTTGCTTGCCGAAGGCAAAGTATTAGGCGAGCAGGTATGGGGACAGCAGTTAGGCAAGGACCAATATCCCGTTCCCGGCTCTGACAATAAAGTAATCAAGGCAGCACAGGGCGACAAGGATGCAAATGGCAACGATACATATTGGGCAACATTCAGTAATCTGACAAACGATGCAACCCTTTCTGTTCCATCAGACAGAACGCTTAAGGTCTACAACGCAACGGTAAGCGGTGGCAAGATGACATTGACAGAACGCAGCAACAACCAAGTGGCAAAGGAAGAGGGTGTGCTACTGAAGACTGACGGAGAGTATGTCAATGCAAAGGCAAACGAGACAAATGACTTGACAAAAGCTTCCTCTGATGAGAACCACCTTGTGGCTACACCAGCTGAAGCTCAGACTGTAACAGCAGCTGCTGGTTGTAAACTCTATCGTCTCACATATAATAAAGCAGAAAAAAAAGAAGGTCTCGGCTTCTACCTCGGTGTAGACGACGGAAAAAGTCTCAAGGCGACTCCAGGAAAGGCTTATCTGAAAGTATCTGAAAATGAAGCAAAAGACCCATCATCGGCAGCACTCGCTCGCAGCTTTGTATTCGGTGGCGGCAACGAGACAACAGGCATAGAGGGAATCACCATTATGGGTACTGACGTGCAGCGTCATGGCACTATTGAAGGAATCTTCGACCTCCAAGGTAGAAAGATAGTCAATCCGACAAAGGGCATATACATAAAGAACAACAAGAAAGTAATAATCAAATAAAAATAGCACAATATGAAGAAAGAATATATAAAACCAGAAATGCAGGTGCATGAGATAAAAGCCCAACAGTTGCTGGCAGGGTCAGAAACTCCTGGTTTCAATAAAGGACAAAGTCCAGAAGATGGAAATGAAGATATGTGGTAAAGTCCTAAGCTGACAGGAATACCAATCATCTGAAAAAACAACCCATACTTCGCGGTTGTTCCAAGGGTCTATATGCCACGATAAAAAGGTGGTGTATAGACCCTTAATTATATGGTGATATTCGTAATCTATATCTCCGCTTTCAGCAGCTTTATATCCTCTGCCGTCATCCCCGTCATATCCATGATAGACGCTTCATCCATACCCTTTGCCAGCATCTTCCTGGCAATTTCAAGGCTTCGCTGGGACATGCCTTCTTTCATGCCTTCAGCTCTGCCTTTTTCCATACCTTCTTCCATTCCTTTCTGGTACCTGTCATCCAGGAGGTACAGGAGCTTCGTGGCATCAAAGCCAAGGACTGCTATCGTTTCTATACCGACATCAGAAGACGCAAAAACCATAGCCATACTTACTTTCTAGACAGAATGCAGGAGAAGTTGAACGACAAAATGCGAAAGGATGATGAATTGGAAAGAATGAAACGTTAAAATGGCATGAAGTTGGTATTTGGAATTTTTTCGTAGAAATTCAACAGAAAGTTAACAAAAAGTTTGGTAAAGTGAAAATAAAAGCATAATTTTGCAAATTAAATAAGTACATAACATTAAAAACAAGAAGATTATGGCAATAGAAATTAAAACAATACCTGTCCTTCATGGTGAGGCAGCAGCTCGTTTCGTTGAAGCGGCTGATGAGGCATTGGAAAAGCGTGGCTCCATTGACTTCTCCAAGCAAGTAGCCAAGGCACGTGCTATATTAAAACGTTCAAAACTGTACATTTAAAATGTTAGAGCAATGTGATTTTATGGAACTGACAGAGGAAGTCTTGCAGCAATGCAAAGGCTTCACTTGTAAGGATGAGGACATAACAGAGTTCTTCACCCAAGACTATGCTGACTATGCCTATCAGTTGCTTGGAAAATCATATTGTTTTGTTAAACCAGATACATCTGAAATAGTCTGTGCATTTACAGTTGCTAATTCGAGTGTAAAAGTAGATTCACTTCCTTCAAACCTTCGGAATAAGCTTAATAGAAAGATTCCGAATGCTAAGCGAAGACCGCAGTATCCAGCAGTGTTGGTTGGACAGTTGGCAGTAAGCGATTTGTTCAGTGGGCATCATGTGGGAGATGAATTGTTGGATTTCATCAAATCATGGTTTATAGACCCATTGAATAAAACAGGATGCCGATATGTCATTGTTGATGCCGTCAACCATTCGAAAGTGTTTGAATATTATCAACGAAATGGTTTCAAGTTCTTGTTTTCGTCAGATGAGGAAGAATGGACCTTTTTGCATAACAAAGGTCTAGAGCCAACAACTCCGATAGAGCCGATGAAGACACGACTGATGTACTTTGATTTGATTTATCTTCGCACAAAATAACAAATAAAAGATGCCCTAATTTAAAGGAAATTAAAGCAATCGGCTGCAATCAATATACTCTTGATAAGCTAAGAAGTGCTATAGTTCCAAGGGTCTATACACCTCGACAAGAGGGTGTATAGACCCTTTTTCCTATTGCATGATGTCTTCAGGTAGAAGTATCTTAGCTTCTTCGTTATTATATTCCATCATGTTATGCTTTATTATTATCGTTCACAAAGATAATCTTTCTGAACGATAATTCCAAATATTTGAGTAACAATTAGTTGCATGTTATTGTTATTTTACTATTAATCGGAATTATTAAGTAGTATTTGCATGTTTTTTACTTAAGTTTTGCAAGTGGTTCAAGAACGGGCTGAAGGCCCAAAAGCTCCTAGCCCAGGGCGTGTGGGGCTAAACTTGCGAAACTTGAATAATTCAATATTATTCGTGTTCAATGCTACCCCCAAACTTAGCTTCCCATTCCTCTATCGTCGGCATAGTTCCTTCCAATTTTTCAGGATAGAATTTTTCTAGATCGTACTCAGAAATAGCTATGGGTTGGCTGCTTGATTCCAGGGCATATTGTGCCTGGATACGGTCTTTCTCCTTGCAAATAAGTAAACCTATAGTAGGATTGTCACGCCCCTCTTTGCGAAGAAGGTGATTACAAGCTACTACATAACCACCAAGTTGCCCGACATCAGCAAAGGTGAATGAACCTATCTTGACTTCCAGAACTATGTAGCATGACAAGTTCAAATTATAAAAGAGCAAGTCGATAAAGTTCTCTTTCTCTCCAATCTGCAAGCGATATTCCTTGCCTACGTAGGCAAAACCTGTACCAAGTTCTGTTAGAAATTTGGTGATATTGTTGAGCAAAGCATCTTTAAGAATGCGCTCATTATATGGCTTGGTGATTCCAGTGAAAGCAAAGTTGTATGGGTCTCTTGTGATTTCTTGTGCCAAATCGCTGCCGACCTCAGGTAATGTGCGGGTAAAATTGCTCAAAGCTTTTCCTTGTCGCTCATACAGAGACGAGTCTATGTAATTGTGAAGGACATTCCTGCTCCAGCCGTTTACTACAGTTTGGTGTATATAGAACAAAGCCTTCTGTGGCTCTGTTAGGAATTTGTCAATCAACAGCATGTGATGCCCCCAAGGAGTTGAGAAAATATCTTTTTCCACTTGGTCAGCAACTTGCTGACCAATTTTCGTGGTGTTATTTCATCTCCGTACCAACGCTTAGTTTGCACAAATTACTCATTGCATAGAGTGGAATTACATCTACATGGCGAATGGCATCCTGGGATTCTTTATCAACATACTCAAACTCTCCGAAATTCTCTAGGGATGTACGAACAGCATGATGAAGAGCCTTCTTTCTCATGAATAGCCATAAGCTTTGCATGCTACCCCTGGTAGTGGCTTTCACTTCTATCGGTAAAACCATACCATCCTTGGCTTCCAGAAAATCAATCTCAGCATTGGTCCCTCTTGACAAATTCTGCCAATAATACATTTCTGCCTTCTGGAAACAGTCGTGGTTCTTGACGAGTTCCAAACCAGCAAACATTTCTGATGCAGCACCTTTATTGACGAAATCAACATCCGAAGCTAAAAGTACATTGGCAGCAGGAGTACCCAACATGGTTTGCATCAGTCCCAAATCCAAGAAAAGATATTTCCTGTAGCTGTCATTCTCTTCAGCTCCAAGTGGAACGCCATTTCCATCACTATGGGTCACCGGCTTTATGAGTCCTGCCAAGGTCAATAAATGAAGAGCGTCTTTGATAACCGAAGAATGAACATCATCGGCCACCTGCCTATAGACAAACTTACTGCCAGCCTGCAAAGCTACGGAACGCAAAACCTTTCTCAATAAAGCCGGAGATACACGCGACTTGTACTTGGCAAAATCATCCTGATAGGTATCCAGAATATCATTATGGACATGAGCGCATTCTATGTAACTGTTAGTCTCTATCCATTCTGTAACTGCGGCAGGCATACCACCCACCAGATAGAAAGTCTTCAACTGGTCCACCAGTTTATTATGAACGGCCTCTGGAAGCGGAGATGAGGGTGAAGCCTGCTGCTTGTAACTCACCGTGGTATCTAGTCCCTGTGCCATGAGAAATTCATCAAAGGAAAAAGGGTACATATAGAGTGAGCGTATTCTACCCACTCCAAAGGAAGGCAGTTCTTCTAAGGTGAATTCCAACAAAGAGCCAGCAGCGATGACATGCAGTTCCGGATAATCTTCTTTGAAATAACGGAGCGACATGATCGCTTCCTGGCTCACTTGTATCTCGTCTATGAAGAGCAGTGTTTCACCAGGTATCACTGGGATGCCGGTAGTGGCACTTATGCTTTCACACGTTCTATGCACGTCAATATCCTTTGAAAAGAGTCCTCTTATGGATGGCTGGCTCTCCAGATTGATCTCTACAAAGTACTTGAATTCTTTACCAAAGTGGCGCACAGCAGAAGATTTTCCTACTTGTCTGGCTCCACGTATCAGCAGCGGTTTTCTTCTTTGAGAAGCCTTCCACTCCAGGAGTTTTTTATCTATAATTCGCTTGTAATATGTCATTTTGTATAATTTATTGATTTACAGTGCAAAGATACAACTTTTATCCAAAAGTCAAGGCAAACAATAGTTAATTTTATCCAAAAGTCAAGGCTAAAATAATGGCTTTTTATCCAAAAGTCAAGGCTAAGAGCCTAAAACTGCCGTCATCAAGAATCTGTCGCCAAAATCGTGATGCAGCATTCTCGCTTGAGGCGGATTGCAAATCCGCAAGGAAATAGGTCGAGCCTTTTTTGACGTCGGATTGCAAATCCGCCGGAACGCCTAGCGGGGGTGCGTTTCTTCTTTACGTCTGGTGTAGGAAACAGGGTTATGGCTCACCGAGGAAGTAGAGGATGTAGGAGACTTGCATCGGGGTGAACTCCTTGCAGTTCTTGCCGTAACCGGTGGCGGCGAGCTTCTGGAGAAGGTCGGGGATGCGCTGGATCCATCGCATCAGGTGAGCACTGGCTACTGCTGGAGTAGCATCGGGAAAATACAGGAGAGCTAGCTCTTGCTTGGTATAACTTCTTAAATCCATAGTTTTGTTTGATTTTTATGAGGGTTAATGAATGATGATGCGGTTCATAAGCTACTGACTTTTGCATCGTAAGTCTCTGACTTTTGAACCATAAGTCTCTGACTTTTGCACCGTAAGTCCTTGGCTTCCGTTTCGGAAGTAACTGGCTTTGCTATGACACATGACACTTATGACAGTGAATTCTGAAGATTTGCTCTCGCGCGGGCAGGCAGGAAAAATCAGGCCGAAAGTTCCTGCCTGCCCGCGTGCGAGGCGAAAAGTTGAAAAACTAGTGTCATAAGTGTCATAGTGTCATAATCTGACCAGTTGGAACCGATGGCTTGGGAACGGCTAGAACGGGGCATCATCATCGGAATGCTGCGAGTTGATGCAGAGGGATACCTGGTATGCCTTGATTTCCTCGGCAGTACGGATAATCGCCCTGTACCCACGGTTGTAGGTGGTGCGCATCTTTTCGAATCCGAGATCATTGAAAGCTCTGCCCAGCTTGGTGCTGCTCAGCTTCTGGGAGATGTTGCAACTGATAATCTGCATCGCTCTGGCTATGGACACGAACTCCCCTGTCTCCGCCTCCGTTGGCTTTCGGAAGTAGAGATCCACAAGTTCCTGTTCTAGTCTGGGCGCCTCAAAAGCGCGGTTGTGCCGGTTCTGCTTTTCTATCTCCTCATCGGTGAACCAATAGCGGAAATCACTCTTGTAGAGGGCGTAAGCCTGGGCGTAGATGCCTTCGTAATTGAACGGATGCTCACGGGGCGAGAGGATGCTCTCTATCTCGTAGGGCAGCCAGCGACGGTTACCGGTAGGGTCGCTCAAAAACTCGGGATTGTTGCCCGTGCCGCAGAAGGTGTTGATATGTTTGCGCTGCTCGGCATAATGGCCGTATGCCGCCCTTTCGTTGGTATACTGCATCGTTACCACAGCCTTCAGCTGGTTCAGTTCCGATGGACTCATCGTGTCGAGCTCTTCATAACAGATGAGTGCATACTGCGAAAGGGCGATGATATCATCCTTCGTCATGCGCCTGGCATTCGCCTTCGTATAGAAGTATTGCTTCAGTTCCGGCGGCAGGAGATAGTTGAACCAGGTGGTCTTGTAGGCGCCCTGTTTGCCGATGAACACCAGGATGACATTGTTGACGGCACCTTCGTCTATCCATCCTGCTATCATCGCTACGAGCCATTTCCTGAGGGCTTCACAGAAGGGCATCACGGGGGTGCCCTTCATCTTTACCGTGGCAGCGAGTTCGGCTATATAGTCCTTGTCGCCTTCCTGCCAGGGTGGGAGATTTTCCAGATAATCGGTGAAGGGATTGTAGGGCGGGGTATAGTCGCTCTCGATGACATTAATCATGTCGCTCTTGCTCACCCTTGCGGTTAGCGACATGTTGCTCCATTGCGTATTCAGATCGCGGTCCTGGAGGATTCGCCATTTCCCCTTCAGATACTCGTAGCGCAGGGTGATGAGGTTGAAGCGGAGTTTGATATGTCCGTCGAGGAAGTCTTTGATTTCATCTACTGTGGCATAGGGAATCTTTCCGGTTTCTGCCCTCGCCTTTTGTGGGTGAGTGGTGTTCTCGTAGCACGATTTGAACACCTGTTCTACGTCGTCGTATTCGGGAAACTGCCTGATAGCCCACTGGGTGGCTTCTTTCCTGTCGTACCGTTTCTTTGCCATCATGTAGCCCACCCGCATCACATACTGGTTGTGGTTGCCGGGTTCGTACCTGATCTTTTCGCTTTCCAGCTTGGGTTTGACGATCTGCTCGTAGTAGTCGGCGATGCGTTCCTGTTTCTTTTTCTTCTGGGCGGTCTTGAGCGTAGCTGAATGGAAATGGCTGATTTCCTCGGCGCTGAAGGCTTTGGCTTCAGGATTGAAATAGACTTCGGGGTCGTAGGCGAGTCCGCTGAGCCTTGTGATGTTCTTGCAGAGCGGATCGCTTTCCTTGCCGATGAGATGCGCGTAGTAGTCGTTTCCCATGGCGAAGGCGGCGGGATAATCCTCGCCTTCGTAGCGGTAGATGACGCGCAGTCCGTTGCCGCTCATGGTAACGTAGCAGAGCAGGGTGTGGGCATCGTGGCAGATTCTCTCTTTGAGCGAGCGCAGGGTGCCGTCATCCGGTTTTTCTGTGATGTGGTCGAAGTCGACCAGTGACAGATGTGTGAGGCTCCGGATGTTGTCCTTGCCTTTTCCGCCTTCGAAGATGCAGGCTACGGCGAAGAGGGGTGCATCGTGCTTGTACGACTTATTCCCCGTTTTCCGGTAAGACTCGGTGAAAAACCTGAGTTTCTCATCTTCCTTCATGAAGGTTACCAGGCCTTCTAACTGGCCAGGTGAAGGAATCTTGCTGGCCATGTTGCTGAATGTTGTTATGTTCATAATCTCCTAAAAATATTATATTGTTTATACAATATATGTATCGGTTATTCGTTTCCTTATAGGTAAGCAGATTGTTGAATCTGTTTTACATGGTGCAAAGATACTAAAAAGAAAATAAAAAAGAGTTCCCGACGTCGGGAACTCTTTTACATATTTTTATAACATTTAAAATTAATTATTATGTTCTACGACAAATTTAAAGTAGACAACAGCCGTTTCGGTGCTGTTTTGAGTGAAGAAATGACGAACCATCACATTACTGGTTCTCATTTAGTGGCTTGTGCAGACATGCGCAAGGAAAATGTTTATGCAATCTAAAAGGGTAAGGGCGATTATCGTCTCAGTGTTTATGTGAGGATTGTTTCAGCTCTTCGGTACTTTATCGAAGATCCGGAAGAATACGCCCGAGTGAAGCAACGCCTTATCGAAGCAGCCTTCGATGATAGTTACTTTTTTAACAGATAATTCTTTTGAATTGGATTTTTAAATTAAAAAGTGGAATCCGGCGGTTGCCGGATTCCACTGATATCGTATTTTCACCCTGTGCGGCTGGAATTTCGCAGATTTTATATCCCTAACTCTTAACGCAAGAACTTTCCGGTAAGGCTTGCCTTGCAGGCAGCTACTTCTTCCGGAGTTCCGGCTACAACGAGATTGCCGCCCTTGTCGCCGCCTTCCGGACCGAGGTCGATGATATAGTCGGCACACTTGATGACATCCAGATTGTGCTCAATCACTACCAGCGAATGGCCCCTTTCTATCAGGGCATTGAAGGCATGGAGCAGACGCTTGATGTCGTGGAAGTGAAGACCCGTGGTAGGCTCGTCGAAGATGAAGAGCGTAGGCTCCTGTTCCTCCTTACCTATGAAGAAGGCGAGCTTTACACGCTGATTCTCACCACCCGAAAGCGAACTTGAATTCTGACCGAGCTTGATATAACCCAGACCCACATCCTGAAGCGGTTTCAGGCGGTTTACGATGATGCGGCAGTTGTCGAAGTCGCCCTCGTTGCGCTGCAACTTTTCATCGCTGAAGAACTCGATGGCCTCGTTTACCGTCATGTTCAGCACATCATTGACGTCTTTTCCGCCATAGCGAACCTCCAGGATATCGTGCTTGAAACGCTTGCCCTTACAAGCCTCGCAGGTCAGCGTGAGGTCTGCCATAAACTGCATCTCGATGGTAACATATCCCGCACCCTTACATTCCTCACATCTTCCGCCTTCAGTATTGAAAGAGAAGTACTGTGGCGTGAATCCCATCTGCTTAGCCAGTGGCTGGTTGGCAAAGAGGGCACGTATCGCATCGTATGCCTTCAGATAAGTGGCAGGGTTGCTGCGGGTACTCTTTCCGATAGGGTTCTGGTCAACAAACTCTACATGTCTGATGCTCTTCCAGTCGCCTTCCATCGATGTATATTCGCCTGGGGCATCTGCTACGAGGTCCAGACGGCGACGCATGGCAGGATAGAGGATTCCCTTGATGAGCGAACTCTTGCCTGAGCCTGATACGCCGGTTACGCAGGTGAATACATTGAGCGGTATCTTAACGTCGATGCCGCGCAGATTGTTCATCCGGGCTCCCTTGATTTCGATATACTGATTCCAGGCACGGTGGCTCGTTGGCACCTTTATCTCCTCGTTGTGGGTAAGGTACTTGATGGTATAACTCTCCGGATATTCAGCCAGCAGCTTTTCCTGTTCAGCCTTGTCGGTGGTTGAATATTCTGATGACGGACCGGCGTAGACCACTCTTCCGCCCAGTCTGCCGGCATCCGGACCGATATCGATGAGATAGTCGGCTGCCCGCATAATCTCTTCGTCGTGTTCTACCACAACCACCGTATTGCCCAGTTGCTGCAGTTCTTTCAGCACCTTAATCAGTCGGGCGGTATCGCGGCTATGGAGTCCGATACTAGGTTCGTCGAGGATATATACGCTACCCACGAGCGATGAGCCCAGGTTGGTGGTCAGGTTGATGCGCTGACTCTCACCGCCGGAGAGGGTGTTGGAGAGTCGGTTGAGCGTAAGATACCCCAGACCAACATCCAGGAGGAACTGCAGGCGGTGGGTGATTTCGGTGAGCAGACGCTTGCTGATTTCCTTCTCATGCTCCGAGAGTTCCAGTTTCCTGAACCATTCGCTCAGGTTCACAATCGACATCTCAACCAGTTCGGTGATACTCTTTCCGCCAATCTTCACATAGTTGGCTTCCTTCTTGAGTCGGGTACCATGGCAGTCAGGACAAATCGTCTTTCCACGGAATCGGCTCAGCATCACGCGGTATTGTATCTTGTACTGGTTCTCCTTTACCATTCTGAAGAACTCATCGATGCTCACCCTTTCCTGCTGTTTACGTTTCTTCTCGCCAGGCAGACCGTGCCACAGCCAGTCCTTCTGCTGCTGTGTCAGTTCGAAGTAAGGCTTGAAGATTGGGAAGTCGTATTCTGCAGCTCTGCGGATGAATTCCTTGAGCCACATACCCATCTTTTCGCCTCGCCAGCAAACCACACATCCGTCATATACGCTCATCGAAGTGTTCGGGATGACGAGTTTCTCGTCGATGCCTATTATGCTGCCGAAACCTTCGCAGGTAGGGCAGGCTCCGAGAGGGGAGTTGAAGGCAAACATATTATCGGTAGGCTCTTCAAACTGCATGCCGTCAGCTTCGAACCGGGTAGAGAAGTCGTAGCAGATGTTGCTTGGCAGGAAGACGAGACGGCAGGCTCCATCTCCCTCATAGAAGGCAGTTTCGGCAGAATCCATCAGTCGGCTGATATCATCCTTCTCATCGCTTACCGAAGCACGGTCGATGACCAGGAAGATTTCTTCATCCTTCTGTTGCATTCTCTTTCTCAGTTTGTCGCCGCTTACTTCCAGCAGTTCCTTATCCGCCTGCTCCATGAAGTCTTCTATGCGCACGAATTCACCTTTTATATATATACGCGCGTAACCTTCCTGGTTGTACATCTCCAGCTGTTTGCCCAGACTGCGCCCTTCGATGACGTGGATAGGGGCGAGGATGACAAACCTGGTACCCTGGGAATACTGTCGGGTACAGGCGAGTACATCTTCAGTAGTATGGCGTTTCACCTCCTGTCCGCTGATAGGCGAATAGGTTTTTCCGATGCGTGCGTAGAGCAGTCGCAGGTATTCGTAGATTTCGGTGTTGGTGCCCACGGTAGATCGTGGGTTGCGCGAAATCACCTTCTGTTCGATGGCGATGGCTGGTGGCAATCCCTTGATGAAATCACATTCCGGTTTGCTCATACGTCCCAGAAACTGGCGAGCGTACGAAGAGAGCGACTCCACATAGCGGCGCTGGCCCTCAGCATATAAGGTATCAAAAGCCAACGATGATTTTCCCGATCCGGAGACACCCGTAATGGCAACAAACTTGCCCTGAGGTATCTTCACATCGATATTCTTGAGGTTGTTGGCTCTTGCCCCTTTTATTTCTATATATTTATCTTTCCCCATTTTTTTTACCTTTTTACTTTTTTACCCTTATTCGTGGTGGTAAGGTTCACCTTTTATAATAGTACATGCGCGATAGAGCGCCTCGGTAAAGATAAGGCGAACCATCTGATGCGAGAAGGTCATCTTGGAGAGGGAGATCTTCTCGTTGGCGCGGTCGTAGACAGACTGTGAAAAGCCGTAAGGACCGCCGATGACAAAGACGAGCCTGCGGGCAGTAGCCTGCTTGCGCTCTATCCATTTGGCAAACTCGATGCTTCGGAATTCCTGTCCATGTTCATCCATCAGCACCACGGTATCCGAAGGCTGGAGGAGTTTCAGAATCAGTTCTCCTTCCCGTTCCTTCTGCTGCTGTTCGCTGAGACTCTTGGTGTTCTTGAGTTCAGGAATGGTTGTTATGTTGAAAGGCATATAATGGGTGATGCGCTCGGCATAATCCTTAATGCCCGCAATGAAATGCTTGTTTACGGTCTTTCCGACCAGAATGAGTTCTGTCTTCATTTCGTTGGCGTTTTCTTGCTATACACTTTCATGTTTACTCTTCGCTTCGTCCCTGTAATATCCTGTTCCTATTCTTTTTGGATTCTTCGGGAACCAGCCTTTCTCGCAGCGTTGTCTCTGTTCGAAGAGTTCACCGATGCTCCAAAGGCATGAAGCACCTACTACGCCCAGTATGGCAGAGAAGAGCACGTTGGCAACCAGGAAGGCAGCTCCGATGCAGATGATGCCTGCAACGAGGAAAACCCACCAATAGCGGGTGCCCGTATAATATTCCGTCTTCATGACGATAGGGTGAAAGATACCTATTATTAAAAAGGTGGATACGGCGATGATGACGCCCGTGTAATATACTTCCATATTCTATTTTTTATATTTTGTTCATTCAACTTTTGTTATCTTACCAATACAATATTGCTAAATATTAGCCTTATTCTATTTTCAATTCCATTTCAAAGTGCAAAAATACAAAAAAAACTTCATTCTTGCTTGGTTTATCAAAATTTTTATATAACTTTGTACGCAAATAGGGAAATTATGCATTGTTTTCGTGCACATCCTTCTCGATAAGAATTAATTAATTACATAATATAATCAAACTATGGCTAATAACGCAGAATTGATCAAGCAGTGTGAAGAAAGAGCACAGCAGTGGCTCACACCTGCTTTTGACGAAGAAACTCGTAAGGAAGTAAAGGCAATGCTCGACGCAGAGGACAAGTCTGCTCTCGTTGATGCATTCTATCAGAACTTGGAGTTCGGTACTGGTGGTTTGCGCGGTATCATGGGCGCAGGTACCAACCGCATGAACAAGTATATCGTTGGTATGGCTACACAGGGCTTTGCTAACTACATCCTCAAGGCTTTCCCAGGTGAGGAGAACCTTTCTGTAGTAGTAGGTCACGACTGCCGTAACAACTCCCGTCTCTTCGCTGAGACCGTAGCTGCCATCTTCTCTGCCAATGGCATCAAGGCTTATCTCTTCGAGAGCCTCCGTCCTACACCGGAGATTTCTTTCGCTATCCGCGAGCTCGGTGCCAAGGCTGGTGTCAACGTAACTGCTTCTCACAACCCTAAGGAGTACAACGGTTACAAGGCTTACTGGAGCGACGGTGCTCAGGTTCTGGCTCCACACGATACAGGTATCATCGAGGAAGTGAACAAGGTGACTATCGACCAGGTGAAGTTTGAGGCTAACTGGGATAAGATTAAGATTATCGGTGGTGAGATGGATTACGACTACATGACAGCCGTTCACTCTGCCATGATTGACCAGGATGTCATCAACCGTCAGAAAGACCTCAACATCGTTTATTCAGCTATGCACGGTACAGGTCGTGTCATCGTTCCTCTCTGTCTGCGTTCTTGGGGCTTCCAGAACATCAATGTAGTTCCTGAGCAGATGGTAGTAGATGGTAACTTCCCAACAGTGGTTTCTCCTAACCCAGAGAATGCAGAGGCTATGACCCTCGGTATGAAGCTCGGTACCAAGTTGAACGCTGACCTCGTGGTAGCTACTGACCCAGATGCTGACCGCCTGGCTATCGTTTGCCGCGACGACAAGGGTGAGTGGATGATTATCAATGGTAACCAGACAGCCATGATGTTCTGCTACTACATCATCGAGAACAAGAAGAAGTTGGGTAAGTTGAAGCCAACAGACTTCCTCGTAAAGACTATCGTAACAACAGAAGTTATCGCTGAGATTGCCAAGAAGAACAACGTAGAGTTGCGCGACTGCTACACCGGTTTCAAGTGGATTGCACGCGAGATTGCTATCTCTGAGGGCAAGCAGCAGTACATCGGTGGTGGTGAGGAGAGCTTCGGTTTCTTGCCATACGATAAGGTACGCGATAAGGA
>OGEQ01001173.1_pt1 | contig 22794 bp, 19 predicted proteins | sample 1570731 | NCBI WGS metagenome assembly OGEQ01 (sample SAMEA2582132, study PRJEB24529) | metagenome | biome: Human gut stool | place: China | collected 2011
GATTATGGACTCTGTTTTTAAAGGAGCAATACGCATGGCAGACTACCGGCAATATTTTCAGGCGGTGCTTCGCCCGGCTTCCGAACATGCGATGGAGGACTTTTTTTCACCGGGCGGAAGATACTCCAATTTTCGCAAGGAGACCTGCTTTATCCGCTATTTGGGTCGGGCGCAGTATGGCGCTGTGCTGGACCGGCTGCGCATGTGGCAGGAGGATGCGTGTGCAGCGCGCAGCGGATATGTGTTTGTGCCTGCTCTGGAAAGACAAATGGACCAATCGGAGCTGGAGCGGTATGTTGCGCTGTACCGCCAGGGGGACTACACGCTGCCCTTCCGCTTTGAAAACAGCATCCTGGAGGAGGCTTTCCAGGACAGCTTCCGCCAGATCGTGCAGCTGTTCCGCCAAAGCAGGGGGCGGACGGAGGAGTCCATCCTCCGCAACTTCATCGTCAGGATGTTTTTCTGGATCGACTGGTATTTTCCCCGGCTCTTTGTGGAGACGAAGAAGATCACCTGCTTTCCCAAATTTGCCTGTGCCGGCACGGTAAAGCTGCCGGAGTACCTGTTCCTCGATCTGCTTTACCGGATGGGCTGCGATATTTTATATCTGGGTCAGACGCAGGATGTCCTGGTGGAAGACCCGCAGCTGCTGGCACTGCCTGCGTTGGTGACCGGAGCGGAGGAAGTGCCGCCCCCGCCTGTGCGGGTGTCCGCGGGCCGTCCCCCGGTGCGCTCCGGTCCGGACAGTGCGCAAAAGGTGCGGGAGACACCGCGCACGCCGGAGCGGACTGCGCCTGCCCGACGGTACGGTTGAACTCATCCACCAGCGCATTCATGGGCGAGTTCACCTCACCTCCGTAAACATGCCAGAGGGTGACGGTGACGGGGGCTCCGTTGGTTTCCCCGCAAGCGGCGAGGCACAGCACAAGACCGGCGGCCAGCGCCGCCAGCAGGAAGATTCGTTTTTTCATGGATATGCCTCCTCGCTAAAAACCGGATGCTTGCCGTCACGAAGCAGGTGAACCGCATTAACGGCGAACTGGTGGTCAGTCCACCGAAAACTCGCAACTCCGTGCGGACACTGGCCCTTCCGCAGCAGGCAGTTGACCTGCTGATTGCCGAACGCAAAAAGCACTCTCGCAATCCGTATCTGTTTCCATCGCCCAAGACCGGAACCATGTATGACCCGGACGCTTTTCGGCGGACGCATGACAAAATTCTGAAGGCCATCGGCGCGGAACATATCCGATTTCACGATCTCAGACATACCTTCGCCACGCTGTCGCTGAAAAGCGGGGTGGACGTGAAAACGCTGTCTGGCGCGCTGGGCCACTATTCGGCGGGGTTCACGCTGAACACTTACACCCATGCCACGGCGCAGATGAAGCAGGACGCCGCAGACACCATCGGCGGGGTCATCAGCCAGCAGATGCGGTAAAAAAACAGGGCCAGACAGGAAAAATCCTGTCTGGCCCTGTCCGGTACTTTCCGGCCCTTTCCCCGTGTGGGTCAGCGTGTGAGTCTTGAAGAAACGGCAAAAATTAAGTGCCATAAAAAGTTGCGGATTACGAAAGAAAATCACCGGAATCAAGCGATTCCGGTGATTTTTGGTGGAGACTACTGGACTCGAACCAGTGGCCTCATGCGTGTGAAGATTCGATAGGGACGTCTTCTGCGGGATTTTGGGAGAATAAAGCGGGGTTGTCACGGGTTTTCATCACCCGCAGGTACTCTCCGTTCCACTGTTTCCGCCCCGGTTTTTCTGTTCGTGGGTCACGGCGTGGGTCAACTGGAGATTTCCGTTCCTGTTCACATGTCACATTTTGCGTTGCTGGAATCAATAAGACCTTTCTCGAAAAAGTAATAGCTTTCCGCCAGCAGTTGTGGTATGTGTTGTGGTTGCAAAAAAGGAGGTGCCGCAATGTATGACTACATGAAAGCCCTGCAAAAGCGTTTCGACCGTCAGTCGCATCCAGAACTGGACACCCAGATCAAAAGCGCCCAGGAAGAACTGCGGCGGGACATGGACGCCGCGGGGCGCAGAAAGCTGCTCCGCCTGTTGGACGCACAGAACACATTGCTGGCTGAATCAAAGCTGATGAGCTTCACGGCGGGCTTCAAGCTGGCGTGGGGCATGGCGAAAGAGCTGGAGGCAGATGGGCTCTACTCCTTCGAGCAAGAGGAAGAAGAACACATCTGCCATCCGGCGGAACAGGAGGACTAAATGGCGAAACGAAGACCTGCCGGTGACGGCATGGTGCGCAAGCGGGAGGATGGGCGCTGGGAAGGCCGCATCGTGGTGGGCCACAAGAAAAACGGTGATTCCATCTTCCGGTACATCTCCGCACCCACGCAAAAGGAACTGTCCGCCAAGCTGCGGCAGCTCACCGAAGCCTATAAAGGCGTAGACCTGACCGAAGAAAGCAATATGGCCCTCTCCGTCTGGCTGGACAAATGGCTGGACGAGTACATGGCCGCTACGCTTCGTCCCACCACCCTGAACGGCTATCGCCGCTCTCTGGAACTCCATGTCAAACCCTATCTCGGAAACAAAACTCTCTCAAAAATCACTGCTGTCGACCTGCGGTCGCTCTACCGCACCTTGCAGGAAACCGGGCGGGTACATCCCAGAGATGGACAATCCCCCGGCCTTTCCGCCAGAACGGTCCACGGCATCCACACCACCCTGCACCACGCCCTGAAAACGGCTATGGAGCAGAACCTGATCCCCAACAATCCCGCGGCAGAAGTTGACCCGCCCAAGTTTGACGGCGCGCCCATGAAGATCCTCACCGAAGCACAACTGGATGCTTTTATGAAAGTCATTGAAAAGGATGCGTTCTGGCATGATTTCTTCTACACCGCGGTGACCACAGGTCTGCGCCGGGGTGAGATCTGCGCACTGCGGTGGGAGGATTTTGACGCAAAACAGGAAACGCTCCATGTGCGGCGCACCCTCCATAAAGAGAAAGGCAAACCGCTTACCACAGGCGATACCAAGACTTATGCGGGAACACGGAAAATTGTCCTGCCGCCCAGCACGGCACAACTCCTGCGGGAGCGAAAGAAAACAGCGCCGACCGAATGGATATTCCCTAATCCCTTTGATCCAGAGCAGCCTATCGCCCCCGGCACAGCATACAACCGCCTGAAAGCACTACTGAAAGAAGCTGGACTGCCGGACATCCGCTTCCACGATCTGCGGCACACCTTCGCCACGCATGCCCTGTCCTCCGGTGTGGATGCCAAGACACTGGCTGGCATTCTGGGCCACACGAAGGCCAGCTTCACGCTGGACACCTACACGCACACCACCGGAGATATGCAGAAGCGGGCCGCTGAGATCGTGGGCGGTTTCCTGACCGACTACCTTGGAGAGGAGATGAATCCTTGGCAAAGCAGAGAAAACATGGCAGCGGCACCGTCCGTCTGAGAAGCGATGGCCGCTGGGAGGGCCGCGTTGTCATCGGCTACGATGACAGCGGACTGCCCAAAACTAAAAATGTGCTGGCCAAAACAAAGGCCGAATGTGAGAAAAAACTCAAAAGTTTGATTGCCGCACAAAAAGAATCTGAGCCGCAACCACCCCGGCAGACCATGACAGTCGCCCAATGGCTGGACTTTTGGTATCAGACCTACAAAAAGCCAAATCTTCGCCCCAACACCCAGATGTCCTATGAACGGCGGATCTATCAGCACATCATCCCAAACTTGGGCCCCATTCCACTGAACAAACTTACCACCGGAGATATCCAGCAGTTCTATACCGGGCTTAAACAAAATGGCCGTCTGCTCCGGCAGGAACAGTATGGCGAAGGACTTTCCGGCCAAACTGTCCGCGGCATCCACACCACCTTCCATGCGGCGCTGGACAAGGCAGTCTCTGAGAAGATCATCCCCAAAAATCCCTCCGACTTCTGCCGTCTCCCCTCTGCAAAAGCCAGAGAAATGCAGGTTCTCTCCCCAGAGGAGATCCAACGGCTGCTTATTCAGGCCAAAGAGGACAGCTGTTTCGAACTGCTCCTGCTGGAACTGTCCACCGGCCTGCGCCGTGGTGAGATCTGCGCCCTCCAATGGGATGACCTAAACTTCAACACCGGAGAACTTCAGGTAAAGCGGCAGATACACCGGGTCAAGGGAGAATTGGTAGTGTCCGAGCCGAAAACAAAGGCGTCCAACCGGAGCGTCATCCTCCCGCCCCCTGTTCTGATGGTGCTGAGTGACTACAAAACCGAAATAAACTCTGTATGGCTGTTCCCCTCCCCGCTGAACAATGACTCGCCCAGAGATCCCGCTGCTGTCCGCAAGCGGCTGACCACCATACTGGAGCGGGCAGACTGTAAGCGTGTCAGATTTCATGATCTGCGACACACATTCGCCACCGCATCTCTGGAACACGGCATGGACATCAAGACTCTCTCTACCATTATCGGTCATGTCTCTACCGCAACAACTCTGAATGTCTACGCTCATGTCACAGATGAGATGCGCAAAACCGCAGCGGCAAAAATCGACCGAGGGATCGCCAAATCAGAAATCAGCCAGGATATAGACACAGCACCAGGGAAACCGGCCCCATCCACCTTCCGACCCTACAAAGGTCAGCGCCGTAAACCCGGCACCGGCTGCGTCAGCCAGATCAACGAAAAACTGTGGGAAGGACGGTACTCCCCCAAACTCCCCAATGGATGCCGCCTCGCCCGGAATATCTACGCCCACAGTGAGAAAGAATGCGAACAGAAACTGGCAGAACTGATCGTCCAAATGAAAGCCGAAATTGCCGCCCAGAGGCAGCAGCCCCAAGCCCCGGCATGAATCACGCAAAGAAGAAACGCGGAGTTCCCGATGCCATGTCGGGAACTCCGATTCGTTCTGTCTGTGGTATTTTATGTGGTCAGCGAAAATCCGCAAAACTGCATCGGTTCCAAAAGTTGCAGAAATCAAAAGAAAACACCCGAAATCCGAAGATTTCAGGTGTTGTTCTGGAGCTGCTGACCAGATTTGAACTGGTGACCTCATCCTTACCAAGCCTCAAATTTAATGTCACATAAACCGCTATAGTTGCATTGAAATAAGTTCCATGCACTATCACGCCCCTTTTTCAACGCTCTTTATTGCACCAAGCGCACGGAACGATTTCTTCAATACCATCATATTCCTTGATTCGTTTAGCAGGGTTTTTAGCATCTAAACGCTTCTAACTTACCATTTAGCACGGGATACAATCTAGCTGATGTATCCGGCTCAAGGAGGTTTCCTACATGAAAAATTATCAGCTTGAACTCAGGCAGATCGTAGATTATCCACGATGCCGAATTTATCGAGAATTTATACAAACTCTGATTGCAGACCGGGGCATTCGCACAGGCGGATGCTCCGGTCTTTTTTATTATACCGTTCTTTGCTCCTATGTCAACTTCAGGACCTCTTACCGATGCATAGATGGAATTTCATATACGGTCTATCCTGGTGAATGGGTTTGCTCCATCACCGATGTTGCAGAATGGTTTCGTGTCCGTTTCCATTATCAGGCATTTGCAATTCTAAAATTCTTACAGGACCGGAAACTCATTACATTTACCCGCCTTGGACACGGACACACTATAAAATTCTCTATTACAGACTGGCGGCGTAATAACACCGCGCTCGACTATAACTGCCCATGTCAAAAAGATTCCGGCTTTTTCTTTATTCCAGTTTCAACGGCAACGGAACTGATTTCCGCAGGACGCGCATCTGAAATGGATGTTATCCTGGATCTTTGGATCTCTGCGATTTATAAGGACCAGCAAGTACGTGGCTCTGAGATTGGACCAGTTGCGTATTTCAGAAATGGCACAGGGAATCCGCTTGTCAATTACAGCGAATTATCCGCGCGCTGGGGAATCTCCCGTTCCAGCGTGGGGCGGCTGCTCAAAAAACTGGCCGATTTTGACTATCTTTCTCTGCTGACTTTCCCAGGCCGCAGCGGAACGGTAATTTATCTAAAGAATTATCTCTCGACCATGTTCCAAATTTCGGATGTCATGATAGACAAAGAGGAGGTTGCTATGTGTCTGAACCTTCGCGTATCTGTACCGGATACCATTCCGCCAGAGTCCGGCCCAATTTCTGATGAGCAAATTTGCGTTTCAACAGAGCTTCCCAGCGTTTCAAAACCTCATATGCTGTACTTCGTTCGGAAAGTGCTGCGAACCCTTGAAGCGCAAGGCATTTCCTGCCTTTCATGCCCAAAATCCAAATATATGTTATATCCATTATCCGACGACTGCACGGTAGGAATAGAGAAAGGCACTATCTCAGCGGGACTTGCGATCTGCTGCGGCGCCGGCAGTCCGTTGTATCGGTTTGAAATGACGATCATCCCAAATGCTGAAGCGGAAGGAGCGTGCGACAATGTCAGGAAAGATGTATGAAAAACGGCCGGAAGAGGATGCCCGCTATCACGACACATGGAGACTGCTCAAAAAATATCGAGATGTAACATGGAGCCTGGAACTGTCTATCCGGCAGGTCAAAAATCAGTTTCGCATTGATTATGATTGCAACATTGAAGATTTTTTGGAGTCCATCTATATGGCAGGGGCGGATCTCGGCGGCACGGACATCGAAAATCACGCCCGGTGCATTGAGCGCAGCTACAAAATGCTGACCCTGCTTGAAAATTCCGTCAACCTTCTCCGCACGCACCACCAGAGCGGAGAGGTGTACTACTGGATCTTGTACTACTCGTTTTTATCTCCGCAGAAGCTGAAAAATGTGGAGGAGATCATTGAAGCGCTCCGCCCACATATCCGAGATATCAGCTTCAGCACCTACTACCGCCTGCGCAAAGCTGCTGTGGAAGCGTTAAGCTCTGTCCTTTGGGGATTTTCCGCACAGGACACTTTGAAAACGCTGGACTGCTTTTTCCCGCCAGATGTGTGAGAGTATTTTGAAAGAGAATTGGGAGAAAATTGAAAGGGTTTTGCTATTGAACGCAAAATCGCCGTATGTTAAACTAAGTATGCTCAAAACTATAAACAAACCAAAAGCAGCCACAGGAGGACGCCATTTTTGATGTGCGTCTTTTTTTCTGCCCTTCTGCGGTCAATGAAACAGCATCCGGCTTTCGCTGGGTGCTGTTTCCTGCTTTTGGGCAACACAAGGAGGTAATGCTTTTGAAGCACAAGTGTCCGTCTCCCCGTATTGGGAAAAAGCCGCGTGGCAACATCGGCCGCTGGCTGTATGCGGCGTTTCTGACCGCCACGCTATCCGCTTCTCTCTGTCAGCCGGCCTCTGCCGCAACCGTGTGGGAGAAGGCCAATGAGATCATGCGGGATGTCTATACGCAGATCCTCGGCATCTCCACGATTGCAGCCATCGTTACGGCCGCAGTCGCACTGCTGATGATGAATTTTTCCCGCAGCGGCCGCACCGTGGATGAAAGCCGGGCATGGCTCAAGCGAATCATTATCACATGGGCTGTTTTGAACGGCCTCGGCTTCATTATGAGCTATGTTACGCCCTTCTTCAGCGGTGGGCAGTGGACCGCCCCGTAAAAGCTATGGGAATTTTAGACGGTATTGTAGAGTGGATCGCAGAGCAGATCATGTACGGTCTGGATATGATCAACACCTCTGTTTTGGGGGCATTGGGCTGTGACATGAACACATTTCTGCGATATTTTCCCGCAGCGGAAACCATGTATAGCCTTCTGGTGGCACTTGCCATCGGGCTGATCCTGTTGGGCTGGGTCTGGAATCTGTTCAAGAACTATGGACTGGGCCTGGGCGTGGACGCAGAGGATCCGGTCAGGCTGACCGCCAAAGCGATCCTGTTCATTGTACTTGCGTACTACGCGGATGAAATCGTAAACATTGCGCTGACGATAGGCGGAACCCCCTATGCGTGGATCTTGTCCTCAGAGCTTCCTTCTTTGGACTTTGCCAGCTTCAATTCTGTTCTGCTGACCATCATCGGCGTCTGTGCCAACGGCGGCGTTGCGCTGATCGTTCTGATTCTGACACTGATTCTTGCGTGGAACTACATTAAGCTGCTGTTTGAAGCGGCAGAACGGTATGTACTGCTGGGCGTCCTGGTCTATACCGCACCGGTAGCCTTTGCCATGGGCGCATCGCAATCCACCGCAAATATTTTTAAGAGCTGGTGCCGGATGTTCGGCGGGCAGATATTCCTGCTGCTGATGAACGCATGGTGTCTTCGGCTGTTTATCACGATGGTCGGCACATTCATCTCAAATCCGCTTTCCATGTAGGAGGTCATTACCACGAAGAAATATCATAGAATCATTCCGCTGCTGGGCACCGTTCTTTTGCTTGCGCTCACCTTGGCGGTACCTGCGTTTGCTCTGGAGGAAAGCGATGTTGAAGCCGCAGTCAGCAGTTCCAGCCGCGAGGTCGTGACGGGGAATGTCCTGGTCTGGTTTCTCTGCGCGGTTGGCTTTCTCAAAGTCTCGCAGAAAATCGACAGCTTCATGGCAAGCATCGGCGTCAACGTGGGGCATACCGGCGGTTCCATGCTGGGTGAGGCGATGGTGGCATTCAAGGGTGTCTCTCTCGCTGCCGGCATGGCTGGAAAAGTTGTCGGGAACTTTGCCGACAGAGCCTCCAGCCGCGCAGGTGCCGCCGCATCCGGATCTTCCGGCTTTCTGCAAGGTGGTCTGGCCGGCGTTGTCAGTCGGAAAATCACCAATGACGCCGTGAGAACTGCGACGCAAACGACACAGAAAGCGTCTTCCTCCACCATGTCCGCCGCGCATCAGGCCACGGAGCGTACTGTAAATGCCGAGCGGCAGGCAGCAAGCGTTGTTCATCAGGCAAAGCAGACGCGCAGCGAAAGCGCTTCTCAAAAGTCGCAGACGGGCGTGACCCATCAGCAAGTCGCTTCCAGTACCCGAACCGCCTCGGTTTCCTCACTCCGCAGGGAGTCACAGCATTCCGTTGGCCTCGGCGGACGTATTTTTACCAACTCCATGCTGGAGGGCGGGCGTTTTGCCAACGATGTGATCGGTATGGTCGCAGCCGGAGACCTGCACTCCACCGGCTCCATCACCGGAGAGTTTGCGTCACAGGCGTTGTCCTCCTATATGGGCATTACCGCTCAGGGAGACGCCGCGCCGCAAATAGCTTATTCCAACATTGAGATCGGCGGCGGGCGCATCACCGGCACAGAGTATTCTCCGGAGCATCCGGAGGGCATTTCCTTTGGAATGTACCATACCGGGCAATATGCCGCGCCGGACGGTGAACACCAGAAGGTCTTCTCTGCCGATGGCGTCCAATGGTACAAGCAGTATGCCGTTGATACCGTAATCAAGAAGCCCTTTACCGCACCGGACGGCGAAATCGACTATCACAAGGAGATCGTCAAGAAGATGCCCGATCCGCCGAAGCGGAAAGACCGGATGTAAGGGAGGCTGTCTATGAAACCGGAAGAATTTGAGGTTTATGTGATCCCTCCCAACTTTATGGAGGGCGGCACACTCTTCGGCGGGCTTTTGAAAACCCGTAATACGATTGAGGCGGTCATCCTGGGCCTTGCGGTTGGTGTGCCGGTTCTGCACCTTCCGTTTTCCCTCACCGTCCGCGTCGTGATTTTATGCCTGACGGCTCTCCCGCTGGTGCTTCTCGCCTTGATTGGCGTATCCGGCATGAGCCTGTCCGCTTTTATCCGCCTGTTCTTTTGCTTTCTGCACAACCGCAGAATCCTTTCACGCGATGGGACGCAGGGCGGCAAAAACGGAAAAACGCTGCTGCCCAGCTGGGCGCAGCAGCGGAAAAGCGACTGCGAAGCAGAAGACCCTCCGCTCCCCAAAAGCCGCAGCCGATTTTCTGTTGATCTGAAGCAGCGCAGCGTGACGCAGTTCAAGACCTTCTTGCAGGAGGAAGAAGCCGTTCAGCCGCTCAATGCTCTGGCGGACTATATCCCTATCGAGAAGATTGAGCACGGCGTCATTTATACAAGAGATCACCGCTATGTCAAGGTTGTAGAGGTGGTTCCCGTCAACTTCCTGCTGCGCAGCGCGAGAGAGCAGCGCAGCATCATTTACTCCTTCATTTCCTATCTGAAAATTGCCCCGGTCAAGGTGCAATTCAAGGCATTGACAAAGCGTGCGGACATTAACCGGCACCTGGATACCGTCCGCAGGGAGCTGGAGCATGAGCAGGATCCGCGCTGCCGTGTCCTGCAGGAAGACTACCTGAAGCTCATTCGGCAGCTTGGCTCCCGTGAGGCAATCACAAGGCGCTTTTTCCTTGTTTTCGAGTATGAGCCGTTGCCGGGCACCAAACGCGGCCATGAGGAAGAGGATGCAATCGCTTCTCTGCAAACGGCCGCACGCACGGCGGCAAATTATCTGCGGCAATGCGGCAACGAGGTCATTTCCCCTGAGAACGAGGACGATGCCACGGCAGAGATCCTTTATAACATTCTTTGTCGCAGGGCCAGCAGTGAGCCGTTCTATCAGCGGGTGAAGTCCGTTCTGGCGGACTACATGGCCGCCGGGCGGGACATCAACACTATTCCCGTCAACGAGTTCTATGCCCCTGACAGCATCGACCTTACCCATGGAAACTACCTCTGTGTAGATGGGCTGTATTATGCCTATCTTCTTGTCCCATCAGATGGTTATAAAGCGCGCGTTCCCGCCGGCTGGCTCAGCCTTTTGGTCAACGCCGGCGACGGGATCGATCTGGACGTCTTTCTGACGCGGCAGCCAAAGGATCGCATGGTCAGAAAGCTGGGGCAGCAGCTCCGTATCAACCGCAGCAAAATTAAGGAAACCAGCGACACCAACACGGATTTTGACGACCTCGACGGTGCGATCCGCAGCGGCTATTTTCTAAAAGACGGTCTTTCCAACAATGAGGATTTTTATTATCTGAACCTGCTTATCACCGTCACAGCCGGCAGCGTGGATGACCTTGAATGGAAGGTCGCGGAAATGAAAAAGCTCCTGCTCTCGCAGGATATGGATGTGCAGACCTGTTCCTTTTGTCAGGAGCAGGCTTTTTTATCCTCTCTTCCTCTGGTTTCTCTGGAGCGCCAGCTCTATGAGCGGTCTAAGCGTAATGTTCTGACAACGGGAGCTGCCAGCTGCTATCCCTTCACCAGCTATGAGATGTGCGATGACAACGGTATTCTTCTCGGCGTCAATAAACACAATAATTCTCTCATCATCGTGGACATCTTCGATTCCCGCGTCTACAAGAATGCCAATATCGCCATTCTCGGAACCAGCGGAGCCGGAAAAACCTTTACGCTTCAGCTGATGGCTCTGCGCATGCGCCGCAAGGGAATTCAGGTCTTTATCATCGCGCCGCTCAAAGGGCATGAGTTTCACCGGGCCTGTTCCAACATCGGCGGACAGTTTATCTCCATATCTCCGGCTTCTCAAAACTGCATCAACATCATGGAGATCCGCAAGGCAGATAAGTCCGTGGACGATCTGCTGGATGGCCCCGGCACGGAAAAATCTCTGCTGGCAGCCAAAATTCAGCGGCTGCACACGTTTTTCAGTCTCTTAATTCCGGACATGTCCCACGAGGAGCGGCAGCTTCTGGATGATGCCATGATCTGTACCTACGGGACAAAGGGCATCACACATGACAATGCTTCTCTGGAACAGCCGAAAAATCCAGGGTGCTATAAAGAAATGCCGATCCTGGGCGACCTGTATGAAATTCTCGCCGCCTCTCCGGAAACAAAGCGCCTTGCCAACATCCTGAATCGGCTGGTCAACGGCTCTGCCCGCTCTTTCAATCAGCAAACCAATGTGGCGCTGGACAACAAGTACATCGTCCTTGATATTTCTGAGCTGACCGGTGATCTGCTGACGGTGGGGATGTTTGTTGCTCTCGACTTTGTATGGGACAAGGCCAAAGAGAACCGCACGGCGGAAAAAGCCATCTTCGTGGACGAGTGCTGGCAGCTCATCGGCGCCAGCAGCAACCGGCAGGCCGCCGAATCCGTTCTGGAGCTTGCCAAGACGATCCGCGGCTATGGCGGCAGCCTTGTCTGCGCCACACAGGACCTCAATGACTTTTTTGCGCTGGACGACGGTAAATACGGCAAGGGCATCATCAACAACAGTAAAACGAAGATCCTGCTGAATCTGGAGGAGGAAGAAGCTCAGCGCGTTCAGGGCGTTCTGCATCTGTCTGAAGCTGAGTTGATGGAAATTACGCACTTTGAACGCGGCAGCGCTCTCATCAGCACAAATAACAATAATATTGCCGTGGAGATCAAGTGCAGTCAAATGGAAAAGGAATTGATCACCACGGATCGCCGGGAATTGGCTGAGCTTGCTCAGCGTGCTGCGCCAAAGTAGCATCCATGCTAATCCGTACACAATACGCATTTAAGACGTATAACGCTCCACAACCAACAGCAATACGGCGATTATACGGCTTCAATACGCATAACGAGGAGATGTTTCAATGAAAACGAGGGAACAGATCTATGGGCAGGAAGCCGCCGGCATCCTGCGGGATGTTTCCATGTACCGCGCTCTGACGGAGATGCAGCTTTTGAAGCTCTATCCGCACAAGGAAAGCAAAATCCGGAATCTGCTGTCCTACCTGCAAAAGCAGGGCCGCATTGTGCAGCGCGGCGAGTATTACCGCATTCCCGCTGATGCGGAGGCGGGGATCGATTACGGGCTTTCAAAGGCCATTTGGGTTCTTACCGACTTTATGGAGCAGGTAGAATATCACTCTGTCAGCGAGTACCCCGCAAAAATCATATTTTTTGCGGATGGTGAAGTTTACGAAATCATTTACGCGGAGCCGGGTAAAGAGCAGCTTATCAACCAAATGCTCTCCACAGTAAAAGAGGTTCCGCCCAAATATATCATTTTGGTAGAGCATCCGGAACAGATCGCAGCGATCCACACCCCAAACACCGGCGGATACTGCACGGTCTCCTCAAGCGGGGAGGTGCAGTATTATCAAATCGAATAAGGAGTTTTTTCTTGAATAGAGCCATTATATCACAGAGGATTACATCCATTCTGGCTGAGATTGAACGGTTAAATAACGCTCTCTATGCCATGAACACGACGGATATTCAGCGTTATCCCGACAACTACGAGGTGCTGTCCACGGATGCGGCGCTGCGGGCCGAGCGGATCACCTGCCGGCTGCGCCACCTGATCTACGCCACTACCAGCATCAAAAAAGAGGAATATCTGCGTTCTGCTGAAACCATGCAGGGTATTGAGATCAGCGAAAATGGCGGCATTCTGGAGATCAAGCTCCCGTGCCTTCTGCCAAAGCGCAGGCAGCGCCAAAGCACGGAGTTTCTGTTGGATCCGTTTACCTCCGCGCTCTCCGATTACGCCGCCCACCACACCATGCCGCAATTTCAGCATTGTGTGGTCTGTTTTTCCCACATCTATGCGCAGGAGCTGCCAGAGCGGCGTATCCGCGATTATGACAATCTGGAACTGAAGCAGTTTCTGGATGTTGCGGCCTCCTTCATCTTGACGGATGACAATGGGCTGCTGTGCGATGCCTACAACACCACGGAGTTGGGCGAAGAGGATTGCACACGGCTTTTTCTCATGGACAGCACGCAGTTTCCAGCCTGGCTTGCAGAGCGCCAGAATGGCGTAAAAAGCATATCGGATTTTTGACCTTTTATGGGCGCTTATTTCCCAAGGTACAAAAAGCGCCCTGAAAGCGCTGAAAATACTGCGTTTTTTCAAGGCGCTCCAACCGCAAAATTACCCAAGCTATAAAGCCCTACGGTAAAATATCGTACAAGGAGGCAGCACGGTTTATGCCTCGAAAGCCCCGGCAGCTGCCAGCTCAAAATACGCTGCCCTATCTTCTTTTGACATTGACCGCCCTCTGCGGTGAATACCCCATCCGGCAAATCAGTCGCCTGCCGGGTGGCTCCGCATACCTCGAAAGTGTCGTTACCACCCTCCGGCGAGATGGGTTGCTGCGTACCTTCTCCAAAGACGGCCTGCGTGGACTTCGGCTCACCTCGTCAGCCAAACGGCTGCTGTTGGCTGATGCTCCCGAATGGTTTTCAGCCTATCTGACCGGCAGTTCTGAGCCAAACAAGCTCAAAAGCGAAATTCCCAGGCGGCTCCGGCTTCACCGGATGGCTGAGATCCTGACCATCATGCACAACGCTGACATTCCGGCCTTTCCATGGGAAAAGGCCCCTTTTTCCGCTATGGTCGGTCAGAACGCAGAGTCTCCCGCCTATTACACCTCCAGAGAGATCAAGGAGATCGGCCCGCAAGGGACGAAAATCAGAAGTTCGCGCGCAACCGGCATCCTGCTGACGGATGGCGGTATTTTTTTGACCTATAACACCGCCAAAGCGCAGATGAAATGGGAGTATAAGGCCGAACTGCGATTCAAAGCTCTGCTGCAAACCGAAGGGGGCATGCCCGACGCGGAGATTTCCGGGATCGTGTTCGGTTCCACCATGGAACAGCTTTCTGCCCTGATGCAGCCGGACGCACACAACTATTTCCTGCTGGATGGCAGCTTTCCGCATTTCTATTATTTGACCAATGACCGTTATGGCGAAGCGATCCTTCGCCTCTTATGCGACGCGCAGCAGCGCAGGACGCTTGATACGATCCTTGCAGAGGGGCTCCATGAGGGGATACCAAATTGGCGCGTCGAGAACGACGCCATTGACAGCGAGGGGAATCCTGTTCTATTCGCCTACACCTGTGATTTTCCTCGCATCCGGCGTTTCGATACCGCGCTGGAGCTGCACGGAATGACGGGGACATTGATCTGCTTCGATTATCAGGAAGATGCCTTGCGGGAGATCTGCGGGCATCGTGTAACGCTGCAAAGTATTGATTTTCAACAGTTTGAAAGGAGTTTGCCTTATTCCTAAAAAGAAGCTGATCCAGCTTTTTATTATCATCCCAATCACCGTGCTGGCGCTGCTCTATGGAAGCGGCTACCTCTCGCAGCTTTTTTCCAATTACCATGCATGGCAGGCGGCCGGTGCCGTGTTCGGGACTTCTCCCGCATTTCCAGACGCCGGATTCTTTCCCTGCCTTGCGGCAGCCTTCCACTTTCCGTATGGGCTGTATGGGCTCGGCCTCTGCATCGGTGCGTTGGCGCTGCTGATCCTCATGGTCATGCGAATGGGCTACAGTGAGGGCGGCGAATACGACCGGCAGCGCAATCTGGTCTATTCCGATAAGGGAACCTACGGCACCGCAGGCTTTATGTCCCGCAAGGAGTTGACCGAGGTGCTTGACCTTGTCCCGGATATTCGCAAGCATTCCGGTACGATTCTCGGAGAGCTGGATCATCAGGTCATTTGTATTCCTCCAAAGACTCGATTTAACGGGAATCTTGCGGTTTACGGCGCCAGCGGTTCCAAGAAGACAAGAGCCTTTTGCGTCAACATGATTCTCCAATGCGCAGCGCGGAAGTCAAGCCTTGTGATCTGTGACCCAAAATCCGAACTTTACGAAAAGACCAGCGAGTACTTGCGGGATCAGGGGTACACCGTCCGTGTGTTCAATCTGGTAACGCCGTCAGCCTCAGATTCATGGAATTGCCTTGCTGAAATCGGCGATCAGGAACTAATGGCGCAGCTCTTTTGTGATGTCATCATCAAAAACACAGGGGGCGAAGAACGTGACCACTTCTGGGACAGCGCCGAAATGAATCTGCTCAAGGCGCTGGTCCTCTATGTTTCCACCAGCTATCCCAAGAAAAAGCAAAACATCGGCGAAGTGTACCAATTGCTCACCGCCAGTTCCGAAAAGGAACTGAATGCGCTTTTTGATGTTCTTCCCCTCACGCATCCTGCCAAAGCGCCATACAGCATTTTCAAGCAGGCGTCGGAGGGTGTGCGCGGCGGCGTTATCATCGGGCTCGGCTCCAGACTGCAGGTTTTCCAAAACCGGGATATTCGCAACATCACATCCTACAACGAGATCGATTTGGAACTCCCGGGAAAGCAGCCATGCGCGTATTACTGCATTACAAGCGATCAGGACAGCACATTTGACTTTCTTTCCTCGCTGTTTCTTTCCTTCGTATTTATCCGCCTGGTTCGCTATGCGGACGAACATTGCCCTGGTGGGGCGCTTCCGGTTCCTGTTCATGTACTTGGTGAAGAGCTGTGTGCCTGTGGAGTGATCCCAGATCTATCGAGAAAAATTTCAGTCATTCGTTCCAGAAACCTGTCCATGTCATGTGTGTTCCAGAACTTAGCAGGTCTTCAGAACCGCTATCCCTACAACCAGTGGCAGGAAATTCTGGGCAACTGCGATGTGCAGCTTTTTCTTGGCTGTACGGATGCTCTGACGGCGGAATTTATTTCCGACCGGACCGGCGAGGCCAGTATCTCTGTTACCAGTAAAGCCAAACAACTCGGAACATGGCGTGTATCCAATTACACGCCTGAATACCGGGAAACCAGCGGTGTCGGCCGGCGCAAGCTGATGACCATGGACGAGGTGCTGCGTATGGACGTCGATAAAGCCCTGATCATCATTCGTGGCAAAAATGTACTGGAGGTAGATAAATACGATTATTCCAAGCATCCCGAGGCAAAGAAACTACGGCCGAGCAAGGCCGCCTCCCATGTCCCCGCATGGCAGACAAGGAAGCCGCAGAAAAAGCAAACTCCATCGGCGCCGCCATCTCAGGCAGCGGCTAAGAAGCCGGCGCAAAAGAAAAAGCCTGCATCGACAGAAAAAGTCGTTACAGTAACCAAAGAATCCATTATGAAGAAAAAGGAGGATACTTAATGCCCAAGAAAAAAACGATCCCGCCCCCTGATGATTTCTCCTCAGAGTTCATGGAAACCGAATTCGTCAAAGAACTTTCTGAGCAGCAGGCGGAGGCCGCCGACAGCGACAACACGGAAACTCCGCTGGCAGAACCCCCGGAAGTTGATCTCGGCTCCGGCGATGTGAGCGGCACAGCAGATGTCGGAGAAAAAGAGCCGGATGCCGAAAACACCGCCGATGCCGCAGATACTGTCCCTGTTTCCGATGAAAAGGCTGAGGATCCGGAGTACGACAGCATTTTGCAGGAGCTGAACAGCAGCACTCCGGCCCCCCTTGACAGCGGCGGCGAAAATGCTCTGGATGCGCTTTTGCTGGAAGGAAATGCGGAAAATGCTCCGCCCGCTGAAGATGAAACGGAATCCGCAGATGGTGAAGCTGCTCCGCAGCCTACTGCGCCTCCCGCACCTGCCGGACGCCGTGACTCCTACATTCTGACCGTTGATGCAAAAGACCGTATCGAAACGGAAGAAGAACGCCGTGAGGTCATCTGGCATGAGATCAAAACCTCGCATATCACCGGGCGCATCTTGACCGGAACGTTGGACGGCGTGGAGCAGACCCCTTCCGGCCACACTATCGTTGTCATTGACTACAAGGGCTATCGCATTGCGATCCCGCTGAAAGAAATGATGCTCTATTCCGGACCCGTTCCGTATGGGGCGAAATACAAGCCGTTTATGGAGCGGATGAACAGTATCCTTGCGACCATGCTCACCGCGGAGATCGATTTCATCGTCCGGGGTCTGGATAACACCGCCCACAGCGTTGTGGCAAGCCGCAAGGCCGCTATGCTCCGTAAGCGTCAGACCTTCTATCTGGACGCCAATGAAGATGGTGTTCCCATGATCTATGAGGGGCGCATCGTACAGGCGCGCGTAATTGGCGTTGCGGAAAAAGTCCTGCGTGTGGAAGTGTTCGGCGTGGAGTGTACGATTTTCGCCCGCGATCTGTCTGCCGCATGGTTCGGTGACGCCCGCGAGTATTACAGCGTCGGCGACCGTGTTCTTGTCCGTGTGCTCACCATTGACCGCAGCGACATCAACCATATTTCCATCACAGCAGATATCCGCAGCGTTTCGTCCGCCGCCAACCAGAGCAATCTGGATAAATGTGTCCTGCAGGGCAAATACGCCGGCAGAGTGACCGATGTGCGCCACGGCGTTGTGTTCATCCGGCTCAACAACGGTGTCAACGCGGTTGCCCACACCTGCTATGACCGGCGAATGCCCGGGAAAAAAGACGACGTCAGCTTTGCCGTTACCCGTCTGGATGAGGAACGAGGCATCGCCGTCGGCATCATCACCAGAATCATCAAACAGAATTTGTAAAAAAGGAGAGGCCACCATGAAGAGCTTATCAAAGCTGGCCCTTTGCCTGCTGCTTGCCATGTCGCTGACGGTCAGCGCCTTTGCCGCTCAGGTTCCCGATTCATTGGTAGCGGAAAATCTGAATGGGCAACAGCGGCTCGTAAAAACTTACACACTTTCCCCGGAGGTTGACCCGAATGAGCTGAAGGAAGAGGATTTTTCTTACGATGGCTACCTTTATACCTGGGCCTACACCACTAAGGAAGAACACTCGTACCTGGAGAGCAAAACCGTAACGGAGACCGTCACAGTCAACACCGCTAAAAATGACCTTGCGCAGATTCTCGCAGAGCTTTCGCCCAGTATGCCCTATGAAAAGGACGGTTTCTCCGGCGAGTTGGCGCTGGATCATACCACGCTTTCCACGGAGGCGTCCGGCTACACCACCAAATACAGCAAAACCACCGAGACAAAGGTGATCGGCAATCTGGACCGCAACGACATGTCTTATGTGCCGGCCACGACCATCAAAAACGGAAAAACGCTCTCCCTTGCCAATGTGGAATGGCAGGTCACCGGCACGGCGCTTGTCGGCGAGGCGCTGGTTCCTGCCCAGTATCAGGCGGTCGCTACCTATTCCGCCTCCAACAGTTATCAGGCTGCCACAGGCTATGTCACCACGGCGGAATATCACGGAACCGTTACTGCAGAAGGTGTGGACAGCATCACTTATACCGTGGTTTATACCGGGAGTGAGATCGTCCCCGAGAAAACATATATCTGGGATAACGGAAGCCTTTCCGCTCCGCTGCTGATCCTCACCGCCTTGCTGCTCTGCGCGGGCATCGCCGCCGCTGCACTCATCCTGCTGCGCCGCCGCAAAAATGTCTATGTGTATGTTCCGGACAGCAAGCCCCGAGAGTACCGGCTGATTGCCAAGTTCCGTGTGGAGCCTGACAGCGAGGTTCCCGCTATCGATGCAGGCTCTCTCACACTGAATCCGGGAGATACCGTCGCGGTTGAGGTGAAAAAATCCCTTGCCAGGCATCTGGCTGGGCGCGAGTTCACCGTTTCTTTCCCGCAGAGTGACCATACTTACACGATCCAGTCCAGCAAGCACAATGACTGGCATGAATTTACCGTTCCCGCTGAAGAAGAACAGGAGGCTCCCGTATGAAGAAGTTTTTCTCATTGACTTTGACTCTGGCTGCCACGCTTTCTGCGATGGCGGTCAGCGCCCAGGCTGCCGATTATTCCTTTGAAACCGATGGCACCCCGGAATACTATCCCTCCTCTTCCTATGAGGATGTCTACGGCTCCCGCTACAATTACGGCGGAAAAAATGTGGTGGACTACCAGAACCTCAAACTGGAATACGGTCAGTTCAGCACCACCCAGACCGGCGTGATGGAGAAAATCATGCTGCCCGGTCTTCAGGGCATCTCCGCATCCGGCGGCGGCATTTACGAAATTTCTCCCGGCGGCGGAACTGTTGAGATCCCCGGTTTTCTGCAGGGCGGCTCCACAGCTACTCCTGCGACGCCCGCTTTCACAGAGCTGACACAGGATTTTCTGCTCTCCAACGGCGCCGTCGGAAAGATCTCCATTCCTGCAATCGGAGTCAAAAACTATTATCTCTGGGAAGGCGAAACGACTGCCAGCATGAAAAAGGGGCTGGGACATTTCACCGGCACCAGCGTCTGGAACGGCAATGTGGCTGTCTGCGGTCATAATCGCGGCGCCAAATATGTGATCGGCAGCATCAAGGATCTGGATGTGGGCGACAAAATCACCTATACCACATCCATGGGTACCCGCACCTATCTGGTGGAGACTGTGACCAAAATCAGCAGCAGCGATTGGAGTTATTTATCCTCGACCGCGGATAACCGGATCACACTCTTCACCTGCGTTGCTGGAGACCCCAGCCAGCGCTGGTGTGTGCAGGCAGTTCAGGCATCTTAAAATTTTCTGTTGAAAAAGTCACCTTATGATCGTAAAAGGGAGTAGATCAAAAAACAGGAGGACTTTTTATGAAGAAGCAAATTTTCACCATGCTTACAGGTCTTCTCATCGGCGCAGTGCTGACCGGCGGCTCTGCCGCGGTCGCCGCCGGGATCATGGCGGAGCGCAGTCACCATCGCGTTGTCGTAGATGGAAAAGAAGTGCAGATGGAAGCCTATGTCATTAACGGCAACAACTACGTCAAGCTCCGGGACATGGGCAAGACAGTGGGATTTGAGGTCTTTTGGGACAGCGATGCCAAGTGTGTGCAGGTGAAATCCGGCATCCCGTACACCGGCGAAGCACCTGCAAAGGCAGAACCCGATAAACCGGAATCGCATCCAGAACCCGCAGTCCCTGCCAATGATGCCGATGTGGATGCCATGAAGCAAGATATCGTTGACCGCACCAACGCGCTCCGTAAGGAAAACGGCATCGCAGCTTTGACTGCCGACGATAAACTCATGCAGGCCGCACAGGTACGGGCGGAGGAGATGGCTGCCAGCGGCGTCTATTCTCATATTAGACCTGACGGGCGTAAATACATGACTGTCACTGACAGTCAATACATAGGAGAGAATATTCACTGCCTGGAAGACTGGGCTCTAAAAGAAAAGAGTCTGCCAGAAACCGTCATGTGGGCATGGTCCGCCTCTGCGGGGCATCTCAAAAATATGACCAATTCCCGTTACGGAAGCATCGGTGTCGGACTTGCCAAAGGTACGGACGAAAACGGCGAGGACTGCTGGTATTGTGTCCAACTCTTTATGGATACAGGGTGTTCCATCAGTTGGGTGGATCGTCCCGCAGCCAAGCAATAACAATTCAATATTATTTTTGCAAAATGCGGACTGGTTTCACAGTCCGCATTTCTATTTTAAATTTTCAAATAAGGAGGAATTCCCTTTGAAAAAAATCAGGACGAGATTTCTGTCTGCGTTTCTGGCGCTGCTGACCTTGCTGACATTGCTGCCCACTTCTGCACTGGCAGCTTCCGGCAGTGGAACAGGCATTAAGCCTACAACGGACCCCAACCTCTGGTCTACCCGCCTGACCTCCACTGGACAGCAATACTCCTATCGCCCGCCCACGGCAGCAGGCAAACAGCTCTACTGCATGGATCTCGGCTATTCTTACCGATTTGGAACAGCCAGTTTTCTGAACTCGTACACCTACAAAAGCGCCACTGGAACAGACAGTGACACTTTGTGGGATTCTGCTGTTGCGGATACGGGTCTTGGCGAAATGGATGCCATCACCCGAGAAAACGTCAAATGGATGATGACCTATATCACGGACTACAAGGGCGACATCCCCGGCAGCCTGTTTATGGCTCTGCAAACGTACATTTGGGATCATCAAAGCAATAAATCCGCAGGCGGCGATACCTCTGGTGACATTGATGCCGGTGGTTACGCCAATGCCGATACCTACGAAACATATCTTGGGTATGTAAACTGGCTTTTGGCGCAAAAAGCTAAGGAAGACGCGGAATATCAACAGCAAATCGAAGATTACGCCGCCAAAGGCATCATTGCCTCGGTTGTGGAAGACGAAAACGCAAAGTGGGCAGTCTACGCGAAATCCAGCGTCAAGGGCCGCCAGAGTTTTTTCAACTATTACGCGCCCCGCAAATTGCAAGTCGGTAAGACTCCTGCCCCAGAAGAACCGGATAACCCGCCTGCCGGCGATGCAGATATTACACTGCGAAAAGTTGCTGCTGGCACTACCCGAGGGTTGGATGGCGCTAAATTTAACGTCTACCGGAACGGGCAAATCGTCGGCAGCGATGTGACCCGTAATGGCGGTGTCATTGAAGTTGAGAATGTCACCGAAGGCCTCTGGTCCTTTGTGGAAACCGAAGCACCCGCAGGGTATTGCGCCGATCCCACCCCCATCAGCGTCTATGTGGATACCACAGACAGCGATAAACAATACACCGTCACGGCGACTAATTATGAGCTGCCCGATATGAAGATCATCAAGCGCGATGCTATGAGCGGTAAACCGATTGCCGGCACGGCATTCTCCATTAAGTCCGTCACCGGCAACTATTCCACCTCTGTCACAACTGGTGTGGATGGCTCCGCCACCCTCTCGGCCATTCCCGCAGATGTTTATGTGGTACGGGAAGAATCTGTGCCAGAGCCTTATGTGGTGTCTCACACCGAGCAGACTGTGGCGCTGCGCCCCGGCAAAACCTCCGAGGTTACTTTCGTTGACTACGAAAAGCCCGGCCTTGAAATCATCAAGAAGAACATTGCCAACGGGGAACCTATCGAGGGCGTCACTTTCCGTATCGAGCAGATCGACGGCAGCTTTTCCACCAGCGCCACCACGGACGGCGCGGGGCGCATCTTCCTCGCTTCCATCCCCGTGGGCAGCTATCGCGTCACGGAGAAAAATGTGCCTTCCCATGTCATTCTCTCTGAGATCCCCCAGGAGGTCCATCTGGAAGCGGGCTGCACCAGAACGGTGACCTTCTTCAACACGGTCAAACCCTCCCTGACGATCCTGAAGCGGAACAGCGTCACAGGCGATCCTCTCTCCAATGCCAAATTCCATATCTATTACGGTTCGGACAATACCACCACCGGCGAGATCAACGACCTCGGCGTGTTCACAACGGATGAGATCGGAAAAATCACCCTCACCGATGTAAACCGTGGCTGGTACAAGCTGGTGGAGGAG
>OGEQ01001185.1_pt1 | contig 22552 bp, 20 predicted proteins | sample 1570731 | NCBI WGS metagenome assembly OGEQ01 (sample SAMEA2582132, study PRJEB24529) | metagenome | biome: Human gut stool | place: China | collected 2011
ATGCAGGGACGCAGGTCATCATCACAGGTAGAAGTACGTTTTCCTTCGGTTCCCCATTCACCGCCGTAGTAAATAGACGGAATTCCCGGAAGAGTCATTAAACAGGTGTATACAGGATACAAATGCTCTTTTACCTTTAATTTGCTGGCAATACGGTCTTCGTCGTGGTTATCCAGGAAGGTATAAAGCTGTCTTCCAATGGCTTCCAGACGGCGGACATTATGTGCGATCTCAAAGAAGTTATGGTCATTAAAGCCAGAGTAAATGCTCTTGTGCAGCTCGTAGTTTGTAACAGAATGGAGCATTTCCGGGTTCACCCAGCGGCTGTAATCACCGTGGATGACTTCACCCATAAGCCAGAAATCCGGTTTCATGGAAGCGGTCTTTGCACGCATTTCCTTCATGAAATTAAAGTCCAGGATATTGGCGCAGTCTAAGCGGATGCCGTCAATGTCAAATTCGTCCACCCAGAAACGGATCACATCAAAAAGATAATCTTTTACCTGCTGGTTATAAAGATTTAAACAAGGCAGTTCAAAATGTCCCTGCCATGCTTCATAGCCAAATGGATCCCCTAAAGGACTCTGCCAGCCGAAATTTACCCCTTTGTACCAGTCTTTGTAAGGGGAGTCCCATTTCTTTTCCTGGATATCTTTAAAAGCGAAAAACTCACGGCCTGTGTGGTTGAAAACACCGTCAACTACCACTTTAATGCCATTTTCATGGCAAAGCTTTGTAAATTCGCGGAAATCATTGTTAGTTCCAAGCCTACGGTCAACCAGTTTGTAATCTCTGGTGTCATATCCATGACTGGATGATTCAAAAAGAGGACCTATGTAGATGGCATTGCAGCCTAAAGAACGGATATGTGGGATCCACTGATCCAGTTCTTTAAACCGGTCTGTCACCTCTGTCTGCACGTTTGTCTTTGGAGCTCCGGTTATCCCCAAAGGATACATATGATAAAAGATAGCTTGTTCATACCAGGTACTCATGTTGTCAGTCCTCCATGTTTTTGAATTTTCTCAGTAAAAACTGATAGCGCAGCTGCGCGGCATTCCATTCGTAAATATAGCAGTCGATCAGCGACGGCTCTGTGGCCTGCTCAAAATGGTTCTGGGCTGTTTCCAGGGCCCAGAGGGTGCGCTCAATATCATCCCACAGTTTCCGTCTTGTAAAAACCAGATCCTGGTTTACAGGTGCTGCGGCTGCAGCTTCGCGAATGGCTTTTAAAAATCCCGGCATAAATCTTCATCTCCCAACTGCCAACAGATTTACTCTGGCATCAATTAGTATATCTGGAAAAAAAAGAATTATGCATCATTACATGATACCAGGGTCAAAAGGTCATAAATCCGATGCAAGCTTGCTTGCAGGAGGATTTTTGAACTTGGGACCCGCCAAAAACATGAGTAAGAAGCCATTTTTTGAAGAAAAATGAGCGGATTACGAATGTTTTTAGAATTGCGGGAGTGCAAAGCACGTAGCAATTCGGTATCAGAGGGGTCAAAATACCTTTTGACCCCAACATCATATTATAAAACTGGCAAAATAATTTCCGGTTACACTATCACAATCATAGGAGAAGAAAGAAATGAAAATCGCAATCGCAAATGACCATTCTGCAGTAGAGCTGAAGAACATCATCAAAGAGCATCTTGAGAGCAAAGGCTACGAAGTATTAAACCTCGGAACCGACTCCACGGAGAGCTGTGACTATCCGGTATACGGTGAGAAAGTCGGCCGTGCTGTCGCTGACGGCGAGGCAGACCTCGGAATCGCTATCTGCGGAACAGGCGTTGGTATCTCCCTGGCAGCAAACAAGGTAAAAGGCATCCGCGCATGCGTCTGCAGCGAGCCGTACACAGCAAAGCTTTCCAGAATGCACAACAACTCCAACATCCTCGCGTTTGGGGCACGCGTCGTTGGAAGCGAACTGGCAAAGATGATCGTTGACGAGTGGCTTGGCGCAAGCTTCGAGGGCGGACGTCATCAGAGACGTGTTGATATGATCATGGATATTGAGAACAAGTAACTGAATCGTAACTGTGAGGGTACTGAACAGTTACACGGAATCTTATTTTATATAGAAGAAAGATCCTGCCTGGAAGCAGCAATGCCTCCGGTCAGGATCTTTTTTGGATATGACCTCAAGAGAGAAGATCATGACAGAACTGACTCTTGCCACGCATTTTAACATGTGTTAAGATTACACCACAAAGGATCATATCCCAAATGACCCAACAGGATAAAGGTCAGAGATAAAGGACATAGATAAAGGAGAATTACGATGGGAATTGTAGTAATCGGAGATGTGTTTATAGATATTAAGGGGTATTCCCTGTCCCCTTATATTCCGCAGGGAAGAAATGCCGGAACTGTGATCCAGATCCACGGCGGCGTTGCGAGAAACGTGGCGGAGAACATCGCAAATATCGAGCTGAAACCGACATTTATCAGCGCGGTGGATGACAACGCCATGGGAGACGATGTGATCCAGAAGCTGAAACGCCATAAAGTCGAAACGAAGTATATGAAGAAGGTCAAGGACGGCATGGGAACATGGCTGGCCGTCTTTGATCATGAGGGAGACGTGGTGGCATCCATCTCAAAGAGACCGGACCACAAGCCCATCGAGCAGATCTTAGATGAGCACGGGGACGAGATCTTTAAGGATGCGGACAGCATTGCGATCGAGATCGATACGGACAAGGAGATCGTGAAAAAGACCTTCATGTATGCGGAAAAGTATCACAAAGAGGTCTATGCGCTTGTATCCAATATGACGATCGCTGTGGAGAGAAGAGATTTTATCCGCAGAACTGCATGTTTTGTGTGCAATCAGCAGGAGGCGGGAATCCTGTTCTCGGAAGACTATGACCATATGACTCCGGCAGAGTTAGCGGCAATTCTTCCGGACCGGATCCGTTCCGCCAAGATCTCCCGCATGGTGGTCACCATGGGAGGAGACGGATCTGTCTTTGTTGATTCGGACGGGCACACCGGAATTTATCCGGGACGTAAGGTAGATATCGTGGACACGACGGGAGCCGGGGATGCGTTCTTTTCCGGCGTCTGCATCGGACTTACCTACGGCAAGACGCTGCAGGAGGCATGCAGAATCGGTACAAGACTTGCGGCAACGGTGATCTGCACGACAGAGAATATCTGTCCGAGATTCATGCCGGAAGAATTTGGACTTACGAGGTAATCGATATGGAACCTATTATTATCGGAATTGCCGGGGGGGGGCTGGCTCAGGAAAATCGACATTTACGAACAGGCTCAGGCAGTACTTCGGGGATGATGTTGCCGTGATCTACCACGACAACTATTACCGCAGACAGGACGGGATCCCGTTTGAGCAGCGTGTGAAGGTCAACTATGACCATCCGGATTCCCTGGAGACAGATCTTTTGGTGGAGCACCTAAAGGAGCTGAAAGCCGGAAAGACCATCGAGTGTCCGGTCTACGACTACAGCCAGCACAACCGATCCAGCGAGATCATCAAGATCGAGCCGGGACCGATCATCCTCGTTGAGGGCATCCTGCTTCTCGCCGACGAGCGGATCCGCAGCCTCCTGGACATCAAAGTCTATGTGGAAGCTGACGCTGACGAGCGGATCCTCCGCCGCATCGTCCGCGACGTAGAGGAGCGCGGCCGCGACCTGAAAGGAATCATCACTCAGTACTTAACAACCGTAAAACCCATGCACTACATGTATGTAGAGCCCACGAGGGCTCTCGCCGATATCGTTATCAACAGCGGAAAGAACGATGTTGCGTTCGATCTGTTTGTTTCGAAGATCGGGCAGCTGCTGGAGAGTGCGGGGAATAAAATATGAATATGTGAAGACCGCCTGTTGTCAGTGTTGTGCTGGTGATGGGCGGTCTTCTTTCGCTTTGCGCGGACGCACGAGTCAATTCTGCGTTGACGCACTGGCGCACAAAAATATTAAACCTTACAACGATTGTACAGTTAATGTTTTTCCGCAGAATTTAACTGGAAAAGCATTTACAAATACGTTATACTGAGTCGGGTAAATTTTTAGAGATTTGAAAGGATCACAACTATCATGGAACCATTTTATTATAATCACATGGACAAAGAGCGACAGGCTGTTTACCGTGCCATGCAGCAGGGACTGTTAAGCCTTGCTGACTCTTTCCAGATCCCCCGGATCGACGGTCACGCCTTAAGCGATATTTTTTTTGAGCTCCGCCTTGACCACCCGGAGATTTTCTGGGTGTCCAGCTTTAAATACCGGTATTTCGCGGATTCCCCGAATCTGATCTTCATCCCGGAATACCTTTTTGAGAAGAGCAAAATCAAAGACCACCAGAAAGCCATGAATGCCCGGGTGGAAAAGCTCGCAAGACCGGCGGCAAAGCTCCCGGAGCTGGAAAAGGAAAAGTATATCCACGATTTTATCTGTGAGAATATCCACTACGATAAACTGAAAAAGCCCTATTCCCATGAAATTATCGGACCGTTGGGTCATGGTGTCGGCGTCTGCGAGGGGATCGCAAAGTCGGTCAAGATCCTCTGCGACGCGCTTGGAATCTGGTGTATGATCGCCTTATGCGGAAACAATCCGGAAAAAGGGATCAAGTACCGCCATACATGGAATATCGTGAAGATCGGTAAGACTTGCTATCACCTGGATGCCACCTTCGACAACAGCCTTGGAAAATGCGTTGAGACCGGCGGTGAGATCCGCTACGACTACTTCAATCTGGACGATAAGGCGGTCTTCCGCGACCATGAGCCGTTGATCGCCCCCGCCCCGGCCTGTACGGACGGTGATCACTTTTACTATAAAGAGAAAAAACTTTCCTTCACAAAGACGGAGGAAGTTTACAAGCGCTCCCTGCAGACTGCAAAGAAGAATAAAACACTTACATTCCACTGGCGCGGCGGCTACCTGACCCGTGAGGTTCTGAAAGAACTCATTGAACTTATCGAAAAAGCCGGAGCCGAGCAGAACAAGACCGCTCATATCCAGTTCAACTGGCCTCAGGCAGTTCTGCGGATCCATTATATGGATGAAAGATCCCAGGCTGTCGTCACCATGGAAGAAGCCAATGAGGGGGAAGAGTCCTGATCTCGTTACTCCACATAGATAAGGATTTCCGAACTGAAAAGTCTGCATGCTGCAGCGGAGGCATCCGACACTGACGATCCAGAACGAAAAAAGAACATATAAATTTTCGACAGCATATTTACATGCTGTCTTTTTTTGCTTATAATGACGGTACAAAAAATAATCACTGTTAATAAGTGAACCTGTCGATGGCAATCGTGCCGGAATTCAGATGGGACAGTGGAAAATTACGGCTGTACATACACAGGCAGCTGAAAAAATTTACATCAGGGGAGAAAAACGTATGGGAAAAGAAAAGATAACGGATCAGGCGATGTATGATTTCTATGGAAAAATGCCGTTGAAACGTGCGATTCCACTTGGACTCCAGCATGTGTTAGCGATGTTTGTCGGAAACCTGACCCCGCTTCTTATTATCTGCGGCGCATGCGGAATCAGTGGAAGCGAGGAGTTCGCCCATCTTCAGGTCTGTCTTTTACAGAACGCGATGTTTGTAGCGGGAGTTGTGACTCTGGTCCAGCTCTATGCGATCGGTCCGATCGGAGGTAAAGTTCCGATCATCATGGGAACCAGCTCCGGTTTCATCGGAGTTTTCAAGAGTGTGGCGGACACTATGGGCGGCGGACTCGCCACCTATGGCGCGATCATGGGAGCGTCAATTCTCGGCGGTCTTTTTGAGAGTGTTCTCGGATTCTTTATCAGGCCGCTGCGTAAATTTTTCCCGGCGGTTGTAACGGGAACGGTTGTATTGTCCATCGGACTGTCCCTGATCTCCGTAGGGATCAATTCTTTCGGCGGCGGAAGCGGCGCGAAGGACTTTGGCTCTATGGAGAACCTTCTCCTGGCGATCTTTGTCCTTGTGGTGATCCTTACTGTGAAACACTGGACCAACGGAATGGCAAGCAACTCCGCAATTCTCATCGGAATCATTGCGGGATATATTGCGGCATTTGTTATGAGCCTGGTTCTTCCGACAACGGGAATCACGGCAGACGGAGCCGAGTACACGAAAGCATGGGTACTGAACTGGGATAAAGTCGCCCAGGCAAGCTGGATCAGCATTCCGGAATTTCTTCCGGTGAAGCCGGTGTTTGATGCCCGTGCCATCGCGCCGATCCTCATCATGTTTATCGTAACAGCTGTTGAGACGGTCGGAGATATCTCCGGTGTTATTGAAGGCGGAATGAACCGTGAGGCGACAGACAAGGAGCTTTCCGGCGGCGTGATCTGCGACGGTATCGGATCTTCTTTTGCGGCACTGTTTGGAATTCTTCCGAATACCTCCTTCAGCCAGAACGTCGGACTGGTTACGATGACAAAAGTAGTGAACCGTACCGCTCTCGCGACAGGCGCGGTATTCCTGATCCTCTGCGGTCTTGTTCCGAAGCTGGGCGCCATCGTTTCTATTATGCCGCAGGCTGTTCTCGGCGGCGCAGCCGTTATGATGTTCTCATCCATCGTGATCAGCGGAATCCAGCTGGTCACAAAGGAGAAGATGACAGCGAAGAACCTGACTATCGTTTCTGTAGCGCTTGGAGTTGGTTATGGAATGGGAGCGAACACGGCAATCTTAGCTCAGACCCCGCAGGCGATCCAGCTGATCTTCGGCGGTTCCGGAATTGTTCCGGCGGCTATGGTTGCGATTTTGTTGAATATTGTGCTTCCAAATGATAAAAATGATGGGATTTGCGCTGAACGATTATAAAATACTTGAAATCGTTAAAATGACCCGATCAAGTACGTTGAAAATTTTTTGATAAGAAATCTGTGCGCAGGGTTAATAAAAAAGCGGAATTTATCCGGGCGATACCGAGGTGTCGCTTACCGGTTAAATTCCGCTTTTTTTAGTTGCTCCAGTTCTGCCGGGGTGTCCGCGTCAGCGAGTTCCAGAGGATCACCTGCGGGGAAATACCGGACAACGTCGGGATATTTTTTCAGCAGAACATTGCCGCCGTGATTGTCCGGGAGTGTGAGAAGCTCCTCAAAATATCGGTTCCCGAAAAGAATTGGGTTTCCAGGAATTATAGAATCATCCTCAGCGATAGCTGCCAGGCGGAAAATCGGAGAGGCAGTTTGATAATACTGCGAAAATGTTATTACCATAGCTTCAAGTGTCTCTTTTGTTAACAGCGGCTGATCCCCCAGCGCAAACATACACCCCGCAAGTTCCGGATATTCCTTCAATAAGGCAGACAGTCCAAGATGAACCGTGTGATTTCTGTAGGGCATTGCATGCAGAAGGACCGGAATCTTTCGCTCTCGACAAAATGCTTCAACTTCCCCGGATCTCGTCACAACGATCCGGGCAGCAAAAAGTGCATCGTCGGTGGCGGATAAGATCCGGTAGACCATTGGCTTTCCATTGAAATCTGCCATAAGTTTATTGGAACCAAATCTTTTTCCAAGCCCGGACGCCATGATCACGCATCCGATGGGCAGAAGCGGATGATCCAGGTCGTAAACGAACACGTCGTTCCGTGCCCGCAGTGCATCGAGAAACGGTGTGGATTGGCTGCGGAGAACAGCGATGACCTGTTTCTGGTCAAAAAGACGGAAAACAGCATCGCAGAATTCCGGGCAGGAGCTTTCCAGATAGCCGAGTTCGTCGATTACCGCCCATTGGGAAGCGGACTCAATGGCGCGGGTTACAGAAGTGATGCCGAGCCCAAGGAAGCCATCCATATCCGGTGTCATTTGGTTGCCGGATCGTTGAGCATCAGGATGCGCAGAATCAGCAGCACAAGCTTTTTGTACAAAATTATCTGCAGAGAAATTTGGAACAGCGAGGGACTTATGTGGATGGTAGGATCCGATTCTCGCAGTTTCACCAGTAAGATTATCTGTCAATTCCACACGGTCGCGCGGAAACGCCTGCGTTGTAAATCCTGGAAATGGTCCTAAATCAGAAAAGTACGGCAGTGCCAGAATTTCTCTCAGCAGCGTGCTCTTCCCGATTTTCCGGCTGCCAGTTATGACCAAATGCCGTTTTTTATGAATACCTGCAGCTGCCGCTGTTTCAGACACAAATTTATTCCCCGTCTTCTCCCCCATCTGCATATTTAGAAAAGATCTGAGTATAGAGCTCGCGGCTGCTCTGAATACAGGCGTCACGGTAGGTTTCATAGTCATGTAAAAACTCCTTTGCTTTCGGCGTCAGGACACTTCCTCCGCCACCTTTTCCGCCGATCCGGCGGGCCGTGAGCGGAAAACCGAGATTCTTTTCGGCTCGCCTCATGATGGCAAGTGCCTTCGTATACGCCATCCCCATAGACATCGCCGCCGCCCGCAGCGAACCGGTCTCCTCGATCAGATGGAGCAGACGGCAGGGACCTTCACCAAAGAATCGGAGGTGGTCATCGTCGCAGAGAAAAACTCGGATGTCGGATATCATGGAGAACACCTTCTTTCAAGAATTATTATGATCATAATATGTGACTGTGAGGATACTGAACAGTTACCATAATATCATAAATGCCAATCTGGAAACAGTAAAATTATTCAGCACTGCGGGAGAAAGATCCGCAGCAGAATAATTACAGAAGGGGAAGCAGGATGAGCCGCTTATGGTTCGAGATTTCCGGATCCGCAACAGCAACAAGTCTTACCGCCCCATAAATTTCAGAAAACGCCTTTTCCATATCCTGGACAGAGTCAGTTTTTGGCTGCAGCGTGCAGATCAGGCGGCCATCTTTTAAAAGCATCAGCGTGTCACAGCAGGCAAGCGCCAGAACCGGGTCATGAAGGCAGATCAGACCAGCTTTTCCAGGACGCCCATGCACTAATTCCATGATCATCCGCACCATCCGGTACTTATTTCCGAGATCCAGCGAACTGTCCGGCTCGTCGAAGAGCAGCAGCTTCGTGCCTTCCACCAGCGTCCGGGCCAGGATCACAAGCTGCTTTTCTCCACCGCTGAGCGTCAGGTAATCCCGGTCTGCGAGACCAGCCATCCCGACCTGTTCCAGAGCCCGGAGTGCCGCCGCTCTCATATCCGCGGACGGCTGGCTGAGTAGCTTTAATTTTGGATAAAATCCCATCAGTACCACATCTATGGCACTCATGGAGATCGAGATCCCGCTCTGCTGCGGAATATAGCTGACCCGCCGTGCCAGTTCCTTTGAACGCAGTCCGGCGAGCTCAGCACCTTCAAGAAAAACATGCCCGTCATGGGGCAATTCCCCGCAGATGGCCCGGAGAAGTGTGGTCTTTCCACCTCCGTTTGGCCCCAGAAGTCCGATCACACGTCCTGGTGTGTCAACAGAAAAGGAGACATGATCCAGGATCTGCCGTCCGCCGAGACAGAGGGAGATATCCTGAACAGAAAAAAAATCAGCCATTTTGACTCAGCTCCTCCTTTTCGAGAGAATCAGATAGATCAAAAACGGTGCACCGAGAAGCGATGTGAAGATACTCACAGGCAATTCCACCGCAGTCAGGGACTTCGCCAATACGTCCGCAGTGAGCAGCAGGACACTTCCGATGATCCCGCTCAAAAGACAGGATGACCGCCTGTTGTGCCCGGTGAGAAGTCTCGCCGTGTGCGGGGCGAGAAGACTGATAAAACTGATAAGCCCCGTGACGCTGACTGCGGCAGCCACCGTGAGTGTCGCGAGGAAAAGCACGAAAAACCTGGTCTTCTGGACAGAGACACCCAGCATTCGTGCCTCGTCCTCCTGCACCGACAGCGCCAGTATATGGCGGTGGAGCAGGAAAATAACGGCGGAGCTAAACAGAATGATCACAACAGGGAACGGGATCTTCGAGGCAGTGACGCCCGCAAGACTTCCCATGATCCAGTATTCGATGGAAGCCAGCTGTTTTTCCGGGTCAGCCATGAGCTTCAGCACCATGAGAAATGTCTGCGCCAGGGAGTGGACCGCGATCCCCGCGAGAACAATGGAAGAGTGTTCCTTTACTGGGGAAAGGGCGGTGAGTCCAAGGGACAGACAAACTGCGAGAAGTCCGCCGACAAACGCGAAGACCGTGGTGGACGGCGATGCAGCGGAGGTAAAAAGGATTGCGAAGGCGGCACCTGCGCTGGCACCGGAAGAGACGCCGATGATATCGGGGGACGCCAGCGGGTTCCGGAAGACCGTCTGGTAGACGAACCCGGCCACACCGAGGCCAAAGCCGCCGACGAGTCCCATGAGGGCGCGGGGCAGGCGGAGTATGGTAAAAGTGCGGACCGCCATTGGTTCCCCTGCGCAAAGATCCGCCAGGGAGATCGGGTACTTTCCGGTAGTCAGTGCTGAAACAAAGGCGATGACAAGAAATGTCATCGCCAGAGTTAAAATTGCCATTGTCCGGTTGGAATCAGTTTGCGCTTTCCGGAGTGAAGCCATAGAATGTTTCATAGAAATTCTTTTCTGTAGTCTTGAAATCGTCTTCAGTTACAACGTCCGGGTGAAGAATGGAAGCGACATAGTAGCTGCCTAAAAAGCTTGCCGGTACCGGGGAATCGAGAGCTTCGATGTCGCTCGGGATCTGGGCAATGTGTCCTTCTTTTACAGCTGTGCAGTCAGCGAGAGCGGAATCGTTCAGAACAGAGTCAACATCGTAGTCAGCGTCAGCAGCGAGTACGATGTAGTCTGGGTTCCAGGAGAGAATCTGCTCGTAGGAAGTATCTGCCCAGTATGTATCAGTGATGTCGGAAGCCGCGTTCACGCCGCCGGCGTTCTCGATCAGGGTGGACTGATACATCTCCGGACCAGCGGTCTGTAACAGAGCGCTGTTGCCTGCAAGGTATACGGACGGAGTCTCAACGCCGTCGAGGGATTTCTTTAAGCTCTCAAGAGCGTCGGAGATCCAGTACTCCAGCTCCTGGCCTTTCTCAACTACGTCTGCGGCTGTGGAGATCATGTCGATGGTCTCGAATAACTTTGTCTGGTCTTCCGGATTTACAGCGATTACGGTGAGACCAAGCTCTTCCATAGCCGGGATGGAATCTTTTAACTTTGTCGGAACGATCACAAGGTCCGGCTTTAATGCGGCACAGCCCTCAAGGTCAAACTCTTTCGCTGTTCCGACAGACGGGAGTTCTGTGAGTTCCGGAGCGCTTAATTTGTAGATGTTTCTCTTGTCGGCCTTTGCCTCAACGCCGACTAACTGGTCATCGAGACCAAGGGCGATCATCAGGCTTGTGGAGATATAGTAGCCGCTGACGAAGGATTCCGGATGTTTCTCGATCGTAACCTTACGGCCAAGATGGTCGGTGATGGTGACTGGATAGGTGACAGTCATTTCGTCGCCGGCCGCCGCAGATGTCTCAGCTGCGGATTCGGATGCGGCTTCTGTGGTAACTTCAGCAGCTGTCTCAGCCGCGGTCGTCGTGGATGCAGTGCTGTTTCCACATGCAGTTGTGCTCACGGATAATGCGAGAGCTAAGAGCAGGGCGGAAAGCTTCTTGAGATTTTTTTTCATGATCTTTTGTCCTCTTTCAATATTTTTGTGTTGAAATTTCGTTATGTTTTTTCAACTACAACGGAATTATAACAGAAAGTATGTTAAAATTAAAGTATATTTTACAACTGTTCGATAGGGATTACACGCTTGTATGCGCAGGCTGTGAAAATGCTGGACAGATATGAAGTTTTTGTAGCGACAAGGAGCAAAGAATGAGAGTTATCAGGGAATATAAACGTGCGGAAAGCCTGGAAGAGGCATGGCAGTTAAATCAGAAGAAGAGCAACCGCGTGCTCGGCGGTATGGTCTGGCTGAAAATGGGAAAGATGCAGATCGGTACGGCGATCGACCTCTCCAGTCTCGGACTTGACACCATCGAGGAGACGGGGGAGGAATTCCGGATCGGCTGCATGGTGACACTGAGAGACCTGGAGCTTGATCCGGGACTCAATTCATACACGGACGGCGCGGCGAGGGAGTCCGTGCGCCATATCGTCGGGGTCCAGTTCCGGAATCTCGCGACAGTGGGTGGAAGTATTTATGGAAGATACGGATTTTCCGATGTGCTGACGATGTTTTTGACCATGGACAGCTATGTGGAGCTTTATAAAGGCGGGATCATTCCGTTAAAGGAGTATGCGAAGATGCCGTATGACAGGGACATCCTGGTGCGGCTCATCGTGAAGAAAGAAAAGGCAGCGTTCGATTACCAGTCTGTCCGCAACAGCCAGACAGACTTTCCGGTACTGACCTGCGCGGCGGCAAAGACGGAGGCAGGATACCGGTTTTCCATCGGGGCGAGACCTGGAAAGGCAGTACTTTTTGAACTTGCAGACGCGGATATTCAAGCCGCAGATGTGGAAAACATGGCAGAAAATGCGGCGAAATGTGTAAAAGAACAGGTCGAGACCGGCTCCAACACGAGAGGAAGCGCGGAGTACCGGAAACACCTGGCGGGAGTTCTGGTAAGGAGAGCTGTCTGTAAGCTGGCGGGAAAATAAGAAAGAATTCCAGCCGGATCAATCAGATGAAAGTGAAAAAAATTTATAGAGGAATTATATCATGAACATTACCATGACATTAAACGGAAAGAAGATCTCCGCCGACATCGACGCGGACATGCTTTTGATCGATTTTGTGCGGGATCACGGATGCTACAGCGTGAAGCGCGGCTGTGAGACATCAAACTGTGGTCTCTGCACCGTATTTTTAGACGAAAAACCTGTTCTCTCCTGCTCTGTGCTGGCGGCGAGAGCGGATGGAAGAACGGTTACAACACTGGAAGGCCTCCATGAAGAGGCGGCAGAATTCGGTGCGTTTATCGCCGACCAGGGAGCGGAACAATGCGGATTCTGCAACCCGGGATTTATCATGAACGCCCTGGCGCTGTTCCGGGAAATAGAATATCCGAATGAGGACGAAATCAAGGAATATCTGGCGGGCAACTTATGCCGCTGTTCCGGCTACGAGGGACAGCTCCGCGGCATCCAGGCGTTCCTGGAATGGAAGAAGGAAAAGAACGGAAAGGAGGCGGCGGAGGCATGAAATATGTAAACAAGCCGGTGCGCAAAAAAGACGCTATGCAGCTCGTGACCGGAAAGCCGGTCTACATGGATGATATCGCGCCGAAGGACTGCCTGATCGTAAAGCTTCTCCGCTCGCCCCACGCAAATGCGATCGTGACTTCTATCAACAAAATCGCGGCGATGAAGGTGGACGGCATCGAGGCGATCTACACCTGGGAGGATATCCCGCAGGACGGAAGACGTTACACACAGGCAGGCCAGACCTACCCGGAGATGAGTCCCTATGACCGCCTGATCATGGACCGCCATGTCCGGTATGTGGGCGATGTGGTCGCCATCGTGGCAGGACGGGATGAGAAGTGCGTGGACAAGGCGCTGAAGCTCATCAAGGTCCAGTATGAAGTTCTTGAGCCGATTCTGGATTTCCACAAGGCGAAGGACAATAAGATCTTAGTACACCCGGAAGACAACTGGGAGAGCCTTGTTCCGGTTGGGGCGGACAATAAGAGAAATCTTTGTGCCCACGACGAGACTGGATCCGGGGATATCGAGGAAGTCTTAAAGAACAGCGATGTGATCATCGACCACGTCTACCACACAAAGGCATGTCAGCAGACTATGATGGAGACGTTCAGGACCTTCTGTACCATCGACACCTACGGGCGTCTGAACGTGGTGAGCTCCACCCAGATCGTGTTCCACTGCAGAAGGATCCTCGCGAACGCCCTGCATATTCCAAAATCCATGATCCGTGTCAGCAAACCGAGGATCGGCGGCGGATTCGGGGCGAAGCAGACTTCCATCAGTGAAGTCTACCCGGCATATGTGACATGGATGACGAAGAAGCCGTCGAAGATCATCTTCACCCGGGAGGAGAGCATGACCGCCTCCACTCCGCGGCACGAGATGGAAGTCCATGTGCGCCTCGGCGCCAGCAAGGACGGAATCGTCAACGGAATCGACATGTACACGCTGTCCAACACCGGTGCCTACGGTGAACATGGACCGACGACCGTGGGACTTTCCGGACATAAATCCATCCCGCTTTATGGAAAGGCGAAGGCATTCCGATTCGTCAGCGATGTCGTGTATACAAACGTGATGTCCGCCGGCGCCTACCGCGGATACGGTGCCACCCAGGGTCTTTTCGCTGTGGAGTCTGCCGTGAATGAGCTGGCGGCGAAGCTGCATATGGATCCGTTTGAACTGCGGATGAAGAACATCGTCAAAGAGGGCGATGTGATGCCGGCGTACTACGGGCAGGTAAACACCAGCTGTGCCCTGGACCGGTGTCTGGAGCGCGTGAAGAAGATGATCGACTGGGATAATAAGTACCCGGTCCGCGATATGGGAAACGGAAAGGTCCGGGCCGTCGGCATGGGAATGGCGATGCAGGGCTCAGGTATCACATCGGTTGACGTGGGAAGTGCGACGATCAAGGTGAATGACGACGGATTTTATACATTAGCCATCGGGGCGGCGGACATGGGAACAGGCTGCGATACGATCCTGGCTCAGATCGCGGCGGAGGTCCTGGACTGTTCCATCGATGAGATCACGGTATTCGGCGCAGACACGGATACATCGCCTTACGATTCCGGATCCTATGCGTCCAGCACAACGTATGTTACCGGTAAGGCAGTAGAACAGTGTGCGCTGAAGGTGCGGGAGCAGATCTGCAAGCTAGGCGCGGAACTGTTAAAGTGTCCGGAAAGTGAAGTCGTGTTTGATGGAAAATTTGTGAAGCACGAGAATTCAAAGGAGATACAGGTCTCCCTCACAGATATCGCCACCGCCTCCCAGTGCGGCAACAATATCGCCCTGGAAGCCACCGTGACGAACAGCTCCCCGCTTTCTCCGCCGCCGTTTATGGTCGGCGCTGCGGAGGTTGAGGTGGATCTTGAGACCGGAGAGGCGAAGGTCATCGATTACGCGGCTGCGGTAGACTGTGGAACACCCGTAAATCCGAACCTTGCGAGAGTCCAGGCGGAAGGCGGTATTCTCCAGGGAATCGGCATGACACTGACAGAAAATATTACCTATAATAAGAAGGGAAAACTTGCGGAGAACTCCCTGATGCAGTATAAGATCCCGACCCGTATCGATATCGGACATATCTGTGTAGAGTTTGAGAGCAGCTACGAGGATGCGGGACCGTTTGGCGCGAAATCCATCGGTGAAGTCGTGATCAATACACCGCTTCCGGCTGTGTCGGATGCGATCTTTAACGCCACAGGAACCAGGTTCTACGAACTCCCGATCACACCGGAAAAGATCGCCATGGCAGTGGCAGAACGGGAGAAAGAACAGGCCTGATCTGGTGACATAATTTGGACAATAGAACGCCATGTGACCATATGTTATAAACAAAGAGTACAATTGTCTGTAACTTTACAGTTACAAGTACCCAATGTAACAAATAACCAGCCGGGGAATAACAGAATAACGGAAAATGTCATCGGGTACCCCGGTTCAACGAAGAAAGCTGGGGGTGTGTATGGCGAAAAGAAAGCAGAAAATGAAGAGACTGGATCATGGAGGATACTCGTTAGTAGAGCTGATGGTGGTAATTGTCATCATGGTGATCCTGGCTTCTGTGAGCATTGGAGTTTATAATGGTTACGTAAATCGCGCGAGGAGCGCAGTGTTCTATGAAAAGGGACATCGGATCGCGGAAGCGTTTAAAATTTGTGAAGCAGAACATGGTCTTTCCGGAGAATTCGATAAGCGTGAGATGGCAGAAGAAATCGGAAATATAATGAAAAAGCCGAATGATCCGGACAGCCCGCTCTATCTGTATGTGGGAGAAGACACGGATGACTGTACTGATTTCACCCTTTCCTTCAAGAATACCGGAGATGGAAAAATGGAGATCAATGGATTTACCTACACTGCAGATACGTATGAGATCAGATGGACTGAGGACGACGGCGTGAAGGTAACGATGGAGTAAGAAAAAGGTCAGCAGCTCTTTAGATAAGCAGAGCTGCTGGCCTTTTCGGCAGTCAGGTATTTAGAAGAAGCTGCCAACGGTGGAAGCTGCCGGTCTCACATACTCAGAAGAAATTACTGGCAGGGTGGAAAGAAGCGGTCCCCACGCGGCATGAGCAGCGCCTTTGGACCATCTTAAATATCCGCAATCATACCGGCAGATTCCAGAAAATAGAACATCAGGCTGACGGCGAGAAGGTCTGCGCAGCCGCCGGGACTTAAGTTGTCTGTGATGTACTGATGGTCCAGGGAGTTCAGGGTCTCTTTAAAATTTTCTTTTGTGACAGTGGAGAGCAGGCGCTTTGCCTGCTCTTTGCTTTTTTTCGCAAGCTCCGGCCCTCCCCGGTGAACCATATTGGTGTCGTCAACTTCAGAGATCAGGGTGAGAAGAGCCATGGCGGCGGCGTCATTTAAAGAGAAACCGGAGAAAAGCCATTTTTTCAGGGATGGCAGACCGATCTGGACTGCGGATGGGAAACCGGCAGCCGCCTCACCGCGGGCACCCTGGATACCGTAGGCGGTAAAGATGCGTTCCCCGTTCGTAGAAAGTGATACGAAATGTGTTCTGACGTCGGGGGCAGAAGCGCTTTGCGGATCGGACTGCATCTTGTCAGGTGTATGTCCGGAAATATGTTGGATTTCGGAACCGGGAAGCGGAGTCTGCACGTTCGGAAGTCGATGCAGATCTGCGAGAGAGCACTCCCCTAACTTCCTGCATTCCTGAAGCACATTCTCCAACGGCGGCGGAAGCTCCTGACCCGCGTGAACTTTTCCAAGCGCCCCGCAGAGGATCGCCGAGGCAAAGACAAGCCCCTTGTGGGTGTTGATCCCGCCCGTGGCGGAGAACATAGCGGCTTCGGCCCGTTGTCCGGCGTAGCGCAGCCGCTCAAAAAGCTGCCTGTCCGACTCACTGCTGTGATCCCATCCCAGGCAGAAGAATTCCCGGAACCAGGGGATCAGGGAGGCGCTGCTGTCAAGGAATGAAAAAAAGTCCATATCTTTGTGGGAGCCGGAGTTGTTCCGGTCCACCAGTCCCGGCTTCGGGGTGGTTGAAACCTCGTAGAGCAGTCCCCGTACCGCCGCGGAAGCCGCCTGATCAGCCGCCCGGTCCCGGAAGAATTCATGGAAGAGCTTTGCCGTCTGCCACTGGATCAGCTCTATGGAGTGGGACTTTTTTTGTGCGCAGACATGGGCATCTTCCCCGCAGACAAGACAGGTTCTGGGGAGAAGTCCGAGATCATGCCGCTTTACGGAAATTCCATCGGGACCGCAGACGTCAAGGTTGAAGAGACGGCCCAAAGGGTGGCTTTCCTCGACGGAGACGAGAAATTTTTTGACCTGTATGGCCTGGGACTTTAAAAGAAAGAACGCGCAGTCACCGGTATTTTTCTCATAAACCTCCGTTTTCAGAACAGAGAAACGGGAGAGGCGGTCAGACAGTTCCCGTACTTCCTCCCGGAATGCCGCCCGGGCGAAGGGAAACGTCTTGACTGTCCCGGCAATATTTAAGGAAAACTCCACAAGACAGATCTCCCCGCCGGGGGTAAGAAGTTCCCATTTTTTCAGGACACGCTGGTCTCTGACGGCGCGAAGTTCCCCGGAAGTCACCGGTGAGCCGGTAATTACATTATTTAGGTTCATAAAAAACACTCCATTTGGAATTTAGTTCGAACTTCCTAAATGCAGAAAATGCTGTGCAAAGACTTTTTGAACGCAGATAAGCATTCCCCCGCTTCAAGTGCGCGGAGCACTAAGCGGCGGGTGAGGGGGGATGCTTATGTCAGTAGGAGAAGATTATGAAATTTTATAATATATTTTTTAGCCCAACTGGTGGCACAAAGAAAGTAGCAGATATTGTTGCGAAAGGGACGAAACTGGACGCTGAAGAAATCGACCTGATCAAAGAACCGGATAAACTCATGAAAGTGAACTTTGAAAAAGAGGACTTGTGTTTGGTTGCCGTTCCGTCCTACGGCGGACGTATTCCTTCGGTTGTTACGGATATGTTCCGTAATGTAAGGGTAAACGGTACGAAGGCAATTCTTGCTGCGGTGTTTGGAAACCGTGCGATTGACGATACTTTACTGGAGCTGCAGGATGTTCTGGAAACATCAGGTTTTGTATGCATTGCAGGCATGGAGGCTGTTGCAGAGCATTCTCTGATGCACCAATTTGGAACGGGACGCCCGGATCAGCAGGACGAAAGGGAATTGCTGGAATTTGCTGAAAAAATTATGAAAAACATCGAAACGCAAGAAAAACCTGAATTTCCGGGAAACAGACCATACCGAGAATATGGCGGTGTTCCCTTCAAACCTGTTGCAAATGGAGATTGCAATTCCTGCGGCCTGTGTGCAAAAGAATGTCCGGCGGATGCTATTTCGTTGGACAATCCGAAACTGACTGATAAGGATAAGTGCATTTCCTGTATGCACTGCGTAGCAATTTGTCCGAAGAAAGCAAGAAATTGCAGCAAGTTTATCAGCATGATCGCCGGGGAAAAAATGAAGAAGGTTTGTTCTGGCAGGAAGGAAAACAAATTGTACCTATAAATCGGGAGTTGCGTAAGCAGTCAGTCGTGATAATCTTAACTAAGTGACATTGGTACTGAATCGTTACAAAAGTATATAATTTCGGAGGTGTCGGCGTGAATAAAGACGAGAAACCGGACAGAATAGAGGTCAGAGGCGCAAGAGTCCATAATTTAAAAAATGTCAGTGTTGATATTCCCCTCAATGAGATCGTTGGGATTGCCGGGGTATCCGGCTCCGGCAAAAGTTCTCTTGCACTGGGAGTGCTGTATGCAGAAGGATCACGGCGATATCTGGAATCTCTTTCCACCTATACACGGCGGAGAATGACTCAGGCTTCAAGAGCAGATGTGGACGAGGTGTTGTATGTTCCGGCAGCGCTGGCTCTGCATCAACGACCAGCGGTTCCGGGTATCCGTTCGACTTTCGGTACAGGAACAGAACTGCTCAATAGCTTGCGTTTGATGTTTTCACGTCTTTCCAGTCATCGTTGTCCCAATGGTCACTATCTGAAACCCAGCATCAATGTGGCGGCCATGAATGGAGAATTGGTCTGCCCGGAGTGTGGAGAGCATTTCTATGCACCGGGGGCAGAAGATCTTGCTTTTAATTCCACCGGAGCTTGCAAATGCTGTGGCGGCACAGGAATGGTAAGAACTGTTGACCGGGCAACGCTCATTCCGGACGAAAGCAAAACCATTGACGAGGGGGCCGTTGCACCATGGAATTCTCTGATGTGGTCTTTGATGACGGATGTCTGCCGGGAGATGGGAGTGCGCACAAATGTTCCTTTTAAGGACTTGACAGAGAAAGAAAAAGAGATTGTCTATGATGGTCCGATGGAGAAAAAGCACATCTTTTATGTGCCCAAAAACAAGAGCAGTGCAGCTGTCGGTGCTCTGAATATGACCTATTACAGCGCTACGGCAACCGTCCTCAATGCGCTGAATAAGGTAAAGGACGAAAAGGGCATGAAACGTGTCGAGAAATTCCTGAAAGAGGATGTCTGTCCGGATTGCCATGGAACAAGACTTTCTGAAGAAGCAAGAGCACCAAAACTGATGGGAATTTCATTGGCAGATGCTTGCCGGATGACGCTGAAAGAGTCCATTGCATGGGTAAAGCGTGTTCCAGAATCTTTGCCAGAAGAAATGCGAAATATGGCAGAAACGATTTGTGAGTCTTATTTGGAAGTTGCTGCAAGACTGATGGATCTGGGACTTGGCTACCTGACTCTTGACCGGGCATCGTCCACACTTTCCACGGGAGAGCGACAGCGGATGCAGCTTGCCAGAGCCGTGCGCAACCGAACAACAGGTGTTTTGTATGTTCTGGACGAGCCTTCCATCGGTCTGCATCCGGCCAATATTGTCGGCTTAAACGATGTGATGCACGATCTTATTCGAGACGGCAATTCTGTTTTGCTGGTAGACCACGATACACAGATTCTGAAAGAAGCGGACTGGCTGGTGGAAATGGGGCGGGGTGCCGGAGCGGACGGCGGAACTGTGATTGCCGAAGGCACGATCCATGACATTGAAAAAAATCCGGATTCGGTCATTGGCCCCTATTTGTCTGGTGCAGAAGCTGACGGGAATCAGGCAAAATACAAAGCGGATTTTTCCGATGGAATCATCCATATGGAAACCGGACCAATTCATACGGTAAAATCGCTGAACGTAGATATTCCTAAGCACCGGCTGACTGTGATCACAGGCGTATCAGGCTCCGGTAAAACAACGCTGGTGTTGGAAAGTCTGGTTCCTGCGCTGGAGGCAATTTGTTACGGAAAGCGGATGCCGGAGCATATCCGGACGATCAAAGCGGAAGGCATTCATCAGGTTAAGCTGATCGATGCAACGCCCATTGGTGTGAATGTGCGCTCAACCGTTGCCACTTATGCAAATGTGCATGATGAGCTGCGAAAAATCTACGGTAAAACAGCGGGGGCAAAGCTGCTCGGCTATAAAGCAGGAGACTTTTCCTACAATACGGGAAGTCTGAGGTGTCCGGTTTGTGATGGAACGGGGATGATTTCACTGGATGTTCAGTTCCTGCCGGATGTGGATATCCCTTGCCCGGAGTGCCGTGGCTCACGCTATGGAAAACAGGCAAAGCTGATTCATTATACCAATAAGGATGGAGAGGAACGGTCTTTGCCGGAACTGATGAATATGGATGTCAATACAGCGGTACATTACTGTCGGCACATGAAATCCGTCAGACCAAAGTTGGAGATTCTGCGCGATCTGGGACTTGGTTATCTTACGCTTGGCGAGGAAACACCATCGCTCTCTGGAGGAGAAGCACAGCGTTTGAAGCTGGCAAGTGAAATGGGCCGCAAACAGGCAGATTCGGTTTTTGTTTTTGATGAGCCGACTATCGGACTGCACCCAAAGGACGTAGAAACCCTGCTTAAGGTATTTGCAACACTGATCGATAACGGAGCAACGGTCATCGTTATTGAACATGATCTGGATGTGATTCGCAGCGCAGATTATCTCATCGATATGGGGCCAGAGGGAGGCGAAGATGGCGGAAGGATCGTTGCCTGCGGTTCGCAGGAAGATATCAGGAACTGCGAGGAAAGCATAACCGGCAAATTTATCAATGCTCAAACGAGGTATCATGAATAAAGCATTTGTGGAAAGGCTGGATGCCTTGGGGTATGAATCACCATTAACAATCGCCGATGTCGTAAAGGATATGTCTGCGAATAAATATGTGCTTCCCTCCATAAAGAGAGAGTTTGTGTGGAGTACTTCTCAAATAGAAAAGCTCTTTGACAGCGTAATGCAGGATTACAGTTCTGGAAACAAAGGTATTCCCAGAACTGCAGGAAAAATATTTGGCTGATTCGAAGTCAGGACCGTGTCTCTGCTTCAAGGGGGTGATACATTTTTATTGAAGAGAACACTACAGCAGGATGATTTTTACCATCTGATGAATGGCAAGTTTTGCGGTGAGGCATGGGACGCGGTGAGCCGATATGTCTATACAGCTTTGCAGGATGGATACATCATGCATGGCTGGACAAATGACGAGCGTATGCTGATTACTTGTTGCGATGGGTAAGAAGAAGGGAATTCTCTGGAATACAAGAGATAATACTTTATATGAGATAACTGTGCCAAACAAATCCCGCTTTTTGGATACTGTTACAAATGCGATAACAAAAGGCGTGATAAAAAAATATAACAAACCATCGGATAAGAATATTCAGTTGAATGAGCTGGGGATTAAGCTTTCTAAATTGGCTAAGAAAGAAGGATGATTAAATGGATTATTTTGCTGTAATTGATACTGAGACAAACTGGAATAATGAAGTAATGTCCATAGGTGTTGTGATAGCAGAGAAGGATACATTCAAAAAGGTCGATGATCTATATTTTATAGTTGATCCCGAGTATAAGATTGGTGGTATGTTTTCTATGGTGCTTCCGGTAAAAGGAAGAGCACCTAAAGATATTTTATTGACACGTAAGATAGTTATGGAAAAATTTAAAGAAGCTTTTGAAAAATATGGCGTAAAAGATTTGTATGCTTATAATGGCTCCTTTGACAAGAATTTGTTGAAAGAACTAGCTTCTTATAGATGGTTTGACATTATGAAAATTGCAGCATATAGGCAGTATAATGACAAAATTCCTGCCAGTATAGAATGCTGCAAAACAGGAAAAATGAAACGTAATTATGGCGTGGAACCTATGATGCAGTTGTTATCTGGTAATCGTAGATATACAGAAGTACATAACGCTTTATATGACGCGGCTGATGAACTTGAGATTATGCGGTTGCTTGGAAAAACGCTAGAAGAGTATATGGTTGCAGAAATTTGATTGATATCAAAAGCTGGTATTTTAAAGACAATCACACATAAAACAGCGGAGAAGTGATGGAATGACACGACAAGAATTATTTACATGGATACGTCAGCAGTATGGCACAGAGCCGGAATACCCCTGGCATGACCGGAATGCTGTGCTGCGGCATAAAG
>OGEQ01001200.1_pt1 | contig 22201 bp, 9 predicted proteins | sample 1570731 | NCBI WGS metagenome assembly OGEQ01 (sample SAMEA2582132, study PRJEB24529) | metagenome | biome: Human gut stool | place: China | collected 2011
ACAGCGCTCTCCTTCGTTGGCAGATTGATTATGCCGGATGATCTCTAAATGTGAATGGCACGATTATGCGGGATACTTACACCACCGACGGAATATGAAAATCAATATTATCGACGGCTCAGAAGTGTCTAGATTATCCGTGGCGATTCAATTCTGCCCATTTGACGAATGAATTAGCTGATAGTCGTGGTGATAAAGTTGGGACTGCATAGGAAATAGTTCAATAGTTATTTTAGGGGTGATGAGTGGAGAGGCTAATGCGAGAAATGAGTTACATATTTTCCATTGAGAGAAATAAACAGGTGAACCTCTATATTTTGAAGTTAGTTTTTTATTTGTTAAATGAAATTCAATACAATCCAGTCCTAAAGATAGGCCTTTACCTCGATATTTGATGTAAGCTTCTTTGAGCGTCCACATTTTCCAAAAAAGTAATTGACCTTCATAACGAGGAAGTGAATCTATGTTAGTAGCTTCCTGTGGAGTAAAAAAATGCTGACTGATATTCAGATAAGAGTTGTCTAAATCTCTTATTTGTTCAATATCGACACCAAGCTCGCAGTGAGAACTAATAGCAACGGCTACTGTATCTATAGTATGGGAAAGGTTAAAAAAAATCTTTTTTGCCAACTGAGGAAAAACTATAAATGGTTTGCCATATTTGCACGTACTAAATTGCCATGATTGTAATGAGACATCAGGTTGATATCTTTTTAGTGCTGTTTTGAGCAGGATACGGCTTAAAATATAGAGTTCTTTATCACTCACAAAATGAAACTGATCATAGCGTTTTATTTCTTCCTCATTGAGATAGTGAAGGAAGTTATCTCTACTGGTTTGATGAAAAAAACTAGTGTGTCCAATTAATATATCAATCCTCATTTAGATAATCTCATTTCTGTTAGCAATGTGTATAGCGTGATTCGTATTCCGAGCTTGTATTTTATGTTTGATGTTTTTCACATGAAACTTTACTGTGTTTATTGATATGTTAAGATTATGTGATATTTGAGAGTACTCATCACCTTGTGCCAGCATGCGCAATACTTGTCTTTCACGCAGAGATAACGGGTTTTTTTCTTTGAACTTATCCATGTTTCCCCCCATCCTGAATGGTATCTGTGTATCTGTGTATCTGTGTATCTGTGTATCTGTGTATCTGTGTATCTGTTGTTTTGGCAGTATTTAAGAGGAATTTACGATACAACGGTTTTTATGTAAATGGGAATTACGCATTATTTTCTATGTGGTGGCTGTATCAATTCATACCCGCTACATCATGTATGTACTGCATGACTTACATGTTTTTGCTTACAGACAGAATCTAATTCATTGAAGAAAAACATGTAATCAGAATATAAGGATTTTTTTTGGGGTATTCCTGTAAGTGATAAAATGCAATATGATTATATGAATACGCAATAAAAAACTATACTTGCGGATAGGTGTGCCATTTAGAATAATCATGTTAAATAATCTATAAATCCGATAATAAGGTGATGGTTATGGATAATACCTCTGGAGATTTTCCATGTAATAAGATGGACACACGTAAGCAGTTACCGCTAACACCAAGTCAACAGGGGTTTTTATTCCATTCCTTAAAGGATAAGAAAAGGAGTAACTACCATGAGCATTTTACATGCATTTTTTCTCAGCATGTAGATAGCGCCCACTTCAAGTGGGCGCTGGAAACGTTATTTCGAAAGCATGAGTGTTTTCGCACTGATTATAACTGGGAGATTGATGAGCGCCCTTGTCAGGTGGTGAAGACCGATGTGTTGCCGGATATATATGTGTTAGACTGTGAGCAAGAGGAAATACGTTTTCTACTAGCTAATGATGACATTATCATTCCTGTCCCGCAGGATGACGGTATTGATGCTATAATTCCTCAACTGCTACAGGCTGATTTAAAATACCCATTTTCCTTGAAAACGATCCCAGTCCGGGCCTACCTTATTCAGTCAACGAAAGAAAGTGCTTTTATACTATCATACCATCATATTGTGATGGATGGCTGGAGCTTATCCCTTTTCATGAAACAGTTGCTCCAACTCTATGGAGCGGCTGTGGTCAGTGGTGTGAGGGATGATAGCGCCATTATCCCCTCATCTCTGAAACCCCTTGTAGACACACTGTCGGCCCGACGTCACACCTTTCAGCACGAATATTGGGCTGCATATCTTCGGGAGGGAACACCAACTTGTATCGTGCCGCTGTCACAATATCACACAGATACTGAAGCCGAGAACAATTCTTACGTTAATCAAACAAATCATGTGGAGATCAATTTGTCTCCGGATGTGTGTCAGAAAATACAGACGCTATGCAGCGATTATCGTATCACCCCCGCAGTAATCTTCTATGTGGCTTGGGGCATCCTGCTACAACGTTGGTGCTATGCTGACGATGTGTTATTCGGCGCGACAATATCAGGGCGAAATATACCAATTGATGGTATAGAAGAAACACTAGGGCTATTTATTAACACGTTGCCGCTGCGTCTGCGTGATGATGGGGCGACACTGTTGCAACACTTACAACGTATGCACCAAACACTAATAGCTCACTACAGCAATGAACATGATGCCTTAGCCAGCATACAACGGTTGGTACATAAAGAAGGTCATGCTGGTGATCTTTTTAATACCTTAGTGGTGTTGGAGAATTATCCCGTTGATATGACATTATTGTCATGCGCGTCGCCCGTGGCAATTCGCCATCTCAGTGTACATGAACAAACGCACTATCCGCTGACCTTGACCATCACTCAACAGAAGGGATTCCGTTTCAGTATTGCATATGCCCTTAACTACCTGACCAACAACATGGCGCAAGCGTTGCTGATGCACCTGAGTTATCTGCTTGAACAACTGGTGGACAATCCGCAGCGCCCCATTGCTGCGTTGGTAAACTTGTCCCCATGCCAGCAGGCGCAGGTACTTCAACCCTATCTGGAACGCATGGCATGCCGGGATTGGGATAGTCAATCCAACGTCATCGAACAATTTCATCAAGTTGCTGCGACTTCGCCAGCACAGGTCGCAGTGGTTGATGAATTGTGCGCGTTGACCTATTCGGAGTTGGCAGCACAAGCTGAGCAGCTCGCGGCTTATTTGGTACAGCAGGGTGTTATGGTTGGCGATACTGTAGGCATAATTAGCGAACGCCGGGTAAACACCGTGGTTGCCATCATCGCCATCATGTTGATCGGGGCTGCTTATGTGCCCATCAGCCCCGACTACCCAGTGGGTAGGATGCAGGAAATTATTGATGACAGCGGCTTGGCGCTGTTGCTGGTACATGGCAAACCGCTAGATGCATTAAACGTTGCGCAGAGTGACCTCTGTGCATTTCCCGTCGCGCCCTCGGTGGTATTTCCGGTTATCACACCAGATTCTCGCGCTTATGTGATTTATTCATCGGGGTCGACGGGTAAGCCAAAAGGTATCGCGGTGGCGCACCGCGGTTTATTGCGCCTGATACAAGGCGACAGCCCGCTGAAGGTGGAGAGCGGTGAGACAACGCTGCTGACCTGCCCATTTGAGTTTGATGTTTCGGTGTTTGAGATGTGGTCTACCTTGCTCAACCACGGCAAACTAGTATTACTCAGCAAACAGGCATTACTTGATATCGATCACATTCGCCGCACGATCGCTGATGAACAGGTGGCGCGCGCCTGGTTTACCTCATCCTTGTTTAACTCCTATGTGGCAGAAGGTGCCGATTTCTTCGGTATGTTACAACACATTACGGTGGGCGGCGAAGCAGTATCTGCGTGGCATGTCAACGACGTGATGCAAAAATACCCGCATCTGGTGGTGACAAACGGTTATGGGCCGACGGAAAACACTATTTTTACCACCGCATACCGTTTCAACGGGTTGCAACCCGCCCGAGTCCCGATAGGATACGCGGTACCGGGCACCTCGCTCTACATTACCGATCTCCATGGGCATTTGTTGCCTATCGGTGCCACCGGTGAACTAGTAGCGGGTGGAGTGGGGGTCGCCATCGGCTATCAGAACAACCCGGCGCTAAGTGCGACGGTTTTTGTCCCTGATCCTTTTATTCCCGGCGGTATGATGTACAAAACTGGCGATTATGCCCGGTTGCTGGATGATGGCTGTGTTGACTGTTTTGGGCGTAAAGACGGTCAAATTAAGATCAATGGACAACGAATTGAAACCGGAGAGATCGAGCAGCGCCTGCTGGAGTGCTCCGGCATTATCGAGGCGGTAGTGGTTCCTTACCGCGTACGTGAAACGCTGCATATTGCGGCAGTGGTCTGCGTCAATGATAGCTATGATGAGGTGGAAGTTCGAGGGCAATTGGCTGACAGATTGCCGCCATTCGCTATTCCGGAATCCTTGGTGGTGGTGACGGAGATTGCAAAAAGCCATAGTGGCAAGGCCGACTTGACGCAGTTGCGGTATCTCCTGCCCGCAACTCAGTGCAACGCCGTGTCCACCACGATATCAGAGGTGCATAGTGACATGGAACATGCGCTGCATGCTATCTGGCAACGCGTACTTGATAGACAAGACATTGATAGCAATGCCTCCTTTTTCGCCCTCGGTGGCACCTCATTGGATACCATCAGGGTTAAAGGGGATATTAAGCGGCAACTTGGCTTGGAGATTGATATTACCGATCTCTTTAAGTACCCAACGCTCACGGCGTTAGCACATTTTCTCGATACTGCCGTATCGCCGGAGGATGCAATTCCAACGCGTGCTGTTGTCTACAGCGACATGCCGGTGGCGATTGTCGGTATGGCGGGACGTTTCCCCGGTGCGGCGAATATTGCAGCGTTGTGGACGCTGGTTGTAGGAGGGGAATCGGGATTAACACTGTTCAGTGATGAAGAGTTGCGCGCGCATGGTGTGACACCTGACACGCTTAAACAAGCGAATTATATAAAAACTAAAGGGATTGTTGATGATCACGAATGGTTTGATGCGGATTTCTTTGGTTATACTCCCAACGAGGCGGAATGTATGGATCCGCAAATTCGCTTATTGCATCAGTGCTGCTGGCAAACTCTGGAACACGCTGGGTGCGATCCTGCCACCTTTACTGGTGCGATTGGCATTTATGCCGGACTGCTGACATCCCCCCACTGGCTTAATGCGGTAATGCAAGACACTACCGACTCTACCGCCCTGTACAAGGCCAGTATCCTGAATATCCATTCCGTCACAGCATTGATTGCCCATGCGCTTAACCTCACCGGCCCTGCCGTGACGCTTGACACCGCCTGCTCCACTTCGGCAGTGGCTATCCACCAGGCCTGCATCGCACTACGTAACCGGGATTGCGATGCGGCATTGGCGGGCGGCGTTTCTATCGAGATGCCTGCGTACCGGGGCTATGAATATCATGAAGGCATGATCAATGCGCGAGATGGTGTCTGTCGTCCTTTCGATAGCCAAGCCTCTGGCACAGTCACCGGTGATGGCTTAGGAATGCTGCTGCTAAAACGTCTGGACGACGCGCTGGCGGATCGGGACTGCATCTATGGTGTGATCAAAGGTTCGGCGGTCAATAATGATGGCAATAACAAAATCGGCTATACCGCGCCGAGTGTGATCGGGCAATCAACGGTAATCCGCACCAGTTTGCGCCGTGCCGGTTTTGATAGCGACAGTATCGGATTGGTGGAAGCGCACGGCACCGGTACGGTGCTGGGTGATCCTATTGAGTTACGTGCGCTTAATGAGGTGTTTGGCCCAACACCTGTTCCGTTTTGTGTGGTTTCAGCGCTGAAAAGTAATATTGGCCACCTCAACTCCGCTGCGGGAGTGGCGGGCGTCATCAAAACAACGCTCGCCCTGCATCATCAAGTGTTGCCACCAACAGCGCACTTTCGCCAACTCAATCCTGCTATAGATCTATCGCGTTCTGCATTGTACGTTAACCAGCAAGTCCAACCGTGGCCGTCGACGCGTCCTCGTCGTGCACTGGTGAGCTCCTTCGGCATCGGCGGCACCAATGCCAGCATCGCACTAGAAGCACATCAACATGAGGACGATCCTTCAGCGACGGGGGTACGCGACAGCTATCTGTTGTTGTTCTCCGCTAAAACACCCGCTGCGTTAGAGTTGCGCGTGGCCTCCACACTGGAATATGTCAAGCATGGAGTAGGGGTGCGCCTGCCGGATGTGGCTTATACATTGCAAACTGGACGCACAGCCTTTGACCATCGGCGGGCTTATTTGGTGAGTCGGGGGGCGAAAATCGATCTCTCCTGTGCCACGATATTGCAAGCGGAAATCTTCAATGGTCAGCGCACGACAGCGGAGATCTGCTTCATGTTTCCTGGTCAAGGTAGCCAATATCACGGCATGGCCAGCGCGCTCTATGCTCATCAACCCATGTTTCGCCAGCACATGGATCGCTGCTTTGCTGCATTCCAACGCTATTCGACGGTCGATCTCAAGGCGTTGTTGTTTGACGATGAGGATACGCGGGATATTGATCAAACGCAGTTCACACAACCGGCGTTGTTCTGTGTCGAATACAGCCTAGCGCGCACCTTGATTGATCTGGGGATTACGCCGGACAGTATGATCGGGCACAGTCTGGGCGAGTATGTTGCGGCCTGTATTGCTGGCGTATTTACTCTTGAGGATGCGCTGCACGTCATTGAGGCGCGCGGACGTTTGATGCAGTCCATGCGTCCCGGTAGCATGATGGCGGTCTACCTTAGTCGCGAACAGTTGACCCCATGGCTAGCTGCAGAACGGGGTATTGAACTGGCGGCTAATAATAGCGCGCATTTTTGCGTAGTCGCGGGCGAGCAGGCGGCCATTTCCCGTTTGAGCACACGCTTAGTCGAGGGCGGGATACAGCACAGGCGCCTGAAAACCTCTCACGCATTCCACTCGGCCATGATGACGCCGATGCTGCACGATTTTGCACAGTTGCTGGGGCAAATCCCGATGCACGCGCCGCACAAGCGCTTTATATCTAATGTAAGCGGTACATGGATTACTGAGGAGCAAGCTACCTCGCCGGATTACTGGGTGCAGCAAGTGCGCAACGCGGTGCTGTTTAGCGAAGGTGCGGCGCAACTGTTGGTACAACCCACGCTGTTTATCGAATGTGGGCCGGGTAATACGCTCTCTACCTTTATTCAAGGACATAACCAATACAGCGATCAGCCGACCCTGTTGACGCTACGCAAAGCCAACGCGGCGATCGATGATGAGCACATGTTGCATCGTACGCTGGCGGCGCTGTGGGTCAGGGGGGAGAATATTGATTGGAGACGCTTTAACCAGACGGCACTCGGCAAGCACATTCCATTGCCGGATTACCCCTTCGAACAGACTTATTACTATCGCTATGGTGCTGCACTTTCCGGTTATCGCCAGTATCCAAATCCTCTGCGCCGTCCGCAAGATGAGTGGCTCCAGCGTGTGCTGTGGCGGATGCACGACACATCCTTGCGGGAGGCGTTCTATGCGCCGGGCGAATTGATCATCATTATTAGTGCTGACGGCGACAAGTTACAGCAGACGCTGATGAGTAGTGGTGTCGACAGCATCACAATGCCGCTGCCGATATCGTCAGAGGACGACGTGTGGGATAATGACCGTATTCTGATGCATTTCCACGACATCTGCGCACTTTTAGCACACAAAACCTACCGACAGTTACATTGCTTGTATGCTCCCGGTGCGGAGGCAGGATCATCGTTGACACAGTCGCTCTCGGGACTTTATCGTGTTGCTCGCTGGTGTATGCACAGCACCACGCCGCTGGCGTCCTTAACAGTATTGACCCATGGTGCGTTTCGCGTACAGGAAGAGGATAATCCCGAACCGACGCTGGCAGCGTTGTCGGGCGCAGTAAACGTGTTTGCCCAAGAGCTGCACCCGACCGAAGTACGATTGATCGATATCGATGCGCAGAGCAGTGATGAGAATCTGAACTTGCTAACCCAGCGTCTGGCCCCGAAACAAGAAACGGTAATGGCGCTCAGGCAGGGGATGCTCTACCTGCGACGCTTTATCCCGACACGGCTGTTGGCGCACTTACCCCCTCAAACAGGGTGTATACCGGGCAACGTACTGTGGATTATCGGCGGTGAAAAGGGGATTGGCCGCATGATCGGCGAAGCGCTTGCTCAGCGTGAGGGAGTCCGTGTGGTACTGAGCAGCCGCACAGGTTATCACCATGAAGCGGTGCAGCAGGACGCATTAGACGTTATCCACTGCGACGTGACGCAGGCGGAGGCGGTTAGAGCTTGTCTGGCAACTCTGCTCGAACGCTATGGACGGTTGGATGGCGTGATTTTTGCTGCCGACGCTACCACCACATTGACACTGCATCAATTGAGCGAATCTGCGCTACGCGACACGCTAACGGTGAAAGAACGGGGTACTGCTAATGTGCTGCATGCGTTAGCGCAACGGAATCTGCTGGATGAGCGTCTGCTACTGCTGTTCTGTAACTCGTTGGCTGCCGTGAATGCGGAGATTGGCCAGACAGGCTATGCTACCGCCAGCGCCTATTTGGATGCACTGGCACAGCAACTGCGTACCCGCTACAAGGTGAATGCGCTCAGTATCGGGTTGGATGCATTGCGTGAGCAGGGCATGTTGTTGGATGCTATAAACGGCAGTGAATACGATGTCTTGCGTGGACTGCGCCCTTTGATGACGGGAACGTTGCTACAGGCTTATAAACAACAAGGGGCTGACACCAGCTACTACGCGCGATTATCCCCCGAGTCCGATTGGCTGCTGGATGAGCACCGGATATCCGGTATCGCCACGCTGCCGGGAACCGGCTATCTGGCGCTGGCGTATGAAGCTCTGCGCCATTACTTTGTGCAAGACCAAATCTGCATTGATGAATTGGTCTTTTTGGCACCGTTGACTGTGATGGACAACTGCAGTGTTGACGTTTTTGTTGACATTTCACCTAACGGGCAAGGAGTTAGTGTCGAGGTGAAATCAATGACGGAGCGCTTTAGTGGCACGTTAACAACCCATGCCAGAGGCAGGGCGACGCGTCTGATGGTAGACGATAATGTTGTGTGCGATCTCACGGGGCTGATGCGCGAGATGCACACTATCACTCCTCCAACAAAGGAATTATCGAGCACGCATTTCCACTATGGGCCGCGCTGGCACAGCGTACAACAACTGTATGGCAATACCGCCCAGACTCAGGTTTTCGCAACGCTGGCCCTGCCCACCGTTGCCGCTAATGATACGATCGCACTGCACCCTGCGCTGTTGGACATCGCCAGCAGTGTTGTCGAACAACTGCCTGGTTTTCATACTGATTCGGTACCTTTCCTTTATCAGGATTTACGCCTGTACCGCCCGTTGCCGAACACCTTACATGTGGCGCTGACTGTCAATCGGCACGATGAGGAGGGTGACAGCTACGCTTTCACCCTCTACGACATGGCAGGCGAGATGGTTGCCCGCTGTGCGGCAATGGTGAAGCACAAGGTACAGCTCCACATACAAGATGTCGATGACGACACGCGACTGCGCGTGCCCAGTGCCGATAACTACCAACTGCGGCTGGCCGCTGAGGGGGAGGGGGCAGGAAAGCTAGCGTTGTGCCCTACGCCGCGCTTAGCGCTGGGGGATTCACAAGTAGAGATTGAGGTACTGGCCACCGGACTGAACTTTAAGGATGTGCTGTTCACCACGGGATTGCTCCGGCAGCAGCCGGGTGAGGCTCCGCTGCAATTGGGACTGGAGTGCGCCGGACGCATTACTCGCGTGGGTAAAAATGTCACTGAATTTGCCCCGGGAGAGGATGTTATGGCGGTGCTAAACGGTGGTTTTGTCCAGTACGCACGGGTAGAAAGCGATTGCGTAGTGAGAAAACCAGCCCATTGTCGCATCGAACAGGCGGCTGCGCTGCCTATCGCATACCTCACCGCCTATTACGCACTGGTGGTGCGCGCTAATTTGCAACCCGGAGAACGAGTATTGATCCATAGTGCGGCGGGGGGCGTTGGCTTGGCTGCGCTACATATTGCCAAACGCTGCGGAGCACAGATCTTCGCCACAGCAGGTAGCGAGCAGAAACGCGATTACTTGCTTTCGCTAGGCGTACATGCCGTAGCTGATTCACACGACGAACAGTTCGCTGCCACTCTGCTGACCGCATCGGACGGACAGGGGATGGATGTGATCCTTAACTCCCTCACAGGCCGTCTGCTTGACGCTAGCCTCGCGCTGCTGGCACCGCTGGGCCGTTTTCTTGAGCTGGGCAGCAAGGACATTGTGGAAGACAAAGCGCTACCGATGCGTTTCTTCGCCCAAGGCGGCACCTTTATTCCGATTAATTTTCACGCGGCGCATGGTGCGTTTAGTCGCTACCTGCAACAGATTGTCGCTTGGATAGATGATAACACGCTACCGCTCCTTCCATGCAAATCCGTACCATTGCCCGAGGTTGCACGCGCCTTCGCCTCCCTGACCACGCCGCAGCATATTGGCAAGGTGGTGGTAACGCATCGCACTGCGGCAGGCATGGACCGGCTGAACGCCATGATAGCAGAAAGGCGCCTCGGCGGCTATGCGCTCAGCATGAGCAATGCCGAGGTGATGCGCCAATTGTGGCCGATACTGAACACTCGCAGTCCGTGGGCGCAACTGCTGCTCTCACCTCGGGCGATCGATAGATTAGCGCGGGGCAACCGGGTGGATCGCGGTGTACCGTCTGCCGCTAACGATACGATTACTCAGCAGACAGTGAAAAAGCGGCCCCGTCCGGAAATTGGCGTGCCTTACAGCCCCGCGACACGTGAAGTGGAACGCGTGCTCTGCCAAATCCTGGAAGAGTATCTGGGTCTGGATAGAGTAGGCATTGACGACAACTATGCCGAATTAGGGGCAACCTCACTCGATATGGTGCAACTGAGTGGGCAAATGGCGTGTCACTATCCGCAAGTGAGCGTGGTGTCGCTGTACAACCACGCCACCGTGCGCCAGCTGGCGACGTTTTGCCAGCCCCCGGAGGGCGAGTCAAATGCGCCATCACCACAGCCTGCAGTACAGACGAATACGCGCGCGAATCAGATAGCAAAACGTGCTTTGCAAATTGCGAAAAATACTGCGCGCAGTCACACGTCTTTGCATTAATCCGGGCGCCTCCTCGCCCTGAAGAAAGGTAATGAAGTTTATGGAATACGCAAGCGAAATGAACGGCATGGAAATCGCCATTATTGGTATGGCGGTCCGTTTCCCGCAGTCCCGGACGTTACACGAATTCTGGCATAACATCGTTCAGGGTAAAGAGTGCGTCACCTTCTTTAGCGAGGAGGAGTTGCTGGCCGAAGGCGTCGAACAGAGTACTCTGGACAACCCGGCCTATGTACGGGCCAAGCCCTATATCGAGGGCATATGCGACTTTGATGCTGCATTTTTCGGTTACAGTCACAAAGAGGCGCAGACTCTGGATCCGAAATCCCGCGTATTACATGAAGTTGCCTACCATGCGCTGGAAGATGCAGGCTATGCCCAACGTACCAGCGATCTGATCACCGGGGTATTCGTGGGGGCGTCAGAAGATGTGGATTGGCTACGGCGTTCGCTGTCACAGATTGGCGGCGATGCGCTGAATCGTTTTGAGTCTGGCATCTATGGTCATAAGGATCTGCTCGCACATCTCATTGCCTACAGTCTCAATCTCAACGGTCCGGTGTATAGTCTCTACACCAGTTGTTCGACTTCTCTGAGTGCAACGCATATCGCTTGCCGCAGCTTGTTGTTTGGCGAATGTGATCTGGCGTTGGCGGGTGGAATTACTATCGATTTACCGCAGAAGTCAGGCTACTTCTGTCAACAGGGCATGATCCACTCCACCGATGGCCACTGCCGTCCTTTTGACAGTCAGGCTTCTGGCACCCTGTTTGGCGATGGCGCGGGTGTGGTTGTGCTTCGGCGTTTGGAAGATGCTCTGGCAGCGGGCGATCGCATCTATGCGGTGATCCGGGGTAGCGCGGTCAACAATGACGGTAAACAAAAAATCGGTTTTGTCGCGCCTGGTCATGAGGGACAGAAGGCGGTCATTTGTGCGGCCTGTCATCTGGCAGAAGTAAGCCCAGAAAGCATCGGCTACGTTGAAACCCACGGTACCGGCACCCGTATTGGCGATCCTATCGAGTTCGCTGCGTTGACGGAGGCGTTCGATACTTCACACCGCCAATACTGTGCACTAGGGGCTGTAAAGGCGAATATTGGCCACACCCACGCGGCGGCGGGCGTGGCTGGGTTAATCAAGACGGCGCTGGTACTTCATCACCGGACCATTCCGCCGCTCGCCAACTATCAAATGCCTAACTCGAAGCTGGATCTGGCGCATTCACCGTTTTATATCCCGATACAGCCGCAGGAGTGGCCCGCATCGCGGATGCCGCCCCGCGCTGGCGTCAGTTCTTTTGGCATTGGCGGTACTAATGTGCATATGATTTTGGAAGGGCTGAATCCTGCGGTGCGCGATGACCATGACCAAGTGCGAGCACCGGTGTTTATCCCTCTCTCCGCGCCGTCTTTCGAGCAGTTGGATGAGCTGACGCAACAGCTTACCCCGTTGCTGGCTACCCTTGATGCGTCAACGCTAGCCTACACACAACAAGTGGCGCGCCCCGTGTTTGATTGCCGCCGAGTGATACAAGTGGAAAACGATGGTACGCAAGCGATGCTGGCATCGCTGGATAACCTAATGCCCGACGCTCCTTGGGGCCTACACTGTCCAGATCTACGTACTACGAACGATGGCACTTACGCACAGTGGCTGGCGCATTCGGCACATTATCAACGCGAAGCGACTGCTCTGACGGCATTACTCGACGGCATGAATATTCCCCCCGCTTATTGCCACGCTGAAACGTGGGCGGCACAAGCGAGCAGTAGCCTGCTAATCAGAGGCTGCCAGACTATCGCCGCGCTAAAAACCTGGATGAACCTGCTACCGACATTAACACTGCTGTCGGGTGCTGGAACAGGCCTTTTGCCTGCCGCTGCAGCCAGTGGCATGATTGCGACGCAAGACGTGTTGCATTTGCTGTGGGAAATGGAGCAAAAGGCGCTTCATCTCTGGCTTCCTGAGCGCCATGAACCTATCCCCGGCTACGTGCTGGCTTGGCAAGGAAATCCCATCACCGATGCACAGCGTAATGACAGAGGGTTTTGGAGTGAAGCGCTGTTGGCAGATACCCGAGAACTGGGGGAGGGCGTTCACAGTATCAACTGGGTTAGGCTGCCGCCGGAAATAAGAGAAGACGTTGATGTATTGCGCTACGTGGCGCAACTGTGGTGTGCAGGTATCAATGTGGATTGGGCCGTGTGGTACGGCACTCCGCTGCCGCAACGCGGGAGCGCATCAGCATATCCCTTCGCACACAACCACTACCCATTGCCTGGACGGGTAATGGGTAGTGTGGAGACCCAACCCGAAGCAGGACCCGAAACGCACCACCCTTATCAGGCACGTCCCGTGTTAAGCGTACCTTTCGTAGCCGCACACTCGCGGGGTATGCAGTATATCACAGGTCTGATGGAACTGTTGCTGGAAATATCGCCGGTCGGGGTGGACGACGACTTTTTTGAATTAGGCGGGCATTCGCTGCTGGTGACGCAATTGACCTCCCGTTTAGAACGCGATTTCAACGTACATATCGATCTTTTGACCCTGATGGAAAACCCCAATCCGCGCAATATCTACGCGCATATCGCGGCGCAACTGGGGGGCGAAGACAACCTCGAAATAGCCTGTCAGTAAAGGAGCTCAATGATGAACGTGGCGGTAATAGGTGCAGGAGTAATGGGAACTGGCGTCGCTCATAACATGGCGCAATACGGCATATCAACTAACGTTGTGGATATTTCTCAATCTCAGTTGGATAAATGCCGACAGATGATCGAAGCGAACTTACGCTTATATAATTTTCACCCGCAGCATAAAAAAAAGACGCATAGCACAGCGGAGATAATGGAAAATATCCGTTTCACAACTGAGTTGGACGACATTGTAGAATGTGATTTGGTGATTGAGAATATTACTGAGGATATAGAGAAAAAAAATGCACTATACACACGGATGAATACGATCTGCGGCGCGTCGACAGTGTTTGGTGTTAATACGTCCGCCATATCTATCACTGCTTTGTCAAAATTAATGCGACATCCGGAGAATGTAGTTGGCGTCCATTTTATGAACCCGGTACCGCTGATGCACACCGTCGAATTAATCCGTGGTGTACATACTGCAGAGCGTACACTGAACATATTTCACCACTTATTTGCTCAGTTGAATAAAACCGGCATCGTGGTCAATGATTCTCCGGGCTTTGTCACTAATCGTGCCATGATGATTTTTGTTAACGAAGCCATATTTATGGTGCAGGAGCAGATCGCCCGTGCTGAGGATATCGATACGTTGTTTAAAACCTGCTTCGGGCACAAGATGGGGCCACTACAAACCGCCGATTTGATTGGCTTGGATACGATTTTGCAATCGTTGCAGGTGCTATATGAGAGTTTTAATGATGATAAGTATCGCCCCAGCTTTTTATTAAAGAAAATGGTCGATGCAGGGTATTTGGGCGTGAAATCAGGGCAGGGGTTTTATCGCTATCAACAGACGTACGCCGAGCAGTGATTCTGGGTTAACCAGATAGGGATATGAATATGAAAAAGCAAGATATGAAAGCCGCCATTCGGGAATTTCTTTCACGCTCATTACGTGGGCATACGTTGAACGATGATGACGATATTTTTTCTCTCGGGCTTGTCCATTCGTTATTTACTGTGCAAATCATACTGTTTATAGAAAAAAATTTTCAGGTTGAGCTGGAAGTGAGTGAGTTGAAAACAGAACAGATTGCTACCGTCAATAAAATAGTGGAGCTCATTCAGCAACAAACAGGCCTGGAGTAAACTATGTGCACTGAAAATTATGAGCTGGTTCAGCAAGAGGCAGTCCTGTTTGCCAAACAACATCTCGCCCTGGCTGCACAGAATATTGAACGTCAGCAGTTTATTGTGCCAGACATTATTTCTTGCGTGGCGCAGGCCGGGTACTTAGGTGCGTCAATCCCCCAAAAATATGGCGGACGAGGTTACGATTCTTATCAACTGTGCGCTTTGCATGAAGTGATGGCTGGGGTTCACGGTTCGTTAGAAAATCTCATAACAGTGACTGGCATGGTCAGCACGCTGCTGCAACGCGTGGGCAGCGCAGCGCAAAAAGCCCATTATTTGCCAAAGCTGGCAACGGGGGAATTGATCGGCGCGATTGCCCTCACAGAGCCGAATATCGGCAGTGACTTAGTGAACGTGGAAACAGAATTACAGCAGGATGGCGACGGTTGGCGGCTGAACGGGAAAAAGAAATGGATCACGCTAGGGCAGATTGCTGATTTTTTTATTGTTTTAATCCACTGTGGTAATCAATTAGCGACAGTGCTTATCGATCGCAATACCGACGGCTTTACTATCACTCCACTCAACGACATGTTGGGGTTACGCGGCAATATGTTGGCAGAGCTGCATTTTAATGACTGCCGCCTGAAGGAGGATGCATTGCTCGGTCCGCTCACCCCTGGGGTACCGCTGGCGGTGAATTTTGCGCTCAATGAAGGGCGGTTCACCACCGCTTGTGGCAGCCTAGGATTATGTCGGGCCGCTGTGGATGTGGCAGCGCGCTACATCCGCCAGCGTAAACAGTTCAAGCGGCGGTTATTTTCTCATGGCATTGTTCAGCACTTGTTTGCCACAATGCTGACCCAAACGCGCAGTGCGCAACTAATGTGCTTCAGTGCGGCGGAATACCGCGAAACGCTGCACCCGGCCATGATAAACCAAATCCTGATGGCGAAGTATGTCGCTTCCAAAGCTGCGGTGGACGTGGCCGGGAAGGCGGTGCAACTGCTCGGTGCGAATGGTTGCCATGCCGATTATGCCGTCGAACGTTACTACCGCGACGCCAAAATCATGGAAATCATCGAAGGGACATCGCAAATTCATGAGATCCAAATTGCGATGAATTACATGATGGGGAGTGAAGCATGACGAAGGATGTCGCACTGATGTTCCCTGGCTCCGGTTCGCAATATGTAGGCATGGCACGGTGGCTGTATGAGCGTTATCCGCAGGTGCGTACTCTGTTTGATGAAGCTAGCCAGATCACGGAACGGGACATGGCAGCGCTGTGCCTGTCGGGTACTTTGGTACAACTTGCTGAGCCGACGGCAATGGCGCTGGCTATCTATACCACCAGCGTGGCCCACTTTGTCGCGTGGCAGCAGTTTTTGGCGCAAACCGGTGTCCATGTCAACCTACGTTATATGTTGGGTCATAGTTTGGGCGAATATGCTGCGCTGACCTGTAGTGGTGCGCTGAGCTTTTCCCAAGCACTGGCGCTGGTGGCGATGCGTAGCCGTTTAGCCAGTGAGATCGCCAGCGAAATGGACGCGAGTACCACTATCATCAAGCAAGGGAATCAGGCACTGGTGGCAGCGGCGTGCGAGGTGGCGGAGCGTGAAACCCGACAGCAGGTCGGTATTGCCTGCTTCAATTCGCCGCAACAGTTTATGTTATCCGGACAAAACTTGGCCATTATCGCCGCCGAGCAATACCTGCTGGATCATGATCGCCAAGTCGAAGTAGTGCCGCTGATTGGTGGTGTTCCTTACCACAGCCCACTATTGAAACCTTGCGGACAGCAATTGCGCAAGGCGCTGGATCGCTGCGAATGGCGAGAACAACAGCTCTCTCAGCCAGTGCAGTGGCAGCGCTCTCTCACCTACCTGACAGGACACTTGTCACCGATCGCGATAGAGATCGGTCCGCAAAGTGTGCTGAAAAACCTGCTGCTGGAGAATCGCTATCCAGCACCAGTTTACGCATTTGACAATCGTCATGATCGTGCGCAACTAGCATTGGTGCTGGGGGATAACATGGCGGTGAAGACCGATCCGGAAGCCGTGCGCCGCCAACGCATCACGCTGCTCACTAACGCCCTGACAGCCACACGCCATCACCGCGCCGCCGATGTGGCTGCCAGTGCGCAATTGAAAGAATTGCTCAGTCGTTTTTTTGAGCGCATCCAGCAGATTGAGCAGCGCGGCACATCCAGCGAAGAGGACATTGCTTTTTTGCATGAGCTTCTTGAACAGGGATTTCAACTCAAAGGCAGTAGTCAGGCAGAAATCGACGCCTGCCACGCGCGGTTGGCTTCCGACAACGGCGGACAGGCGTAACCCGTCACGCCATTCTACGTACTTATCTCGCTTTGAAGGCCAGAGTTATGGAACAGCAAGGGATTATGAGACAGTTGCCCACCGACGACCAAACGATAGTCGACTATTTGTATCGTATCGCCGGAGAATATGGGGAAAAAACCGCTGTATTGATGGGGGACGCGGCGCTGAGCTATCACGATCTTAATGCACGCTCTAACCAACTGGCGCATTATCTGCGTGGGCTGGGGATCGGCGAGGATCGTGTGGTAGCTATCCGCCTGCCGCGCGGCATGGCAATGCTGATTGCCATTTTCGCTATTGTAAAAGCTGGTGGTGCCTATTTACCGCTGGCGTACAATGCACCGCGCAGCCGCATTGAAAATATACTGAGCAACAGCGGCGCTGTTTGTCTGATCGGTACTGACGATGGTGATCGCTGGCCGATTCCTCGCGTCGAAATCGACAGCGCGGCGGTCAGTGCCATGCCAACGACGGATCTGCGTTACCGACCACATGCGCGGCAACTGGCGTATATTATTTACACCTCCGGTTCCACCGGTGTCCCTAAAGGGGTGGCGACGGAACATGCAGCGCTGCTAAACCGAATTGTCTGGATGCAGAACGCTTATCCTATCAGTTCTCAGGACGTGCTGTTCCAGAAGACGGTGTACACCTTTGACGTCTCTGTCTGGGAGATGTTCTGGTGGGCGATGTACGGCGCATCTGTAGTGCTGTTACCGTCCGGACTGGAGAGCGATCCGCGAACCTTGGCTCGACTGATTCAGCGTCACCGCGTGTCGGTTGTGCACTTTGTCCCTTCGATGCTGAACCTGTTTGTCGAGTATCTGGAGATGAAACAGGATCCTCGTTTGACCGCCTCATTGCGATCAGTGTTTTCCAGCGGTGAGAAACTCACGGTCCACAGTGTGGCTCGCTTTTATCAATCGGTGGCGCAGGGTGATCTTATAAATCTCTATGGCCCGACCGAAGCAGCAATCGATGTCAGTCATCACCGCTGCCTGCGCGGGTACGACTACGACGATATCCCTATCGGTCAAGCGATTGACGGTTGCCGACTCTATGTGCTGGATGACCATGGTAATCCGGTAGCAGACGGCGAAGAGGGCGAACTGTATCTCGCTGGTATCGGGCTGGCACGTGGCTATCTCAACAACGTGGCGTTAACTGATCGCTGTTTTACTGTACATCCAACTTTGCGCCATTTAGGGAAACCGGAGCGGCTGTATAAAACTGGAGATCTGGTGTGGCGCGACGGGGAAAGCCAACAAATTCATTACATTGGCCGTAATGATTTTCAGGTTAAAATTAGAGGGTTGCGCGTTGAATTGGGAGAAATCGAAGCCCATGCGATGCGTTTCCCGGGGGTACAGCAGGCAGTCGTGGTGGCGGATCAGGATGATCCCGATAATCAGTTGATTTACGCTTTTGTCGTCAGTAGCGTGCCGCTCAATTTGGCGGCCTTAATGGACGCACTGTCCAAAAACTTGCCTGCCTACATGCTGCCGAACCGTTTGTTGGCAATGTCAGAGTTACCACTCTCCGACAATGGCAAGTGCTGTCGTAAAACGTTGCTCGACTTGGCGCGGGCGTACTCAGCCAGTCGCGTCGATTTACGTGAAACTCCCGCCGTGCGCTACCTACCGTTGTCATCGGCTCAATCGTCGATGTGGTTTATGCAACAATTGGCGCCGCATACTGCACTATACAATAACCCCACCGCCTTGCTGCTTGAAGGAGAACTGGATCGCACGCGGATGGACGGCGCGATTCGTCAATTGATGAGTCGGCATACTCTGTTACGTGCTATGGCGGAAACCCACAATGGACAACCAGTATTGGCGGTGCCTCAGTGCGTATCGTCGCAGGCGTTGCTGACCATAGTGCCACTCCCCTCGGTGAGTGATGATAACGCGCTACAGGCGATGATCAACCAGCGTGCGGCACACCCCATGCCCTTAACGTCAGGCACACCGCTGTGCCGGTTTGAACTGTTGACGATCGATGACGATCGTAGCGTATTGTTGATTCATCTGCACCACATCATCAGTGATGGCTGGTCGAAAGGCGTTTTGTTACGCGAATTGCAGGCCGCATATAACGGTGAATCGCTGACGCCAGAACCGTTGTTGGAGTATGCCGACTACATGGAGTACCAAGAAGAGTGGCGTCAGAGTGACGCCTATCAGGACGCGATGCGTTACTGGCAAAATACCCTGGCGGGGACGTTGCCGATTCTTGATATCCCCACCGATCAACCGCGTCAGAAGGTGGCACGTTACCAAGGCGCGTTTGTTGCCTTCGCATTGTCTGCCAACACATGCGAGCGAGTGTTGGCGGCGGCGCGTGCGCAGCGCGTGTCGTTGTATAACTATCTGCTGACCGCCTTCGTCCTCCTGCTGCATCGTAATGCGCGTCAACAGGAATACATCGTTGGTATGCCGATTGCTGCGCGGCTGACGAAAGAACAGGAGCATATGATCGCGCCGCTGGTCAACGTACTACCGCTGCGCTTACCTCTTGATGAAGCGGCATCGTTTTCCGAGTTAGTACAGACGATCAGAGGTATTCTGTTTGCCGCTTTCAGGCACCAGCGTCTCGAATTTACCGACATAGTGCGCGCAGTGAATGTGGATCGCAGCGCCGGACATTTCCCAATATATCAGTGCATGTTCCAACTCGACAATATGCCTCTGGCGAGCCCGACACTAAACGGTGTCAACGTTACACCATTATTGTTGGATACCAGTGCATCTCAGGTGGATATTTCGCTAAGTATGCAGCATATCGATGGGCGCATCACCGGCACTTTCGAATACGACGCTGGGTTATACAGTGCGGATCGTATTCAGCACCTGGTGGCGCAGTGGAGAGAACTGCTAGATGAGGCCAGCAGCCAACCCACGCAGTTAGTCCGCGATTTGATTCGTTTCACCCCTCGAGAGCACGCTTGGCTGGCGCGGCACAACGCCACTGAAGTTGCTCTGCCGCCCGTAGATAACCTGCTGGCGCTAGTGTTACCGCACTGCCAGCAGCGCCCTACACAGGTGGCTTTGCGCCACGCTGACGACGCCATGACCTATGGCGAATTGCAACAGGCCACGATGCAGATGTGTACTTGGCTGCGTGCGCAAGGCGTAAAACGCGGAGAATCTGTCGCACTGCAACTGCCTTTTTGTTTCGAATTGATTATCGCACAATTGGCGATCCTCTCTTTGGGGGCGAGCTATGTGCCGCTGGATGGTAACGCGCCAGCGGCCCGCAATGCCCTGATCTTGGCGCAGGCAACGCCGTGCATGCTGCTGATGGCGCAACCGCTGGAATCCCCTCATGGGCTGACGATACCTTGGGTGCTAGTGCCTGACTGGCGTAGCCTGCTGACAGAAATACCGAACCTGCCAGTTAGTGTTGCGCCAGATGCTTTAGATTGCGATGCGGTAGTGATCTTTACCTCCGGTACTACCGGGCAACCCAAAGGCGTCCGACTCAGCCAACGTAATCTGGTCAACTTAACCGCATCCTTTATATCCAGCTATCAAGTGACGCATCAGGATGTTCTGCTACCCATTACCTCAGTCGCGTCTGCTAGCTTTGTCGGGGAGGTACTGCCGCTGCTCGCCGCTGGCGGTACCTTAGTATTGGCGCAAAAAGCGCAGAGTTTGGATAGTGATGCGCTCATTGCGCTGCTGGCATCTCAGCGGGTGACTATCCTGAGCACCACCCCATCGCTTTCTGCCAGCCTCTCTGTGCTGGCTCAGTCGATGGGATCGCTGCGCTTGTTTCTGTGCGGTGGTGAAGCGTTAGAGTATGAGCAGATAGCGCCGCTTCTGCCGCACATGGCAGTGGTTAACGGTTATGGCCTGACCGAAAGCGGTATCTGCTCGACCTACTTTCCTGTCGCAAAGCGTAGGGAGCAAGAAACGGGAGCATTGCCCATTGGCCGCCCGATTCAGAACACCCAAGCTTATGTGGTGGATGCATATAATCGTTTGGTACCGCCAGGTGCCTGTGGAGAACTCTGTTTCTCTGGTCTGGGCATTTCGCCCGGCTACCTTGATGCACGACAGGATCCCGAGCGCTTTGTCGAGTTGCCGGAATACCCTGGCGTTCGGGTGCTGAAAACTGGCGATCGTGCTCGTTGGGCAACCGACGGGATGTTGTTCTATCTCGGCAGACAAGATCGCCAAGTGCAGATCCGTGGATACCGAGTTGAACTGGGCGACATCGAAAGCCTACTGAAACAGCATCCGGATATTGCTGATGCGTGGGTCGATGTGCGACGCAATGCGGCGGCAACGCCGCTACTAGTGGCCTTCTATTGCAGCGTCAACGGCGTTGCGCTGGATGCTCAGCAATTGCGCGTATGGCTCAGCCTGCGGCTTCCGTTGCATATGCTGCCGTTGCTCTACGTGCCGCTGAGCGCCATGCCGCTAGGTGTAAACGGCAAAATCGATCCCCAGTGCCTGCCGCTGGTCGATCTGCGGCAGTTGGAAGGGCCGGGCGAGTATGTCCCTCCGGCAACCGAACTGGAACAGCGTCTGGCGGAGATCTGGCAGCAGTTGCTTGGCCTGGAGCGTGTCGGCACCACCACAAATTTCTTCGATCTCGGTGGACACTCACTTCTGCTAGTACAGATGCAGCAATACATCGGGCAGCAGTGCGGTCAGCACGTGGCGTTGGTTGACCTGCTGCGCTTCACTACCATCAAACGCTTGGCGGAATTTCTGCTGGCCCCGGACGCAGCGCAAGGGACCACAAGAGATCAGACACAACTGCGTGCGGCGAAGCAGCGTTTGGCCTTTGGTCACACGCGCTGGGCAGCCACAACCGACAGTCATCACTGATTCCACTGAATGAAACGCGTGATAAACCTGAATATAGGGGGAAAGCAACATGGCAGAGAATGATTTTGGTATAGCTATCATTGGGATGGCGGGGCGTTTCCCTCAAGCC
>OGEQ01001211.1_pt1 | contig 22082 bp, 24 predicted proteins | sample 1570731 | NCBI WGS metagenome assembly OGEQ01 (sample SAMEA2582132, study PRJEB24529) | metagenome | biome: Human gut stool | place: China | collected 2011
TCGGGCTTTCCTCTGTCCGAAAAATCATTGAAAGCCATGGCGGTGATCTCGATCTCGTTCCCGGTGAGGAATCCTTTCTTGTTGGAATTACAGTGGGTTTATAAACATTGCTCATACAAAAGGACACCATTACTTACATTTGCATAAGCAATGGTGTCCTCTCTATTTTCCAAGTTCTTCTTCCATAATATTCCTAATCGCTTTAATATCCGTAAAAGTCAATTTTATTCCACGATTATACATAGCCAGTACTTCATTCAGATTTTCAACAAGTACCTTATCCAACTTTTTATGTATCGTTACAGGCTGTTCCTGAATCGTATGAACATGGTCAAAATATTTTTCAATAACAGGAAATGTATTCTGTATCAAAAAAGCATTTTCTTTCCCTGCAAATAATCCAATCACTATCGTATTGCATTTACCATATCGTTTCTTTTTCTTTTCAACGATTTCCTTGTATTTCTCAGCTTGTGAGCTAATTGGTATCATCCAATACAATTTTGGATTTTTTCTATCCTGAATTGCATAGTAATGAGGACGATAGTTCCCCTGTTCCTTATTACTCATCAAATATTTATCCTGAACCAAGTCAAAAAATTCATCCTTGATATGATACGAATATCCCTGTTGTATCTCCATAAATAACCTTTCCTATGTGATAAAATTCCCCATCAGCATTCACTGATGGGGAACATTTACAAACTATACTATTTTTATCCCACCTGTATAGCAAGTGGCTTCATTTACGAACTGAATTATTTATACCCCGCACCATCAGCAAGCGGCAAACATTTACTTCTATCCTTAGTATATACAGTTTCTCTGAATTTAGCAACCTGTTTTTTAAGTTTAGAAATATTTTTTACTATATCATGGCTCATCATTTGTCGTAACTCTGTCGTAAAATACAAATTTAAGCCTCTTAAATTGCTTGAAAACGCCCTGTTTTCGGCATTTTATTTCTCCAAACTCTTCATCGTCGGGAATTTTTTTAATTTTTCTTCATTACCCTTCGTGATGCTTCGCTGTGCTATTTCTATTAAATTGTCTTCTCTTCATCACCATTCATGATGAATCATTGTCAAATCATATCTGTTGTCAATTTGATGTCATTTGGTTATTTCTGTTGTCAGATGAAAGGGTTCATAAGCCCTTCTTAAAATACATCCATTGTTGCAGCCAAATGTTCAAATGTTTCCTGTTTTTTTTTCTCTGTCGCTTCTGCATAGATATCCACAGTGGTCTGAATATCCTTATGCCCCATGATCGACTGGATTATTTTCAGGTTCGTTTTTCTTTCACAAAGCCTTGTGCAAAATGTCTGTCTCAAGCTGTGCGCTGAAAAATCCGGCAACAGCACCGGCTCCCGATGCTCTTTTTTTGCCTCTATTTCTTATGTTGCGTTATAAGCAGATGAGATTCTCTTGATTGCCCGATTAACTGACTGGGCATTCATTATATTTCCATAACGGTTACAGAAAACAAAGCCTGTCATCCCATCAATCTCTGCATCTGTCCAGCCATTTTCTTTCTGCTCTTCCCAGATCATTTCAAAAGCATCTTTCACTGTATCCAACATGGGAATCGTACGCATTCCGGCTTCTGTTTTCGGCGTTGAAATGTGATTTTCCAATGCCCGGTCTTCTCCTACCGGATAATACGTTAGATTATATATCCAGACCGTCCATCTGATCTTTCATGAGCTGTGCTTCTTTTTCCCGAAGCGTTACAAGGTCTTGTGCATAAACATATTTACGTCTTCCGAGAGGATCCGTATAAGTATATACATATCTTCCGTCTGAACGTCCCTGTGATTCACCTTTTTGCATGAAAAAAGCAGCTAACCTATTTTTCATAGACTAACTGCTCGTGTTAAGTTCCATATTCAGTTTTATTCTATAAATCCGACAGTGAAATTCGGTCGTATGCACCATTTTTCTTATCTTCCGGGTGTGGTTCCAATCCGATAATCGTAATGTCTTTCTGAGCTGGTCCATAAACCCAGTACATTCTCATTGCGCCACTGGTTTTATTTTCCAGATAAGACTGCCACACTTTCATTCCATAACGTCTGGACAATGGCTCTATTTCATGGGTTTGAAGACTTGGATACCCTGGATCTGCCGATAGCAGCTTTAAAGCCTTTCCCCATTTTTTATACAACTGTTCTTCCTTCTTTTTTATATTCCCAGAACGATATTTCTCCTGCAGATCTAACCAAAGTTCCTGCATTTCAGGAATTCCCATTCGTATATTAAAGTTCATTCTTTGTTCCTTTTAAAAATCTGACAGGTCAATAGCCGGAGAAACATCTCCTCTTTTAAAGTTACTTACTGCACGATCCATATCTGCCAGGGTTCTGGCTGAAATGCTCTCTGGCACTGCCAGTTCCCGAGGTTCCAGAATAATGCAGCCATTTCCATATTCTTTTACATTATAATACTGATAAGCAGCTCCTCTGAGGGTAATCCTTTTTTTATTGTCCAGATGAGCAACATAATCTTTCATTGCTTCCATTATCAACACCTCCTACGCAAGTATTTGTGTGGGAAATCCCACCTCTTGCTATTATAATACGCTTTTCTATATTTTCTGTCAATCCAAATTTACTTATTCCTATACGCTTAAAAATATCCATACACCGGCAGGTGGCAGACGGCATATAAGGTATCTATAAAATTCTATATTTTTGTAATCACTCTGCCACCCATCAACCTTTTAATCGAATACAGTTTTCCTGCTTCTCATTTATCCAATACTCCAGTTCATTCTTCATCCGGCTTCTTACATCACGCATTGTCCTCCCAGATATTCCCTGTTCCTTTGCTTTTTCATCTAATTCTCGAATTGAAATTTGTTTTTTATCGGCAAGCAGTTCCCGGATCAGCTTTGCTCCCCGTTCCAGCTTTGTTTCGGTTGCTTTTCCTTCTTTTCCATCTAACAATTCATCTGCCGAAATTTCATAGGCTCCCGCCCATCGGAATCCTTCTTCATCTCCCAGTTTGAAAGCCATTGTCTCCCCTGGCGGTGCAAGCGAACTTTTTTCATGAATCACTACTCTCGTTGTCGGATCTTTTCTCACCTTTCCAATAAAAATCAAGCTTCTTACTGCGGCCATGATGTCAATAGAACCAAGTCCCCGGTAAGTACTCTGTGTCCCAGAAGATTTGTTTAAGTGACCAATCAACACGATAGAACAACTGGTTTTCTCTGCAATCATTCCCAGTTTACGGAATACCGGACGAACTTCATTTGCCCGGTTCATGTCCACATCTGCTCCGATAAACGCCTGTACCGGATCAATGATTACAAGTCGCACATGATTCTGTCTGACCGCCTTTTCAATCCGATCATCGGATGAAGTTAATGCTTCTTCCGAATCATCAATTACCATAACCCGGCTCAGATCTGCTCCTGCTTCCACCAGTCTTGGCTTGATGGTATCACCCATGCCATCCTCTGCTGTCTGGTAAATCACATTGAATGGTTCAATATCTTCCATGTTTGGAAACAGCTTACGGTTCGTGCATGCTGCTGTCAACATCATAGCAAAATAGGTTTTTCCCTCTCCCGGATTACCCTGAATGATTGTTAGCTTTCCAAATGGAATATACGGGAACCACAGCCATTCCACACTGGTCTGCTCAATATCTTTATAACATAACATCGGCACCAATGCTTCTTTCTCCTGCGTTTTCATTGTAACAGTTTCCAGTATCACTTTCTTTCTGTCAGCATTTTCGTCACAGAGAATTTCATTCCAGTCTTTTCTGGCAGGTTTCAGCCGGATCACACGATATCCCTCCAGAATTTCTCTTGCTAATTTTTCACAGGCTTCATTTCCTGCATGATCATTATCCAGGCACAGGAAAATCGAAGTGATCTGAGGGCGTTCAGAAAGAAAAGTCATCAGTGCCACACTGGAGACTCCGCCCAGGCTCAGGTAGCTACGTTTCTTCCAGTCTTTTGGAAATAATTGGATAAATGAAAGCAGATCAATGGTTGCTTCAAATACAAACAGTTGATTATCCTCTCCTCTGTGACAGAATCCGTAAGATTTATCAGAACCAGCTACATCTCCCCGATATTTTATCTCGCCAGTTCCCCTGCAGTGTGCATATCTCGGAATACCGTCTGCATCTCTGCCGACAAATACAACATTATGGTATTTCCTTTCTTCGTAAATATTCCCACCGGCAATCCATTCCTCCACCAAATTTTTCTCAAGCCTCCTGATTTCTGTCAGATATTTTATGACTGTCTCATTCGTTTCGCTTTTCTCCGGCAATCGAAAATCAGGAGACGGGGCGGGGCAGGACTTCTGCCTGCCTTCGCCTTCTTCCCCAATCAGCATCTTCACTGCTTCCGGAAATGTGGCATGATAAAATTCCATTACAAAGTCCACCGGATATCCGCCCTTACTCTGGCTATGACGATACCAGCGATTCCCAGATACCGTTACACTGTCATGCTTTTTCCAACGATATTCTCTCCCACTTTTTACCAACTGTTCTCCCTGTGCGTTCAGAAAAGAAACAAGGTCTGTCTGGTTTGCTCTTGCAATCTGTTCTTCTGTATACTGCATTTTCATCATCCTTTCCTGTCTGTCCTGTAACAGATTTTTATAAACTTATCTCATTACTTCTCTTTTTTCTTCTGAAAGCCCGGAAGTATCTGTTTCTGGCATTTCTCGATCTCGTCTGGCAATATCAGCACATCTCTGTACCTTTTTCACAAAGGCAAGCTCATCCTGATAGGGCTGATTATCAGCTTTTAATTCATCAATCATTATCCGGAGATCTTCTTTTTCTTTCTTCCATTTAGATTCTGGCAGCCGTCCCTTTTTATCCCGGTATGGTTTTAGTTCACGCTCACATTTGCGATAATAATTGATCGCTTTTTTATGCTCCGCATAAAACTTTTCCCGTCTTTTCTTAAAGAAGAAATGATTGTATTCATCGATCAACGGTTGATTCTGCTTCAATACCTGCATCTTCTTTTCCAAATCTTCCAGTTTTTTCAGTTGCTCTCTCTTTTCACTGATTTCAGCTTTGCTGGCAGAGATAATTCCATTTAACTCCTGAATTCGCGTCTGCAAATCGTCCATCGTCTCAATGCTGTGTGCCTGAAGATAATTGATAGATTTTGCAAACTCCTGTAGGTTTGAAATTTTCTTTCCCCTTCGTTCCATCTCCGCATAAAAATTTGAAAGTTTCGGGCTATTCTGCGTCTTTTTATCATAATAATCTTGCAGACTTTCCAAAAGCGTCGGATTCTGCTGCCTTCGATCCTGTTCCATTTTCATTTCTTCATAGGCTGTTTTCATCCACTGGATAGATTCCTTTAAGGAAATGAACATCTGATTGAATTGTCGGATCGCCCGATTTAGCTCTCCTATGATTGTTTTGATTCCCTTCTTCTCCATTGCTCTGACTTCGTACCCTTCATGAATTGTCGGAATCAGATCAATTCCCTGTTCTTTATAGGAACGATGGTCAATTCTTGCTGCCATATGACACTCCCGGAATTTATCATTCACTTTCTCGGTCCATGCCTTTCTCCATTCCTTCAAAAGTTCAGGATCGTTCCAACCAGTAGTAGAAACAGCATTGAAGACATACTTCCCTTGGGCATCTTTTATTCTGTTTCCTTCTTCGTCTAAAACATATTCCCGTTTCTGTTTATTCCCCCAGATTCCTTCTTCTGTAAAAGGACGAATTGGGGCAAGCACATGAAAATGTGGATTATTCGGCTCATCTCCATCCTTTGACCTTCCCTCATGAACTGCCAGATCCACAATCATGCCACGTTCCACAAATTGCTCCTAGCAAAATTCTCTCGCCAGTTGAATATTCTCCTCTAACGTCAGCTCATTCTGCAACGCAATGTCAAAAGAATAGGCAAGCTGTGCCCGCTTGCCCTTTTCTGCTCTCTCTACCTCGTTCCATAATGTTTCCCTGTCTGATAATCGTTCCGGCACATAATCCGGTTTAAGGATTTCGGTAAACATCACACCGGATTTCTTCGTGTAATCATGGACTTGTCCATAATAATCGTTATACAATTTTTGCCCGGAAATATACGCAGCGGAATTTACCACTGTCTGACCTTTTCCTCTGGATACCTGCTTTACAGAAAAATGATAAAGTGCCATCAGCTATCATCTCCCTTTTCAATTTTCTTTACTTCTTCAGCAATCTGCTGTCGTTCCTTTCTTCCTGCCTCCAGATATCTCTCCCGGACGGTATCTCTGTTGTATTTAAGAACTTTCATTTCATTCATTACTTTCTGGAAATCCTCCTGCTCAAGATCTTTGGACATCGGAAACGCTTTTTCAAACTCAGCACCTTTAACCACCAAGCGGTGTGATCGTTCTTTCCTCTCGATCAGCTTTTTTCTCTGTTCCAAAATGTTCTTATTGTGCATTGCCTGTTCAAGTTCCTTTTTGCTTTTTTCCATGTTGGCTTTCAATTCTTCCAGTGACATGGATTCATACTTTGGATTCTTGGCTCTGGTCATGGTCTATCTCTCTTTCTTTTTCTGTAAACAAAAAGAACCGGCACAATTATTGATACCGATTCTTAATATAAAAACTGATACTCACTTCTAATACATGTAGAAATATTTGTTTCAGTTTTTCGCAATATTCAATTTAATACTTTTGATGATTCACCACTCTTTATTCTTAAAACGCATTCGTTGAACTGCATTTTATCAATAATTATTTTTACAAAACGCCTTTTTCAGCGAAATAATCCATCAATCGATTATTGAAAACTCTTTTAATATCTCTCAATGCAGAAATCGCTGCATAATCAAAAGCAAACAATTCCTGCTTTTCATCTTCTGTCATTGTAATCTCAGTAAATTGTTCAGAATATTTGCTTTTTGCTCTTTCTAATAACAAATTTAAAAATTCTTTTTTTTCAAATGCTGTCGGTTCTTCAAACTCACAAACTAAATCAAATCGTGTCTGAAGTTCCGGAGGAATGATCTTTTTATACTCTGTTCCATTTGGAATATTTGAAGTAAAAATGATAACATATCCGTCTAAATCATATTCTCTTGTCATGGAATCAGTAAATCTACCATCTTCCAGTAACTCCAAAAAGAACGAAAAAACTGGTCGAGTTGTTTTTTCAAATTCATCACACAATAACACTCCAACTTTGCTTTTCTTAATCTTATCACTTAATTCTCCATGCTCACATCCTACATATCCTGCCGGACTTCCTATTAAACTATTCAATGCGTCTTGGCTACTGTAATTCTGAAAATTTATTTTTGCTAAATAGCATTTATCCTGAAGACCATTTGCAAATAACCTTGCCACCTCAGTTTTTCCTATGCCAGATTTACCATATAAAAAGATTGAAAGCACTTTTTGTTCTTCTGCCCGATTAAGCATAAGAAAATTCTTTAAAACATATTGCAAACGCTCTTTAAAATATTGATGACCGATTAAATTATGATTAAAACATTGTATGAAATTGTCAAACAACTCGCCTTGCAAATCTGTAACTTTTATAAGTTTATTTTCTTCAAGCTTTTCTTGATCTAAATCAGACAACTCTGGGATCAATTTACACATTGCTTCTTGTCCATCAAAAAAAAGTGGAAAGTACTTTAACAGTATATCAATCTGTTTTGTTTGTGCTATAACCTTAATATTAGGCATATTATTAAGAAATTGTTCAAGTAGGTAAATCAGTGCTTTATTAGCTTCTATTGCATATGACATAGATGTCAAATCTAATATTGCCAATTTATAAGAACTATTAAATTGTTCAAACTCTTTTTCCAAATCACCGTTTGCTCTTGAGAACGTAGCTATCGGAATATTATTCACTTCTGCATATCGGACAATTTTATTCAAATCCTGTGCATTATTATATTGATATATTTTTTGTCTTGAATATGGTTTATATTTAACCGCTTCCTCACATTTGGTAGTTTTCCCATCATCTTCTTCAAAATAATAATTATAGTCATCAAACAAAAGTGGCAGAAGTTCCAAAACTTTATCTGCAAGATTTTCTTCTACAATTACAAGCGTGTCTTCCGTCATGTTTGCAAGATTCATATAAGCAGATTCTATATTACTTTTGTTAGTCAACAATAAGTGGATCAAAGCAGATATATCAATACAGATTTCCGGACAGCACTCAATATTATCCTTAGTATTTCCAAATATAAATGGATTTACCTCTCTCTCGTCTTGTATTTTTCTCAATTCTTCAAGATTCCGGTAAACAGTGATACTATATAAATCCATTATTATTTCCTCCGCAACGTACTCAGCCAAATACCAAATTTGTTCCACCAATGTAGCTTTGGTGCTGGAGCCTCTTCTAACTTGAAGGCAACATCTTGAATTACTGCCAATATATCAACAAAATGATAATCCTTATTACTTTTATTTGAGGATACATTCTTTGAATCTGGCGGTGTATTACTTTTTATTATTTTACTAACAGCCTCCCCTTGCCTTCCCTTGCGAGTATCCGCTTCCTGAAAATAATTAAATGTATTTGACGTAACAAATTCTTCTTTTACAACGCCTTTATAAATGCCAACAATAGAAACATGACCAATAAGTAAATCATTGATATTATACTTGTTTTCAAACTCTGATTGAATTTCCATAGGAATTTTTATAATAATTTCAGAAATAGCTGTTTCCATACTTTCATCATATACAATTCCTTTCAAAATATAAGCGTAATCTTGCAACATAGAACCAATTAAATTGTTCACTTCCATTCCTTCTACACGCATACCTTTTAAAGCATCACGGCGTAGAATAAGAAACTGGCGCAAGCTTTCCTCATCTAATAATTCTAGTTTAACATGATCTATTTTAACCAGATCCCCCTCTACTGAATTATCAAATTTATTAACAGAAGCACACTGTTCAATAACCCTACGCAAAAGAATGGATTTTGTTGTCTTTACATCTAAGCTTTCTATCACTTTCGATGAAGATGTGGCAGTTTCTTTTGTTTCTGCCGAAATAGATGCCTTAATCCCATCCAAAAACTGTTTTGTTCCTTTTGCTGAAATGGAAGATGTAAATCCATACTGTTCTTCAAAACTGTTTGATTTATCTCTCTCGATTTTAGTAAGAATAACGTTGTTAATCATCATTGCAATTTCATATACCTTACTGAAATTCAGATAATAAATATTAAAATCATGCGATTTATTTTTCTCAATTATATTCAAACAAATCACCTCCTGTTAATACATTTTAAATAAATTCTCTCACTGCATCTAGTGAATAGGCACATATGCCGCAAGGAGAATATCCCCTTGTCCGAAATCTATAATTTCGCTATATTTGAGATTAAGATTTTCAAATCTGAAAGCAGCACCGCAGGTCGCACAATACAGGCAAACGTAATTGCCTGTATAGAAGTGCGCTCTTAGCTTCGCTAAGAGAATTTACATTTCTAAATATTGTCTTACAACCTTCTGATCCTGCTCCGAAAAACCATACATATCGTAAAAAATCTGGTCAATTTCTTTTTCAAGATTATAGCTATCCTCTTGCTTACTTTTGAGTAGTAAAATATTGATTACAAGTTGCTCTATATGACTAGCTTTTTTTTCATCATAAATAAACGGAAGGGCATCAATGGCTGTCGAAGAATATGAATAATATCCCCCTTGCTTTAATGCTGCTGTATTATGTAAGTAAAATTCGCATAATTTCGAATTTAAAAAAGCCAAAATATACTCAATACTCACTTTCTCATCTTCTGATGTAACAGAAAACACTCTACCGCAGCTAAACGCAGCCCCTGAAATATCTAGTGAAAATTTATTTCCCTTAACTTCTCCTGGGCTTACTATTTTTTTCTTTTTAAATCTGGATAATTTTCCAAATCTAACTAATCCATACCAGCCTTCCTTATCCTCAAATACCTTTCTTGAATCCTTTCTTGCTTTAAGTTCTTCTTCATGCTCCATGATATATTCATAGGTCTGTGGATACAATTTTTCAATTTTCCACAGCGGTATTAAAACCGTATTGTTATCATTTTCAGTATAAGGATAATATATTTTTCTTGTTGGTTTTGCATATGCATATCGTAAACAACTATCTGCTCTTATGACTGGAATTGTCATTTCATCTTCAAAAGGAACCTTTTCATCTTTCATAAACATTAAGATATCATCTTTACCGGTAAATGCTCCAGCCCAACATTTTGCATATTTTTTTAACATATCCGATGTAGCCGTTTTCATTTTATTAAGACAATCTTTGACTTCTTTGCTTTTCAGTATCCATCCTTCTTCTTCTAACGAATTATACGGAATCTCGATAAATTGTTCGGACGACGGAACAATAAAAGGAAGTTTCGGGACTTTATAAAAACAAAAACTTTTTCTTCGTACCGATTTTTTCTCCAAAAAGAAAATACTCACATATGTAATCGCTCCATCAAAAACAGGCAAATCCGCAAAATCTACAATTTTATTTGCAAATGTGTTGTCACTAATAAATTTTCTAATAAGTGTTCCATAATCTGTTGTAAGAAATTGATTAGATGTAATAAAAGCTACTTTTCCTTCCATCTTAACTAAACTGTAGCCTAACTCTATAAACAATGTTGAAATATCAATTCTTTTCCATGCTGTTTTATAATTATCTTTATAATAATCAACATCCTCGTGGCTTAATTCCTGTACTCTGATGTACGGTGGATTACCGATAATACAATCAAAACCAAGAAAAGTTCCTTTCTCAGAAATAATTTCTGGAAACTCTATTGCCCATTCGAAAGAATCTTTGTATATATCTAATGCATAATTCGTTTCGTAGGCCAAATATAATTGGCTTCCTTTTGCTTTCATTACCATCTGCTGGCAAGCCATATTAAGATTATCTTTGATCTTTAAAACAATATTTTTAAGTTCATGTTTTTCACGTTTATCTGATGCTGAATGATACTTTTTTACTGTGTCCTTATAATTTTTAATCAACGCTTGATCTGTTTTTGAAAATCCAGCATCTTTCGTTCCAATATTCTGTCCTACCTGAAAATGAATCTTATGAATCAAAGAATTACCACATTTGATATTAATATCAATATTTGGCAATGTCTCCATAACACCATTTTCATAATAAGCATTTTTAAGCAGTTCTATCCACAAACGCAACTGACAAATAGCAGCAGCGTTCGGATTTATATCTACTCCAAACAGACAATTTTCAATAATTTTTCTTTTTTCTATAAAAAGAGTTTTCTGTATTGACTGTGAAAGGAAGTCATTCGGATTATATTTGAATTCTTTTCCTTGTCCATCAAACACACATAATACATCATCAATTACAGCTATTTCATATTCCCGGAACGGTGTCTTTCCATCATATTTCAACAGCACTCCTAGTTCCTTTTTTAAGGCAATAATTCTATTAAGTGCAGAAACCAAAAAATGTCCTGAGCCTACTGCTGGATCACAGATTTTCAAACTATCTATAATCTCATTTATTCTTTTTATCTGGGCAAAAGAATTTGTATCCATTGCAAATTTGACATCATCAATAGTCTTACAATGCCACATAAATTCCTTATTCAGTTTGTCAATAATCGTACTTTCAATAGTTTCCTGACAAATATATTCCGTTACAAAACTCTTAGTATAAAAAGAACCTTCTTTATATCCATTTATTTTTTCAAAAATCAGACCCAAAACAGATGCATCAATTATTTCACTGGAAGTAATTTTTTCATCTTCATTTATATTTTGTGCAGTAAAACTAAATGCATTTAAAAAGTCAATAATATATTCCAAAAGCGGTATGTTATCTGGACTTTTCTTTTCTAGAATTGATGCCTTCTTTTTCTGTATTGATTGATTTTTAATTTCGCGAATATTTACATACTTTGTTTCAACTTCATACCGCTCAAATAATGAACTATTCAAATATGGGATCTGTTCGAATTGCTTTAAAAATGATGAATCATCTCTTTCTCTTTTTCCAAGAACATCAAAGAAAATCGATTGAACGTCCTGAAAATCTCTTATTTTGTCATTATCCAAAATGCGGTATTCCGAACAATCTCCATTAAATGCGATAAGTTGTCCTTCAAAAAGCTTAATAAATAAAAGCCTATTAATCCATACCAACACAATTTCAAATGTTTCTTCTTTCGCTAGATTTTCCGGTTGCTCTTTTTCCTCAGTTAAAATTGAATACACCTGATTTGCCAAGGACCCTTTTACAGATGGATCAATAATAATTACATTTTTCTTATCTACTTTTGCCTCTTTCAACCCCATAAGATAAAGTAATTCTTGATAAAATTTTCCATTCAATACATGAGTTTTTGCAATCTGTTTATATCCATCTTTCAGCAAATAGTCACGTTTAAATATCTTGAACAAATACTGCCATTTTGATTTTTTTGAATACATCTTATCAATTTCAAAATAAACATACCTCAATTTTTCAGTAATATCTATCTGTGAAAAATATTCAGATAATGCACCATAAAATTTATTTACATCTCTATATGGCAACTGATTGTTTTCAAACTTATAAAAAAGTTTTTCGATATAACCTTCACACAATTTGTCTAAATTTTGAGCATTAATCAATACCCACGTCCGAGAATCCGTAATAATCAATCTACGTATTTCTGAATTATAATTATTTTTAACCTTTTCCCCAGAAACATCTCTGGTTTCGCAAAGATAATAATACACTATTTCCCATAAAGCCTTTCGGTTAATATCATCTTCCATGACCATTTCCGTTTTATTTGCCGGTTTTTTCATTTCTAAAATTGCATACAAAATATTATTATACATAATAGCACTATCTACTCTTTTGTATGCATTAATCTCAAATTTGGGGTCAGAATAAAAAGTTGCTTTTAAAAATCTATTTACAATATTTTTAATGTGTTCTTCTGTTTCATTATTCTTTACTGCAGAATTAATCTGTTTCATATACGACAACAGATTATTTCCAAAACTTTCGAGGATTACTTTATCTAATCTCAATTTATAATAACGTTCATCAAATCGCTTTAATGCAGCTTCTATAGATTCTTTCGCCATTTACAATCCCTCACTAACTTTCTGTAAACTCCATAATATCATCAACAGTACAATCTAATTCCTTGCATATTTTTTCAATAGTTTCCATTGATACATATTGATTTTTCCCCAGTCTGGCAAGTATATTTCCACTAATACCTGCAATGTGTTGTAGCTCTATCCGCTTCATATTTTTATCTATGAGCAACTTCCATAATTTGTTGTAACATACACCCATAAGTTACCTCCGCATTTCTTACCTTTTTATTGTATCACAATTTCGTTAGGTTGAATATCTTTTTAACTGAATGGAATTTCTTCCTCATCCGGTACATTCATGAATCCATCTTTATCCGTTCCACTGCTAGCTGCTGATTCTGTAGATATATCACTATTTTTATTTTGAGCAAATTCTTGTTCTTCCACAATTATCTCTGTAGTATAAATTGTCTTTCCATCCTTATCCTTGTAATTACCTGTACTAATTCGACCTGCAATCACAATTCTCATTCCTTTGTAAAGATATTTCTGTGCAAACTCCGCATTTTTACCAAAGGTAACACAGGAAACAAAATCGGCTTCCTGATCTCCATCTTTTTTATATCTACGATTTACAGCAAGTGTATATCTTGCTACCGCCATATCATTCGCCTTTCCTGCATATTTCAGCTCTGGATTCTTTGTCAATCTTCCCATTAAAATCACTTTATTCATAATTTTTTGTCCTTTCCGGGTCTACACCCTCTGTAAAATTGTTTATTCACATGGTTAAGTATATTTTGTGTTCTATCCTGTCCATTCGCAGTCGTTTCAGGCTGCCTCTGCCTGTATATTACAGGCAACTGACCATCTGGCTTTGGTCAGCCCGCCCATCATCGGGAGTGTCATTATATCCTCGCTCGCTTCCAGAAAAGAAAGGTTATGGCATAGGTCTGTTAAATTTTCAGGCACACTTTTTAATTTTCAAGGTACATTGAAGAAACAATCATGCTGTCCGCTAATTTTTACGGTATAAAAATCACGAAATGTAATTTTTTTCTTGCAAATTGTCCTCTAATTACTAAAGTCAAGTGAGTAGAGCAAATGCAAAAATTATTTTTACTTTTATTTTCGTTAGTCCCTTCATTTACTCTGTACTGAGAGCAGACAAAGTAGACATATTTTGAAAATTATTTAAAAAATAATTGTTTCCCCACTTATAAAGCCTAAGAAATGGTATTTACCAACCCCTTTTACAAGTTTTTTATACATAAATGAACTATTCTTTCACTGTTTTCATATTTCGAAAAATATTAAGCCGATTTTTTCCACTAATCACACGTGGCAGATGACATAATGTCATATTATTTTGAAAAAAGAAGCATCAACCACCATTGCAGTCAATGCTTCTCCGTATTACTTTTCACTTACGAAAGAGATTTCAATATGTTTTTTGTTATTTTTCGTAACTTCATACCATCCTTTAACCCGAGACGATAAAAGAATTCCTCCGTATCTGCCCCACTGTTGAATATAGCATCACAATATTTTGTGATTGCTTCTTTCTGCTCCGGCAAAAGTGAAGCTATTACTCTTTCGTACTCTTCCTCGACTTTATCTGGTTCTGTATCTGTCTGCTGTTTTAATTTCCAGTCCGTATATGCTTTCCCCATGTGTTCTGTTATTGCCAGATTTAAAAATTCTTCAATTTCTTTTGTCATTTTCATAGATTCTCACCTACTCTTTCTCAATCCTGCATCTCATACGCCCTCCTATACATATACCAATTCGCTCAATACAATTTCCTGTACACGGTTCCGGATATTATTTGCTCTGCGAACCCATTTCATAGGATTCTGTGCTTTCAAGTCTTCTGTTACGCCTTCAGCACTTCGTATCTGTGCTTCAATCAGCTCAAACCGTTCCTGTGCCTGTTCATTCACATCTGCCAGATGACTGTCCAGCCTGGCGGTCAGAAGAAGACAGCTATACATTCCTGATTTATGTTCTTTCAGATATTCCTTCCGAAGCATCCCCCAGTAGCCAATCGGTCTAGTTTCTTCTGGTAAGGATAACACTGGCAGATAATAATCTCCTACCAGTACATAATCCAATCCATTATTATCATCATGTATCTTTTTTCTTAATTCGCTCATGTGCTTGCCTCCCTCAGATTTTCCTTTGTTCACGTAAATACGCTTCAAATATGCTTCTTCGAATCAGCACTTTTTTCCCGATTTTATATACCGCTCCTGCTTCATGCGCCATACGAACAACGGGTTTGATTCCAAGTCTGTAGTATTCGCACGCCATGTTATAGGTCACGTAGTCATGACTCATAAATTCCAGATCTTCATCATCAATTTCATCTGAAAACATCCATACATTACCGCTCATCTTTTATCTCCTTCCCCTTTCCTGTCGCTGGTTTATGGAATCGTTCCAGATAGGCATCAAAAATATCCCGGTTGATCAATACGGTTCCATCTATTCTGTAAATCGCACCTGCATCACTGGCGAGTTCAAAAAGTTTCTTATGAGAAATACTGTAAATAATCTCTGCCTGTTGATAACGTAGATACTGTCGGCGCAATTTCCTAAGCTGCTCCGGTACTTCTTTCATACTTGTGATTGGTTTATAATTTTTATCCATGATGCTTTCCTCCAATATTTGATTTACTGTTTTACAGAAGTTGACTGCCGGGATATATTTTTTAGTACGAAAAAAAGCACCTCTTAGATTAACTCTAAGAAGTGCTCTTGTTGTCATGCATATCAATCATTGATTCAGTGAATCAATTTTGATTTCATTCTCAAACCTGTGTCCTTTCACCTGAAATTCGTCATGCTTCATAACGATTCATTATTATCCCAAATTTTGTTGTCAACTATGGTCTGACATCATGGTTTTAGAGATTTTATATTTAATTTTAGTACAGCTTAGCACCTGCCGGAATACGGTCATCTACCATAAGAAGATTTAAGCCTTCACGACCATCTTCTTCGTGTACTGCCGAAATCAGCATACCGCAGGAGTCAATTCCCATCATCTTTCTCGGCGGAAGATTTACGATAGCGATGCAAGTCTTTCCAACCAGTTCTTCCGGCTCATAATACTCGTGAATACCGCTTAAAATCGTGCGGTCTTCGCCTGTTCCGTCATCAAGGGTAAACTGCAACAGCTTCTTTGACTTCGGTACTGCTACACATTCTTTTACCTTAACGGCTCTGAAATCTGACTTTGAGAATGTGTCAAAATCAACTGCTTCCTCAAATAAAGGCTCAATCTTTACTTTTGAGAAATCAATCTTTTCCGGTGCTGCTTCTACATTTTTTTCTGCTGTTTCAGAAGCCTGATTATTTACATCATTTTTCTTATTTACACCATCTAAGGACTTCATTGTCGGGAACAGCAGTACGTCACGGATTGCCTGGGAATCGGTCAGCAGCATAACCAGACGGTCGATACCGTATCCGATACCACCTGTCGGCGGCATACCGATCTCCAGTGCGTTCAGGAAGTCTTCATCCGTATGATTTGCTTCCTCATCGCCAGCAGCAAAAGCCTCTTCCTGTGCTTTGAAACGTTCTCTCTGATCGATCGGATCATTTAACTCAGAGTATGCGTTACACATCTCGCGGCCGTAGATATACATCTCGAAGCGCTCAACCAGCTCCGGATTGGACGGTTTTCTTTTGGTCAGCGGAGATACCTCAACCGGGTGATCCATAACGAAGGTCGGCTGAATCATCTTCTCCTCGCAGAACTCCTCGAAGAACAGATTGATGATATCACCCTTCTTATGGCGCTCCTCAAATACAACATTGTGCTCTCTTGCGATTGCCTTTGCTTCCTCGTCAGTTTTAACAGTGTTGAAATCAACGCCGGAGTATTTCTTAACTGCATCGATCATGGTGATGCGCTCGAACGGCTTGGACATATCAATCACAGTGCCGTTATAGCTGATGACAGAGCTTCCGCAGACTTTCTCAGCCAGGTAGCGGAACATACTCTCGGTCAGTTCCATCATGCCCTCATAGTCGGTGTATGCCTGATACAGCTCCATCAGGGTAAATTCCGGGTTGTGACGGGTATCAACACCCTCGTTACGGAATACACGACCAATCTCGTAAACACGCTCTAAGCCGCCTACGATCAGTCTCTTTAAGTAGAGTTCCAGAGAAATACGCAGTTTTACATCTTCATCCAGAGCATTATAATGGGTCTCAAACGGACGTGCAGCCGCACCGCCGGCATTAGCTACCAACATCGGGGTCTCCACTTCCATAAATCCGCGTCCATCCAGGAAATTGCGGATCTCCTTGAGGATCTGAGAACGTTTTACAAAGGTGTCTTTTACTTCCGGATTCATGATGAGATCCACATATCTCTGACGATAACGGATATCCGTGTTGGTCAGTCCGTGAAATTTCTCCGGCAGAATCTGCAGACTCTTGGACAGCAGTACGATGGACTCTGCGTGAACGGAGATCTCTCCCATCTTGGTGCGGAATACGGTACCTTTGATTCCGACAATATCACCGATATCCATCTTCTTGAAATCTCTATAAGCCTCTTCGCCTACGCTGTCTCTGGCAACATAAGACTGGATATTGCCCTTTAAATCCTGCACATTGCAGAAAGATGCCTTACCCATCACACGTTTGGACATCATACGTCCTGCGATCGTAACCTCTTTGCCATCCATCTGCTCAAAGTTATCCTTGATCTCGCTGCTGTGTGCAGTTACATCAAATTTTGTAATCTGGAACGGATCCTTTCCGTTGTCCTGAAGGTCTTTCAGTTTCTCGCGGCGCACCTTTAATAACTGATTTAAGTCCTTCTCCTCGTTCTTATTCTGCTGATTCTGCTCTGCCACTTTCTCTTTCACTCCTTCGTCTCTTTATGATACTCGCTGGATGTCCAGGATCTTGTACTGGATAACGCCCGCCTGTGTCTCTACGTCTACGGTCTCGCCAGCTTTCTTGCCAAGCAGGGCACGACCAACCGGAGACTCGTTGGAGATCTTACCATCTAAGCTGTTTGCCTCGGTGGAACCTACGATCTTAAATTCCATCTCTTCATCCTCTTCGACATCCAGTACCTTTACCTGGCATCCGATGCTGATCTTATCCAGATCGATCTCATCCTCAACAACAACCTCTGCGTTTTTCAACAGTTTCTCAAGGTCTACGATTCTTGCCTCGATGTCTCTCTGTTCATCTTTTGCTGCATCATACTCAGCGTTCTCAGACAGGTCGCCCTGCTCTCTCGCCTCTTTGATCTTCTGTGCGATCTCCTGGCGTTTATTTACTTTCAGATCATGAAGTTCATCTTCATACTTTTTCAATCCTGTGTAAGTTAAAATGTTCTTCTTTTCTGCCATGACAGCTATCCTTCCTTCTATCGATTCATCATTGAATCCCCTAATAATTGCATCGCACTATTATACATGATTCTTGGTGTAATGTCAAGAATCACAAAGTGCCATAATGGCTTTAAAAACAAGGGAAAATCCTACATTTTCGTGCTTTTTCTGTGCCTTTCGATTTCGTCCATCCATGTAACACAACCATCGTTTTGATTCCACACATTCATCCTTCTCTTAAATTCTCTCATCCACCAGCCGTTCCAGCTCCTCCAGCGTCTCCACCTGGTTTATATCATTGCGAAGCGCCGACGAATGTGGAAATCCTGCCGTATACCATGCCACGTGCTTACGCATCTCCCGCATTGCGATCTCCTCGCCGCGAAATTCCGTCTGAAGCGTCCCATGGCGGACAATCATCCTCTTTACTTCCTCCGCAGTCGGCGGCGGCAGAAGTTCTCCGGTTTCCAGATAGTGGAGAATCCGTTTAAACAGCCATGGATTTCCTTTCGCGCCGCGCGCCACCATGATGCCGTCGCAGCCGGTTTCTTCCTTCATTCTCTTGGCATCTTCCGGTGTAAATACATCACCGTTTCCCCAGACCGGGATTGAAACCGCCTCTTTGACCTGACGGATAATGTCCCAGTCCGCCTTTCCGGAATAATACTGCTCTCTCGTCCGTCCATGCACGGCTACCGCCGCCACGCCGCAGCTCTCTGCCATCTTCGCAAACTCAACCGCATTGATATTCGAATCATTAAATCCCTTGCGGAATTTGACCGTAACCGGTTTATGAAGTTTCTTTACCATCGCCGTCAAAATCTGCTCTGCCAGCTTCGGATCCTTCATCAGTGCCGAACCTTCGCCGTTATTGACAATCTTTGGCACCGGACAACCCATGTTGACGTCGATGATGGCATACGGTCCTTCCTCCAGCTGCAGCGCCATCTCGCTCATGATCTCCGGATCTGAGCCAAACAGCTGCACCGCAACCGGCTCTTCTTCCGGCCGCGTCTCTAATAACGGCTTTGTATTGCGGTTCTTATAAAGAAGCGCCTTCGCGCTGACCATCTCCGTGTACATCAAACCACATCCCTGCTCCTTACAGAGCAGACGGAACGGCAGATCCGTCACACCTGCCATCGGCGCAAGGGCGATTGCATTTTTTAATTCTACGTTTCCAATCTTCATTTTATTTCTAATCTTCCTGATACCGTTCCATCTGCTCGTCGTCTAACAGTTCGTCCGCCGGGATTCCCAGCACCTTCACCTTATAATACAGCTCCAGCGATTCCAGCAGCTCACGCTTCTCCGCCTGATACTGCTTGATTTTAAGCGCGCTTCCGATCTCGTCAAAGAGGTAATCATTCTCCTCCGCCTCAACCTTAAACTGCAGTCTGCCATCCGGCATAAACTCCAGCAAAATAATACCGCCGATGTCCTCTGTGTACATGACACACATGATCTGCAATTCCTGCTTAATTGACTCCGGCAGCCCCGAAAACTGCTCATTCAGATAATATTTTTCCACATACGAATTCGCACCGCAGAGTACGGTGGAGTCCCCATCTGTATTGGGATTCTGCATTTCTGCCATTTTCTTGCACCTCCATCTGTTTCATTTTCCATTGCCCACAAACAGGGCTGACGCACGAACGGAGAGCAGGCTCTCCCTTTATCCCTGAGAAGCCTGTTCTCCGTTCATATGCCAGCCCATCTCACAAGCAGCCATCAAATTCCTTAACGAATCAGCAGCTTACTAATCTCATACTGATCTTCCGGAATATCCTTCTTCATATTCAGCGCCTCCTGAATATCAAAATCCAGAAACTCGCCGTGCTTATACGCTACCACGCGGTTGGTCTTTCCTTTTTCCAGCAGCTCCACCGCCTTGGCGCCCATGATGGACGCATAGACACGGTCTTTACAGGTCGGCGCGCCGCCTCGCTGCATATAACCAAGGATCGTCGCACGTGTCTCGATGCCGGTTGCCGCCTCGATTCGCTTCGCCATCGACGCGGAATGTCCGATGCCCTCGGCATTAATGATAATATGATGTCTCTTGCCGCGTTTCCGGTTATCGATGATGCGGTTGATCAGCATCTGCTCATTGCCATCGTACCGCTCCGGAAGCAGAATATCCTCGGCGCCGTTAGCGATACCGCACCACAGGGCGATATATCCCGCGTGGCGTCCCATAACCTCGATGATACTGCAGCGCTCATGGGAGGTGGAAGTATCTCTTACCTTATCGATCGCCTCCATCGCCGTGTTGATCGCGGTATCAAACCCGATCGTATAATCGGTGCAGGCAATATCCAGATCGATCGTGCCCGGAAGACCTACCGTATTGATTCCCAGCGCGGATAACTTTCCGGCGCCGCGGTAGGAACCATCACCGCCGATGACGACCAGACCGTCAATGTTGTGCTTGCGGCAGATTTCTGCGCCGCGCTTCTGACCTTCCTCGGTCATAAATTCCGGACAGCGGGCTGTGTATAAGATCGTACCGCCACGGCCAATCGTATCTGCCACGCTGGTTCCGTCCATGTCCACAATCTCTTCCTGCAAAAGTCCAGCGTAACCACGCATGATACCTTTTACCTTCATGCCCTTGTTGATCGCAGTCCGGACCACCGCACGGATCGCTGCATTCATACCCGGCGCATCGCCGCCGCTTGTCAGTACACCAATCGTTTTAACCTCTTTTGCCATCGCTTATTCCTCCGTCCTAAGGCTTTCCGCTTCACATCCCCAACCGTGAACCAGCCGTTTTATTTTCGAATCTTTTGACCCTTCTGATACCAAATTGTTCTGCACTGCGTGCTACCACAATTTTCAAACAATTTTATTGTAATTCATTTTATAGGTCATTTCAAGATTTTTTATGATATTTTTTTAACATGTCGCCAAAGCGTGTTACTGTTCACACATACGTGCCCAGTTACCAAAGCTTTCAATGTCCAATGCAAATTTTAACACTTATGAAGAAATCTTCCCCAGCGGCTTCTCCACCACCTTGACGTTCTTCTCGCCCAGCATCTCGCTGAGCGTCGTCACCAGCGCCTCGCCTGCCCGCACATTCCAGTTGCGCGGCAGAACCTTTTTCGCGCGCTCACGTCCCAGGTAAATGATCACGGTGTCATTTCCATCACTTGTTTTCAGGAGGTCGAGAAGTTCTTTCTCTCCCGCCAGATACGCGTCCTTGTCCGCATACTGAATCCACAGCTCGCGCGGCACCTGCGAAAATGGGATAATCTGCTCGCAGATCAGTTTTCCGACCGGCTCATCGCCGACCGATGCGCGCCCGCGGATAAAGACTTTTTCATCCTTGATCAGCATATCGCGCCGTTTTTCATAATCCTTCGGGAATACCAGCACTTCCACACTTCCCGCCAGATCTTCCACCGTCAGGAACGCCATCATTTTGTTATTCCGGGTCGTCTTAACCGTTTTCTCGGTGATCATTCCGCCGATCGTCACATACGCGCCGTCGTGAATCACCGCCGAACCGGTCTCCTCATCCACAACAAAATCGGAGCTCTTCGCCGTCACATTTTTCTCCCAGGTGCCGATATATTCCTCCAGCGGATGCCCGCTGACGTAGACGCCCAGCATTTCTTTCTCGTATGCCAGATATTCTTCCCTCGAATACTCTCCGACATTCGGAAATGTGAT
>OGEQ01001212.1_pt1 | contig 22076 bp, 23 predicted proteins | sample 1570731 | NCBI WGS metagenome assembly OGEQ01 (sample SAMEA2582132, study PRJEB24529) | metagenome | biome: Human gut stool | place: China | collected 2011
ATGCCAAACCAGAAGTCGTCCAAAAAGAACGCGACAAACAAGAAGATTACCAAGCGAAATACGATGCGACCGTAGCACGGATTGATGAGATGAAGAAACTCGTTAAATAAACACAGAAACACGGTGGAATGCCGTGTTTTTTGTATGATTCTGTAAGAGAAAAAGTTTAAGTAACCTATTTTTAGACCATTTTCCAGAAATAATCGATGATATAGGTGAGACCGTAAGTGTAGATGACGAGGGTGATAGGTTTGCAGAGGATGATGATGGTCATGTAGCGTTTGAAGGTCATCTTCGTCAGACCTGCCAGCATACAGATGAAGTCAGCGGGACTAACCGGCCAGATCATCATGAAGATAAAGAAGCGATCGAACCGCTTGCCTTCATTGAGCCAGCCAATGTACTTGTCGTAGGTCTTCTGACTGACCATAGATTGGACGAACTTAGGCCCGTACATTCTGGCTAGGTGGAAGATAATGGCACAGCCAATCACTATCCCGATGTAGTTGTAGATGGTACCAATGATGTGGCCATAGATAAAGACACCAGCGACAGATGTCAGGGCGCCAGGAATAATAGGGACCACTGTTTGAAGGATCTGAAGAAAGATAAAGAGAGGTGGTCCAAAGATGCCTGCTTGGAGAATAAAAGCTGACAAGGTTTCTTTGGATTGAAGGATGCCAGAAAAGTAGGCCCAGATACAAAAGGCCAAGGTCCCAAGAGCTCCAATGATGGACGACCAATTAATGATGCGCTGGAGAAGAGGAGAGACCTCCCTCAATTTTTTTTCTTTTGTTATCATAACTCTTCCGTGTATTTTTTTCTTCTACTATACCATTTTTTTGTCTATTTGTAAGCTCTGGTGATGGAGGTGATGAAAGCCTTAAAAGATGGTATAATGATGTAATTGAGGCTCGAATTAGCATCATAGATATTAGAGGAGGATGTAGTGGAAGAATATATAAATTTATACCATCAGAAATTATGGGAAATAGCTTTTACTAATGTGCGAGATACTTTCATCAATCAAAATACACTTTCCTGGGGGTTATTAATTTATTTCAGTTATGTCATGTTTGATCTATTAGCTGGGAATAAAAAACGTGTCCTGATTGTTACTTGTATTCCTTTTGTCTTATTCTTTCTTAGTATGGGTGCGGAGTATCTATACAGTTATGATAAAATCATGAATCCGAAATCAGATTATAACAATGAATGGAGTTTTGAAGGGTTAAAACGTGACACCGTTTTACCTATGATTGAGAATATTGATAAAATTCCCATAGCCAGTGTTGATGGAAAATTAAAAAGACAAGATATTATCCTATTTGCGGTATCTAATCCAACATATTATGATGCGTTGTTTGGAAAAGCATCCATGTTGCTATCAGGTCGACAGCAGGTTGGAAATGACTTTGTGATTGTTTTGGTTGGATATGAAGTGAAAGATGATAGTTGGCAATCTGTAGATATTCGTATTGCACCAAGTGTTGAAGAAAGTGATTTTCAGAAATTTTCTAAAGTGCTTCATATCGAAAGAGAAGAAAAAGTAGGTGCTACTAGTATTGTTAGCGACCTTCAATTCATATATTATAAGAATTCGCAGGAAGAAAAGAATGGAAAAAAGTCCAAATTGTGAATAAAACGGCTCTCCACTCTAACATCAGAACTTTCCATTTTGGAAAGTTTTTTTGTCTAGAAAAAGTAACGGAGACATTCTACATTTGTTTATAAGTAGCCCTCTCCTCTGAGATCAAGTCATCCGTGCTAAAAAGCCTATTTTATGCTATAATGGGGAGAATACGAATGTTTGGAGAAAAACGTGTCAATCGAAAATTACAAACCAGATTTTGCGGTGGAAGCAGCCTATGATCTCACCGTTACAGACTTGAAAAAACAGGGTATCAAGGCGGTCCTTGTGGATTTGGATAACACCTTGATTGCTTGGAACAATCCGGATGGGACTCCCGAGATGCGCCAGTGGTTGCATGACCTTCGTGATGGAGGGATTCGAGTTATCGTGGTGTCTAATAATAGTCCCAAACGGGTCAAGCGCGCTGTTGAGAAATTTGATATTGACTATGAAGCCTGGTCGCTCAAGCCCTTTACTTTTGGGATTGATCGTGCCCTCAAACGTTTCCACTATGAGAAAAATGAAGTGGTCATGGTCGGGGATCAACTGATGACGGATATCCGAGCTGCCCATCGTGCAGGCATTCGTTCGATTTTGGTCAAGCCTTTGGTCGAGCATGACTCGATCAAGACGCAGATCAACCGGGCGCGTGAACGCCGTGTTATGAAGCAAATGGCCGAAAAATATGGTCCGATTGTATACAAAAAAGGAATTTAAGAATGGAAGAATTATTCTGTATTGGCTGTGGAGCCCCCATTCAGACAGAAAACAAAGAGGGGCTAGGCTATACTCCCCAATCAGCTCTTGAAAAGGGCCTGGAAACAGGCGAAGTTTATTGCCAACGCTGTTTCCGTCTGCGTCACTACAATGAAATCACAGATGTGCATCTGACAGATGATGATTTCCTAAAACTCCTTCACGAAGTAGGAGATAGTGATGCTCTCGTGGTCAATGTAGTGGATATTTTTGACTTTAATGGCTCTGTCATTCCTGGCCTACCACGCTTTGTAGCAGGAAATGATGTCCTCTTGGTCGGAAACAAAAAAGATATCTTGCCCAAGTCTGTCAAGGATAGCAAGGTGACCCATTGGTTGATGGAGCGGGCCCACGAAGAAGGCATGCGTCCTGTCGATGTGGTCCTCACCTCTGCCCAAAACAAGAGCGCGATCAAGGACTTGATGGAAAAGATTGAGCAGTACCGCAAGGGCCGTGATGTCTATGTGGTGGGTGTGACCAACGTAGGGAAATCGACCCTCATCAATGCAATTATCCAAGAAATCACTGGGGATAAGGATATCATCACGACCTCTCGCTTCCCAGGGACGACACTGGACAAGATCGAAATCCCACTGGACGATGGATCCTACATCTACGATACACCAGGGATTATCCATCGCCACCAGATGGCTCACTACTTGACGGCGAAAAACCTCAAGTATGTCAGTCCTAAAAAAGAAATCAAGCCCAAGACTTATCAGCTCAATCCGGAGCAAACCCTTTTCTTGGGTGGCTTGGGACGTTTTGACTTTATTAAGGGGGAAAAGCAAGGCTTCACTGCCTTCTTTGACAACGAACTCAAGCTTCACAGAACCAAGCTAGAGGGCGCGACCGCCTTTTATAACAAGCATGTCGGTGGCTTACTAACTCCTCCTAACAGCAAGGAAAAAGAAGAATTCCCACCCTTGGTTTCTCATGAGTTTACCATCAAGGACAAGACAGACGTCGTCATATCAGGACTCGGTTGGATCCGCGTCAATGGAGAAGCCAAAGTAGCCGTCTGGGCACCAGAAGGCGTCGCCGTCGTTACCCGCAAAGCTATTATTTAAAAAACAGAAAAAAATATATCTGAAGAGCGAACAAAGTGAGCTCATAAAGAGATCGTTATTGCCGTGGTGTAGTTGCCAATCGATCGATTGGCAAGGGCAAAATGGAGACCAAGGCTCCATTTTGAGGTGAGGAAATCCATTTTTCAAAGATGAGATCTTTGAAAAAATAGTTCTGTCTGTCCCCACCACTTAAAATAACGATCAAGAAAAAAGGAAGAAAAACATGACATTAACATCTAAACAACGGGCTTTCCTCAATAGCCAAGCCCACAGCCTCAAACCCATTATCCAAATTGGGAAAAACGGGCTCAATGACCAAATCAAAACGAGTGTTCGCCAAGCACTTGATGCGCGCGAACTGATCAAGGTAACTCTTCTTCAAAATACGGATGAGAATATCCATGAAGTAGCAGAAATCTTGGAAGAAGAAATCGGTGTGGAAACGGTCCAAAAGATTGGTCGGATTCTCATCTTGTTCAAACAATCGAGCAAAAAAGAAAATCGTAAAATTTCAGCGAAGGTAAAAGAAATTTAAGACATCGAGGAGAGCAAACCTATGGCAATTGAACTATTGACTCCCTTTACCAAGGTAGAGTTAGAGCCAGAGATCAAAGACAAGAAACGCAAACAAGTTGGTATTTTGGGTGGAAATTTCAATCCGGTCCACAATGCCCATTTGGTCGTTGCGGATCAAGTGCGCCAACAATTAGGGTTAGATAAGGTGCTCTTGATGCCTGAGTATGAGCCACCGCATGTCGATGCCAAGGGGACGATTGCAGAGCACCATCGCCTTAAGATGCTGGAATTAGCTATTGAAGGCATTGAAGGTCTGGAGATCGAGACGATTGAGCTCGAGCGGAAAGGGATTTCCTATACCTACGACACCATGCTATTGCTCAATGAACGGGATCCAGACACAGATTATTACTTCATTATTGGTGCAGATATGGTAGATTATTTACCAAAATGGCACCGCATCGATGAATTGGTGGAGATTGTGCAATTTGTCGGGGTCCAGCGACCACGCTATAAGGCAGGGACTTCTTATCCGGTGATCTGGGTGGATGTTCCTCTAATGGACATCTCCTCTAGTATGGTGCGTGATTTTGTAGCCAAGGGTCGGACGCCGAATTTTATGTTGCCAAAACCAGTCTTGGACTACATCAAGAAAGAAGGATTGTATCAATGACCTATGAAAACTATCTAGGCTTTTCTCGTGAGGTCTTGCTTGAAAAAATGCGTCAAATCCTGCCAGAAAAGCGGCTAACCCACTGTTTAGGGGTTGAGAAGGCTGCGCGTGACTTGGCCAAACGCTATGGGGCTGACGAAGAGCAGGCTGGCCTAGCAGGTTTGTTACATGACTACGCCAAGAAATTATCAGATCAGGAATTTCTGGACTTGATTGATCGCTATGAGCTGGATCCAGCATTAAAAAACTGGGGCAACAATGTCTGGCATGGGATGGTCGGGATTTACAAGATCCAAGAAGACCTCGGACTGACAGATCCAGCCATTCTTCGCAGTATTGAGATTCACACCGTGGGGAGTGGACAGATGTCAACCTTAGACAAGATTGTCTATGTGGCAGATTACATTGAACACAACCGGTCCTTTCCAGGGGTAGATCAAGCACGTGATATCGCTCAAGTTTCTTTGGATCGTGCTGTGGCCTATGAGACGGCTCGCACAGTCGAACACCTGGCCCACCAAGGATTGCCCATTTATCCCCAAACCCTTGAAACCTATAACGCCTTTGTGAAGTATTTGAAAGAGGAGCAGTGAGTGAAAACAGCTTTTATCATTATTGATGTACAAAATATCTTAGTGGAAACAGGTTTTGAGACAGAAAAGCTCATAGAGAAGATTGCTTATTTGCAAGATCAGGCTAGAAAAGAGCAGATTGAAATCATCTACATACAGCATATTGAAACGCCAGAGGCTTTAACCTCGGAAGATTGGCAATTATCGCCTCTGTTGAAGAGACAGGCGAATGAAAAGGTATTTCAGAAGCGATACAATAGCATGTTTAAGGAGACAGGATTAAAAGAATACTTGGATCAACAAGGGATTGAACAACTAGTCCTGTGTGGTATGCAGACAGAATATTGTGTCGATACATCCGTCAAAGTGGGATTTGAATATGGCTACAAGCTGATCATTCCAGAAGGAGCTGTCACAACCTTTGATGGAGAGGATATTCCGGCAGAAACGCTTAATGAATTTTATGAAAATATTTGGGCAGAACGTTTTGCGGATGTCTTAGATTACAAATCAATTTTTTAAGGAAAGAGGATTACATGAAAGAAAAAGAACTACTTGAACTAGTTGTCAAAGCAGCAGATGAAAAGCGTGCAGAAGACATTGTAGCTTTGGATGTTCAAAGCTTGACCAGCGTGACAGACTACTTTGTCATCGCAAGTTCTATGAACAGCCGTCAGTTGGAAGCGATCGCAGAGAATATTCGTGAGAAAGTCGTTGAAGCTGGTGGCAATGCCAGCCACGTCGAAGGTGATTCAGCTGGAGGTTGGGTCCTTCTTGACTTAGGTGGTGTGGTGGTCCATGTCTTCTCAGAAGAAATGCGTACCCACTATAACCTAGAAAAGCTATGGCACGAAGCAAGTGCTGTCGATCTTTCAGCAGCCCTAGCATAAGCAGGTAAACTCAGTTGGTAGCAACTGAGTTTTGTTGGTTAAATTGAAATTCTATGGAAAGAAAGGATGGGGCCTCGTGTTTGGTTATTTTCTTAATTGAACACGAGCTAAAATCTGTGAGAAAAAAAGTAACTTCCTTTGTATCTGATGATACAGCAGAAAGTTCCCTATTTTCTCTATGCTTTTAACGCTCTTTGTATCTTGATTTATGGCGACTTATGAAACGTTTGCAGCGGTCTATGATGCGGTCATGGATGACAGTCTGTATGATTTGTGGACGGATTTTTCTCTCCGCCATCTCCCAAAGACAAAAGATAAGAAAAAATTACTGGAATTGGCTTGTGGGACAGGGACTCAGTCTGTTCGCTTTTCTCAAGCTGGATTTGATGTGACGGGGTTAGACCTGAGTGCTGACATGCTGAAAATTGCTGAAAAAAGAGCTGCTTCAGCCAAGCAGAAGATTGATTTTATCGAGGGCAATATGCTGGACCTGTCGCAAGCAGGCACTTATGATTTCGTGACCTGCTACTCGGATTCTATCTGCTATATGCAGGACGAGGTAGAAGTGGGAGATGTCTTCAAAGAAGTCTATAACACTCTTAATGAAGATGGTATCTTTATTTTTGATGTCCATTCGACCTACCAGACAGATGAGGTCTTCCCAGGCTATTCTTATCATGAAAATGCGGAAGACTTTGCCATGCTTTGGGATACCTACGAGGATGAAGCCCCTCACTCCATCGTTCATGAGCTGACCTTCTTTGTCCAAGAAGAAGATGGATCCTTTAGTCGGCACGATGAAGTCCATGAAGAGCGCACCTATGAAGTTTTAACCTATGACATCTTATTGGAGCAGGCTGGCTTTAAATCCTTTAAACTCTATGCAGACTTTGAAGATAAAGAGCCGACAAAGACCAGCAAACGTTGGTTTTTTGTAGCACAGAAGTAGGACATCATGACAGTTACAGGTATTATTGCAGAATTTAATCCCTTTCACAATGGTCACAAGTACCTGCTGGAACAGGCAGAGGGGCTGAAGATTGTGGCCATGTCTGGGAATTTTGTTCAACGTGGCGAGCCTGCTATTGTTGACAAGTGGATTCGCGCGCAGATGGCTTTGGAAAATGGAGCGGACCTGGTGGTCGAGCTCCCCTTTCTCGTGGCTGTTCAGTCGGCTGATCATTTTGCCAAGGGAGCGGTAGAAATCTTGTCCCGTCTGGGAATCGACCAATTGACTTTTGGGACAGAAGAAGTCATAGATTACCAAGCGATTGCGACTGTTTATTCGGAGAAAGAGGAGGAAATGGAAGCTTTCTTGCGAAGCCTTCCAGAAGATTTATCCTATCCACAAAAGACCCAAAAAATGTGGGAAACCTTTGCTGGAGTGGAGTTCACAGGAGATACTCCCAATCATATCCTGGGCTTGGCCTATGCCAAGGCTTGTGCTGGGAAGGGGATTGCGCTCAAGGCTATCCAACGGCAAGGTGCAGGCTACCATTCAGAAGAAAAAGAGGTGGCCTATGCTTCTGCCACTAGTCTACGCCTACACAAGGAAGATCAGGACTTTGTCGCTAGATTCATGCCCAATAGCCAACTCTTTCAGTCGGCTCCACAGGTATCTTGGGAGAATTATGACCAACTGCTCCGTTATCAAATCCTAACCCATCCGGATCTGACACAGATATTTCAGGTTAATGAAGAACTGGCCAATCGGATAAAGGATGCGGTTCGAAGTGCTAGCTCTGTGGAAGACCTGGTGGAGAAAGTCGCAACCAAGCGCTATACCAAGGCGCGTGTGCGCCGCATCTTGACCTATATCTTGGTAGGGGCGATGGATCAAGCTCTTCCTGATGCCATTCATGTCTTAGGATTTTCCGCAAAGGGACAAGCCCACCTCAAAGGCTTGAAAAAATCAGTAGAAATCGTGACTCGAATCGGTAAGGAACCTTGGGATGCTTTGACCCAACAAGCGGATCAGGTGTATCAGCTAGGCCATCCCCAATTGCCAGAGCAGATCTGGGGTCGGGTGCCAGTGAGGGTGGAAGAATAAACAGTCTGACGTAAATTTTCTCTGCCCACATTCACCTAAGGCAAGAAGTTTATGATGCACGGAAACAATGTTTATCTACTGTCTAAAAATTCCTTTTAGACAGTAGATTTTTTTTTACCAAATTTAGAAGCTTTTTTACGAATAATTAAGTGGAGAGGGAAAAACTTGTACAAGTTCCTGACAAGTTTTTCTTTTTCATGTATAATAAAAGAAAAGAGGTAGAATGAGGTATGGTCATGGAAGCAGTCGTTTATTCAACATTCCGCAATCATTTGAAGGATTATATGAAGAAGGTGAATGATGAGTTTGAGCCTTTGACGGTCGTGAATAAGAATCCAGACGAAGATATTGTGGTCATCTCTAAGAGCGAGTGGGACAGCCTACAAGAAACCCTGAGACTAGCTCAGAACAAGGAATTGTCAGATAAGGTCCTGCGGGGCATGGCAGAAGTCCGAGCTGGTCAGGTTCAACTCCATGAGATTGAGGGGTAACAGATGTTACTCAAGTTTACAGAAGATGCCTGGAAGGATTATTGTTACTGGCAAAGTCAGGACAAAAAAACACTGAAGCGGATTAATAGCCTTATTAAAGAGATCCAAAGGGATCCATTTACTGGGATTGGTAAGCCTGAGCCCTTGAAATATGACTTTCAAGGAGCATGGTCAAGACGGATTGATGCAGAGAATCGCCTGATTTATATGCTAGATGAGTCAGGTGTCGCTTTTCTGTCATTTAAAGATCATTACTAGGTCTTTGTACTTAAAGATCTTGTATAATCGTTTTACTTAAAATATTATTTGAGCCCGCTTTATAAGTGGGCTTTTATGGTATAATAAAAGCGAATGTTAATATAAAAACAGGGGAAGCAAATGTCTAATTTTAAAGAAAAACTACCATTATTTCAATCGAACGACGTTCAGATTTCAAATGTGGTCAATGCAGTTTGGTCGATAGCAAATACCTTACGTGGGGCTTATCGTGCGGATAAGTATCGAGATGTTATCATTCCGATGTTTGTCTTGACTCGTCTAGAAGCTGCCTTATTGCCAACCAAAGACGAAGTAGTGGCCCTTTATCAGTCAAATCCCAATACACCAGAGAAGGTTCTTGAGAACAAGTCTGGCTACAAATACTATAATACCAGTCCTTTTACGCTTGAAAATCTTCAAAACGATCCCAATGCGATCGAAGAAAATTTTATTGCCTATCTAGATGGCTATTCGCATCGTGTGAAAAGCATTATTGAGAATCTGAAGTTTAAAGAACAGGTCCATACGCTTGCAAAGTCTGGGCGTCTTTTTACTGTCATCAAAAAGTTCTCTCAGATCGACCTATCGCCAAGTTCTGTGGACTCTATGGTGATGGGCTATATGTTTGAGGATATTATCCGTCGCTTTTCTGAAAATGAGGAAGCTGGATCGCACTATACACCTCGAGAAGTCATTGCTCTGATGGTCAATCTGCTCTTAATTGAAGCCGATGAAGAATTATTTGTCGATAAAAAAGAGTTGAAAATCTTAGATATGGCGGCTGGAACAGGTGGTATGCTAGCGACAGCCAAAAGTTATATCCGTCAACTAGATACAGGAGCGACTGTCCGTCTTTTTGGTCAGGAAGTTTTAGATGAGACTTTCGGGATTGGTCGAGCTGATATGTTGATTCGTCAGGAAGATTCGGATTATTTTGTGAAGGCGGATACCCTAAAAGATCCAGATCCCTTCCCGGATACGAAGATGAGTTTTGTCATTGCCAATCCTCCTTTTGGTCAATCTTGGGGCGGGAAAGATGCGGACGATGGCGTCGAAGAAGCTGTTAAGGCAGATCATAATCTCTTTGTGACCACAGAAGGTCGACAAGGACGTTTTGTAGCGACTCCGGGAACTGGCGATGCCCAACTGCTTTTCCATCTTCATGGTTTAGCTAAACTAGAGGAAAACGGACGAGCTGCTATCATTTCAAACGGTTCACCTCTCTTTTCCGGAGGTACTACATCTGGGGAAAGTCAGATCCGTCGTTACATCCTTGAGAATGACTTGTTGGAAGCTATTATTGCCCTTCCAGGACAGTTTTTCTACAATACAGGGATTGGGATTTATATCTGGATTTACAATAAAAACAAATCTCCTGAGCGTCAAAACAGGGTCCAGTTCATCGATGCGACGGAAGAGTTTGTTCCTTTGCGTAAATCTCTGGGACAAAAACGTCGTGAGTTGTCTCAAGACAATATCCGCCAGATCCTCAAATGGTATGATGATTTTAAAGAAAATGACCATGTGAAGATCTTTGATAAGAATGAGTTTCTATACCGAGAATATACAGTCATGCAACCTCTGCAACGTCGTGGCTGGATTACTGAAGAAACCATTGAGAAGGCCAAAAGCGTTCCTTTCCTAGCTAAACTATTCGACGAATACCAGTATCAAGAATTACTAGAGATGGAACCACGATCAGCCAAAGATGAGAAGAAATTACAAGACTTCGAAGCTGGAAAAGCCAAACAAGAAGCTGTCTTAGATGCTCTTGGTGAAGGAATCACGGATGACAGTTATCCTAACTTTGAAAGCTTTGTCCAAGTCATTAAGGACTTATTGGGGGATATCAAGGTAACGCCTGCAAATATCAATGCTTTAGCCCTAGCTATGAGTGAAATGGACAAGACAGCAGAAGTCATCCGCACTAAGAAGAAAGACAAGCCAAATGAGATTGCTGGAGGGATTGTCTATGATAAGACAACCAAGGACAGTGAAATCGTCAAGCTGACAGAGGACGTTGAAGACTATTTTGCGCGTGAGGTCTATCCCCATGTACCTGACGCCCATTACTGGTTTGATGAGGAGAAGGGCTATGGAGCCGAGATTCCTTTTACCCGCTATTTCTATCAATATCAAGCACCAGAAAGTGCAGAGAAGCTCTTAGCAGAATTCTATGACTTGGAAGCTGAACTACAGTCTCTCTTGGAGGAACTAAAACATGACTAGGATGAAAGAGAGTAGCATCGACTGGATCGGACAGATACCAGAAGAGTGGGAGATTTCTAAAATAAAATTCACAACACAGCTTAATGGTAGAATTGGTTGGCAAGGATTAACATCAGCTGAATATAAAGAAGAAGGACCATATTTAATTACTGGAACTGACTTTCACAATGGAACAATTAATTTTGAAACAGCTGTACATATTGATGAAAAACGTTGGTCAGAAGCTTCACAGATTCAAGTTGAAAATGGTGACTTACTAATTACGAAAGATGGTACGGTAGGTAAAGTAGCTATTATTTCAGGACTTGATGATAAAGCTTCGTTAAATAGTGGTGTGTTAAGAATCCAAACAATTGATGAGATTGATAGAAAGTTTTTATACTATGTTTTACTATCGGATGAATTTTGGATGTGGTTTAACTATACAAATTCAGGGGCTAGCACCATTTTACATTTGTATCAAAATGTATTTGATGAATTCACTTTTACCTTTCCTCAAAAAAATGAACAACAAAAAATTGCTGATTTTCTAGATAAGAAAATTGCCCAGTTAGATAAGGTTAAAACCTTATTGAAAGAGCAGATTCAAAAACTTAAAGACTACCGCGCCAGCTTGATTTATGAAACCGTCACAAAAGGATTGGATAAAACAGTCCCTATGAAAGATTCAGGTATCGACTGGGTTGGACAGGTGCCTCAAGGGTGGGGAGTGAAAAGGTTGAAAGATTATGTAGATTTTCAAACGGGCACTACTCCACCTAATTCTATAGGTGTAAACCAAGAAGGAAAAGGTATTCGTTGGTTTAAACCAGGAGATTTTTCAGATGAATCTGTCGATTTAACTAGTGCTGAGAACTATATCACAAGTGAAGTCGTCAACCAACAAAAATTATCAGTGTATCCTGAAAAGACAATTTTAGTTGTTGGTATTGCAAGTATTGGTAAAGTTGGTTATTCGGAAAATCATTCTTATTCAAATCAACAAATCACAGCGTTGAAAGTGACAGGACAAATCTTTCCAAAGTATCTAGCTTATTTGATGTTTTCAAGTGGTCAATATATTAGAGAGACAGCACTTTACACGATTGTACCAATTATAAATAACCAGTATCTATCTTCGCTGAAAATTGTACTACCAAATCGTGTTGTTCAGGAAACAATCGTAGAGTATTTAGATAAAAAAATAGGGCAAATAAATAAAATGATTGTCATCAAGAACGAGCAAATTAAAAATATTAACAAACAACGACAAACTCTTATTTATGATTATGTGACAGGGAAGAGGAGGGTATAGAATTGCTATTTGGAACTGATTTAAAATTTCGTTTAGCTTACTTTTTTACAGCATTTTTTCCAGCATTTTTATTGATTTATTTTTCAATATTTGATATTCTTCCATTTTCATGGCAAGAGACGGACTCTTTGCTTTGTAATTTAATTAGGAATATATGCCCTATTTCTGTATTAATAGCACTGATTTCTATAATGCTAAAATCTATTACTGTTATACGAAAATATATAAAAGAGAGGAAAAAAGAAGAATACATTGTAAAAAACATTGTTTTAAATTTTAATGTATCTAAGGTTACGTTGAAAAATATTTCTCAAGGTAAAGTGATTGATATTCAAGACGGACCAAAAATAAATCCGGGATTCATATCTTTTGTATCGTCAACCATTGTACCCTCTTTAGTATTAAAATTTATGAATGGAGTCAATGCTCTAGTAGCAATTGTAATTATTATTTTCTTTTTTGTGTTATTAATGCTTAGTAATGATGTTTTTCCAAATTTGATCTTACCTCTCATTGGTATTAACTTACTGGTGACAAAAGATAACTACATTATTTTTTTCTTACGAGAGGACACAGATAATTTTTCTGGTGTAAAAAATATTTGTTCCTTGGGAAATACTGGTACAATGGCAAGGACATTTGTATTTTTTAATCAAGAAGTATTAGACGATGAAATAGGGGAGTAGAATGGTAGAAATATATGCAATTGGCTGGCAGGCTGGACGAGGTAAGTCACTTGGGAAATTGAAAAATTTTAGAAAAGTTATCTCAGATGAACCTAGTGATTATATAGATAATATTCAATTTGCTAATAATCAAGATTTTAAGGAATCAACTTTAACTTTAAAGGAAAAGTTTGAAGAATCAATTGAGTCATTACAAAATGTTGAAACGAATGGGAATAGTACAGAAGTTCCATTTTATAGAAAAGTTGATGGGAGTCTCCAGTCTGAAATAGATAGAGTACAATTAGTCTCATCTCAATTAGAAACAGATTTACCTCCTCTAAAAAAATTTGAAGATATACGATTGTATCTAGTTTGTGAAGAAATTGGTGGTGTACAGTACAAATATTTTTTGAAATCAATTCGATCTGCGAAATTAAAAACTAGATTCATTGCTACTTTAACTTCTGGAAAAGTTAAAATAGTTGATATAGAAAAAGATGAGGGACAAAGTCTTCCGTTCATCATAAGTTATGCTGAAAAAACTGAAAACAATGAAACTGTACAATATATATTTAATGTTCAGGATTATGAAATTATGTTTGGTTTAAATGAGTCAAAAATAATCGCGGCTGAAGAGAATTATGAGAAATTTTTATCTCATAATGATGACGAACCACTGTTTAAATTATCGACGGATTATAAAGTGAAAGTATCTGATAAAGAATCTAATAAAGAATCTGAAAAAATAAAAGCTAAATTAAAAAGTCATCGTAAATTGATTAATTTACTTGCAAAATATAATAATGAAGCATCAAATTATGAATGGGAATATATAAAAAAAGCGAATGAATTGTCAGAACAGTTTTTTCAAACACCTTTTGATTTTGACGAAGAAAAAAAAGAAATATATCTAACAGCGGACTCTCTTGAGGCATTTATTTCTGTGATTACCAATGCAAAGAAATTAGGTATTGCAAAAAATGAATATGAGGATTCACTGGCAGATAAGCGCCAGAAAGATAAAAAAGATAATATTGAAGCACAATAAAATATCTGTTTTATTGTGTTATCATTTCTAGATTTTAAGAAATTCATTGTAATCTTTGAATTTGTAATTATAACGAAATTTTTAAGAGTTAGAGAAAAAGAAAGTGAGAAACTATGGCAAATTTGGGCTTGAAGGAGCGCTATGATTTCCAGCAGTGGATTATCAAAGACTTGAAAGAAAAAAATGGTTATATCCAGCGGGATGCTGCTCAGTACGAACCTCGGTTAGCCATGGATGTGGAACTCCTCTGGGATTTTCTGATGGAGACCCAGGAGGAGACTATGGATTATCTCCTCAAAAAACTGAGTAAGGAGACAATCATCAATCTCATCAATACAGAAATCGTCAAGGGTGGTTTTTTGTTCGCCTTAAAAGAGGGTGTCTTTATTGAAAACAAGCAGTTGCGCCTTCTCTATCGCAAACCTGCGACTAGTTTTAATGAGAAAGCCCTTCAGCAATACCAAGCCAATCGCTTGTCTGTGATTGAAGAAGTGGTTTATGAAGAAGATGATCGTATTGATCTCGTTATCTTTATCAATGGATTGGCTCTTTTTGCTATTGAGCTTAAGTTCAACCCAAATGGACAATCGGTTCAGGACGCTATCAAGCAACTCAAGGGTCGCAATCCCAAGAATCGCCTCTTTCGTTTTGAGCAAGGAGTTTTGGCTTCCTTTGCTGTAGATACCTTGGAAGTCTACATGACTACCCAGTTAAAAGGCCAAGAAACCTACTTCCTACCCTTTAACATGGGGAAAGGAGAAGGGATTGAAACAGGAAGTGGAAACCCCCACAATCCAGACGGAGTGGATACAGAGTATTTATGGCTAGATGTCCTGACAATGGATAGTATTCTCCAACTGGTTGAGAGTTTCATCTTTTATGAAGTCGATAAGACTAACTCTAAAAAGAAAACTCTTATCTTCCCAAGATATCATCAACGTAGAGCCGTTAGTCGCCTTCTAGAAGACATGAAGACCAACCATACGGATAATAATTATTTGATTCAACACTCAGCTGGTTCAGGGAAAACAAATACAATTGCTTGGCTTGCCCACAGCTTAGTGTCTCTTCATGATGATCAAAATAGAAATATCGTTGATACAGTTTTAATTGTCACAGACCGTATTGTAGTAGACCGTCAGTTACAAGACGCTGTTAGACAGATTAATCATAAGAACGGTGTCGTGAAAGTGATGGGTGATCGTGAGACATCAAGTGATTTAGCTGATGCCATTGCAGGGAACACAAAGATCATTGCAACAACAATCCATAAATTCGCACAGATTAATCAGTCGGATTGGATGTCTGTAGGTAATACTGCCAACAAGAAGTTTGCTATTTTGATCGATGAGGCGCATAGCTCTACGACGGGCTCTTATATGAGTTCAGTTAGTCAGGTATTGACTGAAACGGATACAGAAGGTAGAACCATCGATGAGGTTCAGGAAGTAACTGTTGCGGATGCGATTGAGCAGGAGATTGCGCGTACAGGTAAGCAAGATAACGTTTCAATCATTGCCTTTACAGCCACTCCAAAGGCAACCACCCTACAGTTGTTTGGTACGACACAGTCAGACGGTTCTAAAGCTCCTTTTGATGTCTACAGTATGAAACAAGCAATCAATGAAGGCTTTATCTTGGATGTCCTGAACAACTATACGACTTATAAGAGATACTGCAAGTTAAATAAAGCTGTAGAAGAAGATCCTGAACTGAAAACCACAATTGCCAAACGTAAGATTGCTAAGTTTATTGAATTATCTGATGAAAATATCAATCAAAAAGTTGAGATCATTATGGATCATTTTATCAGCCATGATATTATGGCTGAGTTAGGTGGACATGGGAAGGCAATGATTGTGACATCTGGACGTGAAGCTGCGGTGAAGTACCAACTAGCCTTTCAGAAATATTTTGAAGAACATAGTATCACTAGTATTGGGACCTTGATTGCTTTTTCAGGTAAGGTAAATTATCGTGGTAAGGAATACTCTGAATCACAGATGAATCACTGTAAAGAAGATGCCCTAAAAGATCAGTTTAATACGGCTGACTATCAGGTCTTGATTGTGGCCAATAAATACCAAACAGGATTTGACCAACCTAAGTTGGTGGCCATGTATGTAGATAAGAAATTACGGAGTGTTGCGGCTGTTCAGACATTGTCCCGTCTGAATCGAATCTTCAAAGGTTACAACAAGAAAACCTTTATTCTTGATTTTAAAAACACTTATGAAGACATTCAATCTGCTTTTGCTCCTTATTATCGAACAACGATTTTATCAGAAACAGTTTCGCCTCGGGATGTCTTAGACTTGGATCGGAAATTAGACGAATATGGCATTTTAGATACAGAGATTGTACATGAGTTCAATCAATATTTGTATCAAGAGAAACGCTCTAGTCGAGATAAACAAAAGATGGTGTCTCTTCTGAATCAAGGCTATGAGAGAGTTAGACGCTACACTGATAAAGAACAGTTATCCATTCGAAAGGTCATTCGAGGTTTCTTACGCATGTATACCTTCTTGATTCAAGCAACTGCATATCAAAATGAAGTCTTACACGAGCGATACAATTATCTTCAACGCTTAGTGAAGATGATTGATGTTCGGATTGGTAGTGATGACTTTACGATTGCCGATAAGATAGTCGTTGATTATATGAAACATAAAAAGACAGGTTCATTTGTGGGAGTTTCTGAATTAGATCAAAAGTATGAAGTGAACTTACCTAAACCAAGTCTATCATCAGTGACAGAGGACCAAGAAAAGCGCTTATCAGAAATCTTGGAAGAAATAAATGAACAGTTTGATTTGAATATTGAACCTGAAGTTGGAATGAGCGGTGCAGTTTCTATTCGAGAGTTATTGAAGAAGAATCCAAGGCTTAAACAATCAGCACATGTGAACTCTCGTGAAGATTTTAAGTTTGCTTTTGAAGAGGAAATAGACAATGCATTAACAGAAGGGTATTCTCAAAGTCAAGATTTGTATGGAGCACTTCTCAACAATGAAGCCTTTAAAAAACGGATTGCCAATATTTTCATCGATGATGTTTATCGACATTTGAAAGCCGAATAGTATCCTCACTAAAAATAGAAAAATCTAGTCTAACTTCGATGATTTGTGATATAATGTTAAAGATTGAAAATAATTTGAAAAAATTTAAGGAGAATCCTCATGGGACGTAAATGGGCCAATATTGTTGCCAAGAAAACTGCCAAAGATGGTGCCAACTCAAAAGTATATGCTAAATTTGGTGTGGAGATCTATGTAGCTGCTAAAAAGGGTGAACCAGATCCAGAACTAAATACTGCTTTGAGATTCGTTATTGACCGTGCGAAACAAGCGCAAGTGCCAAAACACGTTATTGATAAAGCGATCGATAAGGCAAAAGGAAACACTGACGAAACCTTTACAGAAGGACGTTACGAAGGGTTCGGACCAAATGGTTCGATGTTGATCGTTGATACCTTGACGTCAAACGTTAACCGTACAGCTGCCAATGTCCGTGCTGCTTTTGGTAAAAACGGTGGGAACATGGGAGCTTCAGGTTCTGTATCTTACCTCTTTGACAACAAAGGTGTTATCGTCTTTGCTGGTGATGATGCCGATGCCATCTTTGAGCTTTTGCTTGAAGCAGATGTTGATGTAGATGATGTCGAAGCAGAAGAAGGAACGATCACAGTCTACACTGCTCCAACTGATCTTCACAAAGCAATCGTTGCTTTGCGTGAATCAGGTGTCGAAGAATTCCAAGTAACAGAATTGGAAATGATTCCTCAATCAGAAGTTGAGTTGTCAGGTGAAGATTTGGAAACATTTGAAAAACTTTACAGCGTTCTTGAAGACGACGAGGACGTACAAAAAATCTACACAAACGTAGATGGATTCTAATCACTCGTAAGGACTGTAGTGAATCCCATAAATCAAGAAAAAGGATAGCTTCTCAGATCAAGCTATCCTTTTTCTCTGTCTGATGAGGATCTATCTTTTGTAAGTGATGTCCTGTATAAGCGTAAATACGGGTCAGGGGTGATTGGGAGAGTGTGGAAACTTTAAAATAGAAATAATGGTCTCGATGATCCCGACTTTTGGTGTGGTGAAGACGAAAGTAGTTTCGCTGGCCTGCTGCCATAGAGTGGAGAATATCGTCTTCTAAAAAGACGAGCGGCGTAGAAGTAGCGGCCCACTTGTAAAAGTCCATCTCAAATTGGTGGTAATTCTCCGAAAAATAATCAAATTGTAATTCGTGTTTAGTCTGAATAGGTTTCATAGGGTGTTTCCTCAGATTCAATAAAAATGATAGAGTCTACGAGGAGACGGTGGTAGTGGCCATCGCTTTTGAGAAGAAGCTCAGAAGCAGATAAGGTGTGAATCGAACCTGTGTAGGTTGCAAATTGATTCCCCTCTAGAGTCGTGATCGAGATCGTCGTTTGTTGTTGGAAGGCCTGCTCCAGGAGCTGGATCTGCTCAGAAAGAGGAAGAACGTTGAGTTGACTGCGGTCAATTTCTTTTGTATGCAGGGCAGTTGTGTGCTCAGATAAAAAGAAGCCAGCCCATTTGGCCATGCCACGGTCTTGAAATTCGCGGGCGGATTGATAAGGGAGATAAGAACGGTCGATCATGTTAATCCATCTAAGCCTCCTGCGGAATGTCCGCCTGTTAGTTTACTGCGTGCAATGGCGCGTGAGTTTTCTAGTAATGAGGAGCCTTTCTGAAGAGAGGTAAAGCCAAATTGGTCCCGAATGCGGTCGATCGTCTGTTGAAGTTTCTCCTCTTTTTCTAGGGCTACTGGGTCATCGAAGAGAGAAAAGAGTTGAAGAGACTCCTCGACAAGTTCTCCATAAAAAACACCAATCTGCCGAATGGCTCCTCCTTCGTACTTGGAGCGAAAGAGCCGCAGAACCGTATCGGATAAAACCTTAGTGGATTGGGTGGGCTCAATCTTTTGCTGGCAGTGAATGGACGGAAGTCCCTCGATTTTGGAGTAGGAGGCATGAATAGAGACCAGCTGGGTCTTCTTTTTTTTCCGTCGCAAGCGAATAGCCACCTGTTCAGCCATCTCCCGAAACACCAGTTCAATGTCGGCTTGTAGATGGTAGTCATAGGGCAAGATTTGAGAGTTACCAATGCCTCGTGACTTCGGTCGATAAGGCTTGTGGACATTGCTTTCATCAATACCATGAGCATGGAACCAAAGTTGCAGACCCATGACTCCGAATTCTTTCTTTAAGAGATCTGGGTGAGCCTGAGCCAGTTCAGCAATCGACGTGATCCCGATCTTTTGCAATCGTTTTTCAGTACGACGTCCAATGCCCCAAAAATCAGTGAGCTGGGGCAGTTTCCAGACCTTACTTTCTACATCTTCATAAGACCAATTGGAGCGCATATTTCGGCAATGCTTGGCTTCATTGTCCAAGGCTAGCTTGGCAAGAAGGGGATTGGCATTGCTGAGGCCGATGGTAGAGTAGATGCCAGTTTCCTGCCAGATCCTTTTTTGGATCCTGGCAGAAAGGAGATCCAGTTTTTCCTTTCGAGAGAGGGAGGGATCTGGAATAAAATAATTTAAGGAAGAGGTCAGATCGATAAAGCCTTCGTCAATCGAGTAAGGGAAAATATCATCTGGTGCCGCAAATTCCTGAAAGACTTTTTGAATCTCCATATTGACCTGAATGTAGGCATTCATCCGTGGAGGGACAATCAGGGTCCTCTTGGCCCAGGATTCAATGGATGCAATAAAGGCTGGATCTGTGGGCAATCCTTGTTTTTTGGCGGCGTAGCTATTAAATTTTCTGGTTTTGAGGTCAAAAGGTAGGTCGTAGCTACGGCTGACATTTTTCTTGCCAAAGACTTGTTTGAAAACGGGAGAGCTCGCCAAAATCAGGCCAGCAGAATTGTCGCTCCGACTCATGACGCAAAGGGAAGTCGTCAAGGGGTTGAGCCCCAGACGGACACATTCACAACTGGCATAAAAACTTTTCATATCCACAAAAGCAATATCAGAATGAGGCTCACGTGAATAATCAAATAGCATATTTATACCTCAAGCGGAAGAAAATGCCCGACCACAATGCCGACGATTTTGGGCTCGTCTTCATAGGGAGCAAATAAATCATCGTAGTCAGGGTTGATGGATTCTAAGCGCAAGCCTTCAGCCTCCCGATAGACTTTCTTGATATAGGTCTTTCCATTCCAGATGAGGGCGTAGACAGCCCCATCATAGTCAAAGCCAGTCTGCTTCATGAGGGCAACAGAGCCATTGGGATAGAGAGGTTCCATCGAATCTCCGGATACCCAAGAAGCGAAATCGTGCTGGATCTCTTGGTCAAAATAGACAGTTTCATAGTCCGTTTCGTTGTCATAAAAGGTGTGTCCTAAACCGGCTGCCAACTCAATCGAAAGAACCTTATAAGCAGTCAAGGAAACAACTTTTTGCTGCTGTTCAAATAACTGGCTGGCCAACTGGTCGACTTTCTTTTGATGAGGTGGGGTTAATAAAGGGTAGGTGTAGAGTGCGGAGTCTTTGTTAATAAAGTAGTCCTCTTTAACGGAGAGGCGCTTGGCCAACCTCCTGAGATTTTTTTCGTGTGGCTCCGCTAAGCCATTCTCCCAACTGGAGTAAGTCTTGCGAGAAATCTTGAGATCCTCGTAGACATCTGCTTGGGTCAAGCCTTTTTCCAGGCGTCTTTCTTTTAGTTTTTTTGCATCAAACATGTCGCTTCTCCTATGTAACGTTTTAAAAGTTACATATAGTTTATCAAAAATGAATCCTTTTTGCAAGAGAAAAATTCAGTTGAAAACGAATGAAAAGACTTGATTTTGATTGAAAAAGGAGTATAATCAATTCTAAAATGTCTATAAATGAGGAACTATATGAAAAAAAGTTTTATCCACCAACAAAAAGAAATTTCGTTTGTTAAAACGACGTTTACGCAGTATTTAAAAGATAAATTGGATATCATTGAAGTCCAAGGGCCAATTTTGAGTAAGGTCGGAGACGGGATGCAGGATAACCTTTCTGGGATTGAACATCCGGTATCTGTCAAGGTCCTTCAAATTCCTGATGAGACTTATGAAGTCGTGCATTCACTCGCAAAATGGAAACGCCATACCTTGGCACGTTTTGGTTTTGGCGAAGGAGAAGGTCTCTTTGTCCATATGAAGGCTCTTCGTCCAGATGAAGATTCGCTAGACGCTATCCACTCTGTTTATGTAGACCAATGGGACTGGGAAAAAGTCATCCCAAATGGTCAACGCAATATCGCCTACCTCAAAGAAACGGTTGAAAAAATCTACAAGGCCATTCGTTTAACAGAACTAGCAGTAGAAGCGCGCTATGATATTGAGTCAGTTCTTCCAAAACAAATTACCTTCGTTCACACAGAAGAGTTGGTGGAACGCTATCCAGATTTAACTCCAAAAGAGCGTGAAAATGCCATTGCCAAAGAATTCGGAGCCGTTTTCTTGATCGGGATTGGTGGAGAGCTTGCAGATGGCAAACCACACGATGGACGTGCACCTGACTACGATGACTGGACAACAGAGTCTGAAAATGGCTACAAGGGCTTGAATGGTGATATCCTCGTCTGGAATGACGTTCTAGGTTCAGCCTTTGAGTTGTCTTCAATGGGGATCCGTGTCGATGAAGATACGCTTCGCCGTCAAGTTGCGATCACAGGGGACGAGGATCGTCTCCAATTAGAGTGGCACAAGGCTTTGTTAAACGGTCTCTTCCCACTCACGATTGGTGGAGGGATCGGACAATCTCGTTTGGCTATGTTCTTACTTCGTAAGAAACATATCGGTGAAGTCCAAACCAGTGTCTGGCCTCAATCTGTCCGCGATGAATATGAAAATATCCTATAAGGAAGAAAGAGAGTGGGACAGAAATCGGTAATTCGTTAGAATTCGATTTCGTCGTCC
>OGEQ01001213.1_pt1 | contig 22074 bp, 16 predicted proteins | sample 1570731 | NCBI WGS metagenome assembly OGEQ01 (sample SAMEA2582132, study PRJEB24529) | metagenome | biome: Human gut stool | place: China | collected 2011
GAGGGACTATTTGATTAATATTAACTTCGTCCCAATTTTAACGGGACACTAATGAAAATCGTGTAACACACGAATCGCATTTTGTTGCTTGCGTAATCCGTAAAGATTATGACAATCAACGTCGTATGTCGCAGAGACGCTATCAACAGAAACCGTTTAGCCCCTCTTGCTCTTGTCTTTACCCATGACCGCCGCCGTAAGTTCGTCGGTCTGGGCATTTCGGAAACTTTGGTGCATTGGGATTTCGACAAGCAACAACCTACCGCCGACTGCCCCGATAGAGCAGAAATACAGTTTCAAATAACCTCCAAGATACGTGAATACGAGAAGAAAATCAAAAAGTTGGAGGTGCTGGAAATTCCCGTTACATTCGATACGCTGTTTGAACAGAACGGCAAACGAATCAACTGCACGGTCGGGGAGTACTTCAAACAGATTATCGAACGCTTGGAAAAAGTCGAAAAGTACAGTTCCGCCAGCAAACATAAGGTAACGTTGGTCCTTGTGTCGCAATTCCGCTCGGTCAATATGCGTTTTGATGAATTGGATTTGACGTATTTAAGGGAGTTTGAAATCTTCTTGAGTCAAAAGGGTAATGTAAACAACAGTTGCAATTATGCAGCATTCCAATACTGCCGGTTGTATCTTATTGAAATTCTACATCAAACCACAACACACTGCAAATGTATACAATTTACTTTATGTTGTATCTTATCGAAATTCTACATCAAACCACAACGAGGGTTACGACGAAATGAAGGAGTTGTACGTTGTATCTTATCGAAATTCTACATCAAACCACAACAAGCTTTGTTTTGAATATTTTTTTATTCCGTTGTATCTTATCGAAATTCTACATCAAACCACAACCACCATGACACCGTGGAATACCAATTCAAAGTTGTATCTTATCGAAATTCTACATCAAACCACAACGAAGAGATCGCGGACGCGAGATCGAGGCCGTTGTATCTTATCGAAATTCTACATCAAACCACAACGGCTCTGTAGATGTTCTTCCTGGCCGTCCGGTTGTATCTTATCGAAATTCTACATCAAACCACAACAGAACATCAGTTTGCCGTACACTCCGCACAGTTGTATCTTATCGAAATTCTACATCAAACCACAACTAAAACTCTTTCATTTCCTCATAGCCTTCTGTTGTATCTTATCGAAATTCTACATCAAACCACAACATAGTCGATAAAGTTCTTCCCGTAGGCCAGTTGTATCTTATCGAAATTCTACATCAAACCACAACAATCTTGTCGATCTATTCCACCTTGAGCAAGTTGTATCTTATCGAAATTCTACATCAAACCACAACCTGAAATCTCCACTGGCGGCGGGCGTTCATGTTGTATCTTATCGAAATTCTACATCAAACCACAACCGCAAGCGTATCACGATGGAACACCTGGACGTTGTATCTTATCGAAATTCTACATCAAACCACAACGTCATGCTATATAATTGTGCGCGTATCCTGGTTGTATCTTATCGAAATTCTACATCAAACCACAACATATTGGTCGAGAAGTCGATTTATCTCCGGTTGTATCTTATCGAAATTCTACATCAAACCACAACACAGACTGGGACGCTTATTGCTACGGCGGAGTTGTATCTTATCGAAATTCTACATCAAACCACAACAAAGGCGAATTCATTTAATTAAACCCACAAGTTGTATCTTATCGAAATTCTACATCAAACCACAACCCTGTAGATATAGCCGGATGGACGGAAAACGTTGTATCTTATCGAAATTCTACATCAAACCACAACGACTGCTGGAGTGGCCGCGCATTTTTCTAGTTGTATCTTATCGAAATTCTACATCAAACCACAACCTGTGAGAACTCCAGCTGGGCAGTTATATGTTGTATCTTATCGAAATTCTACATCAAACCACAACAGGATAGGAGCAAAAACGCTTCGAGGTCCGGTTGTATCTTATCGAAATTCTACATCAAACCACAACCATGGATAGCATCACCCTCCTGCATGAAAAGTTGTATCTTATCGAAATTCTACATCAAACCACAACTCTATTCTTTCGTCAAGAATAGCGACCTCGGTTGTATCTTATCGAAATTCTACATCAAACCACAACGGAATCTCAACCAGCGCGACGGAGCCGGAGGTTGTATCTTATCGAAATTCTACATCAAACCACAACCTTTGGTCGAAATGGCCTCCTTGGCCACCGTTGTATCTTATCGAAATTCTACATCAAACCACAACTGTTCGGGAGATTCAGCCAATCTCTTAAAGGTTGTATCTTATCGAAATTCTACATCAAACCACAACTTGCGGAAAGTGTGAAGATTGTTTGCGTCGTTGTATCTTATCGAAATTCTACATCAAACCACAACGTAACGTAACGCTTCAACAGATGGTGAAGGGTTGTATCTTATCGAAATTCTACATCAAACCACAACGACGTTACCACCGCCATATTGTCGGCTGGGTTGTATCTTATCGAAATTCTACATCAAACCACAACAACTTAACTGGGAAAAGGAAGTCCCCGTTCGTTGTATCTTATCGAAATTCTACATCAAACCACAACAGGACGAAACACAAGTTTCGTTCACTTGGTGTTGTATCTTATCGAAATTCTACATCAAACCACAACCTACTTCGAAGACGCTATGGAGGGAAACGAGTTGTATCTTATCGAAATTCTACATCAAACCACAACGTTCCTATTCTGCTATACAGACACATACTGGTTGTATCTTATCGAAATTCTACATCAAACCACAACCCTTCTGGAAAAGTTTCCGTTCCACCGGCTGTTGTATCTTATCGAAATTCTACATCAAACCACAACAACAAATCCAATGAAATTCTTGATATTGTGTTGTATCTTATCGAAATTCTACATCAAACCACAACGTCGGGCCTCATATTGATTGATAAAGTGTTACTTACGGGCTGTCTGCCACTATAAAAATACGATCGGGTGTTCCGACGAAGCCAGTTTGATGCATTTTCCGTATTTCAAAGAACGAAAATAACGATTTATCAGAAAAATTCCAATTGTTGCGGAATTTCCGGTTTTGCTCGTTCGCTTTTACCCCAAAAATTTAATATGTCTCCATACTGTTTGTCCGTTACAGCAAGAATACTTGTAAATCCTGTCGGAGGCATCGATCGTCGAACCCGCTTAATGTGAACCTGCATATTCTCCTTCGATGCACAATGGCGCACATAGACTGAATACTGCATCATTGTGAAACCATCTTTTTCCAACGCCTTGCGAAATTGCACCGCATGACGTCGTTCCGTTTTTGTATTGGTTGGCAAATCAAAAAAGACAAACAACCACATGATTCGATAAGCATTCAAGCGTACTTCTGACATTCGACTACTCCAATAAAGGATATGCAATCTTTTTTTGGGTTCCAGCAAAGCATTTAGCCAGGGAAGAGGCTGAAAACATAAGTCCTACTTCGAGAGGTCGCACAACCTTGTCGAAACGAGTATCGACAAACAGGAGCCGCAACAGTTCGCCTTTCACCTTTTTGGTCAGTTGTGTATTCCCGTTCCTGTAAAGTTGGTAGACCAATTCGTCGACATACGGTCGATAGGGTTCCATTACGTCATCGGCCAGCGGAAAGGAGTTGTAACGATTCCGATGGAAGATCCCGAATGCTGGGAACAGTCCGGAGCCCATGATCGCACGGGCCACGGCGGCTCGCAGGATCGTATAGCCGTAATTGAGCAGGTTGTTGGGCGGCGAACCTTCGCGGGAACGGTAAAATTCGGCACCGAACAGTTCTGACCAGTAGATTCTCGCTGCTATGCCCTCCCGGTTGTCGGCGTCGGCGCTCTTGACATTCATGTAGCAGGGTTTCAGTTTGTCTCCGTCATACCCCAGCTTCCGCAGCAAGGCAGCCTGGTTGCGGATTTTGGTCTCGACGATCTGTTTCCAAAGGCCCTTCTTCAGCGGTTCGGATGCAGCGATCTGCATCCGATAATGTTCACCTTGCGTTCTGTTTGAATCCAAATTCATCAACAAGGCGTTCGGCATTCGGTTCTCTCCGCACAGGATAACTGCCACGTTGTTGTCCGACAGCGCATTCAAGAGCGGCAGCGTGATGGAGGTCTGCTGGTCCTCCAGCACCACGAAGCCGATATCCTCGATCGGGATGCTTTTCCGTTGGTCGGGGGCCTCGCGCGTGTGGATGATCATCTGGCCGTTGCGCAGGCTCAAACAGTAGGGTGTCGAAAAAAACAAGGTTCGTTTCAGCATGGCCGGTCATCTTTGAATTTTATCTCGCCCGTTACGGTCAGTTCGAAATCATAACCTTCCACCAACATGTTAAAATTGGAAACGCTGAGGCGCAATTTCGGTGATGGATTGGATTGGCAGAATTGAGAGGTCCCAGCTCCATATAAGGAGGTAAGTGTTTTCTGATCTCGGGCCTCCTGATGAAAGAGGAACTGTACCCGTCCTTCTGCAGCCATTGCTGTTACCTTGTACAGTCGTTTTACCAACTCCTTGCGGGTACATTCATAAAGTTCTGCCGGGGTATTTTCATAAAACAGGACCATGGACCCCGTTTTCAGAAGATATTTTAGCGGATAGCCGTTTGTGTCGGCTACCGGTGCCAGGTCGTGACGTTCATTGCGGTCGGTGCTCCGTTTGAAATATTCGGCGGCTTGCAGATTGCTGATAATTTCGAAGGAGTGGTCTGTTCGACCTTTTTTGTCTTTGCCTTCATAGACGGCCATGCAATAATTGCCTTCATTGGCGACAAGATATTTCCGTTTATATTCCTTGTCGGACCGGTCCCGGTGCTGTTTGTTCCCCAGCGGGATTAGGGTCGTCTTTCTGACAAAGATCCGCACCTTGCGGATGGGAATGCCCTTTTCCCGGTTCATCCAGATCGTGTATTCATCGGGATTCATCGCCGTCTTGAATCCGACCTCGTCGATTGCCTCCCGTACGCGATCCCGGACTGCATCGTCGATAATCTTGTCGATGTCCGTCGGCTGCAACTGCGCGAGCGATTTGCGGATGACATAGCGGATCTCTCCATCCTGCTTAATAGCGCCGTAGAAGGTATCCTGATGCAACCGGCAGCGAGCCGTGTCTCCTTGCTGGTAGATTGGTTCCCCGTCGGCATTCAGCTTTATCCGGCCGCGAACCCGTAACTTCTTGCGCGTCTGTTTGGCCATGTTGTCGGGCGTGTGGTGGGCAACGAGCAGTTCGTCGGCCGCCGCCTTGACATCTTCGGTAAAGGTCGGCCAGGGTTTCTCGAAGCGGGGTTTGCCGCTTTCGCCGTAGCCGTATCGCTCCTCGTCGGCGACGTATTGCGCCCAGCGGTCGTACTCCCGGCGGCCGATACAGGCGATCGTGATGGCGTCGATGCAGTGGTGGACGTGGTTCGTGCGCTCCTTGCGGGCATACTCCTCCTGCAGTCCCCACATCTTGCGGAACGCGGCGGTCGTGGAACCCTTGACCGTATAGATTCGGTCAAAAACCGTCTTCAGATAGAGCCGTGCATATTTGCCGATGATGCCGATGTCGACTCCCTGCCGATTGCTGAATCCTTCGGGAATCTCGGCCATGGTGAAGCGTTCGTATTTCCCGCGCCAGTAGTCGAGTTGCATCTGCAAATAGTGACGGCGCTGAATGGCGTCGTCCTTTTCGGATTTAATCGCTGCGCTTTTGCTCCTGCGAACCTGGGCTTCAATCTGCTTTTGCAGACTCTCCATTTTTTCCCGCCAACCAAACGATTCGATCCGCTCCATGATCTCGACATGGTTGGACAACTCGGCCGGCAGTTTCGCCCGTTTTGTCTCCCGGTTGAACCGGTTTTCGCAGAGCGTCTTGTTCATCTGCGAGTCATCGCCGCCGCGAGCCTGCGGGAGCGTGTGCTCGATGTCGAAATCCGGAGCCGACCCGACGAAGTCCGAAATGCGGATTTGCCGCCCGGTATAGGGACAGACGTGCTGCTGTTCTTCCCACAGCCGGTATTTCAGCACTTCGTCGTCCGAGGGTTTTATCTCGCGGCCGGTTTCGGCGGCATACTGGCTGTGGATCTCTTCGGCATATTTCCGATTCTCAACCTCCCGTTCCCGCTGATACTGCTCGATGGCCTTCCGCCTGTTCGCATCATTGAGTCCGCGGGCGAATTCAATCCGGATCTTCGTGTCTCGGTCGATCCTGCCTTCGCGTAACAGCGTGTTTATCAGGTTGCGCAATCGGAACAGGGCCCGCATGGCCATCGGGTTGCGAATGGTCGCAGTACGTGGAGAGCCGAGTTGCAGAATGCCATTTGCCTTGGGTTGCGCATCCGGATAGGTCTCGATTTTCGAGGGATGATAAAGACGGATCAGACGAGAGGCATCCAATCCATGATCGCTGAAATAGTCGGCAATGCGGTGCTCCTTTGAATCGAACTTGTTATACGGATTTCGCTTGTAGTCAAGCAGCAGCGAGGCGATGTCCTGTTCGATTTCATGCCGACGGCTTTCGTCGGCATAGACCTCCTTCGGAAGTGCCGCCCGCAGGTTGGCCAGGAATACCGCCTCGTCGTACCGATAGCCACAGCGCAGATAGACCAGAATCTTGCCGATGGCATTTAGGCTCAACGCCGCGTAATCCTGCGGGAGTTTGATGGCTGCAAACGCTTTGGCTTGTTCATCCGTGAGTTGCAATTTTTCGCAGGCCCAGCTACGCAGCCGACCTTCGTCGTTGAACGAAAAGAGGGCGTGCCATACGTCATTCAACATCTGGTCCTCGTTTTTTCCTGCTCCAAGCAGGTAAAGGCTGCGAATCTCCGTAATCCAGTCGTCTCCGAAGATCGCTTGCAGCGATGCCGTGACGGGGCATCCCGATACGGTGGCCGTGCGGGCGAAATTGAAACGATAAGGAGCTTCTGTACGCTCCTCTTTGCAGGCATATTTCCCTTTGCCGGCGATTCTGCGGGCGATCTCTTCGAAATCGAAATAAGGCTTGCTTTTCCGGAAGAAGAGCGAACGAATCGTCTCGAACTCTTCCTGTGTCAAAGGTCGTGGAGCATTGTCGCCCAGTCCTGTAATCCGGATGTTGTTGACGAACGACAGCATCCGGAACTCCTCAAAACGGGGATGCGAAACGGGGCACCGACTCTTCGTCGGCTCGAAGGTGCATCGGCCGACTGACCCCTTCTGCGATTTGAGGTCGCGCTGGAAAAAGATTGCCCGATGCAGCGCCTTACGCCATTCGTCGGGCAATTGCTGCCGGTCGCAGATGGCATTGAACTCGGCCAGGTAGTGTTCGTTGCGCGAGGTGTATTTGTCGCGGATTCGTTCCTTGTGTTGGTACAGTCCGTAGAAATATTCTCCGAGGTACCGACACCCTGCCGCTGCTATTTCAGCCGACAGATTTTTGATACACTCCTTGACCGTGCCGTCTTCTTTCTCATTTCCTGCTTCCTTGCGATTGCTGAGGAATCCGCGTCGCTGTGCCAAATGATAAAGCGCCCGGCCAAGCAGCCAGCGCTGTGTGCGATTCCCGAGATCGAGCCGCTCGGACAGGGCTACATAACGATCGTGGTAAGGATTTCGATCCCCATTGTCGTCGGTTCGCTGCCAACGGAGGAATTCATTGTCCTGCGGGTAACGTTTCTCTTTTTGCCAGGCGGTCAACAGCTCCTCGGGCAACGGCGGGCAAAGGTCGTAACGGATGAGTATTTTGAGCAGTTCGATTTTTCGCAGACGCCGCCGGAAATAGTGGCGGCGCAGTGCCCGGGCGCTCGTCCGATCCTGAACGGCAGGTTTTTCATTGTTTTTGTCGCGGGCAACTCCCTCCTGGAAAATGTCTACACCTTTGTCAATCAGCGTATATTCGTTCTCCGATTCATCGACAAGGGCCCATCCCAGTGAGTTGGTGCCAAGGTCCAAACCCAATACTTTTGCCATATGAAGAAAGTGTTTTCTGTAAAATTAAATAAAAAATTGCAGAAATTCATCTTTTTTTACTATATTTGTGGTGTAAGAATTCTACATCTTATCACAATAAGGCTATATGCCGAAGGTTTTCAACCTATTGTCTCCGCGTACTCCGTGGAGACTTTTTTTATATTTCGTGAATAATTTAAAAACCGTCGGTTGCTATTGCGGAGGGTGCCGGCGCTGTGGCTTTTTGCCTTCGGGAGTTCATGGTGCCGAAAACAGAAGGTCGCATGTCGGACCGTCCGCCACTCGCCGTGCGACGCACCGACATGAAGCATCTCCAATTGCAGCGTTCATCAAGGGCATATCGTTGGAATATGCAGGAATACTTTATATCGAGACTCTGAAACCGGGAAAACACGCGAATAGAAATTCAGCGACGCCTTCTGTTTCCGGGCGCATTCGTGCACGAGGCTCTGCCGCGGGCGGACGATGACGAACCGGATAAAAAGCGCACCCCGAAAATCCGGAAAGGGATTTCGGGGTGCGCTTCATTCGGGCGGGCGGCTGTCCGGCGCGTTATCGGGCGGGATGTTCCGGGCGTTTGCTGAAAATGGCCTTGATCCGGTCCATGTCGAACTTGGCCGAGCGGTCGTAGCAATAGATGCCGTTCTGTTCCTGTTCCACGTCCGTGAGCTGGGTGTAGCAATAGCCCCACACCTGTCCGGAGAGCGAGAGCAGCGCGTCTACCTGGCCTTCGAGCCGCGTGTAGAACTCTTCGAGCGTACGGGGCGCCTGTCCGTAACCCCACGATTCGGTCTGGGAATCCGTGGCCTGCTTCTCCTGGTCCTTCACCCATTTGATGCCGCCGAATTCATCGACCAGGTAGGGGCACGAGCCATCGTACTGCGGCCAGGCGTAGTTTGCGGTCGCCTTCACCTCGTTGAATCCGATGTTGCGCGTCTGGTCGCGGGTCGTCCGCAGGCGGGGATGGAAGAACGTGCCGTCGCTGAAGATTTTCTCTTTCAGTTTGGCCGGGTTCTGCTCGTAATTGTGGACGGCCCAGATGTCGGTCCTGACGACGGCGCCGCCGCTGACGGTGTTGACGGGGCGCGTCGGGTCGAGGCGCCCCGTCAGGTCGTAGACGTCGGAGGCGAAGCGCGGGAACTGCGTGTTGTCGGGCCACCACTCCTCGTTCATCGGCGTCCACGTCAGCAGCGAGGGGTGGTTCCGGTCGCGGACCACGCATTCGGCCCACTCGGAGAGGAAGTTGCGGGCCGTTTCCACGTCGTTGGCATCCATTCCCCAGCTGGGGCTTTCGCCCCAGGTGATGTAGCCGAGTCTGTCGGCCCAGTAATAGTAGCGTTCCTCGAAAACCTTCTGATGCAGGCGTGCGCCGTTGAACCCGGCGGCCAGTCCCAGCTCGATGTCGCGGCGCAGGGCGTCGTCCGACGGGGCGGTCCAGATACCGTCGGGGTAGAAACCCTGGTCGAGCACCAGCCGCTGGTAATAGGGTTCGTTGTTGAGGTAGATTTTGTTGCCTTCGATGTGGACCTTGCGCATCCCGACATAGGATTTCACGGCGTCGAGCACCTGGCCGTCGGGGGCGACCACCTCGTAGGTCAGGTCGTAGAGGAACGGGTCTTCGGGACTCCAGAGCCGGGCCTTTTTGACCGGGATGACGACGACGCTGCTGTTCGACGCCCGGACCTGCCGCGTGCCGACGACCTTGCCGCCGTCCCGAAGGGTCACCCGGAGCGTGTTCGGGCTTTCCCGGAAGAACTGCGGGGCGACGATCAGCTGCTGCTGGTCGATGTCGGTCGTCATTTGGACGCGTGCGAGGGCTTCGGGAGCCACGGCCTCCATCCACACCGTCTGCCAGATGCCTGTCGTGCGGGTGTAGTCGCAACTGTGCGAGGCGTATTGCAGCGACTGTTTGCCGGCAGTCTGTTTGCCGCTGCGCAGGTCGCTCGTGGCGAAGACGACCAGACTGTGGCTGCCGCCCGGCTTCACGAATGCGGTGATGTCGTAGGAGAACGACGTGCTGCCCCCGAAGTGGCGGCCGACGAAGCGGCCGTCGACATACACCTCGGAGGTGTAGTACACGGCTCCGAAGTTGAGCATCACGTTGCGTCCCGACCAGTCTGCCGGAATGTCGATCGTACGCTGGTACCAGATGCGGCCGATGAAGTCCGTGTGGCCGACGCCCGAGAGCTTGCTCTCCGGGGCGAACGGCACGATGATTTTGCCGTCGAATCCCTTCGAGCCGGCGTAGCCGCGTTCCAGGCCGCTTGCGCCGAAATCGAACGTGTAGGTCCATTCGCCGTTCAGGTTGATCCAGTCCGTCCGCTCGAACTGCGGGCGGGGATATTCCGGGCGGGGGATCTGCGAAAACAGACACGCGGCCTGAAGCAGGAAAAAGAGGGTGATTGCGGTTTTCTTCATGGTTGTTTTTGGTTGGTTTGCTTGTTTTCGGGGTGGTTATTCCGGTGCGATGTCGAACCGGCCGGGCGGCTCCGTGCGCTGCGCCCCGGCGAGCGGCGGCAGCATGCCGCAAGGGAGCAGCAGCAGGATGTGCGCATGTTTCATGGCTTCGTCTATGGGTTTGCTGTGCCGAAGTTACGAAACTTTTTCGGAATACGGAGCGGGTCAGAGGTTAATTTTGCAGGGGAACAGGCTGAAGACCCGAAAAAAATAGACTATATTCGTACGATCAAAACTGCCCGACTGATAGGAAAAAGAGACTCTTGCACTGTTGGGGACCCTGCACCTTCGTCGGAGCGCAGGCCCCGTGGCCGACGCTTTTCAACGGCCGGAACCTGAAAGGCTGGAAGACGGTCGGCGGGACGGAATCGTTTTTGTGTTATATTTACGGATAAAACGAATGCGGTTATGGAACGGGAGAACGTCTTTCATATCAAAAACATGGTTTGCAACCGCTGCATTCTGGTCGTCACCCGGCTGCTCGAAAAAGCGGGGTTCACGCCCCTCGATGTCGGACTGGGAACGGTCGTCGTGCAGGAGAAGCCCGGCCGGGAGCAGCGGGAGGCGTTCCGCAAACTGCTCGAAGCCTACGGGTTCGAACTGATCGACGACAGCCGGATGCGCCTCATCGAGCAGATCCGGACGGCCGTGATCGAATTGGTGCATTACAGCGAAGATGCCTCGAAAGTCAACCTGTCGGATTACCTGCGCGAACGCTGCCACCGTGATTACAGTGCGTTGAGCAAGCTCTTTTCGGAGGTCAACGGCATCAGCATCGAGAAATACTTCCTCGCCCAGCGGATCGAGCGGGTCAAGGAACTGCTGGCCTACGGCGACCTGACCGTCAGCGAGATCGTTATTCGAGCGTGGCGCACCTCAGCGCCCAGTTCCGCGCCCAGACCGGGATGTCGCCCACTGAATTCCGCCGGCTGAAAGGACGCGGCCTGAAACCGCTGGATGAAGTGTAGGTATAAATCATATCCATAATTCTGTAACACCCGGAGCGTGTCGGGACCTTACCTTTGTTCCCATGGAAAAGAGTAAGATCATCACGAATACGTTCCCGGTCGCAGGCATGAGCTGCGCTTCGTGCGCAGTCCGGGTCGATAAGGCGCTCAACGGCCTGCCGGGCGTCGAGTCTGCGCATGTGAACTACGCTTCCGCTACGGCGCGGGTGGACTACCGTTCGGGGGAGTGCTCTCCCGGGACGCTGAAGCGGGCCGTGCAGGCGGCCGGTTACGACCTGCTGACCGACGCGGAAGGCCCGGCGGAGGACGAGGCGGCGCACGTTCGTGCGGCGCATTACCGGGCGCTCAAACGGCGGACTCTTTGGGCGGCGGGGCTTTGTCTTCCGATTGTGGCCGGAGGCATGCTGTTCATGGACGCTCCGGCCGTGAAATACGCCGTGTGGGCGCTCTCCACCCCGGTCGTTTTCGGACTGGGACGGGAGTTCTTCGTCAACGCCTGGAAACAGCTCCGCCACGGGGCGGCCAACATGGATACGCTGGTTGCCGTCAGTACCGGAATCGCCTATCTGTTCAGCCTTTTCAACCTGTTTTTCCCGGAATTCTGGCTGTCGAGGGGCATCGAGCCGCACGTCTATTTCGAGTCGGCGGCCGTCATCGTCGCCTTCATCCTGCTGGGGCGGCTGCTTGAGGAGCGGGCGAAGCGCGGCACGACGACGGCCATCGCGAAACTGATGGGCCTGCAACCGAAAACCGTCACGGTGATCACCCCTTCGGGCGAACGCTCCGTGCCCGTTGCGGAGCTTCGCGCCGGGGATCTGGTCGCCGTGCATCCCGGCGAACGCATCGCCGTGGACGGCACGGTGGCCGAAGGCGCGTCGTATGTCGACGAGAGCATGCTCAGCGGGGAACCGCTCCCCGTCTGCAAACAGGAGGGTGCGGCGGTGTTCGCCGGAACGATGAATGGCAACGGTGCGTTCCGTTTCCGGGCCGACAGGGTGGGGCAGGACACGGTGCTGGCCCGGATCATCCGCATGGTGCGGGATGCGCAGGGCAGCAAGGCCCCCGTGCAGCGGACCGTCGACCGGATCGCCGGCGTTTTCGTTCCCGCCATCATCGTCCTCGCCGTGCTGACCTTCGCGGCGTGGATGCTTTTCGCTCCGGAGGAGGGCTTCACCCGCGGGCTGCTGGCGCTGGTGACCGTGCTGATCATCGCGTGCCCCTGTGCGCTGGGTCTGGCGACGCCCACGGCCCTCATGGTCGGGATCGGCAAGGGCGCCGGACAGGGCATCCTCGTCAAGGACGCTGCGAGCCTGGAGGTGGCCCGGAAGGTCGACGCCGTGGTGCTGGACAAGACCGGAACGCTCACCGAAGGCCGTCCGTCGGTCGTGGACGCTGCGTGGGCCGAAGGGTCGGAGACGGCGCGGCGGATTCTGTTCAGCCTCGAAAAACGCTCGGGGCATCCGCTTTCGCTCGGCGGGGAGCGGGACGTTCCCGTGACCGGGTTCGAAAGCATTCCCGGGCAGGGTGTCCGGGGCGTCGCGGAGGGGCGGACCTGGTATGCCGGGAACGACGCGCTGCTGTCCCGCCACGGCATCGTGCCCGACGCCCGCCTGCAACGGCTGGCCGAAGGGTGGATGCAGGAGGCGAAGACCGTGGTTTGGTTCGCCGACGAGGAGCGGACGCTCGCCGTGCTCGCCCTTGCCGATGCGCTGAAACCCTCGTCGGCCGGGGCCGTCGCCCGGCTGCACGCGCTGGGAATCACGGTCTGGATGCTGACGGGCGACAACGCCGGTTCGGCGCGTGAAACGGCCCGGAAAGCCGGGATCACCCGTTTCCGGGCGGGCGTCCTGCCGCACGAAAAGGCCGGATTCGTCCGGCAGTTGCAGTCCGAAGGCCGGACGGTGGCCATGGCCGGCGACGGGATCAACGACAGCGCGGCTCTCGCGCAGGCCGATTTGAGCGTCGCCATGGGGCAGGGGAGCGACATTGCGATGGATACCGCGATGGTGACGATCTTCTCGTCGGACCTCCGGAAAATCCCGGAGATGATCCGGCTGTCGCAGCTCACCGTGCGGACGATTCGCCAGAACCTCTTCTGGGCCTTCATTTACAACCTCGTCGCCATTCCCGTAGCGGCCGGGGCGCTCTATCCCCTCTGGGGGTTTCTGCTCGACCCGATGATCGGCGGGGCGGCCATGGCCTTGAGCAGCGTGAGCGTCGTGGCCAACAGCTTGCGGCTGAAACGCCGGCGGATCGGCGATGAGTGTGAACATGACGAACCGGTTGAAACCGAAGAAAAGATGAAAAAGGAATTTATCGTGAACGGCATGACGTGCAATCATTGCCGGATGCATGTGGAACATGCGCTGAACGCCCTCGACGGCGTGAAGGCGGTCGTGACGCTGGACCCTCCGGTGGCCGCCGTGGAGTTCTCCGGGCCGGAAATCGGCCTCGGGGAGTTGCAGAAGGCCGTTACGGAGCGGGCCGGGGAGTATACCCTGCGGGCGCGGTGACGGCGGACGCCCCTGCGCAGGCGGGGCGTTTTTTTCGTGCCGCGCCGTATCTTTCCGGCGAATGTCCGGCGGAAAATGCGTTTTAGCATTAACTTTGCTGTCGGATCGTGTAAAGTATGCTGATGGAGACTCTTTCCCGTTGGATCGGCGGCGTGAACGACGTGCTGTGGACCTATGTGCTGGTCGCGGCGCTCTTGGGGTGTGCCGTGTGGTTCACCCTGCGCACGCGGGGCGTGCAGTTCCGCCTGCTGGGCGAGATGATGCGCGTGCTGGGCGAGTCGGCCGGAAGCGGTCCGAAGGGCGAGCGGCACGTCTCGTCGTTCCAGGCTTTTGCCGTGTCGCTGGCCAGCCGCGTCGGCACGGGGAATCTCGCGGGCGTCGCCAAGGCCATCGTCATCGGGGGACCCGGCGCGGTCTTCTGGATGTGGGTCATCGCCCTTGTGGGCGCCGCGAGCGCTTTCGTCGAGTCGACCCTCGCACAGCTTTACAAACGCCGCGGCAGGGACTCTTTCATCGGCGGCCCGGCCTACTACATGGAACGCGGTCTCGGGCGGAGGTGGATGGGCGTGCTGTTCGCCGTGCTGATCTCCGTGACCTTCGGATTCGCCTTCAACTCGGTGCAGAGCAACACGATCTGCGCCGCGTGGGAGGGAGCTTTCGGCGCCGATCGTGTGTGGGTGGGCGTCGTGCTCACGGCGCTGACGCTGCTCATCATCTTCGGCGGCATACGGCGCATTGCGCGTGTCAGCGGCGTGATCGTCCCGATTATGGCGCTGGGGTACATCGTGCTGGCGCTGGGCGTCGTGCTGTTCAACCTCGGGCGGCTGCCCGAAGTGCAGGAGCTGATCGTCGCCGACGCTTTCGGCTGGGAGCAGACGCTGGGAGGCGCGGTCGGCGCGGCGTTGATGCAGGGCATCAAGCGGGGACTTTTCAGCAACGAGGCCGGTATGGGTTCGGCCCCGAACGTCGCCGCCACGGCTCACGTTTCGCATCCCGTGAAGCAGGGGCTTATCCAGACCCTCGGGGTCTTCACCGATACGCTCGTCATCTGCACCTGCACGGCCTTCATCATCCTGTTCGGGGGCGTTCCCGACGCCTCGCTCAACGGCATTCAGCTGACGCAGGCGGCTCTGGAGAGCGAGATCGGTCCCGCGGGCGGGGTGTTCGTCGCCGTGGCGATCTTCCTGTTCGCCTTTTCGTCGATTATCGGCAATTATTACTACGGCGAAGCCAACATCCGCTTCATCACTCCGCGGCCGTGGGCGCTGACGCTCTACCGGCTGCTGGTCGGCGCGATGGTGCTCTTCGGATCCGTGGCGACGCTCGATCTGGCATGGAGCCTGGCCGATGTGACGATGGCGCTGATGACGCTGTGCAATCTGGCGGCGATCGTGCTGCTGGGCCGTCTGGCCTTCCTGCTGCTGGCCGACTACACGGCCCAGAAGCGGCAGGGCATCAAAAATCCGGTCTTCACGAAAGACCGGATTCCCGAATTGAAAGACAAGGCCGAGTGCTGGTAGCGCATTACTCCACCAGCCGGCGCGTTACGCTCCACCGCTGCATCAGCCGCACCACCGCCCAGCTCACGGCGAAGGCCCCGCAGGCGATCAGCGCGATGCGCGCCAGCGCGGGAAGTCCCGGAATCCGCTGCACGAGGTCGTAGCCGGCCTGAACGAAGATGAAGTGGCAGAGGTAGATGCCGAACGTCGCGCCCGCCAGCCGCGAGAGCCATGCGCGGGGCCGTGCGGCGGCCTTCTGCACGAGGATGAAGACCGGGGCGGTCATCATAAAGACGTTGATGCCGGCGAAATACCAGACGATTTCGAGGTAGGCGTAGTTGCCCGGGAAATGTTTCTGCATCACCACGTAGCCCAGCCCCGTGGCGAGGTATCCGGCGAGGAAGGTCGGGATGCAGATGCCGAGACGTAGTGGAACGTGCCGAACTCGTTCCAGTCGCAGACGCCGTAAAGCCCCGTGTTGCCGTAATTGCCCGTGTAGCCGAGCGCCGGGGCGAGCATCTTCACGTAGGGCAGCAGCAGCGTCACGCCCCAGATCGCGAGGACGCTCTGCAACTCGCGCCGCGAGGCCCGCTCGAGCCACGGGCTGATCAGCGGCATGATCAGATAAAGTCCTATCAGCATATAGAGATACCAGAGCGGCGTGGTGTCGTAGCAGAAGTTGAAGACGAAGGTCCACATTTTGTGCAGTGTCGCTTCGCCGGTGAACAGCGCGGGGTCGATCGACGGGCTGGAGGTCCCGACGTAGCGCATATACAGGTAGTAGAGCACGGGTAGCGTCAGCGACCAGAAGACCAGCGCCAGGAGGACGCGGCCGATCCGCTTGCGGTAGAAAGCCCCCGTTCCGGTCCGCACGGGCAGCAGCAGCACGCCCGACATCATCACGAACAGCGGCACGCAGGCCCGGACGAAACTGCCTGCCAACGCTCCTTGCAGGAAGGTGGCGCGGTCGCTGTCGAACACGGCGACGAAGGCGTCGCAGCTGTGGGAGAAGACCACCAGAAAGCAGGCGATCACGCGCAGGAGGTCCACCCAGCCGATGCGTTCGCGGGCCGGGACGTTCAGGTCGGGAAGTCGGTTCTTCATTGTCGCAGAAATGGATTTCCGGCGAAGGTACGAAAAAAATCCGGGACCGCCGTGCGTTTTCGCCGCGGCGTCCCGGATTTTTCGTTGTCCGCACTCCCTCCGGCGGACGTCCCCTTCGGGTCAGTTGACCACCACCGTCGGGAAGTATTCGCGCAGCAGGGCCGCGGCGCGGTCGAGCTGTTCGGGGGTGTTCTCCCGCACGTCGCGGAGTTTGTACTCCAGCCCCATCGCCTCGTACTTATGCACTCCGAGGGTGTGGTAGGGGAGCAGTTCGACCCGCTCGACCGACTTGTAGCCGCCGAGGCGTTCGCCCAGCGCACGGATGTCGGCTTCGGCGTCGCTGATGCCCGGAACCAGCACGTAGCGCAGCCAGAAGGGTTTTCCGTGGGCTTCGAGCCAGGCGGCCGTGCGGAGCGTCTGCGCGTTTTCGCGTCCGGTGAGGGCGCGGTGGCGTTCGGAATCGGCCTGCTTCACGTCCAGCAGCACCAGGTCGACCAGCCCCAGCAGCTCTTCGACGGCCGGGTTCCACACCCCGCCGTTCGAGTCGATGCAGACGTGGATGCCGGCCTCCTTCAACGACTTTACGAGCGGAACGAGTTCCGCAGCCTGGAAGGTGGGTTCCCCGCCCGAGAAGGTCACGCCGCCGCGCCACCCGAAGAAGGGCTTCTGGTCGACGGCCATGCGCAGGATCTCCGCAGGGTCGGTCAATGTGCCCGCTCCGGCCTCGATCGTGTCGGGGTTGGCGCAGTAGAGACAGCGGAAATTGCAGCCTTGGAGGAAAACGACGAGCCGGAGACCCGGCCCGTCGAATGTTCCCATGGATTCGTAAGAATGTACACGAAGCATGATTGTTCCTTGTTTTTGAATAAGGGGGTTCGGGCGCAAACCGGGTTCCGGTATGCAAATCCTGCGCCCGCCCCTAAAAGCGGATTTTCAAGCCGTTACATCCTTTCGTGGAAGCTGCGGCTGATGACCTCGAGCTGGTGTTCGCGGCTCAACTTGGTGAAGTTCACGGCGTAGCCCGAGACGCGGATCGTCAGCTGCGGATATTTCTCGGGGTGCTCCATGGCGTCTTCGAGCATCTCGCGGTTCAGCACGTTGACGTTCAGGTGGTGTGCGCCCTTGGTGAAATAGCCGTCGAGCATCGTCACGAGGTTCTCGATACGCTCTCCGGCCGTCGGGCCGAGCGATTTGGGCACGATCGAGAAGGTGTTCGAAATACCGTCCTGCGAGTCGCGGTAACGCATCTTGGCCACCGAGGCGAGCGAAGCGATGGCGCCGCTCTTGTCGCGGCCGTGCATCGGGTTGGCTCCCGGGGCGAAGGCCACGCCCTTGAGGCGTCCGTCGGGCGTTGCGCCGGTCTTCTTGCCGTACATCACGTTCGAGGTGATCGTCAGCAGCGACAGCGTCGGGCGGGCGTTCTTGTAGACGGGCAGCTTCTTCAGCTCCTCGCTGAAGTAGTAGACGAGGTCCACGCCCAGGTGGTCGACACGGTCGTCGTTGTTGCCGTAGCAGGGGAATTCACCCTCGATGTCGAAGGCTTCGGTGAGACCCTCGGCGTTGCGGCGGGGCGTCACGCGGGCGTATTTGATGGCCGAGAGCGAGTCGAGGGTGATCGAGAGACCGGCCACGCCGTAGGCGAGATTGATGCGGGGATCGGTGTCGACGAATGCCATCTGGGCCTTCTCGTAGTAGTACTTGTCGTGCATGTAGTGGATGATGTTCATGGCCTCGTTGTAGACGCGGGCGATCTCCTTGAGCACCATCTTGTAGTTGCGCATCACCTCCTCGAAGCGCAGCGGACCCTCCGACAGCGCCGGAATGCCCTTGACCATCAGCGTGCCGGTGTTCTCGCAGCGACCTTCGTTAATGGCCAGCAGCAGGGCCTTGGCCAGGTTGGTGCGGGCGCCGAAGAACTGGATCTGGCGGCCGATGTCCTGGAACGAGACGCAGCAGGCGATGCCGTAGTCGTCCGAGTGGCGCACTTCGCGCATCAGGTCGTCGTTCTCGTACTGGATCGAGCTGGTGTCGGCCGAAACCTTGGCGCAGAAGTCCTTGAATCCCTGCGGCAGCTCGGGGCTCCAGAGAATCGTGAGGTTCGGTTCGGGCGAAGGACCGAGGTTGTAGAGCGTTTGCAGGAAGCGGAACGAGGTCTTCGTCACCTTCGTGCGGCCGTCGTTGAAGCGTCCGCCGATGGCCTCGGTCACCCACGTCGGGTCGCCGGCGAAGATGTCGTTGTAGGACTGCATGCGCAGGTGGCGCACCATGCGCAGCTTGATGACGAACTGGTCGATCAGCTCCTGGGCGAACGACTCGTCGATCGTCCCGTGCGCGAGGTCGTATTCGATGAAGATGTCGAGGAACGACGATACGTTGCCCAGCGACATGGCGGCTCCGTCCTGCTCCTTGACGGCGGCCAGATAGGCCATGTAGACCCACTGCACGGCCTCCTGCGCCGAATGCGCCGGGCGGCTGAGGTCCAGTCCGTAGTATTCGCCCATCGTGCGGATGTCCTTCAGGGCCTTGATCTGTTCGGCGACCTCTTCGCGCAGGCGGATGCGGGCGTCGGTCATCGGGCCGGTGAGGTTGCGGAGGTCCTCCTGCTTGGCCTCGATCAGGCGGTCGGTTCCGTAGAGGGCCAGACGGCGGTAGTCGCCGATGATGCGGCCGCGGGCGTAGTTGTCGGGAAGACCCGTCAGGAAGCCCAGCGAGCGGAACGAGCGGATCTCCTCGGTGTAGACGTCGAACACGCCGTCGTTGTGCGTCTTGCGGTAGTGGGTGAAGATGTCCTTCACCTTCTCGTCGACCTCCACGCCGTTCTCCTTGCAGGCGCGCGATACGACGTTGATGCCGCCGAAGGGTTTGATGGCGCGCTTGAGCAGTTCGTCGGTTTGCAGGCCCACGATCAGCTCGTTTTCGCGGTCGATGTAGCCGGCCTTGTGCGAGGTGACGGTCGAAACGGTCTTGTTGTCCAGCGCGCGGACGCCGTTATGCTGACGCTCCTCTTCGAGGGCCTTGAGGCAGAGGTTCCAGATGTGCTTCGTTCGCTCGGTAGGTCCTGCGAGGAACGAGGCGTCGCCCAGGTAGGGGGTGATGTTTGTCTGTACGAAGCTCGTCACGTTGATCTCTTTGCTCCAAAGCCCGTCGATAAAGGTTTTGTTCAATTCCATAAAATTTGTTTGAGATGATAATTGTCCTATTTCGGTCGGCAAAGATACGTTATTTTTTTCACACCGGCCAAAGAGCGGTTACAATTTTTTATAAAAATTTAAAAAATACCTACGATCAGGTATTGACGGCGCCTTCCGGGACATGCAATAGTTACAGGAAGGCGTTGCGGCGTTTGTGGCCCTGCTTTTGCAGGGGCGGGAGTGTATAAATACGAAAAACGATGAAAAGATTCTGGATTGCCCTGCTGGGTGCGGGGCTTTTTGCGACGGCGGCGTTCGCCGGCGGTGACGAAGTTCCGGTCAGGATGCACGAACTGCCCGATGCGGCGAAGACGTTGGTGAAAAAGTATTTTCACGACATCGAGGTGGTTTCCGCCACGATGGAGAAGGGCGTGGCCCCGAGCTATGAGGTGAAGCTGGCCGACGGTACGAAGATCGACTTCGACGCCCGCGGCGAGTGGACCGATGTCGAGCGGCCGGGGGGTGTCGTGCCCGACGGGCTGATTCCGCAGCCGATCCTGAAATTCGTGGCTGCGAACTATCCGGGGCGGCACGTCCGGGGTGTCGAACGCGACGGCCGCAACCATGAGATCACCCTCGACAACGGACTGGAACTGAAATTCAACCGCCGTTTCCGGCTGGTGGAGACCGATCACTGACGGCCGACGATTGGTGCGGCGGATTACGGCCCGGGGGTTTGAGTTGCGCATCCGGCCCCCGGGTCCCGCCGCTTTGTAAGGTGAAAGGTGTAAGATGAAAGGTGAATTTTTCATTTACAACCTTTCACCTTTGGCTTTGATAAAAAGCGTATCTTTGCAGCGTAAAATCCCGATAACGATGGAAGAACTCTCGCTTACGACCCCCGCCCTGCTGTTTTCGGCCGTGTCGCTGATTCTGCTGGCCTACACCAACCGGTTTCTGTCCTATGCGCAATTGGTGCGCACGCTCAAGGAGCAGCATTTGCAGCACCCCTCGAAGGTGACGCGCGCGCAGATCGACAACCTCCGCCGGCGGCTCCACCTCACGCGCACGATGCAGTTGCTGGGCGTCACGAGTCTGTTCCTGTGCGTGGTGACGATGTTTCTGATCTACGTGGGGCTGATGCTGCTTTCGGCTTATGTCTTCGGTGCGGCGTTGCTGCTGCTGGTCGGTTCGCTGGGCGTTTCGATCTGGGAGATTCAGATCTCGGTCCGGGCGCTGGAGATTCACCTCAAGGATATGGAGAACCCGCTTGACAAGCGGGATTCGGAATAATTGTCCGGTCGTGTTCAAGCCGCCCTTTTTTAAGGGTGATTTAGCGAAGCGGCATCTTTTGACAAAAACGAAGATGCCGCGACGTCGCGTCACTGCATCTCCCACTAACCTACTTATGTAACCTAAAACCAACTTGTGAATCCGGTTCTCCGGTTTTCACAGTGCAAAGATACGGGTCCGTCGTTTCGCTGAAATGACGGACCCGTTGCATTTTCGTTACACGGCGCTTTTTGAAGCTCTCCTTTTCAAAGGAGGGTTTGGGTGGATTGTCTGCACGATGGCGTATCGGCATTATTTTTTGGCCTCCAGAAAATATTGCTGCGATTTGAGCAGGTTGCGCGACTGGAGCATCATCGTCTTCGTCTCGTTGAGGATCGTGAGGTAGAGCACCCCGGCGCGGGTGCTGCCCGACGGGACGTCGTTGATGCGCCGCAGCTGGCTCTTGATCGCCTCGACGATCGTGTCGAAGAGCTTGTCGCGCATTTCGAGCACCAGATCGAGGTCCGAGAAATCCTTCGTCGCCAGCATGTCGTTGATCTTGTCGAAAATCGCCTCCACCTGGTCGTTCACGCGCATCAGGTCGACGATCTGCTCCTTCGACATGCCCTCGTGGTTGTTGTCGATGTGTTCGAATGCCGGGCGCGTGATGTGGATCAGGGCCTTGGTCACCTCCGAGAGGTAGTCCGTGACCTGCACGTAGAAGTGCCCCGTGTCGATGTCGCACCGTTGCAGGCGGCGCAGCGTCGGCATGACGTTGTATTTGCGGATGCGGGCCTCCTCGAAAAGGCGGTTCGAGTCGCGAACCATCTCCTTGAGCACCTTGCGGTTCTCCTTGAAGACGGCTACCAGCGTGCGGTTGTAGATGCGCGTGACCTCCTGCATCGTCGTGCAGACCTCGCCGATGCAGGCGCACAGCACCTCGTCGGGGGTCTCGGCCGTTTCGAGCGGCAGCAGGGCCTTTTCGGCCTCCTCTTTCAGTCCGGGCGTCTTGAGGTGGCTGCGGACGAGCAGCCAGGCGCAGAGCGCCGTGAGGGCTGCCACGGCGATCCAGCCGCCCCACAGCAGCAGGGCCGTCACGGCCAGCGCGATGAGGAATCCTCCGAGCGCCGTGATGAACCACCCCGAGATGACGGCCATCACGCCCGTGATGCGGTAGACGGCGCTTTCGCGGCCCCACGAGCGG
>OGEQ01001217.1_pt1 | contig 22000 bp, 15 predicted proteins | sample 1570731 | NCBI WGS metagenome assembly OGEQ01 (sample SAMEA2582132, study PRJEB24529) | metagenome | biome: Human gut stool | place: China | collected 2011
ACCCTGCCCTCCGTCATCTATGAGGTGACCAAGACCGACGGCGAGGTGGTACGGGTGGACAACCCCCACAACTACCCCGACCCCGGCTCCATTTCCGAGGCACGGGAGCCCTTTGCCAAGGTGACCATCATCGCGCCCCCCGACTATGTGGGCAACATCATGCCCATGTGTCAGGACCGCCGGGGCATCTTTAAAGACATGCAGTATCTGGACACCAACCTGGTGGAGCTGCACTACTCCATGCCCATCGGAGAGATCATCTATGACTTCTTCGACGCCCTGAAGGCCCGCACCAAGGGCTATGCCAGTCTGGACTATGAGCTGGAGGGCTATCAGCCCAGTCAGCTGGTGAAGGTGGACCTGCTGCTCAACGGGGAGCAGGTGGACGCCCTGTCCTTCATCGTCCACAAGGACAAGGCCTATGCCCGGGCCCGGCGCATCTGCGAAAAGCTGAAGGAGAACATCCCCCGCCAGCTGTTCGAGGTGCCCGTCCAGGCCGCCATCGGCGGCAAGGTCATCGCCCGTGAGACGGTGAAGGCCATGCGCAAGGACGTGCTGGCCAAGTGCTACGGCGGCGATATCACCCGCAAGAAAAAGCTGCTGGAAAAGCAGAAGGAAGGCAAAAAGAAGATGCGCCAGCTGGGCAGCGTTTCCCTGCCCAGCGAGGCTTTTACTGCTGTGCTCAAGCTGGACAGCGACGACGATTGAGCCCCCGCTTTTCCCTTATAAAATACAGCGCCCCTGTGCACCGGATGGGTTCCGTGCACAGGGGCGCTTTGTTGTTTTTGGTTTTTCAGCGGCGGTTGTTCCAGCTGGACAGGGCAATGACCACCGCGCACAGCCGCACCTTCAGCAAGGCCAGTTTGATGCGGTCGTTGCGGCTGCGGGCGTCCTGCAGGGGCATGTCCCGCACAGCGGCTCGCACCGCCGGGATGTGCAACGCCTGCTGCAGCCATGCGGTGCGCTGCCGGAAGCTCAGCGGCCCCAGGCAGACATTCTTGATGCCCAGCTGCAGGTCCAGCACCCGGCTGTGGTTTACGGCCCGGCGGCAGGCGGGGTCATCGTTCAGGCCCCAGTCCCTTGCCACGGCATCCACCGCGTCCGAGAGGTAAAAGTTATCCGTCAGGCGCTCCGGGTGGTAGCTCTGGGAGGCCGAGCCGTCATCCCGCAGACGATAGCGGTAGAGCCGGTCCGGGATGCCCACCACACAGCGGGGCCGCTGCCGGTAAAAGGACACGAAAAACAGCGCGTCCTCCGCGATCTTGTAATCGGTAAAGCGGCAGTTGCCCTCTTCGATGCAGCGGCGGCGGAACAGCTGCCGCGTGACCAGCGACATGGCCGACAGCTGCGGGAACAATTGCGGGCAGGGGTCGCCGCGGTATACCCCTTCCAGAACCGGGGCAATGTCGGTGCAGCCGGTACGGGTGCCGTCGGCCGCGTAGTGCTCCTCATAGCCGCCGAACATAATCAGGTCCGCATCCGTCTGCTTTGCCGTGCGGCACAGCACCTCCACCATCTGGGGCTCCAGTGCGTCATCACTGTCCAGAAACTGCACATAGGTGCCGCGGGCTGCAGCCAACCCGGCATTGCGGGCCGCGCCGACCCCGGCGTTCTTCTGGTGGATCACCCGGAAGCGGGCATCCTGCCGGGCGGCCGCATCACACAGCGCCCCGCAGCCGTCCGGGGAGCCGTCGTCCACCAGAATAGCCTCCCAGTCCGGGCAGGTCTGGGCCCGCAGAGAGTCCAGTGCCGCTGGGAGATATTGCTCTACGTTATAAACCGGAACAATCATACTGATCTCAGGCATGTGCGGCACCCCTTTTGGCGATCAGGCCGGTGTACAGCTGCTGCAGGCGCAGGGTCTCCTGCCGGATGTCGTACCCTGCAGCCCGCACCTGTGCCGCCGCCTGCGCACGGTCGGGCAGATTGCGGTCCGCATCCTTCAGCACTGCGGCCCATGCTTCGTCCGGCTGTTCCAGCGAAATGCGGCAGCTGTCCGGCCGCAGCAGGACTTCCTCGGTGACGCCGGTGGAGAACACGCAGGGCAGACCGGACGCCTGCGCTTCCATGCCCACCACGGGCAGGCCCTCAAACAGCGAGGGCATCACGAACACATCCATGGCCTGATACCAGCCGGAGGTGTCGCTCTGCACGCCCAGGAACTTCACATCCTGCGCAATGCCCAGCCGGGCGGCCTTGGCTTCCAGCTCGGCCCGCAGCTCGCCCTCGCCCACCAGCAGCAGGCAGCTGTCCGGCCGCACCTTTTTCAGGGCCGCAAAGATGTCCAGCAGGCGGGTGTGGTTCTTCTGCGCCATCAGGCGGGCCACACAGCCCACCACCAGCTTATCGTTCAGGCCATATTCTGCCCGCAGCTTTGCCCGCACCTCCGGCCGGTAGCCAAAGCGGTCCAGGTCGATGGCGTTGCGCAGGATCACGCCCCGGGCATCCCACGCGCTCTGTCCAAAGTAGTAGATGCCGGCCTCCCGCCCGCAGGCCCAGTAATCGGTGGCCGCGCCGGGAATGAACTGTTTGCAGAACCATTTGATCGGCAGCTTGGCGTCCTTGGGCAGACGAGTGTTGTGGGCGTGGGCGATGCGCACCGGCAGGCCCGCCTTTTTAGCGCCTTCCAGCGCAAAAAGCTGCATGGCCTCGTTGTGGGCGTGCAGCACCTTGATCTCCGGGTGCTGGGCCAGCAGCTGCTGCATAGAGCGCAGGTAGGCCGGGTAGCTCTGCGGGGCTACGCCCGGGCTCTGGAAGATGCGCCCGCCCAGTGCGCGGATCTCGTCATCAAAAAAGCCGGGCTTTTTCTTGTTGACCAGAAAATCGAACTGGAACCGCGTGCGGTCCAGATGCCGGTAATAGTTCATCAGCATCGACTCGATGCCGCCCCGGTCCATGTTGCTGACCGACTGCAGGATGTGGATCATGAAGAACGTCCTTTCTCCCGGTACTGTGCCCGGATGCGCCGCTGCACCTCCTGCGCCGAGGGCGGCTGCCATGTCTGTTTTTGGGCGGCAGGGTCCTCCATCGGCTTTGCAAAGCAGCAGACCGCCAGCGGGATCATGCGCAGACCCATGGTACACCAGAAATAAAAGGCCGTGTTGTCGGTGAGGTAGGTCATGGACAGCGGGTTGAGGATGGCAAAATACAGGATGCCGGCCTCGGCACCGTAGCGTTTGGTCCAGTACCAGGGCAGGATCAGGTACAGGAACGCACACCAGAAGCACAGCCCCGGAAACCCCAGCTCCACGAACACCTTGAGGATGTCGTTGTGCAGTGGGTAGGCCACATCAATGAGGCCGATCTCATAAAAGCGGGTGACCATGGCGTCCACCGCCTCGAACCCCAGCCCGATGAAGGTGGGCGAGAACTGATAATAGGGTTTGGCCAGGCTCCAGATGTAATCGCGGCCCATCATGTTGACGCCCACCGCGTTCAGGATGCGGGAGATGGCACCGGTGTGCACCAGATACAGGTACACCCAGAACAGGGTCACCCAGGCCGCGCCGGTGAGCATGATCAGCTTTTCCTTGGCATGGCTGCGGCGCAGCACCCAGATGTAAAAGGCCGAGACCACCAGCGCCGGCAGCAGGATGCGCTTCATGCCCGCCAGTACAAAAAAGAAGGAGCAGCCCGCCAGCACCCAGTTGCGGGTGCGCTGCTGCTTGGTTTCTTTTGGCGAAAAGAACAGGTAGTACAGCACAAAGATGCCCTCCAGAAAGGTCACCTCGTGGATCTCCAGCCGCTCGGCATAGCCATAGGTGTTGTTGCCCAGCGACAGGATGCTGGTGAGCAGGGAGCTCACGCTCTCGCCCACACCATAGGCGGGCACCTCGCTGAACAGGATGAAGAGGTTTGCGCAGCAGATGCCGATGGTGAACAGGTCGATGCTGAACCGCCCGTACAGGTACACGCAGCAGATGGCCACCACCGTGGCGATGCTCTGATACAGGATCTTTTCCACGCCGCGGGTGATGGAGGCAAAGGCCGTGAAGTTGCGCACCCAGATGAACATGGACCAGGCGGCAAGCACCGCCAGATACAGGATGTACAGCCCGGACGGCCCGGCCAGTTTTTTCAACCGGTCAAAATCGCCCCGGATGAAAAATTCCAGCCCGGCCAGCCCCACAAAGGCCAGCGTCACCGCCTTGGGCAGACCGCCCAGCACCACATTGATGCTTTTGCCTTCGCCCAGCCCGGACACGGTGAACAGCAGCACCGCCAGCAGTTCCATCCAGCGGGGCTGGCGGAACTCCCGGCTGCGGAACGGGTCTTTTTTGCCGTAATATTTCCGGGTCAGGATCTTGGAAACATCCTGCACGCGGTCCACCTCGCTTTCCGTGCCGGTGTAAACCGGTCAGTTGATCAGCTGGAACAGTCTGCCCTGCAGCTGCCATAGCCCATAGTCCGCCTGTTCCAGCGCCCGCTGCGCCAGCCGCACGGCATAGGGCAGCGTCCGGGGGTCCGGCAGCTTCGCTGCCCACCGGCGGTACAGCAGGCAGCAGCAGGCAAAGGCCGTCTGCCGGTCCGCCTCCGGCAGACCGGCCACACACACATAGCAGTAATTGGCCAGCTGCAGGATCAGGTTGCAGGCAAACAGCGCATCCTGCGGCAGGCCCAGACGCACCGCACCGTCCAGCATTTCTTCAGCCACCCAGTAGGCCTGCAATGCTTTGGCCGTATTCTGGGAGGTCGCGGTGAGCCCCATTGTATTTTTGCGCCACAAATATACCACAGGTCTTGTCGAAGCAATGCACTTCGCCCGCGGAAAGACCCAGAAATGGATCATGGCATCCTCAAAACAGGTGTACCCGGAGGGGAACCGTACCCGTTCAAACAGGGTCCGGCGGTACAGCTTGCCCCAGGGAGTGCCGGGCAGCTCCACCACATCCAGCCGCCGGGGGCCGGTGTAGCACGCTTCTGCGTACTGCTGCACCGCACCGCAGGTGTCGGCTTCGTCGCAATACTGCCAGCCGCCCTGCACGATATCCGCCCCGGTACGCGCCTGCGCCGCCAGCAGCGTCTCCACTGCGTCCGGCAGCAGGCAGTCATCGCAATCCACAAACAGGACCCAGCGTCCCACCGCCCGGGCCAGACCGGTGTTGCGGGCGCGGGCCGCGCTGCCGCCCTGCTCCGGGTGCAGCACGGTGACCCCTCCCTGCCGGGCGTACTCGGCCAGAATGGCCCCGCTGCCGTCGGTGGAGCCGTCCTCCACCGCCAGCACCTGCAGGCGGCGAGTGGTGTTCTGGTGCAGGATGCTGTCCAGACAGGCGCGCAAAAAGCGCTCCCCGTTGTGCACCGGCACGATCACCGACACATCCACCGCATCGTCCTGCGGCGGCAGCGGGCAGGGCTCCCCGGCATCGCACACCGGCTTCGGGCAGATGCCCGGCGCGCGGGCGGCAAAGGTCTCCAGCTGCTGGTCGGAAAAGCGCTGATGCTTCACGGCTCCCAGCACCCCGGCGGCACAACGGCCCGCCGTGCGGGCACCCCACGCCACGGCAAGTGCCAGCGGCTCACAGCCGGTTTGGGAACGAACGAGCTGGCAGGCCCGTTGATTCTGCAGCATGACTGCCGCCTCCTTATCTTTTTTACACCGTCTCGTGTGCGGTCTCCGGCTGCGGCTTATTGGCATCCCGCAGCTTCTTGAATGCGCAGCGCAGCAGATCCCGGATGTTGAATTCCTTTTCGTCATCCGAGGTGGCACTGGCTGCCTTGTACTCGATGGCGTAATCCGGGTTCAGGCTGTTGTACTCCTGGATCTGCTCGTCCAGCACTTCCAGAATGGCCTCCGCCTTGACGGCGTTGCATTCCCGGAAGAAGCCCATGATCTGGCCCGCACCGTTGGAACCGATGAAACTCTCCTCGGTGCCAAGGGCCGCCACCAGCCCGGCAAAGTCCCGCAGGACATGGTTGCCCACCGAGTAACCATACTCCCGTGAGAGATGGTTCAGGCTGGTAAACTGGAAGCACATGCAGGTAAAGTGGCTGGGCAGCAGGCCCTGCTTTTCCAGCCGTGCCATCATGGCATCCACACGGTCGCGGTTGGGCAGACCGGTCTTTTTGTCCACATACATAAAGTATTCCACAAAGTCGCGGGAACGGCCCACCACAACGGCCAGTGCGCAGCCCACGAGGAAGAAGAATACAAAGCCGATGGCCAGATACAGCTTGGTGTTGATGCTGGGCCACACTCTAGTGGAGCTGGTGGTCTGCAGATAGTCCGCGCTCAGGGAGCGGTTGTGCTCCATGCTGGTCTGGCTCACGATCTGGTAGTAGTCCACCAGCGTCTGCTCGTACTTGTTGATCTCCGACTCGATCGCGGCATGGGAGGCCTCATCGCCGCCCACCCCGCCGGCTGCCTGGAAGGTGTCCAGCAGCTGCTGGGTGTAGGCCCGGCGGATGGCGCTGCTGCGCAGGGTCTTGTCGATCTCCACATACTCCAAAATCAGCGAATCGTAGGTGATCTGCTTGCTCTGGTTGTCATCGTAGGCCTCTACGTTCTTCAGGATGTAGTCGGTGCCGCTGTCGTTGGCGTCGTTGTGGTAATGGTAGTTGATCAGGTCGCGGTTCTTCTCCGAGTAGTTCTGGATCAGGCCGCTGAGGTAGGCTTCCCGTTCCTGATACACCTGCTCGTTCTGCACGCTGCTCTCGATGCTCTGGGTCAGGTTGCGGCACAGCTTGTCGGCGTTGCGCACCTGCGGCCCGGTCATCACATTCGCGTACAGCGACGGGATCTCGTAGTCGTACAGCATCTTATAGATGTCGTACAGGTCCTCGTAGGAATAACCCGTGACCGAAGAGCGGAAGTTGGGATAGTTTGTCTTTTTATCCTCCAGATAGTTCAGCACTTCGGTGGTGTCGGACGACAGCACGTCCACGCACTCGTAATAGTCGTAGCCGCTGTTCAGCAGGCCGCTGGAGGGGTTCATGGTCAGGGGCAGCTCCACATATTCCTCCGTGTAGATGGTGGAATAGCTGCTGACGATGGCATCCAGTACCCGGCGGGCGTAGCTCGCACCCAGGCTGCCGTCCACCACCAGCGTCACCTTGTATTCGTCCGGGAAGTAGGTAGACTCTTCCCCCTTGTCGATGAGAGCTTCCTGCAGGGCCTTCTGGTCGTCCGGGATCAGCTCTTCCACCGTGCAGTGGGAGCGCACAAGGTTGATGCCGCTTTGCAGCCCAAGGCTCTCCATGGCCTGCGAGATGACCTTGGAAGAATAGATCTCGTCCACGTTCATGGCGGTGCCGTCCGGGGCAAAGCCGTCTTTGATGCCGTCGTGCAGGTACTTGATGTTCACACTGGCGGTGTAGGTCTGGTTGTTCTTGCAGTACCAGTACACCACCACTGTGCCCGCCATGGTCACGGCCAGCACCAGTGCAAAGAACCGCCGGAGGTAGCGCAGGATATCAAACTTTTTCAACGCTGTTCCTCCTTCCGGATCTGCCGGGCGGTGCGCACCATGCACAGGCCGAAGCACAGCACCACAAAGGCTGCCATTTCCACGATCACCCGCTTGAGGCCGATCTGTTGCACAAAGGAGCCGGCCGCATCGTTGAACACCAGGTAGTTCTGGGTCTTATAGATGATATAGGAGGCATCCGTCACCCGCAGTGCCTGCTGGATCTGATCCATGGTGGTTTCCAGTTCCTGCAGCATGGCGTTCACCGTGGTCAGGCCCGCCGGGTCGCTCATGGTCTGCATTTGCTGCACCACATACTGGGTGGTGGTGATCACATCCTGATGGGAGGTCGCCTCCGCCAGGGCACCGTCGGCGTCGCTGGCCATGGTGTCCAGCGCCGTTTTGGTGCGGGACATATAGAACTCGCGGTTCTCGTCCAGCGTGGGGATCATGACGATGGCGCTCATGCTCTCATCGTACAGGCCAATGCCCAGATTGTCGGAGTTGTAGTAGGCCATCTGCTCCTGATAGTCCAGCTGCTCGATCTGCAGCTTGTATTGCAGCATGGCCGTCAGGGAAGAAACGTCCGCCGACAGGCCGCCCCGCAGGATATAGGCCTGGATGCGCGGGATCTCGTAGTTGATCACGTTCTGGATCTGCTTGGACAGGCTCAGGAAGGTGTTGCCGGTGGTGGCGTCCTGATAGCTCTTGTTCTCGCTGACACGGGCCGTGAGGTAGCGGTCCAGCTGGTCGGCCCGCAGCGTCAGGCTCTTGAGGCGCAGATACGGCTCGGTGTCAAAGTAATCCGGCATGGTGCAGGAGAACACGCTCTGGTTCTCGCCGTAGTGCTCCATGAAATAATCCTTGTAGCTGCCGCAGAAGATCCGGAGCAGCGTGGCTGCGGTCAGGTGCTGGCAGGGTTCTTCCAGCTGCAGGCTGATGCTGCAGCTGGTGGTGATGTAGTTTTCCGAGCTGCTCACGTTGGTCACATCGGTGGGTTCCACCGTAATGGCCTTGCGCAGCTGTTCCACCGTCATCTGACCTTCCAGTCCGGCGTTGTACAGGGTGCTCTGCAGCACCTCGTCGGAGGTCAGGTCGGTAGTCGTAAACCGGGTGCGGTTGGGGTTGAGCCCCTGCGATGCCTCGGAGTAGTTCAGGGTCATCTGGGCCGAGGCCACCCGGCTGCTGTCCTGATATTGTGCGGTGCACAGCAGTGCCGCGAGCAGGATGCACACCACGATCAACGGCACCCGCAGGCTCCAGAAGCGCAGCACAGCCTGTTTGAAGATCTGCTTGATCTTTGTCACCACGTCTCCGGGCCTCCTTTCAAGTTCGTTCATCTCAGTACCAGTTCACATCCACCAGAACCAGCTCCGGCGGATTGTATACGCGGGGGATCTGGTTGGAGTCGCCCAGGCCGCAGCCCACGATGAGGGGTGCCCCGCTGTCCAGCTGGTACATGCCGCCCGCATACGCCGGGAACAGCCCCTCCTCTGCGGTGTACAGCCGCCCCAGCACCGGCAGGCGGATCAGGCCGCCGTGGGTGTGCCCGGCCAGCGCCAGGTCAAAGGGCGCATCCTGCATGTAGTCCACAAAGGCCATGGGCACATGGTTGATGCAGATGCGGAAGGTGTCGTACTGGCGGCTCAGGCTCTCCACACAGTCGCTGGCACCGTATTTGTAAAAGTCCTTCAGGGCACCTTCCAGCCCGATGAGCTCCACGTTGTTTTCCCCGATCTGGATGGTGCGGGTCTCATTGCGCAGCAGCTGCACCCCGGCCTCCGAAAATTTTTCGGCCAGCTGGTCATCCACCCCGCCGTAGATCATCTCGCTTTCGTGGTTGCCCAGCACCCCGTACAGCGGGGCCACATCGGCAAGGCTGCGGCACAGCGAAAGCATATTCTCATACTCCGGGTTCGGGAAGGTGACAAGGTCACCGCCCAGCAGGATCAGGTCCGGGTCCAGCTCCTGCACGGTCTGGATCAGCTCCTCGTTGTGCTCGCCGTATTCCCGCAGGTGCAGGTCCGACAAGAACAGGACCCGCAGCTTTTCCGACACATGGCTGGAGGTCACCCGGTAAAAGGTCACCTGAAAATGACTATTCGTATAATCCATGTACAGTTTCAGTCCGGCAGCTGCCACGCCGCACAGCAGCACAAAAGCCGCCAGCAGCTGCAGCAGCCGGTTCTGCCACCATCGGCGGCGTGCGCCGTCCGGCGGGGGCGTTCGTTTTATTCTTGCATGTTGCGCCATGCTCTTCTGCCTTTCCTGGTCAATGGGTCAATGATTCATCACCCGCCGGAACAGCTCCGGCGAGAGGGCAAACAGCGCTGCCTTGGCCCGGCGGCGGGGCGTGCAGGCAAACTGCAGCATCCGCAGCCGCTGCGGGCGGTAGCCCGGCAGGGTCCTGCAATCGAACCGCGCCGCGCAGTCCAGATACTTCCAGCACAGGTCATCCTGCAGGCGGCGGCGCAGTGCCCGCGGGGTCACCGTACGGTAGATCTCCGCCAGACTGTCGTAGATGCGCAGCCGGTCCTGAACACGGCGGGTGCTCAACCCTTCCGCGTGCGTGATGGAACCGGCGCGGCAGTTATCATAATAGTAGATCTCCTGCCCGGTCAGCACCACCCGCTGCGCCTGCAGCAGCACCCGCGGCGTGAACTCCTCGTCCTCGTGCAGGATGCCCTTGCAGAACTGCAGGCCGTTCGCCCGCAAAAAGCCGGTGCGGTACAGGTGCCGCCCCACTTCCACCCGCAGGCCGCCGGTCTGCAGGCATTTCAAAAGATACTCCTTACCGGTGTAAACTGTGTGAAAGGTGAAGTTTTTTTCCACCGCTTCTTCCCAGCGGGTCATCACCGGTTCCTCGCGCAGAAAATGCGCCTTGCCGATCACCACATCCGCCCGGTCCTGCAGCGCCATCTGCAGCAGGCCGGAGCAAACGTTCTCTGTCAGCCAGTCGTCACCGTCCATGAACAGGATATACTCGCCCTGTGCATGGCACAGCCCGTAATTGCGGGCGTCCGACAGGCCGCCGTTGGGCTTATGGATCACTGTGACCCGGCTGTCCTCCGCCGCCAGTGCGTCACACACCGCGCCGCTGTCATCGGTGCTGCCGTCATCCACGATGAGCACTTCCAGCGGCACATCCGGCTGCGCCAGCACCGAGCGGACACAGCGCTCCACATAGTCCCGGATGTTGTACACCGGGATCACGACCGAGAGCAGGCCCTCGCACATCGCTTCTTCATTCCGCATCGTGTTTTTCCTCCGTCGCTCCTTTTTTGATCGTAAGCGTGTGCAGCAGCCCGCGCAGGGTGTCCACATTGCGCCAGTCCAGCACCGCGTTCACCACAAGGAACAGCGGCAGCACCCACAGCCCGAACAACGCACCCTTCAGGCACACCATCAGGTAGCCGCCGCCATAGCAGCGGTCAAATCCCAGCAGGTACAGCAGCACAAAGCAGAGCAGCCCGTTGACGCCCAGCCGCACAAAATCGCCCACCGGCGACTCTCCCAGCACTTCGGTCCGGGTAAAAAGGATCAACGCCGTATAGCGGTACAGGTGCGCCGCCAGTGTGCCGAACAGGCAGCCCGCGATGCCGAACCGCAGCACCGACATCACCGACACCAGCAGGTTGATGCCCATCTCGATCAGGGCCTGCTGCCGGGTCTCTTCAAAGCGGCCGCTGATGTTCAGCAGCATCCCCGACGGCTGCTTGGCGCTGAACAGCAGCTCCACCGCCGTGAACAGTACCAGCAGGCGGGTGTCAAGGTACTCGGCATCGGTCACACCGGACGTATACAGCGCGATGATGGGCATCAGGAACACAGCCACAGTTGTGAACAGTGCAAAGGCCGCGGAAAGGTAAAGGGCATCGTACAGCCGGTACAGCTGCTTGAACTTTTCCGGCTCCACATAGAACAGCTGCCCCAGCCGAAAGCTGATGCTGTTGACGATCGAGTAGAACAGCTTTTCGATGTTGGAGAAAAACAGCATATAAATGGTGTACACACTGGCCGACGCCAGACCGCACAGGCTGGAGATCAGGATCGTATCGGTGTTGTTGAACACGATGCTCGTGAGCTGATGCACCAGCACCGAGCCGCGCTGGGCCAGCGCCTCCAGATTGGGGGTGTCGTGCGCGTTGAGCCACGGATAGTTTTTGCGCATATAGGCCGTAAGCACCAGCACCTGGAACACCGAAGGCACGCAGTAGGTCATCTGCACCAACAGGATGCTGCGGGTAAACAGCAGCGCCAGCATGCGCAGCAGGTTGCCCGCCGCCATGGTGGCCGTGGTGATGTAGGTGATCACATAGTTTTTGCCTTCCACTTCCATAAAGGAGCGGTATTTGCCCTGCACCAGATAGCTCACGATGCCCGGGATGCCGTAGAACACCACGATCAGGCTCACGGTGCCGTAGGACAGCACTGTGTTGATGCACAGGGGGTACAGCAGCGCAAACACCACCGTGACCAGCAGATACACGATACCGGTGCGGCGGTAATAGTGATGCGTGGCCGAAAAAATGCCGTTGATCGCTTTCCGGTCGCCCACGGCCACCGGAAGGTAATAGGCCTGCTGCGAGGCCAGGCCCACGCCCGCTTCCAGCAGAGTCAGACAGGAAAAGATCTGCTTGATGGTGCTGTCCAGACCGTTGAGCTCCGAACCGAAGCTGGTGAGGTACAGCCGCGGCAGCAGCAGGCCGAACAGGATCACCGACAGGTTGTACAACAGCGACGAGCACATGTTGTGCAGCACCCGGCGGCGGCTTTCGGCCGCGGTCAGGACCGGACCGGTCGGGTTCTGTTCTTCCTTTATCATGCTGCGCCTCCATGGGCGGCCGCGGCCTTGCGGTGTGCCTTGGCCTGCGAAGGTATCTCCTTGAGCGGGTCACCGATCACATGGTGGTACACTTCTTCATACCGGTCCAGCATGATGTCATAATCAAAATTGGCCCGCACATAGTCCAGCTGCGCTTTGCTCTGCTCCGGGGTCAGCGGCTGGGCGGTGTCCCGCTCCAGTGCCCGGGCCAGACTGTCGGTGTCCTCGGTGCGGAATTCGGTGCCGTAGTCTGCGGTCACCGTGGTGTTTTCCGGGATGTCGCTCACCAGGCACTTTGCCCCCAGCGAAAGCGCCTCCAGCAGTGCCAGCGAGAGGCCCTCGGTGTGGCTGGGCAGCACGAACAGGGCGCAGTTGCTGTACAGCTCCAGCAGCGCGTCGCCCACCACATAGCCCGTCGTGATGATGTTGGGGTTGCCCGCGATCTTCTCCTGCACCGTGGTGCAGTACTCGGTCTCCGCAAAGGGGCCGGCCAGCACCAGTTTTTTGTCCGTGTGGGCTTTCAGATAGCCCTCCACCAGGTCCAGTGGGCCCTTTTCCGGCGAGATGCGGCCCACATACAGAATGTAGCTGCCGACTTCCAGACCGTATTTTTCGCGAATCAGGTTGCAGGGCAGCGGCTGGCGCATCTGCACCGCATTGGGGATGAGGATGGCGGTACGATCGTACTTCTCCTGAAAATAGTTCCACTCGCTCTCCGACAGCACCACCAGATCATCCGCATACTTTGCGGCCACCCGCTCACCCAGCTTCAGGTAGGCGCTGGCAAAGCCGCCCCACTTGTCCACCTTCCAGTTCAGCCCGTGCACGGTGCACACCGTGTGCTTGCCGAACAGCTTGGCGATCACCAGCGGCACCGATGGGCCGATGGCGTGGTAGTGGATCACATCGCAGTCCCGCGTCAGGGCGTCAAAGGTGGCCAGGAACGAATAGATCATGGCATTCAGCGACGCCTTCTGAACGGTAAAGATGCGGCGGGCCTGCACGCCCTCGGTCGTGTAAACATTGTGCCCCTTCTGCAGGCCGCGGTTGTACACCGTGACCTCATAACCGCGACGGACCAGGCTGGCTGCCAGCCCGCCGACCATGACTTCCACGCCACCCGAACGGGACGGGAAGTCCTTGTGCCCGATCATTGCCACCTTCATACCAAAATCTCCCTTTCCGTGACAGCGTTTGCTGCCGTTCTGCCGGTCGTGGCTGGCCGGCTTCTGTGTGCAACTCAATTGTAACATACCCGCAACACCTGCGCAACGTTTCCGTGCATTGTTTTTGGCAAAAATCCCCGCAGAGCCTGCATTTTCTCCATTGACCGGGCCGTACCTGCGCCAAATGTTTAACAAAGTTTAAGGCGTTCCGTGCCCTCAAATTGATTGACATACTTTTCACAGGTATGCTAAACTGTTTTTGTTGGTTCTGTGCAGATTTTTCCACAGAGCAGGGCCAAAAATCACGCAGAGACACAAGAAGAGAAAGAGAAGGAAACCACTATGAACAAGATCTCCCGCAAAGGCTTTCTGAAGATCGCCGCTGCCGCCGCCATGAGCGGTGTCACCGCCGGTGCTCTGGCTGCCTGCAATGCAGCCTCCGGCTCCACCTCCACCGCTGCTTCCGGCAGCGCTGCCGCTTCCGGTGCAACCGGCACCTACATCCCCGGCACCTATGAGGGCACTGCCGAGGGCATTTCCTCCACCGTCAAGGTCACCATGACCTTCTCCGACAGCGCCGTGACCGACGTGGTCGTGGACACCTCCGGCGAGACCGCTTCCATCGGTGCTGCTGCTGCCGACGAGCTGCGCGATCAGCTGCTGGCTGCCGGTTCTGCCGAGATTGACGGCGTGTCCGGCTCCACCATCACCTCCGAGGCCGTCATGAAGGCTGCCAAGAGCTGCTATGCACAGGCCAAGGGCGAGGCCGTTGTGTCCTCCGTTCAGCTGCCCACCGGCGACGAGAACGACTGGCTGGGCACCGAGCCCGACATCGACGAGGCTGCCATCACCGAGACGGTGGACACCGACATCCTCATCGTGGGCGCTGGCAACGGCGGCATGTTTGCCGCTGCCTATGCAGCCGCCAACGGCCTGAACTTCCGCATCATCGAGCAGAACGGCAACGTGCAGGACACCCGCCACTGGTACGGCGCCATCGACTCCGCCGCAGCCAAGGCTGCCGGTGAGGAGCCCTTCGACCGTGCCAAGCTGCTGAGCGAGATCTCCCGCTACGCTTCCGGCAAGTGCGACCAGCGCGTGGTCAAGACCTGGATCAACGAGTCTGCCGCCATGCACGACTTTATGCGGAGCATCCTGGAAGACAAGTACGGCTGGGTGTGCGATTTCACCTCCGGCAGCGAGGCTGCATGGCCTGCTGAGAATGCAGAGCACAACACCGACTACCTGTTCCCCGTAGAGGAGCACAACTACATGGCCAGCGAGCGGGAATCCGGTCTGGCCCGCAACGAGCTGCTGCTGCAGTACATCCAGGAGCTGGGCTACGGCGTAGACTTCAAGACCAGCCTGGCCAAGCTGGAAAAGAACGCCGAGGGCCGCATCACCGGCGTTATCGCCCAGAACATGGATGACGACCACTTCATCCGCTACAACGCAGCCAAGGGCGTTCTGCTGGCCTGCGGCGGCTACGCCGGCAACCCGTACATGATGCAGCAGCTGGATCCGCTGGGCACCAGCGTCACCACCGCCTGCTCCTACTCCCCTGCCGACAAGGGCTACGGCATCCGTGCCGCTGTGTGGGCCGGTGCTAACCTGGACAAGGAAGCTGCTCCCATGCTGTTCGACCGCGGCATCGTGGCCCCCGGTGTGGACGCCGGCTATGTGGACAGCGAGAGTGCCTTTGGCGGCAAGGCCTTCCCCGGCGAGATCCGCCAGTTCAACCCCGGCACCCAGCCCTTCCTGAAGGTGAACCGCAACGGCGAGCGTTTTGCCAACGAGAGCTGCCCCTACAACGACATCGTTTACGCTGCTGCACACCAGCCGGGCCGTGTCTACGCTCAGATCAGTGACGCCAATATGCTGGAGGACGCAAAGCGTTTCCACACCATCGGCTGCTCTGCCGGTACCCGCAAAAACACTATGGAGGGTCTGGAAAAGACCTTTGCAAGTGCTGAGGAAAAGGGCTGCTTCTTCCGTGCTGATACCATTGAGGAGCTGGCCGACAAGATGGGCTTTACCGGCGATGCCAAGGACACCTTCCTGGCTACCGTGGAGCGCTATAACGAGCTGTACGACAAGCAGAACGACGAGGACTTCGGCAAGCCTGCTTACCGCCTGAGCGCCATCCGCACCGCTCCCTTCTACGGCTGCTGGCTGGGTGCCTCTCTGCTGTGCAGTATGCAGGGCATCTCCATCACCGAGAACTGCCAGGCCAAGGACAGCAACAATGAGCCGATCCCCGGTCTGTATATCACCGGTGATATGTCCGGCAGCTTCTTCCAGAACAACTATCCCTGCGTCATGGGCGGTACTGCCTGCGGTCGTACCATGACCTTTGCCATTAAATCCATCAAGCAGATGGCAGGCCTGGAGAACGCCTGATAAGGCGCAGTTCTCCCGCATAGATCCAACATTCCTTCTTTTCTTCTTTTTCATGGGAAGAGGGGCGGTCCCGGTCGGGGCTGCCCCTCTTTGCTGTTTTGCCCCGCACGCCCCCTACACAAATGCCCGCGATTGTGCTATGATAGGGCTGAGCAGCCGGTTTGCTGCAAACAACCGGCAAAGCATCGAGGTGTATTGTACAATGTCTGAACTTCTTGAGACGCTGCGGCAGGAGGGCGTGGACCCGGCCCTGCTTTCTGCGGTAGCGGAATATCGTGCCGCCCATCCGCTGGACGCTGCGCTGCGGCCCCGCATCCCGGCCCCGGCCTTTACCTACTACGGCAAAGAGGTGTGGGAGCAGGCGCTGGCCGCCCTGCTCTGCGGCGAAAACCTGCTGCTGGCGGGCGGCAAGGCCACCGGCAAGAATGTGCTGGCCGAAAACCTCGCCGCAGCCTTCGGACGCCCCGCGTGGGACATCTCGTTCCACGTCAATATGGACGCGGCGTCCCTCATCGGCATGGACACCTTTGAGGGCGGACAGGTCAGGTTCCGCCCCGGCCCGGTCTACCGCTGCGCCCAGAGCGGCGGCTTCGGCGTTCTGGACGAGATCAACATGGCCAAAAACGAGGCGCTGGCCGTCCTGCACGCGGTGCTGGATTTCCGCCGCGCCATCGATGTGCCGGGCTACGAGCGCATCCCGCTGGCCGAGGAGACCCGCTTCATCGCCACCATGAACTACGGCTACGCCGGTACCCGGGAGCTGAACGAGGCCCTGACCTCCCGCTTCGTGGTCATCCAGATGCCCACCATCACCCAGGACAACCTGGAAAAGCTGCTGCGGGCACAGTTCCCGGATCTTGCTGCGAAGTACGCCCACCAGTTCGCCCTGCTGTTCCTCGACTTGCAGAAAAAGTGCGACAGTGCGGAAATTTCCACCAAGGCACTGGACCTGCGCGGCATGCTGGACGCGCTGCGCCTGATCCGCCGCGGCATCCCCGCAGGGGCCGCGCTGGACATGGGCATCACCAACAAGGCCTTTGACAGCTACGAGCAGGGCCTGATCCGCGACGTGATCGCGGCCCGCATCCCGGCCAAACTGGATGCGGCCAGGCTGTTTGCCTGATGGAAGCCCAGAGCTACACCGCACAGGAGCGGCGGGCGGCCAATCAGGTCTGGGCGGCTGCGGGCGCCTATGGCTTTGAGCCGCTGTTTCTGGCCCACAACACCGACGGCACGGTGGATTTTTACATGAACACCATCGTGGGCCTTGTGCACAAATATTACGGTGACAAGTTGATAAGCAGTATCTTTGACCACTGGGCGGGCGATCTGCGGCAGGCCATGCTGGACGATCTGGCGTGGCTGTACCTCGAAAACGCGGCCTACCGGCTGGAGCTGCCCCACCGCCCGGTGCTGGAAGCGCTGCGCTCTTCTCACGCCGACTACTTTTTTGCCATCCAGTACAAACTTTCCCGGCAGGAGTGGATGGCCAGGAACCAGCTGGTGTACACCATGCAGGCGGCCCGCTGGCGCAGCGTGCTGGGGCGCAATCTGCCCGTGATGACCCCCTACGAGAGCGGGTTGTTCCGGGCGCTGGCCCCGGACACCGCCCCGCAGCCGGACCAATTGCAGGACGCCCTGCTGGCCGTGTACGCAGCGTTTGACCTCTTCGACGGCACCGTGCATCCGAAAGCGGCGCTGCACCTGCATCTGGACGGCCTGCTGGCCACCCTTGCCACCAAGGCCCTGCCCACCCAGATGATCAAGACCGACCGAGTGACCGTGGAGCACTCCAACGCCGTGGACGCCGCCGGCAGCGGCCCCAGCGTGGACAAACGGCAGGCCCACATCACCTTGAAGCAGAACGCCGCGCAGGACCGCGCCTACATCGAGAGCTGCTTCGGCCGCTCCCTCTACCCGCCGGAGCGGCTGCGCAAGGCCGAACAGGAGCTGTGCACCGGGGTGCATCTGGGGTGCCATTTGTGGTTCAGCGCGGGCGTGCCCAGCCCGGAACAGGCCCCCACCCCGGAGGCCCGGCATCTGGCCGAACAGGCCGAGCTGCAGGCCGACCGCAACCGCGCCTACTACGCCAAAAATCAGGAGCTGCACCGCAGCGTGGTGCTGCGGCTCACCGAGCAGATCCGCAACTGCATTCTGGTGCATCAGCAGCCCAACGCGCGGGTGGCCCGCAGCGGCAATGTGGACCCCGGGCGGGTGTGGCGCGCCCCGCTTTTGAACGATGACCGGGTGTTTTTGTGCGCCGAAGAGGAAAATCACCCCGCCTTTACGGTGGACCTGCTGCTGGACGCTTCCGCCTCCCGCCTGCACTGTCAGGAGGTCATCGCGGCGCAGGGGTCCATCCTGGCCGAGAGCCTGGCCAACTGCGGCATCCCGGTGCGGGTGAGTGCCTTCAGCAGCCTGCGGGGCTACACCGTGCTGCGGGTGCTCAAGGACTTTGCCGACAAGAACCGCCAGAACATCAACCGGTATTTTGCCTCCGGCTGGAACCGCGACGGCCTGGCCCTGCTGGCGGCGGGCGATCTGCTGGACTTTGCCCCCGGCCCCGCCCCGCGGCACCTGCTCATCCTGCTGACCGACGCTTCCCCCAACGACAGCCGCCGCATCCCGCCCAGCCCGGAAAACCCGCTGGGCTGCGGCTACGAGGACGCCGCCGGTGTGGCCGACGCGGCCGCCCAGGTGCGCGTGCTGCAGCGCAAGGGCATCCGGGTGTCGGCAGTGTTCATGGGCGAGGACCGCTCCGCCGCCGACGCTGCCCGCATCTATGGTAAAAATATGGCCCGCATCCGCGGCATGGACCAGCTGGCCCGCGCCGCCGGCCGCCTGATCCAGAACGAGATCCGGGAGCTGGGAGATTGAGAGCTTGCCTTCCCCTTTTGGGGGAAGGCTTTTTTGTTGTCCAGCGCACAACCGCTTCGGGCATTTTACAACCAACCGTCGCGTTGTATTTTGGAGCGGTTTCGGGGTGTTCGCAAAAATCTGGTTGTTTTTGCAAACTTTTAGTTGTTTTTTGTCGCAGTTTATGCTATACTATGTTCAGACGAACCACAGGAACACGCGATGTCCCCCGCAGTGCACGGCGGCGGCCCGCGTTGGAAGTCCTTTGAATACAACACTTTGCTGTCAGTCGAACCATTCAGGGAGGAACGTATCATGGATGCCAACCGCTACTTTACCGCCATGCACAACGCCATGTCATCCCGTCTGCCGGGGGCGCAGCTTCTGGCCGCCGTGCGCCTGCAGGATCTCTGCGGCAACGACGCCTACCTGGAAGTCCGGCGGATGCCCGGGGAGCACTGCGCCACCGTGTGTTACTCCACGATGGGCCGCAGAGGACTGAACTTCCAGCTGTTCCGCAAGGGGTGGATGCTCTGCCACAACGAGAGCGGCCAGCTCACCGGGCAGTTCCCCGCCAAGGCCGAGAGCCTGCTGGAGGACACCGACTTCCACGCCTGCTGCCGCGAGGACCGGCTGGACGCTGCCCGCACCGACCGCATGGTGCAGGAGCTGGAAACGCTGGCGGGCACGGACTGCGATCTGCCTTTGCCCCGTGACGCCCGCACCGGGGCCGTCATCACAGTGGACAGCTTTGTGGGCCGGGGTGCCCACTGGAGCTACAGCACCCTGAGCAAGGCCCCCTGCCTGCCGGTGGCCGCCATCCTGTACTGGCTGGCCGACAGCCTGGCCGGAGCCGAGCGCCGCACCCTGCAGGCCGACCCGGAGGCCGCCCAGCTGGCCGCACAGTGGCAGAGCGGCACGGTGGAGATGTTCTTTCACCCGGCCGTACCGGCTGCCGCCCAGCTGCAGACGCAGCCCCAGACCCCGCCGGTGAGCCGTCCGGCCCGCCCGGCCCCCACCTGCGCCCGCACCAAAAGCTGGCAGAGCATTCTGGCCGTGATGGCGAGCATGTAAAAAGGCTCCCCCTTGCGGGAGAGCCTTTCTATGATAAATTCTTATTCCAGATAGGGGTCCAGCAGCTTGTCCACGGTCTGGCTGCGCTTGGGCGCGGGCTTTTTCACCACGCGGCCCCGGCAGGCCACCAGCTCCAGATGCTGCAGCGCCCGCAGGTCATCCAGCGGGTTCTGACGGGTGACGATGAGGTCCTCGCTCTTGCCCACTTCCAGCGAGCCGGTCACGTCCCCTACCCCGGCCAGCCGGGCGTTGCGCAGGGTGGCGGTGTACAGGGCAAACTGGTTGCTCACGCCGCAATACTTGTGGAAGTAGCACAGCTCCCGCCAGAAGTCGTACTGGGTGATGTAAGGGCAGCCCACGTCGTTGCCAAGGCCCACCGGGATGCCGTTGGCCAGCGCCGTTTTGGCGCTTTCCACGATGCCGTCAAACACGATCCTGCCGTTGTACTGGTCTTTTTCCGACGCACCGGACACCGCCGTGTCAAACAGCGCATACGGCAGCGCCGGGGAAATGGTGGTGCACAGGAACGCGCCGTGCTCCTTGTACAGTTTTACCGTTTCTTCGTCCATTTTTGCGCCGTGCTCGATGGAATCCACGCCGTTTTCCAGCGCAACCTTCACCCCTTCGGGCGATTCGGTGTGGGCCGCCACGGGATAGCCCATGGCGTGGGCCTGATCGCACACGGCCTTTACCATCTCCGGCGGCATCTTCAGCTCGCCGGGGGTGCCCTTTTCGGCGGCATCCAGCACGCCGCCGGTGATCATCAGCTTGACAAGGTCCACCCGCTGGGTGCTGACCTTGGTGAGCTGGGTCAGGGCCTCGCCGTTGTTGTGGGCCGCCACGGCCACCGAGCCTGCCATGTGGCCGCCCGGCACCGAGATGCCCTCGTTGGCGGCCAGAATGCGCGGGGCCAGGATCTTCCCGGCCTGGGCATCGTCCCGGCAGCGGGTGTCAAAATCCGCGATGCCGCCCACGGTGCGGATGGTGGTCACGCCGCCCAGCAGCTCCAGCTTTGCATAGCTGCACACCATGCGGTAGGCCACCGCGCGGGTCAGGCCGTTGCTCAGAATTTTACGCACCAGCGCCGCATTATCCCGCGGCTTTGCGCTGGGCTTGCCGTTGCCGGCCAGATGCACATGCAGGTTGATGAGGCCCGGCATCACATAGCCGCCGTGGAGGTCGATGACCTCATAGCCGTCCAGGTCGGTGCCCTCGTCCGCAACGGCGGTGATGACGCCGTCCTCGCACAGCAGCACCTTGTGTGCCTGCGGCTCCATCTGCTGGGTGCCGTCCAGCAGAATGCCATTGATATATGCCCGCTTCATGGTCGTTTCCTCGCTTTTGTACAACCTTGGTTGTTTTTTGTTCCAGTATAGCACGTTCATGCCCCGGGTGCAATCGGGCGCACAAAAAGGGCAGGCAAAGGTTTTGCCCCTGCCTGCCCTGTTGCTCTTAGATGCGGCTGAAACCGTGCCTCCCCGCCCGTACCGACAAAAGCCGATACGGAGGCTTTTAGATGCATGCGCGATTGCATTGCTGCATTTTATCAAAGCCTTAACCTCATCCATAACCTTGATCAAATAACAAAACAACCCAAATTTGTAACCTTGTACCAGAACCTTATGGCTCTCCCAGATTCAAATAAAAACGCATTCACCCCGGAATATCACGGTCACCCCTCCAGCTCCACTTCAAATTCCAAAAGCAGATTGGCGCGGTCCAGCGTCAGCTGCAAAGCCGTCAGCTGATCACTGACACGGCGGTATTCCTGTTCCACCTGTTCTGCATCGTAGTTGCGGCAGGTCATTTCCGGAGTGTTGCTGCCATAGCCGGGGGATGTGCGCACCAGCAACGGCACCTGCTTCATCTGTGCCAGACGCTGCTTCTTTTTTGTCAGCATTGCCATGCGCACCAGTGCCTCGTCGATGGTAAACCCAAATCCCTCCAACATAGTGGTGGTATTAAACACGTTCACTGCATGACGCAGCACAGCGATCTTCTGGTTCAGCGCATCCATCTGCTGCTGCATCCGAGCAAAGTCGTAGTTTGCGGGCAGCGGTTCCTCATTGATTCCATAGGTCGTTCTGCTTTCCGCTTCTTCTTTTTTCAGCAGCCCCTCCAGGTCTTCGTTCCATGCTTTGATCATTTTATTTGCGCCTGCGGATGTCAATTTCATGCGTTGTCCCTCCCTGTCGTTTTTTCTTCCAGTATAGCACGTTCGTGCCCCGGGTGCAATCGGGCGCACAAAAAGGGCAGGCAAAGGTTTTGCCCCTGCC
>OGEQ01001218.1_pt1 | contig 22000 bp, 20 predicted proteins | sample 1570731 | NCBI WGS metagenome assembly OGEQ01 (sample SAMEA2582132, study PRJEB24529) | metagenome | biome: Human gut stool | place: China | collected 2011
TTTGTCTGACTCATAAATAATTTAATAACAGGATTACAAGCACTTTAGCCAATAATAGGTTAGAGTGCTTTTTTCATGCCATAAAAGGGGGTGGTTGAAGCATAACGCATCGGGGAAAGCCCGATTAATCATTACAACAGGCACTGCCTGATAATCATATAGCAACAATAACAAGGACAGAGAGGAATGTATATATTCCATTTAGAAAAGTGCGAAAGGGTACGCAATGGAGAGAAAAAGCTGACTGAATGGACCGATAAATATATTAGTCAGGTCATCTGGGAGTTTTTAAACAAAAAGTAAATTTGTTTTTTTGGATAAAATCCATAGTGATATATATTGATTTATAATTGTGCCAAGTTAAGAAGCAGAAATGCTTTATAACTTGGTATTTTTTATGTGAAGGAGATGAGAAAATGTCACTATTTGATGAAGATGAAATGAAATGTGAATATTGTGGACACATTGGGCTGATGTTCAATGGTGATTTTGATGTTGAATGTCCGGTATGTGGAGCAGAATATTCGCTAATTAACGAAGATGAAGAGTAGTTAAATCCTGAAATGCTAATGGGAAGGAGGTGGAAATATCGCTGATAGCGTTGTAGAGGTATTGAATGAAGATAAGATGCATTTTATGTGTGTCTGAACCAGGGTGAAGCATATGCACCGGAAGAAATAAGGACAAAGTCTGTCTGCATGAATGAAGATATCGGAAAGGCTCTGAAAGAACTGCAGACTTGACAGACAGATTTAATTGGAGTTTTAGGATAGAAGCTGGGACGGAAAGAGCAGAAAATGATTGACTTTTGAAAAAAATATTGATAAAATCCAATTAAAGAAAAGGGAGTAGCTAGCCATATGTGTTCGCTTATCCGTCAATACAGTTGTTGGGGACAATAACTCGGAAAGTGATTAAATAGCGAGACTTTTACTGTAATGCCTGCAGTAGAAGTCTCTTTTTTTATGCCTACTGCAGGGAAAAAACAAGAAAGAGGTGGTGTGCAATGATGTTACATGTATTGTTACTAACAGTAGGATTTGTATTTTTGGTGAAAGGCGCAGACTGGTTCGTGGAAGGGGCTGCGGGAATTGCTAAAAAACTTGGAATTCCCCAATTGGTCATCGGATTAACGATCGTGGCTATGGGAACTAGTATGCCGGAAGCGGCAGTCAGTATCACATCAGCGTTAAGCGGCAGCGCGGGGATTTCCATTGGAAATGTGGTCGGGAGTAATATTTTAAATATCCTGATCATTCTTGGAATTACTGCAGTTCTTACTAATGTAAGGATACAGAAAACCACATTCCGCTATGAAATTCCGTTTATGATCGGTATTACCATAATCCTTATGGCATTTGGAATAACAGGAAATCAGATCACTTTCCTGGAGGGTATTTTGTTCTGGCTGTTGTTTCTTATATTTCTTGGATATTTGTTCGTGATCTCTAAAAAAGGATCAGTCCAGGATGAAGAAGAGATAAAAGAGCTTCCTCTATGGAAGGGAGTATTGGGTATCATAATTGGAGGAATTCTGGTGGTTAAAGGAAGCGATTTTGCAGTAGAGGGAGCAACCGAGATTGCAAGATATTTTGGAATGAGCGAACGATTTATTGGTCTTACAATTGTTGCTTTCGGAACATCACTTCCAGAACTGGTGACTTCCGTTACTGCAGCCAGAAGAGGAAATGCGGATATTGCCATTGGTAATATTGTGGGAAGTAATATCTTTAATATTCTGTTTGTAATTGGAACAACTGCACTGATCTGTAATGTTCCGTTTGATCAGAAATTTGTGATAGATACAATCGTTGCGATATTCAGTGGTGTACTGCTGTGGGCAGGAACCATTCGTTATAAAGAACTTCGTAAAAATTGCGGAATCGTTATGCTATTGTGTTATGCCGGTTATTTTATTTATTTGTGCAAATAAAACATAGAATTTCCATTAGGAAATATAGAATTCAGAAATGGCGAGTTTACATAATAATTTTATGTAAACTCGCCTGCTTTGCTTTTATTATCATGATTACTGCATGATTCGGAATAAACCGATTACAACGCCAAGAACTTCAACGTGATCTACGATGATCGGATCTAAAGCGTCGTTTTCTGGCTGAAGGCGGTAATGCCCATTTTCTTTGTAGAAGCGCTTTACGGTTGCGCCATCATCGATCATAGCAACAACAATCTCCCCATTTCTTGCGTAATTCTGTTGTTTTACAATGATCTGATCACCATCAAAAATACCGGCTTTGATCATGCTTTCACCCTTTACGCGAAGCATAAATGCCTGTTCATTAGGAAGCATCTCTACTGGAATTGGGAAATAATTCTCAATTCGTTCCTGCGCCAGAATCGGTTCACCGGCAGCAATGGTACCAACTAAAGGAACGTTCACCAGTTCACGTCTGGTTAAGTTAAAGCAATCGTCAATGATCTCAATGGTACGAGGCTTTGTCGGATCGCGATGGATATAACCGTTCTTTTCCAGACTTTCCAGATGGGAATGTACGGAAGATGTGGACTTTAAGGAGACCGCTTCACATATTTCACGTACAGACGGCGGATATCCTTTCTTCAAAATACAGTCTTTAATATATTCTAATATTTCTTCCTGTTTAGGCGTAATCTTGCCCTGTGCCATATGATAACCTCCGTTTCACGAACATATATTCTTTCATTCTTATACTACCATAGGTTTTACAAAAATGCAAACCTTTGTTCGAAAAAATACGAAAAAAAACATTGACAAACATATGTTCGCATCCTATAATAAGATTGCAAGCAAACACGTGTTCGGCAAAGAAACGATAGAGGAATATTGTTCGTGAATGGGCATATATGCCGAGGAGGACAGAGTATGAAGAAAGTGATAATCCTGTTATTAGCGGTATTGTTGATTTTGGGTTCTGGAATGTGCGGTGATGCGTTAGGTAACGCCATGGCAGAGGGACCGGAGGAGACGGTACGTCTTACCTATTATAAGAGTGTTCGAATAAGAACCGGGGACACTCTTTGGGATCTTGCAGAGCAGTATGCGCCAGATACAGATTTGACAATCGCACAATATGTAGAAAAGCTCCGCCAGATGAATTCTTTAAAAGATGATACAATTCATGCTGGAAACTATCTGACGGTAATGTATCAGGAAGTAAAAAAGTGTTCGGATTAAGATCGGATCTGGATCGGATACCATCAGGATCAGATCAGGAACTGTGCCGATGATTGACAGAAACATTCGTTCTGTGTTATACTTGAGAAAGTTGATTTGACGAAGGCACAGAAGTGTTTTTTGACAGTAGAAGCTGTATTGCATATCACATAAATCGAATTTAAGTCAAATCTCATGATTTGATGTCAATATACAATCGATACGACAGATAAGATTGTGATCAGGAAGATCACCAGACACAGAGAGAACTCTGTTTGTTTTGGTGATCTTTTTCTTTTGGAGAGGAATTACTTATGAGTAAAGTTAGAAGAAATTAAAAGTTATTGGAATATTCAGGCGGTCGGAAGATCAGGTTTCCTGTTTCTGCCTGGAATGATAAATCAAAAAAGGAGAGTATCAGAATATGAAAAAACTGTACTTTGAATGTGCATCAGGAATCAGTGGTGATATGACAGTTGCATCGCTTCTGGATCTGGGAGCCGATGAAGCTGTATTAAGAAAAGCGTTGGACAGCCTTCCGTTAAGCGGTTATGGGATTGAGATCTCCCGTGTAAGCAAATCTGGACTTGACTGCTGTGATTTTGATGTTATCCTGGATGCTGAACATGAAAACCATGATCATGATATGGAATACCTTCATGGCCACGATCATAGCCATGATGACCACGATCATCACCATGCTCATGAACACAGCCACGAACATAGCTACGAGGGAGACCATGAGCATCATCACGAACACAATCATGAAGAAGGCCATGAGCATCATCACGAACACAGTCATGAAGAAGGCCATGAGCATCATCACGAACACAGTCATGAAGAAGGCCATAAGCATTATCACGAACATAGCCACGAGAAGGATCATGAGCATTATCACGTCCATGCCTGTGAGGCTGATTATGGAGATCATACGCACGAACATCATCACCATGATCATAGCCACGAAGGAGAGCATACTCATGATCATGACCATCATGAACACCATCATGCGCATGAGCATCGTGGAATGCATGAAGTAATGGATATTCTCGCAGCAGCGGATCTCTCTGAAGGAGCAAGAAAACTGGCTGTGAAGATTTTTACAATTTTGGGGGAAGCAGAAGCCAAGGCCCACGGTACAACTTTGGAAAACGTTCATTTCCATGAGGTTGGCGCAGTAGACTCCATCGTGGATATCGTCGGAGCATCTGTTTGCCTGGACAATCTTGGAATCCAGGATGTTGTGATCCGGGAACTGGCAGAAGGACATGGAATGATCCGCTGTCAGCATGGACTCCTTCCGATCCCGGTTCCAGCAGTTGCCAATATCGTAGCGACCCATGGATTAGATCTGCAGATCACAGAGACAGAAGGAGAGCTGGTAACACCAACCGGTGCAGCAATTGCAGCAGCAATCCGCACAGAGGAAAAGCTTCCAAAACACTTCAAAATCATAAAAACGGGTCTGGGTGCTGGAAAACGTGTGTATGATCGTCCGAGTATCCTGAGAGTGATGATTCTTGAAACAACAGAAGGGGAAGAAGCAGAGTCTGGAACAGACGCAGTGGCAGCCCCTGCTGAAAAAGAAGGAACTGTGAAATTAGAGACCAACATCGATGATTGTAGTGGGGAAGAGTTAGGATATGTGATGGATCAGTTGTTTGATGCCGGAGCCAAAGATGTTCATTATACACCTGTCTTTATGAAAAAGAACCGCCCAGCCTATCAGCTGAATGTGATCTGCAAAAAAGATGATGTAGAAAAGATGGAAGAGATTATATTCTCCGAGACGACCACCATCGGAATCCGCCGCTTCGATTTAAAACGCTGTGAACTTCCTAGAGAAATGAAAGAAGTGGAGACCGAACTGGGAAAAGCAATGGTGAAAATCTGTTCCTATAAAGGAATGAAGAAAGCATATCCAGAATATGACTGTGTCAGACAGTTGGCAAAAGAGCATCATAAAACCTTTGATCAGACATTCCGTATTGTAAAAGCTGCTGCAGAGCAGTTACTATAGAATGATGGAAATGTTTGACAGGCCTGTGTACTTGCTGAACTGACTGCAATGGAACAAGAAGTTAGAAGACAAAAGATAAAAGAACACATAAAGGAGATTTATTATGGCTAGAGAAAACACAAAAAAGTTAACCTTATCCGCTATGTTTTTCGCCCTTGGAATTGTGCTCCCATTTTTAATTGGACAGATTCCAGCCATTGGTAAGATGCTTTCCCCGATGCACATTCCAGTATTGTTCTGTGGCTTGATTGTAGGATGGAAATATGGCCTGATCGTCGGCTTTTTGCTTCCATTAGTGCGTTCCGTCCTGTTTGGAATGCCTGCCCTGTTCCCAAACGCAACAGGTATGGCATTTGAATTAGGAACTTACGGTTTCGTAATTGCTCTGGTATATAGTCGTTTTCCGCACAAGAATACAATGGCTGTATATATCAGTCTGATCACAGCAATGTTAGCAGGACGTATTGTATGGGGAATTGCGCAGGTCATTATGTTAGGAGTAACAGGTGGAACTTTTACATTCCAGGCTTTTATTACCATAGCCTTTGTAAATGCTATTCCAGCAATTATTCTTCAGCTTATTTTAATTCCGGTAGTAATGGCTTCTCTGGATAAGGCCGGAATTGTTTGTTTTACTTCATAACTTAGGATGTTTAGAAAAATGGAGTGTATGACTCACGATATGGGTCATAACACTCCATTTTTCACAGTAAGTAATTTATTCCTTTTCCCTCAGTCTTACGGCATTTCTGGCACTTCTACGTCTTTCGTCCTCCAAAGCAGCATAATGCTTTTTTGTTGTGTTGACATCGGAGTGGCCTAAAACATCAGCAACCAGATAGATATCACCGGTTTCACGGTAGAGGTTGGTACCATAGGTACTGCGGAGCTTATGCGGGGTGATTTTTTTTAAGGGTGTTACGATTTTAGCGTATTTTTTTACCAGGTTTTCTACGCTTCTTACATTCATACGTTTTCGCTGCATAGACAGGAAAAGGGCATTTTCACTGCCGGGCTCCGGATCAATCCGTTGACGTTCTGCCAGATAATCATTCAGAGCATCTTCCACCTCAGCACCAAAGTAAACGGTAACCTCTTTCCCACCTTTTCGGTGGATGTGGATACCGCCATTTTTGAAATCCACATCATGAATATCCAGCCCCACACATTCAGACACACGGATACCAGTGCCCAGAAGAAGCGTTAAAAGAGCCAGATCTCGGACTTTGGTCCGGTCATGATATGCTTTCTGGCGGTCGGTCAGGCTCTCCCCTTGTTCCACCTCGTCTAAAAGCATGGCAACCTCATCGATATCCAGACGGATGATTTCTTTATCATGAAGCTTCGGCAGCCGGACCAGAGCAGCTGGATTGGTCTTGATTTTTTCTACACGGAAAAAGTAATTGTAAAAGCTTTTTAGAGAGGATATTTTACGCATGATTCCCCGTTCTTTGTTGATCACTTCTTTATTATTTTCATTGAACCGGTATTTCAAATATTCCATGTATTCTTCCAGATCCGTAACAGTCAGCTGGTCCAGATGTTCTAATCGGAAATCCATACGATCCATTTTGGAGAAGACTGGGTTTTCCTTTTTTAAAAAATCAAAAAATACAGACAGATCATAAGCATAAGCAATTCTGGTGCGGGTAGAAGTACGGGGTTCGATTCCACGAAAATATTCCGTACAGAAAGGAGGTAATTCCTTCAACATGGTTCTTAATTTCTGAATGTTCTCGATATCCTTCTGTTCATAATATGGTAAATTAGCCATAACTAACAACACCTTCTTTCCATAACAATATTAGAAAAACAATTAATTATTATCTGTGCTCAATATCTGGCCATCCATCGATATGTCCCTCGATTACCGCACGGAATAAACGGTCTTTGACTCCCGGATTTTCCATATTTAAGGTGTGGATCAGATTTTTCACATATTCCCGGCGAGTATGTCCATCCATGGGACACGGGTTCTTACAGACCGGAAGCTGGTATTTGTTACGAAATCCTTTGACATCAGCTTCTGAGACGAACATCAGTGGCCGGATCACCGTCAGATCAGTCCGGTCTAAATGGGTCACAGGAGAGAAAGCGTAAAAACGGCCTTCATAAAGCAGGGACATCATGGCAGTCTCGATCAGATCATCCTTGTGATGGGCGTAGGCAATCTTATTACATCCCATTTCCAAGGCTTTCTGATTGAGTGCGCCTTTCCGAAGTTTGGCGCAGAGAGAACATGGATTGGTTTCTTTCCGGATATCGAAGAGAATTTTCCCAATCTCTGTAGGAACAATCTCATAAGAGACCTGAAATTCCTGGCATAACGCTTTGATTGGTTCCAGATTCATGGTATCGATTCCCATATCCACAGTGATTGCGGACAGTGAAAAATGTTTTGGATAAAATTTCTGTAAATGGGCTAGTCCCCACAGAAGGGTAAGGCTGTCCTTTCCGCCGGAGATCCCGATAGCAATGTGATCGCCTTCTTCGATCATTTCATATTGGTCAACAGCCTGGCGGATTAGACTGAGCAAACGTTGTAATTTCATGCGAGTATACCTTTCTAACGAACGTCAATAGCATGGCATTTGCGCTAAATGAATGGATATAAGATATATGCTATATCTGTAAAATCAATCTCAAGTATATCAAAAAAATGCAAGAACGGCAAGAAAGATGCTCTTGATTAACGTTTTTCAATAATGAAAGACCTTATTGACAGAATGAAAGACCTTTTTTATAATAGCCACTGGCAAAAGTTAGTTAATGCTAATCTTATTGAAAATCATTTTATAGGAAGGCATAGGAGAGATTAACATGAAGAAGAAAGACATGGGAAAACGCGCATTTGCGGCTTGTCTTGCGGTTATGACTGTGGCTCAGAGCAATGCATTTGCGGCAACAGGCAACGCTGGGGTGGCTTTCTTGCAGCAGGGAACCTGGATCCAGGAAGGACAGAACTGGAAATACCGGGGAACTGACGGCGTGATGAAAACGGGATGGATCTACACAGCATCTGGCTGGTATTATGTAGATCCGGCAACAGGTCTTATGTGTACTGGATGGACCACCATCAATGGAAAACAGTACTATTTCGAAAAATCTGCTGATGGGGTAGAAGGCAGAATGCACACAGGCTGGTTAAAGGACCAGAATGGAACCTGGTATTTCTTCAGCACCGCTGCAGACGCAACAGAAGGCGCAGTGGTGACAGGATGGCAGTGGATTGATGGAAAATGTTATTATTTCGATCCTGCAGAAGGCACAAATCATGGAAAAATGTTTGCAGGCGGCAAGACTGCAGACGGATATCTGGTAAATGCAGACGGCCAGTGGATCTCTGAAAATGGCCAGGTACATAATCGTCCAGGTCATGGATATGTCAGTGATCCAGTAAAAGCAGCTGCAAACCAGGTAAAATCTGGTAGTGATAAAGATTCCAGCCATAGAAGTTCTGGTGGATCTGGTTCCAGCGGAAGCGGTTCTGGCTCTAATGGAAGCAGCTCTGGTTCCAACGGTTCCAGTTCTAATGGTTCCAACACAGGAAGCAACGGAAATAACTCTGGCTCTAATGGATCTGGTAATAACGGAAATAATTCCGGCTCTAATGGTTCCGATAATAATGGCCAGACCACACAGGTTTCTCTGATTGATGAGTCAAAAACCAAATTAACAGAGGTTGATTCCCTTGGCTGGTGGCTGCCAATCGTATATGATGACGGTTACACAACAGACAATACTATCGTTACCGTAGACGGCGAAGATGTTACAAAGCTGGTAACTCCAGTCAGCACAGAGAAAAATGTCGCGAAACTGGCGCTCCTTTCTGAGGCAGGAACTGTGACTGTCAGCAGCAAAGAAGATCCATCCAAGTCCGAAAGTGTGACACTTGGGGATGAACCACAGGCCAATGCGGTATATGGCGAAAATTCAGGTTATCTGCCACAGAAGATTCTGACACATGGCCCAGTGGCGACATGGGATTATTATCTGACCAACTATGATGAAGATGGCAATGTCCGTATCAGCCCGAAACAGACCACATATGATCTGACAGCGAAGCAGAATCCGCATCCAGCTTATTCTCCAGATGCGGTATTTGACAAGGATGGTAATGTAACCGTTACGATTATGTTCAACTACAACACTGATGAGGAAAAAGCCTGGTTTGATGACATCTGCAAGCTGGAACTGGCTGAGTATGGCCAGTACCAGAACACGATTAATAGTAATTTAGTTTATACTGTACAGAAAAATGTATCCCATGGCAGTGGTAAAGTGGGAGAACTGATCATCAAAACTGCAAGCGATGGAAATGGACAGGGTAATTTCACCGGCAATGGCCGTTATTACGTGAGAGTGAAAACTTCTAATCAGGGCACAGCACTGGTTCCAATTCACGTAGTAAATTACGAAAAACCAGAACTAATGCTTCAGGAGACACCGATTTCCGGTAAAAATCTTCATTTCTCCATCAAAAACTTTGTATATGGAATTGAAAATCCGGTAGAGCGTGTGACCTTAAAGAATCCAAAGGGTGAAGTTGAGGATCTGGCAAGCATTGATGATCAGTATTTAATCAGCTCTGATTGTTTTGTTCTGTACAATGACCTGGTAAATCATCTGAAATACGAAGGAAATTATGAGATCACCATTTATGCAAATGGATTCCAGACATTTTCTAAAGTATTCAGCGTTACAGACGGAGAATCTCCTACAGAAGTTCATGTTTCTGCTGCAGCTTATAACTCAGTAGACGGAATCAGCATGGCAACCGGCGGTTCCAGTGGAAGTGGTTCCGGCTCCAGCGGCTCTGGAAGTTCCGCAATTTCCGCAAACCTGATCTTTGACTCTGACCTGCTGGTAAATGCCAGACTGTTGGAGAAGCTGGATATGGAAACTGATGCATCCAAGGCGGTCATTGACTGGTGGTACGGTGTCAGCGATGATGCAGTATACGATGAATGTGACGAGTATTATGACTGGGTTGATTATATCAATTCCGTAGAAACTCAAAAAGCCAAAGAAGGACGTATCCTTCCGTTTGCAGAGTACAAGAGTGAAGGAAAGATTAATCCGAACAATCCAGCAACAGCTAAAGAGGTACTGGAAGATGGCCTTCTCGGAGAAATCCAGCAGAATGGCAACTTCAGCCGTCTGACAGCGCCAGAATTGACCGTTCAGCAGAATGCGGAAGGCAGTGCAATTATACTTGCATGCGAAGAAGCCGCTTACATCGAAAAAGTCAGTGTAGTAACGGTAAATGGCAATTCTCATGCTCTGGACTCCTCTAAATGGAGCAAAGATACAGAAAATAACACCATTACCATTGATGCAAACATCTTCACACCTGGCGAAGAGTACAAGCTGACCATTGACGCAGAAGGTTATAAGACCAATTATGTGACTTTCACTTATAGTGTGGAACTGGAAGATACAAAAGATCTGGCGTTGAAGGTGGTGTACGAGGACGGTGAAAATGCATTCACAGCAACAAAAGTTGAAAACGGAAGCAGAGAGTATTATTACACAGATGCAACCTTTGAGGTAACTGGAACCAATGGTGATTTCTTAAGTCGTTATCTAACCGTAACCTTAGATGGAACCAAGAATGTTGTGGATAATGAGTCCTATTATGGAAGTACATCTCCATATTATGATCTGGATAAAGAAAAGAATCAGCTTGTTCTTCATCACGTAGAACCGGGTGAACATACGATTTCCATTCGGGCGAAGTATTATAATGGATTTGAGTTGACTGCAGACTTTACAGTTGTTCGGGAAGAAACTTCGGTAGAAGAAACAAAAGCTGCACCAAGTGTTGTGGGAGTAGAGAAAATTCAGATTACACCAAGTTTTTCTTTCTCTGATATAGATGTTTATCGTATGAATTTCCAGATGAATACATCTGATGATATTACAGACTATTTAGAGAATATAACAGAGGTAATTATCGAATCTAAGAATTATACTATCAAGACAATGTTGTTCAGTGATGACACATATACATGCAGAAAACATAATTCTATTGAAGGTGGAGCTATTAATGATTACGATGTATTAGATTTCACAACAGATGGTTTTGCAGATGGCTATCAGGTAATCATCAAAGCAACTGGTTATGCTGATTTGAATTATACCGTAGATTTGAATGATGAGCCTGTTGTAGAGAAATTAACACCTCCAGAAGTAAGTGGATTTGAGAAACTGACGGATTCCTATAATCGCTCTTTGGAATATTATCATATGAGTTTTGGAACACCGGCTTCAGGTACTTTGAAAGACTATTTATCAAAAGTGACAGAAGTAACCGTAGGAACGAAAACTTATAAAAAGAGCAGTTACTCCAGTCTCTATTCCAGCGATCAGTATACATGGAAATTGACAGATAGCTCTAGTTTATGGGGAAGCAACTATGATGTGATTGATCTAACAACGGATGGATTTGTTGGTGAAAAAGTAACAATTACATTAAAAGCAGACGGATATAATGATTTGGTATATCAGGCAGAAACAGATGGAGAGAAAGGGCCAGATCAGGTCAAAACAATGGATATCACCAGTTTCAGCCATACAGATAATGGTTATTTGATTGGATTTAGTGAAACCAATAGAACCGTTTTAAAGACGTATCTGCAAAATATTACAGATGTGAAGGTTGGAAATGATTTCTATGAGTTTGCATCTTTCAGCTTCTTTTATGGAGATGGCTATTATATGTTATATACCGTTGATGATTCTCAAAGTAATTCTGATTTTGATCACTTAAAGATTTCTGCCAGCGGTTTTAACAATACGGAAACAGGAGCTACAACAGTGATTGTGATTTCTTCTGAAGGATATGAAGATGCTACATTTACAATTGTTTATACGGGTTCTGGATTTGTTTTATCCGACAGTGCGGCAGCAGAGAAACTCTTAGCATCTTTAGTCCAGCTTCCGGTTACGGATGTCCTGCTTCCGGCTCAGGCCACAGAACTTCCAAAATTTGATATCATCCTTCCAGAAGTAACGGAAGAAGTGACAGAAGACACAACAGACGTTACCGAAGATACAGAGGACAAAGCAAATGAAACAGAAGAGGCTGAAAATGCGGATGAATCTTCTGAAGCAGAGAAATCTAAAAGCGAAGAGGAAGAAATAACCGAAACTCCAGAAACAGAGGAGACTAAGAAAGAAGATTTTTCTGAAGGCCAGGTTGAAGAGGCGGAAGAAGTAGAGACGGAGGCAGATGGTGAAGTCTCTGCTGAAACAGAAGAAGCGGCAGCAGAATAAGGAAACGATGATATTTTAGAAAACGAAAGCAGACGTCCATGTCGAAAAATGTGACGTCTGCTTTTGCTATATGTGGACTCTATTTCGCCTTGAAAAAACAGATTTTGCTATCTATAATCATAAACAGGTAGTAAGATCAGTGCAGTAAGTGCGCGGATATACGAAACAGTAAAAAATCTACGGATTAAATCCCATAAATCGGAGGAATAAATACATGGAAATTACATCAGTAGTGGATCTTATTATATTTGCAGGTCAGTCAAATATGGCAGGCCGGGGGGACGCAGAGGATGCGCCGGAATGTCTGCCGGGAGCCGGATATGAATATAAAGCGGTCAGCGCGCCAGAAGATTTAATTCCAATTCAAGAGCCATTTGGTCTCCATGAAGACCGGGAAAATGGGCTGTCAGACCGGACAGAAGATGGAGGTACGAAACGTTCCGGAAGTATGGTGACGGCTCTGGTCAATGAGTATTACCGTCAGACAGGCCACGTGGTCATTGGAGTGTCAGCTTCCAAGGGTGGAACTTCTACAGAGCAGTGGAAGAAATCCTATATTTCCGATGCAGTCAGCCGCCTGGAGAGCGCCAAGTGCTATCTTTCCGACCATCAGATTGCGGTACGGGACATCTATGTAGTGTGGTGTCAGGGAGAGACCGATGGCGATCATCAGGTGACGAAGGAAATTTATAAGAAAAATACCCAGAAATTGATGGAACAATTCAAAAAAGCTGGTGCTTCCCATGTTTTCCTTGTTCAGATCGGGCATTTCAACTATCTGCTTCATGGTGAAAAAGGAAAAGCATGGGATAAACGTTATGAAGTCATCCGTCAGGCCCAGGAAGAACTATGTCGGGAAAATGGCTTTTTTACGTTAGCCGCCAGTTTTGAACAATATTTAACATTGATGCGGGATTCCTACCATTATTTCCAGCGGGCCTATGATGAAGTTGGAACTGCCTGTGGAAAGATTATGGCAGAATATAAAGCTTAATTTAAGACTTAATTTCGCTTGCAAATCCAGTTTTCATGCGGTCAGTCAAGCAAGTGAGCAGATCGAAGGAACCGTTATTATTTTGCTAATAATTCATCAGCCAGTGCTTCCATAGAAGCCACATCCGCGTCTTTCATGGTAGATTTGATGGAAACGGTTTTTTCACAGATATCCAGGCTCTTCATGGTATCCAGGATTGCTTTCATGGATTTTGCAGCACATGGAGCCCAGGAACCATTTTCAATCAGGGCAACCGCACGTTTCTGGAATGCTTTGTGGGACAGACGGTTTAAGAAATCTTCCATTGGAGGGAATACGCCTGCGTCGTAAGAAGCAGCAGCCAGCACCAGTTTGCTGTAGCGGAATGCATTGGAAACAGCCTCTGCCATGTCATCGCGGGTTAAGTCGGTAAATACAACATCAGCACCTTTGGATTTTAAGATTTCCACCATTTTTTCTGCAGCAGCCCTGGTGTTGCCGTGGATGGAAGCGCAGGCAACCAGCACGCCATCTTCTTCAGGTGTATAGCTGCTCCAGGTCATGTATTTGTCAATGTAAAAACCAAGATTTTCTTTCAAAACAGGACCATGAAGCGGGCAGATGGTCTGAATGTCCAATGTAGCAGCTTTCTTTAAAAGAGTCTGCACCGGAGCACCATATTTACCAACGATGTTGATATAATATCTTCTTGCTTCGTCGGTCCATTCATCGTCATAGCAGAGAGCACCGAATTTACCAAAACCGTCTGCGGAGAACAGCACTTTCTCGGTCTCCTCGTATTCGACCATGACCTCTGGCCAATGGACCATAGGAGCCATGAAGAATTTCAGTTTATGGGAACCTAGCTCCAGTTCATTTCCTTCTGCTACAGTGATGCAACGGTCATTTAAATTGGCGATATCGAAAAATTGAGGAAGCATTGCTTTTGCCTTGGCGCTTAACACCAGCTTCATCTCAGGAAAATGATCTGCCAGACGCTTAATATTCGCTGCGTGATCTGGCTCTAAGTGGGAGATCACCAGATAATCTGGAGTACGGCCAGCTAAAACTGTCTCCAGATTTGCCATCCATTCATCACCCTTTCTGGCATCAATGGTATCCATAACCGCAATTTTCTCGTCCAGGATTACATAGGAATTATAGGAAACGCCGTGAGGAATCTGATACTGGCTCTCAAACAGATCCAGAGTCGTATCATCCGCACCGATATACATAATAGAATCAGAAATCACAACATTGCTCATGGAAAAATCCTCCTTGAATGGTAAAATATAGGAATAGTTACTATTTTCTTTTAAATTTTATTATAGCACGAAAATAGTTCAGTGTAAATAAGAAACTGCAAACGAGAAAAGCATCGACACATCATGGGGAAAGCGTTATACTGGCAGTAATGAAAAAACATACAGGTGGATACTATGACATTTCAACAATTAAAATACGTGATAACGGTAGCGGAAACAGGAACCATCACCGAGGCAGCAGGTAAACTTTACGTGTCTCAGCCGAGCCTTACAAAAGCAATCCATGAGCTGGAAAAAGAAATGAATATCGTGATCTTTAACCGGACAAACAAGGGAATCAGTTTATCCAGGGAGGGCGATGAGTTCCTGGGTTATGCCAGACAGGTCTTGGATCAGGCGGCGATTCTGGAGGATAAATACAAGGGAGGTCATGGTGGGAAAAAGAAATTTTGTGTGTCCACACAGCATTATTCCTTTGCGGTCAATGCATTTGTAGATCTGATCAAGCAGTATGGACAGGATGAGTATGATTTCAGTCTGCGGGAGACCCAGACATATGAGATCATTGAAGATGTGGCCAGAATGCGTAGTGAGATTGGTATTCTGTTTCTGAATGATTTCAATGAGGTAGTGATGGACAAGATCTTAAGATCCCATGACCTGGAATTCCATCTGCTTTTCATTGCAAAACCTCATGTGTTTATCAGCAGAAATCATCCGCTGGCGGGAAGAGAGATCATTACCAACGAGGAACTGGAACAGTACCCGTATCTTTCCTATGAACAGGGCGAACATAATTCGTTTTATTTTTCGGAAGAGATATTTTCCCCATTTGAGCGGAAAAAGAACATCCGGGTCCGCGACCGGGCGACATTATTTAACCTGCTGATTGGTCTTAACGGATACACGGTGTGCAGTGGTGTGATTGATGAGAAATTAAATGGCAAAGACATTATAGCAGTGCCGTTAGCCCAGGAAAGTAATATGCGGATCGGTTATATTTCCCACAGGAAAGGTATGATCAGCCGGGTGGGAAAGTCTTATTTAGAGGCATTGAACCAGTATCTCCAATAGCTTGTAACGATCCAGCACCTTCATAAGTACAATCATTTTGACATTTATAGAGTGGATTGCCATAACTTAAAGCTATGGCTAACCGCTCTTTTTCTGTATTTTTCAAAAATCATTTCTTCCTATATAATAACGACAGATTCACCGATAGAGAAAAATTATGAAGATACATGGAGGAAATAAATATGAGCAAATTGCAGACACCATTCCGTTATGATTTTGTAGGAAGCTTTTTAAGACCGGAGAAATTAAAGAAAGCAAGAAGACAGTTCGATGAGGGAGCTATTGACTATGCTGCATTAAAAGTAGTTGAGGATGAATGCATTCGGGAACTGGCAGCGAAGATCAAAGAGCTTGGTTACCATGTGATCACAGATGGTGAATTCCGCAGAGCCACCTGGCATCTGGATTTTATGTGGGGATTTGATGGCATTGGTCATGCACCGACCAAGACAGGACTGCCATTTCACGGAGAGGCAGCGATGGTTGATGACACTTATATCATAGGAAAAATCGACCTGACAAAAGAGCATCCGTTTATCGATCATTTCCGTTTCGTCAAAGCCCTGGAAGATGAAAATACGGTGGCAAAACAGACCATGCCGGCACCAGCCCAGATGCTTGCCCAGTTCACCATGCCATTTAACCGGGAACACACGGAGAAAGTTTACGCAAATGATGAAGAACTGGCAGATGATATCGTAGCGGTATATGGAAAGGTGATCGATCAGCTTTATGCAGCAGGCTGCAGAAATATCCAGTTAGATGACTGCACATGGGGAATGTTCGCAGATAAGATCGGACATATCCTTTATGGAACCACTAGAGAAGGTCTGATCGAAGTCCAGAAATCCCATAAGGACATTAACAACCGTGTGATCGCCAATGCGCCGAAGGATATGATCATCAACACCCATGTCTGCCGCGGCAATTTCCACTCCACCTACGCAAGCGAGGGCGCTTATGACTCCGTAGCGGATATCCTGTTCGGAGAGGAACATGTCAATGCCTACTTCTTAGAGTATGACGATGAACGTTCTGGTGGTTTTGCTCCGCTTGCTAAAGTGTCTGGTGAGAAAAAGGTGGTTCTGGGTCTGATCACCACCAAATCCCCGGTTCTGGAGGACAAGCAGGTGGTCATTAGCCGGATCTATGAAGCGGCAAAATACGTTCCGCTGGATCGTCTGTATTTAAGCCCTCAGTGTGGATTCGCCTCCTGCGAGATCGGCAACAAGCTGACAGAAGAGGAGCAGTGGGCGAAGATGAGACTGGTGAAAGAAGTAGCGGAAGAAGTCTGGGGCAGATAAAAACCAGATTAAGATTACAAAATATATCAAAAATTTTATAGGCTTGTCTACTTAGAGTATTATGTTCAAAAGTAGACAAGTTTTTTTATGAGAATGTTCATTCACCCAAGGCGCTGCAATTAGTTAATATCCAAATCTGAAGCATGGTGATAACAGATCCGGAGGAGAGAATAAAAGAAGTTCTCTCTTCTTGATTTTTTGTTTGACAAATACAGAAAGAAGTTCTATGATAAAAGTATCAAATGATACCATAGTGGAGGGTGTAAATTTGGCAGATGAGACAAAATCACGAATTGAAAGTGAGTTAGAGGTCAAAACATACATACAAAAGTTAAAATTTGCACTTGATCATGGGGCAAGGATTAATTTTCAGGTAAGAAGACTTGTTGATAAAAAACGTGAGGAAAGATATACAAATCAGTATACAGTCAATGCATTATTTCCAAACGAAAATCCTGAAGATGCATTGAGACGTGAGTTATTAAAGTTATCTGTTGATGATTATATACGTACAGTAAAAGATCTACGTTTTCTAAAGAGAAGCGAAATGCGGGAATTTGGCAAGGGTTATAATGGAACGGAAGATGTATATATTAAAATAAGAGTAGAGTTATTAGGAATGTATGGGAACACAACAACATTTGTGATGTCATTTCATTTCGCTGAAAAACCATTTACACCTGAAATGTTCCCATATAGAAAGAATTAGGAGGTGTTTTCATGGATATGAAAGTGGTAAAGAGTGAAAAAAAATTGTGTCCATGTTGTATGGAAGAACACGAAGTAAAGACAATTCTTATGAAGGAACAAGCCACATTTAAAAACAGCAAACTTGAATATGAGGCATTATACTGGTATTGTGATGCAACAGATGAGTTATATATGGATGAACGGCAGATGAAAGAGAACGATATCTGTTTAAAAGATGCATACAGAAAAAAAGAAGGTCTCTTAACATCTGGCCAGATCCGGGACATTCGGGCAAAGTATGACATCAGTCAGGGGGATTTATGCTTGCTGCTTGGCTGGGGAGGTAAAACAATCACCCGATATGAAAGCCATCAAGTACAGGATAAAGCCCATAATACGATTTTAAAAAAAATTGGTAATGATCCAGAATGGTTTTTGTCATTGCTCAATGATGCAAAAGAAAATTTGTCTCCAGAATCCTATCAAAAATATTTAAAAGCGGCAACTGTTCTATTTGAAAAAGATCAAGACTGTTATTTAAGAAAGGCAATCTCAGCTAATTATGTAAAATATCAGGGAAATTCATTATTTCAAGGTAACACGGAACTTTCTCTTGATAAAGTGGTAGATGTAATTAGATATTTTGCAGCTTCACTGAAGGTTACAAATTTATATAAAGTAAAGCTTATGAAATTAATGTGGTACGCAGATGCTTTATCTTATAAAAAGAGAGGCTTTGCAATTACTGGGTTAGTATATCAAGCACTGCCAATGGGGGCTGTTCCTGTAGGGCATAATTCGATTATTGATTTAAAAGATGTTCCTTGCGAAGAAGTTGATATGGGTGAAACCAACGCATATCATTTTTTATTAAACGGTGAACAAAAGTTTTTGTCACTTTCAAATGAGGATATAAAAATTTTGGATATTGTAATAGAAAAAATCGGAACGATGAGTACAAATGAAATCGTCGATTTTATGCATAAAGAACAGGCATACTTGCAAACATCGCTTAGAGATATTATATCATTTCAATATGCCGAAAATTTACAGATATAAATGGGATAAAGTACAGCCATTGATTGTATAAAATAGAAAAAATTATAGAAGGAAAAAGTATGGTAATAACGACTTTATGCTACATCGAACACAACAATCAGTATTTGATGCTTCACCGCGTCAAAAAACACCATGATATGAACGAAGGCAAATGGATCGGAGTTGGCGGTCATGTAGAAGAGCAGGAAACACCGGAAGAGTGTCTGGTTCGGGAAGTGAAGGAGGAGACTGGTTTAACACTGACGTCTTATCAACTTCGCGGTCTGGTAACATTTTTAAACAGTCAATACGAATCCGAACTGATGTGCGTATATACGGCGGACGGATATAGCGGTGAATTGATGGAATGTAATGAGGGAAATCTCTGCTGGGTTGATAAAGCTATGGTGCCGCAGCTTCCCACCTGGGAGGGAGACCGGGTGTTTCTTGATCTTCTGCTTTCTGGAGAAGAGAGGTTTTTCTCTATTAAGTTGAGGTATGACGGGGAAAAACTTGTAGAGAAGAAGATTCAATTGTATCGTGAAAAATACCATAAAGAAGATACAAAGTCCCAGATGCGCAGGTGAACAGATATGAAAAATATCCATAGCATTGAATTTTGTACCGGAAGCAAGGAAGAATTGCTTCCCGGTTTTGAAAAAGATTTTCCGTATATCGCTTCAAGGGCAGAACTTGACAAGTATATAGGGTGTTATGTACCGTGGCACTGGCACAGGACAGTAGAACTTTTTTATATGGAAAGCGGCAGCATTGAATATGATACGCCAGGAGGAAAAATATTGTTTCCGGCTGGAAGCGGCGGCATGATAAATCCTAATGTACTCCATATGACAAAAGCAATATCGCAGAGAGAAAAGAATATCCAGCTACTTCATATTTTCGATGTTTCCTTACTTGCCGGAGAACAGGGAAGCAGGATTGAACAAAAATATATTGCGCCTATCATAACAGCCCCACAGATTGAGGTAATTCCGCTTTTTCCAGGCAATGCAGAAGAAGAAAGGATTTTGAAACTGCTTGCTGCCTCATTTCGTTTATCCAGTGATGAATTTGGCTATGAAATAAAACTGCGGGAAGCCCTAACGGAAATATGGCTCATGCTTTTTGAACTATCTTGCTCTATGCGTGAAAAGAAAGGGGAACATAACAAAAGCAACGATAAAATAAAGTTGATGATGATATACATTCATGAACATTACAGAGAAAAAATATCTATTCCGGAACTTGCTGCGGCAGCATATCTAAGCGAAAGGGAGTGTTATAGAGTGTTCCATGACTGTCTGCACATGACACCCGTAGAGTATATAAAGGCTTACCGTCTGCAAGCTGCCTGTCAGATGCTAGCAAAGGGGCAGGAAGCAGTTACCGTTATCAGCCATGAGTGCGGTTTGGGGAGTAGCAGTTATTTTGGAAAGGTTTTTCGGGAATACGCACATTGTTCACCTATAGAATATAGAAAAAAATTGGCAGAATAGTGATAAGTAATGGCAGAAAAGAAATATTTTTCCTGTGTTTTTTGCATTATAATGATACCTGTAAAGTAAATCAGCAATTTACAGGAGGTGAGCACAGGGTGGTAAAACTGAACATTCTGAACATGAAAAATTTTTTAGATACGGTCAATAGCTGTTCCGGCAAAGTAAATATGCTCTGCCCGGATGGTAAAAAACAAAACATCAATGGGGAAGAAAAGATACAGGGCAGTTTGTGGCGGCAATACTCCCAAAACAAAAACTGTTTGCGGCTTGTTTTAGAAGTTCCGAATCCAACGGACTATATGAACATTGTTTCGTACTATGCCGGGGATTGCTGATTTATCTGTAAATATTTCATCATAAAGGGGCTGGACAGTTTATCTTCCAGCCCCGCCCTTTTGAAAGGAGTTAAAAATGGAGTTGAACATTCAGACCGCAGAACTGGCATTAAGGGAAGCGGCAGAATCCAATCCGGGAGCATGGGCAGAACATTCCCGGTATGTAGCCGAAGCCTGTAAAAACATTGCGTCACACTGTAAAGATTTATCTTCTGAACAGGCGTATATTTTCGGGCTGTTACACGATATTGGACGTTATGCCGGAGTGAGTTCGGAAAGGCATCTGATAGACGGCTATCGGTACTGTATGGAGCGCGGATGGGAAAAAGCTGCACAAATATGTATATCCCACGCATTTATGATACAGGATATTGCCACATCGATCGGTGAGTTTGATGTCAGTGATGAGGATTACCTGTTTATGAAAGCATTTGTTGCAAATGCGGTATATGATGATTATGACCGTCTTGTACAGTTATGTGACGCATTGGCTATGCCGACGGGGTTCTGTCTTTTGGAAAAGAGATTTGTAGACGTGACAATACGGTACGGTGTTCACACAGCGACAATAGACAGGTGGAAAAAGATTTTCGAGATTAAAGAACAGTTTGAAAATCAGATCGGCTGTTCTATCTATTCTCTGCTTCCGGGTATTGTGGAAAACAGTTTTCGTTAAGGAGGAATATTGTGTATTACGAATCCAGTGATTTTTTGGAAACTGCAGACAGCGATACGTTAAAGCAGATTGCCCGCACAAGGGAATTAACAAGGGAATATTATTTTTCTGATTATGGAGATATAGAAAAACGCACTTCTATTCTTCGGGAGCTGTTGGGTGGAATAGGAGAAAACGTGTTAATCGACACGCCTTTTCATTGTGACTATGGAAAAAATATATTTTTGGGAAATGATGTGATAATCAATATGAATTGTACCTTTGTGGATAACAAAACTATCCGAATTGGTGACAGGGTATTGATTGCGTCAAATGTGCAGATATATACATCTTCACATCCTGTCTTGCCACAGGAAAGGCTTGTGCCGGATTGGATGGAACGTCAGACAACATTTTTCAGAACCTATGCACGTCCGATAGAGATAGAAAACAACGTCTGGATTGGCGGCGGCTGTATTCTTCTTCCCGGAGTCACTATAGGAGAAAACAGCGTGATAGGGGCTGGAAGCGTAGTTACCCGCCCTGTCCCTCCTAATTGTGTTGCAGTAGGGAATCCATGCAGGGTAATACGTTATTTTGATACAGGTAGGGAAAGGCGGCAGCATGAAGTATAAGCATATTGTTTTTGACATTGACGGTACTCTGATTGATACGGAATATGCTGTATTACATTCTTTACAGGAAACTATAAAGG
>OGEQ01001220.1_pt1 | contig 21955 bp, 18 predicted proteins | sample 1570731 | NCBI WGS metagenome assembly OGEQ01 (sample SAMEA2582132, study PRJEB24529) | metagenome | biome: Human gut stool | place: China | collected 2011
CAAGTGCTAACCTTTACGGTTTAAACTTAAACTACAGTTTCTAATTTGTAAAAAATTTAGCATAATACGCAGCACACCGAATGAATGTTCGGTGTGTTTTTTTCTTATATGGTCCCATAAAAAACGGGAGAAAAATGACCGCACTTTTTTATGCTTATATGGATTCACCAATTGGTCGCTTATTAATGCTTTCTGATGGTGAAAATCTTACAAATTTAGATTGTGAGTTAGAGCAAACCACGCCAAATCCAAATTGGATTTTACGAGAAGATTTACCACTTTTTGAAAAAGTGAGGTGCGCTTTAAGGCGTTATTTTAATGGCGAGCCAGAAAGTTTCTCCGATATTCCTTTATCGCCTAAAGGTACTGCATTTCAACAAGCGATTTGGACAGCATTGCGTCAAATTCCTTATGGTAAAACGGCGAGTTATGGTGGATTAGCACAAAGCATTAATAATCCTAAGGCGGTGCGAGCCGTTGGTGGTGCGGTTGGAAGTAATCCCATTAGTATTATCATTCCATGTCATCGTGTATTAGGGAAAAAATGTGAAATCACGGGTTTTGGTGGTGGATTGCCTGCGAAACGTTTTTTATTGAAATTAGAGAATATTCCTTACATTGACAAAGGCGTAGAATACGTTAAACCGAAATTATTGAAGAAATACCACGAATGATCCCAAAAAACGAACAAGCCTTATTAGAAAAAGCGCAATCTATTGCGGGGTTAACCTTTGGCGAACTTGCAGATGAATTAAATATTCCCGTTCCGCCTGATTTAAAACGCGATAAAGGTTGGGTTGGGATGTTGCTTGAAACCGCATTAGGAGCGACAGCTGGTAGTAAAGCAGAGCAGGACTTTTCCCATTTAGGCATTGAGTTAAAAACGTTACCTGTTAATGCAGAAGGTTTTCCGTTGGAAACCACGTTTGTCAGCCTCGCCCCCTTAGTTCAAAACTCAGGGGTAAACTGGGAGAATTCTCACGTTCGTTATAAATTATCGAAAGTCTTGTGGATTCCCATTGAAGGCAGTCGAGACATTCCTTTGCGTGAGCGCCATATTGGCCAACCTATCTTATGGCAACCTTCGACTGAACAAGAACATCAATTACGCCAAGATTGGGAAGAGTTGATGGATTATATTGTGCTCGGGAAGTTAGATCAGATTACGGCACGTATTGGTGAAGTCATGCAGCTGCGTCCAAAAGGTGCAAACAGTAAAGCCATTACGAAAGGCATTGGTAAAAATGGGGAAATGATTGATACCTTGCCGCTGGGGTTTTATTTACGGAAAGAATTTACGGCAGGCATTTTAAACGCTTTTCTTAATCATAAAAATGGGTGAATTATCACCCATTTTTTTATTTATCTAAGTTCTGAAAAACACGGAAAAAAACCACCGCACTTTGTAAAGTCTCACCATAAAAAATGAGTGGAATACGATTTCGTTGCCAAGGCGGAACGCCGAGCTCTTGCCAGATTTTTTTTATGGTTTCTGCAGGGCGATTATGTTGGCGTTTTACTTTGCCAGTATAAGTAAATCGTATTTGAATCGGCTCTTGTGTATCAGCAAGTTGAACCGGTTTGTCATTCCAATGCACTAAAATGCCTTGTGCATTGCGTTCTGCATAAAGCATTCCAAGATTATCCGGTAAATCAATTTGTTGATTTAATGGCAAATCAATACAAGTTCGCGACAAATCAACGAATTTCTCTGTTAAATAGAGACGTTGTTGATAACGGCGAATAATATGTTCTCCGAGTTGAAATTGGGGGGCTGCATCCGCTTTGGCTTTAATCACGTCATCAATAATATGCGTTAATTGAATCTGCGTTGGCATAGCAATCTGATTTTTAGCCAGCCACATTCGCAAAAGTGCGGTTTGTTTTTGCGATGAATAGTCTAGAAAGTTTAGAAGCGAAAACTGTTTTTGATCCTTGAAAATATGTTGTTCAAAGCAATCTTGTAATAATTCATTAATCAGTTGCTGTTGTTCAAAACAATGTTGTGCGGCACGCTGAACTGCATGATCAAAATGCCCCCAGCGTTGGCGTAATTCAGGCAAAATTTGATTGCGTAAAAAATTGCGATCGTAATGATTATCTTGGTTGCTTTCGTCTTCGATCCAAGGCAGATTTTCTTGTTGTACGTAATTTTCTAATTCACTTCGGCTAAAAGAAAGGAGCGGGCGTAGAATAGGCATCCCGAACAATTGGCTTTCTTTTTGCATAGCACCTAAACCCTGTAATCCAGCTCCGCGTTTTAATGCGAGGAAAAAGGTCTCAGTTTGATCATTTAAATGATGTGCAGTGACAAGATATTCATCAGGTTGAATATGTGTTGAAATGGCTTGATAACGGGCTTCTCTTGCACCTGCTTCAATGCCATCATGCATTTCCACTTTGACTTTTTCAATAATAAGTGGAATGGCAAATTGCTCACAGAGTTGTTGGCAATGTTCTGTCCAAGTATCCGCATTCGGGCTTAATCCATGATGGATATGGATAGCTCGCAGGCTTAAGTGTGGTCGTTTTTCGCTGAGTTTTTTAACTAAAGAAAGCAGTGCAGTGGAATCCAAACCACCGCTAAAAGCAATGAGAAGCTTATTGGCGGTGGTTGGGATTTGTGTTTGGAATAATGAAAAAAGATTCATTAGGCAACTTTAACAGCTTTGTAGTTGGTGCTTGGATTTAAGATCTCAAAACGTGCAGCAATAGGTTGGAGTTCGTAAGATTTTAAATCGAACGTAGTTTTCATTACACCCGCCACCGCATTATTCATTTTTTCAAAAGCTTCAACATCGTTGCCACAGTTTAAGTAATGTGCCAAGAAAGTCCCTGCAATTAAATCACCCACACCAACAGGTTCAAAGTTAAATTTATAAAGCGGACGACTTAAATGCCATACACCTTCCGATGTTGCCATAATGATTTCAAAGGTATCAGGATCATTTAATTTACCTACTTTTCCTAGGTGTTTGACTAACACTTTTTTCACACCTTTACTCACTAATGCATTGGCGGCTTTGAGTACGTCGTCAAAGGTATTGATAGGGAAGTCAGAAAGTGTACGAAGTTCGGAAAGATTTGGTGTCATGATGTCTGCACGTGGAATGGCTTTTTCAATTAAGCGTTCACGTACACCATCGGCTACCACGCAGACTTTTTCGGCATTTGGCATCACTGGATCGCACAAGTAAAGTGCATTTGGGTTACGCGCTTTGATTTTTTCTAAAGCATAGATAATTTGGTCAACTTGATCAGCTGAACCTAAATAGCCAGAAAGTAACGCATCACATTCTTGCAGTTTTCCAATGGCATCTAAACCGTTAGTGATCTCACCAATTTGTTCTTGTGGAATCACCATGCCTGTCCATTTGCCATATTGGGTATGGTTAGAAAATTGCACGGTATTGAGTGCCCATACATCCACACCTAATAGCTGCATTGGAAAGGTGGCAGATTTATTTCCGGCAAATCCATAAACCACGTGAGATTGAATTGCTAATACATTTTTCATTTTGAACTCCTTTTACATTATTTTTTATTCTAGCATTGATGCGTTTTCTTACATTCATGCATTATTTTTCAAAACACAAAAAAGAGCGGTTAAATTAACCGCTCTTTTTATACATTATTAACAATAACCGTAAGACATTAAACGTTCGTAACGTCTTTCTAATAAGCCGTCTTTGTCGAAGGTATCTAATTCGTTTAATTCTTCAACAAGACATTGTTTTAAATTACGTGCCATTTCATGATAATTACGATGTGCACCACCTAATGGCTCTGGAACGATATTATCAATTAAGCCTAGCTCTTTTAAACGAGCGGCGGTTAAGCCCATGACTTCTGCTGCGGTAGAGGCTTTTTCTGCGCTCTTCCATAAGATAGACGCACAACCTTCTGGTGAAATAACGGAATAAGTTGAATATTGTAACATATTCACTTTGTCACCCACACCAATGGCTAATGCACCACCGGAACCACCTTCACCGATTACCGTACAGATAACTGGTACTTTTAAGGTAGACATTTCACGTAAGTTACGAGCAATAGCTTCAGATTGACCACGTTCTTCCGCACCGATGCCCGGGTAAGCCCCTGGTGTGTCGATAAAGGTAATGATAGGTAAGTTGAAACGCTCAGCCATTTGCATTAAACGTAACGCTTTACGATAACCTTCAGGTGCTGGCATACCAAAGTTACGAGCTACTTTGTCTTTTACCGTACGGCCTTTTTGATGACCAATAACCATCACTGCGCGACCATCTAAACGAGCAAGGCCACCTACGATTGCTTTATCATCTGCAAAGGCACGATCGCCCGCAAGTTCTTGGAAATCAGTAAAAATATGTTCGATATAATCAAGAGTGTATGGACGATTTGGGTGACGTGCCATACGAGAAACCTGCCATGCATCAAGATTTGCAAAGGTTTTTTTGGTTAATTCATCGCTTTTCTTTTGTAAGCGTTTAATTTCATCGTGTAAATCAATTTTGTCATCAGATGCTGAACGTAGCGCTTCAATTTTGGCTTCAAGTTCAGCAATAGGTAATTCAAAATCTAAATATTCTTGGCTCATTTCTTATCCTAAAATATCGTCAAAAGTTGCCCGCACTTTATCAAGATTTAAGGTGCGGTGCAAATGGTTTTCACTGGTTGGAGCGGATTATAAATATTCCTTTTTTAGTAATGATAACAAAAACAAAAATGCGGAACAAATTACGACGGAAGGACCTGCCGCTGTATCATAAAAGGCGGAAAGGAATAATCCGCCAACGATGGAAAGCATGCTGATTAAAATCGCAATAAACACCATTTGTTCAGGTGTTTTGGCAAAACGTCTTGCTGTTGCGGCGGGAATAATTAAGAGTGATGTAATAATCAGGGCTCCAACAAACTTCATACTTAAGGCAATGGTAAGTGCGGTCAAAATCATTAAGATAAATCGCATTTTTTGGATGTTAATGCCTTCTACTTGAGCCAGTTCAGGTGAAACTGTGGTGGAGAGTAAGGCTTGCCAGAAGTAAAGTAGTGTGCCTAATACAATGACGACACCCGCACCAATATAAGGTAAATCGTTAAAATTAATGGCGAGCAAATCTCCAAAAAGATAACTCATTAAGTCTACGCGGACATTTTTAAGTAAGCCAACCGTGACCACACCAAGGGAAAGACAACTGTGTGCGATAATCCCTAAAAGGGTATCCACTGAAAATTGCGTGTTACTTTCGAGCCAAACCATTAATACGGCAAGAATAATCGTCAAAATTACAATGGCAACATAAGGATTAATTTGTAGGAAAATTCCTAACGCCACACCAAGCAAGGCCGAGTGGGAAAGGGTATCACCAAAATAAGCCATTTTACGCCACACCACAAAAGCACCGAGAGGGGCGGTAATTAAGGAAAGCAGTAAGCCTGTAAGCAAGGCGGGAAATAAAATCTCAAACATGATTTTTCCTTATTGTTGGCATTCTGATGGATTGGCACTGCAACTACAAACATCACCATGCATATTATGGTGGTGATTATGATGGTGCGTATAAAAGCCCACATTTTGTGAGATTTGATTGCCCCAAAGACGCATAAATGTGGGATCATTCGATAAGCTTTCAGGTGTGCCGGCACAGCAAATATGTTGATTGATACACAACACTTCTTTACTGTCCGCCATCACGATATGCAAATCATGGGAAACCATTAAGACCGCACAATTTAAAGCTTGTTGAGTACGATGAATTAGCTGATAAAGTTCAGCTTGACCATTAATATCCACGCCTTGAGTGGGTTCATCTAGCACCAGTAGATTCGGTTTATTCAAAATTGCACGGGCCAATAATACGCGCTGCATTTCCCCACCAGAGAGTTTTTGCATATTATTTTTTCTCAGATGTGTAATCGAAAGTTGCTCAAGTGCGGTTGATATTTCTTGCGTTTTAACACCTTTTTTGAGCGCCAGAAAACGCTCAACCGTCATTGGTAAGCTGTGGTCTAAGTGAATTTTTTGTGGGACATAGCCAATTCTGACATTAGCGTTATAAATCACCTCGCCGGATGTCGGCGTTTGTAACTTTAATAAGGTTTTTAAGAGGGTCGATTTTCCTCCACCATTTGGGCCTACAATGGTGATAATTGAATTAGGATAAATACTGAGGTTAATATCCCGCAATGCCGTCTTTTGTTCAAAGACCACATTGATATTTTTCAGTGTAATTAATGGTGTTGGTTGGGCTGGTTGAATGGCGTGAATCTGCATAATTCCCCCTTTAAAAATAGCTCACTAAAATAGCTCATTTCCTTGTTTTTCTCAAGAAATTCCGACTATGTCTAATATTTAGGCATAAGATTTGGCATTTTTAGGGTAAAATGAATTTTTTTTAGAGTTTGTAGTCTGAAGAGCGAAAAGCTTTTTATTCATTTTAAAGGTATCTATTTTGCAACACGTTAAATTAGCTAGAGATCGACGGAAAAGAAAATCCCGTATAAAAGCGGCGATTTTTTTTGCTGCACTTTTGCTTATTTTAACGGGCATTTTCCTTGCCTTTAAAGATACCGCTGATTATGATCCTTCTTTGCAAAGTAATCTTGAGCCAGAGATGGTAGATAATGTTCAATATCAATCTCTTACACCTGAAAAAACAGAATCAGACAAGCAACAAACTCAAGCAGGCGAACATCCTGAAACTAAGCAGAATGCGAATACGGAAGATGCGACTTCTTACGATGATGATCTTCAAGCCAAAGATGATGAAGTCGATGAAATTAAACCACAGTTTGATGAGCTAACTGATTTGCCAAAAGATGCACAAGATGCGCTCAGCGGCATTCTAGATGTGGCTGATCAGGCATTGCGTATTACCGATCAATTTAGTCATACCGTGGTGCGTGGCGATTCCTTGAAAGACGTGTTAGAACTTTCAGGTTTGGAAGATGATACAGCGAAGAACTTAATCGCTGAGTATCCTGAATTAAAAAACTTGCGCGCAGGTCAGCAGTTCTATTGGATTTTAGATAAAGAAGATCAACTGGAATATTTAAACTGGCTGGTGTCTGAAAAAGAAGAACGCATTTATGAACGCACGGAAGATGGCAAGTTTAAACGCCAAATCTTAGAGAAGAAAAGTATCTGGAAGAAAGAGGTGTTAAAAGGCACGATTAATGGATCTTTTGCATCAAGTTTGCGTGATTTAGGTTTGGATGGTCGTCAAATCAGCCAATTAAGTTCCGCATTACAATGGCAGGTAAGTCTTCAAAAACTTAGTAACGGAACTAAATTTGCGATTTTAGTATCACGTGAATATTTAGGTGATAAATTAACGGGTCAAGGTAATGTTGAAGCCATCCACATTATGGCAGATGGTAAGAGCTATTATGGTATTCAAGCAGCGAATGGTCGTTACTACGATAAACAAGGGGAGACCCTTGGTAAAGGCTTTGCGCGTTATCCATTACAACGTCAAGCGCGTATTTCGTCACCATTTAACCCAAATCGCCGTCATCCGGTAACGGGACGTGTTCGTCCGCATAAAGGGGTAGACTTTGCTGTTTCACCAGGTACGCCAGTTATTGCGCCAGCAGAAGGCGTGGTGGAAAAAGTGGCTTATCAAGCCGGTGGTGCAGGACGTTATGTGGTGATACGCCATGGTCGTGAATATCAAACGGTGTATATGCATTTAAGTCGTGCTTTAGTGAGTGCGGGTCAAACTGTGAAGAAAGGGGAGCGCATTGCATTAACCGGTAATACGGGTATTTCAACCGGTCCTCACTTGCACTACGAGTTTCATATTAATGAGCGTGCGGTGAACCCGCTTACGGTGAAATTACCGGGTACCAGCAGCGGCATGGCAACGGCAGAACGTAAGCAATTCTTAGTCCGAGCGAAAGAAGTTGAAAGAACATTAAAATTATAGCGAATAAAGTGCGGTCAAATTTGACCGCATTTTTTATACTCCTAAAAATTAGCCGGAAACTGACCGCACCTCATCTTTTCTCTTTTTCTTTAATATGCTATTCTTTTCGCATTTTAGAATTATTCTCATTTTTATGATTAAGCGACGTTATCTGATTTTTCTTTTGATCGTGCTTTCCTTTGTTTCACTTTTTCTCGGGGTAAGTACTGTTAATTTGCAAGGGTTACTGAATTTTGAAGGTAATCAATGGCAGATATTTTTCATCAGTCGAGTGCCTCGTTTAATCAGTATCTTGATTGCTGGCGCATCCTTAAGTATTTGTGGTTTAGTGATGCAACAACTCAGCCGAAACCGATTTGTTTCTCCAACCACTGCGGGCACCATGGATAGTGCAAGATTAGGGATTTTAATGGCAATGCTGTTTTTCCCAACGGCTTCGATGTTGTTAAAAACGACCATTGCGGTCATCGTGTCTTTCCTTGGCACATTGTTATTTATGACGATTCTGTCCCGTTTGAAATTCAAGGATACGATTTTTGTGCCTTTAGTGGGGATTATGTTCGGTAATATCGTCAGTTCAATTACCGCCTTTATTGCTTACAAAGAAGATTTATTACAAAACTTATCTGGATGGCTACAAGGGGACTTTTCTCTTGTGATGTCAGGCCGTTATGAATTGTTGTATTTCAGTATTCCTACACTCATCGTGGCTTATTTATTTGCGCACCGTTTTTCTATTGTCGGGATGGGGAAAGATTTTGCAGTTAATCTAGGTCTAAATTACAACCAAGTACTTTATCTCGGTCTGCTCATTGTGGCAGTGGTGTCTTCGATTATTATCGTGTCTGTTGGCGTGATCCCTTTCTTAGGGTTAATTATTCCGAATATCGTCACGCTTTATTTAGGGGATAACTTGAAGAAAGTATTATCTCATACGGCCTTGCTAGGCGCTGTATTTGTTTTATTTTGCGATATTTTAGGTCGAAGTGTGATTTATCCTTATGAGATTTCCATTAATGCCGTAGTTGGCGTATTTGGTAGTGGTATCTTCTTATTTTTATTATTAAAGCGGTATAGAAATGGCTAAGAAATCTTCTTCTCAACTGATTGTATTGTCGTTGTTAGCCATTGTTTCTCTTGTGCTCTATTTAGGCTACAACTTACCAAACCGTTGGCAATATGCCTTGGAAAATCGTGCCTTATCCTTAATTGCGATTGTGATTACAGGCGCGGCAATTGCACTCGCTACGATGATTTTCCAAACCGTCGTGAATAACCGAATTCTTACCCCGAGTATTTTGGGTTTAGACTCGCTGTATTTACTGATTCAAACGACGATTATTTTCCTTTTCGGTTCGAGCACATTGCTTTCCATGAATTCCATTGCATTGTTTGTCTTGTGTACGGGATTAATGATGGCGTTTTCATTAGTGCTTTATCACTTCCTGTTTAAGAAAGAAAACCAAAATATTTTCTTCTTATTGCTTGTTGGGATTATTTTCGGCACCTTCTTTGGTAGCTTGACGACGTTTATGGAAGTGTTGATTGACCCAAATGAATTTCAGATCGCTCAAGATATTGGATTTGCAAGTTTCAACCGAATCAATACACAAATCTTGTGGGTCGCATTAGCTATTTTAGTCGCGACGATTGTTTTCAGTCTGAGATATTGGCATTGCTTTGATGTGTTGGCATTAGGGCGAGAAAATGCCATTAACTTAGGTATCGATTACCAAAAGACCTTAAAAGTCCTATTAATTCTCGTGGCAATTTTAACGTCTGTGTCGACCGCACTTGTTGGCCCACTTACTTTCCTTGGGCTATTGGTGATGAATGTGACCTTTGAATTTGTTCGTGATTATCGTCACAAGGTACTCATTCCTGCCGCGATGTTAATTTCCATCATAACCTTGGTTTTAGGGCAATTATTAGTGACTCATATTTTTACGTTCCGCACGACATTAAGCATCATCGTTAATTTTGTCGGTGGCGTGTACTTTATTTATTTGTTATTAAGAGCAAACAAAAAATGGCAATAGAAATTCGCAATATTACGAAAAGTTACGGAAGTAAAAAGGTGGTGGATAATGTGTCCGTTACCATTCCTACGGGGAAAATTACGTCTTTTATCGGGCCGAATGGCGCGGGGAAGAGTACAGTGCTGTCTATTATGAGCCGTTTGTTGAATGCTGATAGTGGCGAGATTTATCTCAATGGTGAATTGCTCAATCGTAAGAAAAGTAGCGATATTGCGAAACAACTTGCGATTTTAAAGCAAACTAACAACATTAACTTGCGTCTAACTATTGAAGATTTAGTCGCTTTTGGGCGTTTCCCTTATTGCAAAGGAAATTTAACCCAAACTGACCGCACTTTTATTGATAATGCCATTGCCTATATGAATTTAGATGATATTCGTCATCAGTATATCGATAATTTAAGTGGTGGTCAGCGCCAACGTGCTTATATTGCGATGACGCTTGCACAAGATACCGATTATATTTTGTTGGATGAACCATTAAATAATCTGGATATGAAACATTCAGTGCAGATCATGCAAGTTTTGCGTAAATTAGCGACAGAACTCAACAAAACTGTGGTGATTGTGATTCATGATATTAATTTCGCCTCTTGTTACTCAGACTACATTGTCGCCATGAAAAATGGAAAATTAGTCCAACAAGGTGAAGTTAACCACATTATGCAATCGCCCGTGCTACAAGATATTTACGATATGGCGATACCTATTCAGGATATCGATGACCATAAAATTGCCGTTTATTTTAGATAAATAAGGAAATCTTCATGAAAAAAACATTATCAACTTTAGCACTTTCACTCTTTGCATTTACCAGTATTGCACAAGCTGCAGATATTACAGTTGAAAATGCCGCTGGAAAACAGGTTGTGCCACAAAATCCACAGCGTGTCATTGTGCTTGATTTTGGTGCAGCAGACACACTTCGTGCATTAGGTGTGCAAGATAAAATTGTGGGTTTCCCACAAAGCGGAAAAATTCCAAACTATCTTTCAGAATTTGCAGACAAAAAATATAAAAATGTCGGCGATTTGAAAGAACAATCATTGGAGCAAATTAACGAACTTAATCCGGATTTGATCATTGCGTCTAAACGTCAAGAAAAAATGATCGACAAATTTAAAGAAATCGCACCAGTATTTAATGTTGAAAATGACTACAATAATTACTACCCGAGTTTTCAACAAAATGTGACCGCACTTGGTCAGATCTTTGGTAAAGAAAATGTCGCGAAAGAAAAACTTTCAGCATTGGAAAGCAAGGTTGACCAAGTCGCAAAAGATGTGAAAGACAAAACAGCTTTGTTGGTATTGGTTAATGAAAGTAAAATCAGTGCCTTTGGTGATGGTTCTCGTTATGGCATGGTGTATCAAAAATTTGGCTTTAAACCGATTGATGACAGCATCAAATCGTCTACGCATGGACAAAGCGTTGGTTTTGAATATATCTTAGAAAAAAATCCAGACTTTTTACTCGTAGTGGATCGTACAGCAGCCATTACAGAAAAAGCCAACAACGCACAAAAAGTATTGGATAACGATATCATCAAACAAACCAAAGCGTATAAAGATGGACATATTGTGTATCTTGATGCGGCGAATTGGTATCTTGCGTTTGGTGGTTTAGAAAGTATGGAAATCATTGCACAAGAACTTGATCGTGCAGTGAAAAAATAATACAAAAAATCATCTAAAAGGGCAGTCAAGGATTGCCCTTTTTATATGTAAATTAATCTTTACACATATCAATAAACTTCCTATCATATCGGCATCATTTAATAAAATAGAGCTTATTTTATGCTGACATTTAATCCACAAGATCCTTTCTCTTGCTTTGTCACTCAAAGCCTTTCCATGAAAAGTGCGGTAGAAAATGCACAACGTTTTGCGATGTTTGATGTGCCGCTTTTGATTCAGGGTGAAACTGGCACGGGTAAAGATTTATTAGCCAAAGCTTGCCATTTTGCGAGCTTGCGTCGTGAGAAAAAATTCATTGCAGTAAACTGTGCAGGCCTGCCGGATGAAGATGCGGAAAGTGAAATGTTTGGGCGTAAAGTGGGTGACAGTGAAACCATCGGTTTTTTTGAATATGCTAACGAAGGCACGGTGTTGTTAGATGGCATTGCCGAGCTTTCATTAAGTTTACAGGCAAAATTATTGCGTTTTTTAACGGATGGTTCTTTCCGTCGAGTGGGTGAAGAAAAAGAACATCATGCAAATGTTCGGGTGATTTGTACTTCACAAGAACCGATGGAAAAGCTGTTAGAACAAGGGAAATTGCGCAGTGATTTATTCCATCGCTTAAATGTCTTAGCACTAAATGTACCGCCCTTGCGTGAGCGAGTGGACGATATTCAGCCTTTAACGGATGGTTTTTTACAAGAAATTAGCACGCAGCTTAAAATTCCCATGCCGAAATATGATGCTGATTTTTCGAATTATTTGAAAGGGCAGCCTTGGCAAGGCAATGTGCGAGAGCTTTACAATGTCTTGTATCGTGCCTGTTCCTTAGCGAAAAATAATCAGCTTGATATTGAAAGTTTAAATTTAAAACCCGTACAACGTGCGGTCATTTCTGCGGATGATTTTGGCGAGCAAACCCTGGATGAGATCATGGGACAATATGAGGCGAGTGTATTGCGTGCTTTTTATGCTCAGTATCCAAGTACTCGAAAATTGGCACAACGATTAGGCGTATCGCACACGGCGATCGCCAATAAATTAAAACAATACGGTATTAGTAAATAATTTCTGACAGTTTAGGGAATTGTTTACAAAGTTTGAGCCATTCGACTTTATCAATTTGTACATTGAGGATAAATTCGCCTTCATCCGAAATTTGTTCGTGACGAATACTCTCTAATTGATAGAGCGCGTGGCGAATTTTGCCCTCTTGAGGTAGCAGAGTGAGGGTTAAAGAAAGTATCTCATTTTTCAACCGCACTTTAATGGCTTCAAGTAGCAGATCTAATCCTTCACCTGAATGTGCAGAAAGATAAACGGCAACAGGCTTATTCTCGTCATCATATTCAATATGGGGCGCCACATTTTCCAATAAATCAATTTTGTTATATACCAACAATGCAGGCACTTTATCTGCTTTAATTTCTTCCAATACTAAATTCACGGCTTCAATATTTTCGATCTTTCGCACGTCTGCTGCATCAATGACGTGCAATAACAAACTGGCTTCTACCGTTTCTTGCAAGGTAGATTTAAATGCGGACACTAAATCATGGGGGAGTTGGCGAACAAAACCAACGGTATCGGCGAGAATCGCCGTACCAACATCTTGAATTTGTAAACGTCTTAATGTGGGATCGAGGGTGGCAAAAAGCTGATCTGCCGCATAGACATTGGCTTGTGTGATGAAATTGAATAACGTCGATTTTCCCGCATTGGTATAACCCACTAAGGAAATGGTCGGAATATCTGCTTTTTGTCGGGTTTGGCGATTTTGATTACGTTGTTTTTCGACTTTCGCCAAACGATTTTGTAACTGTGCAATACGCACCTTGATTAAACGGCGATCCGTTTCTAATTGCGTTTCTCCTGGACCACGTAATCCAACTGCACCTTTTTGCTGATCTAAGCCTGTTTTTCGGCGGACTAATCGAGTCGATAAATGCTTGAGTTGGGCTAATTCAACTTGTAATTTCCCTTCGTGTGAGCGGGCTCGTTGAGCAAAGATATCTAAAATTACCCCTGTGCGATCCACTACGCGGCATTGGCAGATGCTTTCTAAATTACGGGTTTGAGCGGGTGTTAATTGATGATTCACCAACACCACATCGGCATCTAAGGCTTTCACTGCATCCGCAATTTCTTGTGCTTTCCCTTCACCGATAAAATATTTCGCTTGTGGCGTCGCTCGGCTCGTGGTAATGATTTGTAAAATCTCAACATTGGCAGATTCCGCTAAAAGCTGGAACTCTTGCAGATCTTCAATGTTTTTATTTTGAGAAAAGAAAACATGCACGACGACAGCTTTATCTTTTGCCGATGGGCTATTGTCGCCTGTTTTAGATGACGAAAGTGCGGTTGAAATTTCAGGTGAATTTTCAACCGCACTTAAATTGATGAAACCATTCATTGAACAGAATTATTCTGCTTGTGTTTCTACTTCCTCTGCAACATCAGAAGTTTGTGCTGCATGATGGCCGCCATTATTATTGTGGTGAGAAACAGAACGCGCTGGAACCACAGTCGAAATCGCGTGTTTGTACACCATTTGATTAACCGTGTTTTTTAATAAAATCACGAATTGGTCGAATGATTCGATTTGACCCTGTAATTTAATCCCATTAACGAGATAAATCGAAACAGGAATACGTTCACGGCGTAACGCATTCAAATAAGGATCTTGTAATGATTGTCCTTTTGCCATTTTGCTATCCTTTGTTGTTATATGTTAATTAATGATAGAAACGAGTTGTCTCCGTCATCAAATATAGCAATAAACATTTTTCTTGTCTATGGGTTTATCTCTTTGCTTTCACGCAGTTTTTTCAGAATTGCTTTCATTTTTTCGTCTAGTTGAGCATTGAGACGTAATGTTTCTCCCGTTTTAGGGTGCTCAAAGCGAATAGAAAACGCATGTAAAAACAAACGATTGAGCCCGAGTTCTTGCATATATTTATCGAACTCTTTATCACCGTATTTATCATCCAGTGCAATCGGGTGACCTGCATATTGAGTATGAACTCGGATCTGATGAGTTCTTCCTGTTACAGGCGACGCTTTTACTAAGGTCGCATTTTGATAGCGTTCTTCGATGGCAAATCGTGTTTCTGAAGGTTTACCTTGCTCACTGACTTTAACGATACGTTCACCACTAGCCAGTTCATTTTTCAATAAAGGCGCTTGCACGACTTTTACATGAGATTGCCATTGTCCACGCACGAGCGCGAGATAATCTTTTTGTACGGTTTTAACACGAAGTTGTTCGTGTAAGTTGCGTAAGGCAGAGCGTTTCTTCGCCACCAATAAAATGCCCGATGTATCTCTGTCTAAACGGTGAACTAATTCTAAAAAACGGGCTTCAGGACGTAATGCACGCAAGGCTTCAATCACGCCAAAATTCAAACCACTCCCGCCATGAACCGCAATGCCGGAAGGTTTGTTCAATACTAATAAACAGTCATCTTCAAAAATAATATGACTTTCAAGGGAGGCAACTTTATTCAAGTTTTTAGAAATTGGGGCAGTATTTTTTTCAGAAACACGAACTGGTGGCACACGCACCACATCACCATTTTGCAATTTATATTCAGGTTTGATTCGTCCTTTGTTCACTCGTACTTCACCTTTACGCAGAATGCGATAAATCAAACTTTTTGGCACACCTTTTAATTTTGCCAATAAATAATTATCAATGCGTTGTCCTGCTTCATCCTCAGAAATCGTGAGCATTTTGACGGATTGATTGATGATTTTTTCTTGTTTTTCAGTCATTGAATCTGTCCTTTAAAAATTGGGCTGAATCATATCACAATATCCCTGGTGATAATAGCAAGAATGCCTTGCTAATTTAGCTCCGAATGTGGATAATAGAGCGTCTTTCTGCGCCTCAAATTTGGCATTTAGAAAGTAATTTTGTATGTTGGTCAAAACTCAATGCGGCAAATGGCATAAGACATTGATAATCAACATGTTTTTCTTGAAGATTGACGCTTCCTTGCAATGCGTAATTAACACATCCGTATTGTTTTACGAAAATTGTCTTAGATAACAATTGAGTATGCTATCAATGCACCCAGCAACACACAGTCGTGAGATTGACTGTTCGCGAGAAACACGAGGTCGATGGCTAAGGTCAGTAAATCTGTAAAGTGCGGTTAATTTTCAAGGTATTTTAGATAATTTAAAACGAGAAATTGACAATGAAAAGAATGTTAATCAATGCGACTCAAAAAGAAGAGTTGCGCGTTGCGTTGGTCGATGGCCAGCGTTTATTCGACTTGGATATTGAAAGTCCGGGTCATGAACAGAAAAAAGCCAATATTTACAAAGGGAAAATCACTCGCGTAGAGCCGAGTTTAGAAGCAGCCTTTGTGGATTATGGTGCAGAGCGCCATGGCTTCCTTCCTTTAAAAGAAATTGCCCGTGAGTATTTCCCTGCTGATTACGTGTTCCAAGGTCGTCCAAATATCCGTGATATTTTGACCGAGGGCCAAGAAGTCATCGTTCAGGTGAACAAAGAAGAACGCGGCAATAAAGGCGCAGCCTTAACCACTTTTGTTTCCCTTGCCGGTAGTTATTTGGTGATTATGCCAAACAATCCGCGTGCAGGTGGCATCTCTCGCCGTATTGAAGGCGATGAACGTATCGAATTAAAAGAAGCATTGAGTTCTTTAGATGTACCAGAAGGCGTAGGCCTTATCGTGCGTACAGCGGGTGTGGGTAAATCACCAGAAGAATTACAATGGGACTTAAAAGTACTGTTACATCATTGGGAAGCGATTAAACAAGCTTCACAAAGCCGTCCGGCGCCGTTCTTAATTCACCAAGAAAGTGATGTGATCGTTCGTGCGATCCGTGATTACTTGCGTCGAGATATCGGTGAGATCTTAATTGATAGCCCGAAAGTATTTGAAAAAGCGAAAGCACACATCAAACTTGTACGTCCAGATTTCATCAATCGTGTGAAACTATATCAAGGTGAAGTGCCGCTATTTAGCCACTATCAAATTGAGTCACAAATTGAATCCGCCTTCCAACGTGAAGTGCGTTTACCTTCAGGTGGTTCAATTGTCATTGATGTGACAGAAGCGTTAACGGCGATCGATATCAACTCGGCGCGTTCAACTCGTGGTGGTGATATTGAAGAAACCGCATTAAATACCAACCTTGAAGCAGCGGATGAAATTGCTCGTCAATTACGTTTACGTGACTTAGGTGGTTTAGTGGTCATTGATTTTATCGATATGACACCTGTTCGTCACCAACGTGAAGTAGAAAACCGTATTCGTGATGCTGTGCGTCAAGACCGTGCACGTATTCAAATTAGCCGTATTTCTCGCTTCGGCTTGTTGGAAATGTCGCGTCAGCGTTTAAGTCCATCATTAGGTGAGTCTTCTCACCATGTTTGTCCACGCTGTCAAGGTACGGGTAAAGTGCGTGATAACGAAAGTTTATCACTTTCTATCTTACGTTTAATCGAAGAAGAAGCGTTAAAAGAAAATACCAAACAAGTACACACCATCGTGCCTGTACAAATTGCGTCTTACTTACTTAACGAAAAACGTAAAGCTGTTCATAGCATCGAAAAACGCCATGATGTAGATATTATCGTGGTGCCAAATGAAGCAATGGAAACGCCACATTTCAGCGTATTCCGTGTACGTGAAGGCGAAGAGCTAAATGAATTAAGCTATAACTTAGCGAAATTCCATGATGCACAAGACGATACATTTGTACCAGAAGAGTCTCTTGTTTCTCGCAATATCGAAACTGCAGCTGTGACCTCTGAGCAAGTAATGGAAAGTGCAGCAGTATCTTTATCGATCCCAACAGCTGCGCCTGCACCAGTTGAGCGTAAATCGGAAGAACCATCATTGTTTGCGAAAATTGTTGCCGCAATTAAAGGTTTATTTGCCTCTGAACCAAAAGAAGAAGAGAAAAACCAAAACAACCGCAACAATCGTAACGGCAACCGCAATAATCGCCGCAATCAAGATCGCCGTAATAATCGCCGTTCTCGCAATAACGAAAACAACGATAATGCGAAAAATACAGATGAAGAAAATGCGCGTCCAACTCGTGAGCGTGTGAATAATCGTCGTAATCGTCGTAACGTTAATGAAGAGGTTATTGCTGAAAGTGCGGTTAATTTAGCGAATGTTTCTGATGATAATCGTCAAGAAGAAAAAGCAGAGAAACCGGTAGCAGAGCGTCGTCAACGTCGTGATTTACGTAAACGTGTTCGTATTGATAACAATGCAAATAATGTGAATGAGAGTGTTATTGACGCAGTTGAAGTGCCAGTTGTTGAGACCGTTCAAAATGAAGTGGTTGAAAACAACGCTGTTGATAATACAGAAGATAAACCACGTCAAGAACGTCAGCGTCGTACTCCACGCCATTTACGTACATCGAATAATCAACGCCGTCGTCGTAATGAAGTGAAGTCTCCAATGCCATTATTTGCTGCGGTAGCTTCACCAGAATTAGCAAGCGGTAAAGTATGCATCGATTATTCTGCTGTGAATGCACCGAAAGAAAATAATTTCTTATCAGTGGATGAGTTGCTTGAGCAAGAAAAAACGAAAAAAGGTGTGATCACCCCGGCAACAGGTATTGTCGTGGAGGAGAAATCAGTTGAAGCACAACCTGCGTTAGATTTCATTACTCAACCGGCAAATGAAGCGGTTCAACAGAAAGTGCAAGAATCATTAGAACGCTTGCATCATAAATCAGAACCTGTTGCTCAAGTTGCAACGGCTGAAGTTAAACCACAAGAAAAAGCTGAGCTTGCTCGTTCTTATGTGTTCACTGGTCGTGCTGGTACTATTTCAGCCGTGCCACATACAAAAGCAGCGATGACACTAGCGAAAGCACCAGATGAAGAGTCTAAACCATTCCCAATTGTGGAATGGACGGAGTCTCGTTATTACTTTAACGGTAAAGGCGCGGCAGGTCATCATAGTGCAATTAGCCACATTTACTCTGAACCTACACAAGCGAAATCAGAGTAATATCTTAATCATAAAGACGGAGCCAGTAGGTTCCGTTTTTTTATTTTGTGTATTTTTAAAACATAGTGATTCAAAAGTAGTCAGTCAGATAATTTTTTTATTTTCTTGCTTGACGGGGTGGGGGAAAAAACGTATTATTCACCTCGCTTAAATCACGGAGGAATGGTCGAGTGGTTGAAGGCACCGGTCTTGAAAACCGGCGAGGGTTTACGCCCTCCGTGAGTTCGAATCTCACTTCCTCCGCCATCAAATTCAAAAAAATCCCTAAGTCGAAAGATTTAGGGATTTTTGCTTTTCAGTCTATTAAAAATATCTTATTTTTTGACCGCACTTTCTTGGGCTTCTTTAAAGGCAAGGTATTCTTCTAAGGTCTCAATCGCTTCTAAACATTTTTGACGGCGCGTTAAATAAATTGCAGCAGTTTGCTTATGTATATCTCGTTGAATTTCTGTTTGTGCAGTATCAGCTTGTGCTTTAGCTTCTTCATACTTTTCTGTAAGTTGCTGCAGGGCTTCATAATATTTTTCTAGACGCTCTCTAGGCGGGAGACGATGAATGCTATGTTGTGATTTACTACTTGCAACTTGTGGCTCTGCTATTTTTGGTTGAACGGGCTTTTTATGCTTGCGATTCATAGCTTCAGTCAAGGCGGTACATTGCCCTAAAAGATATTCTGCCATAAATACAATTTGTTCTTCATTTTGATGAGGAATTTTACAGAGCTTAGTTAAGCTTTGTTGGATTTCTTTGAGATAAAAACCGATAGTTTCAAAATCTTCAGTAAATAAAGTGCGGTTAAATTTCGCATTGATTTTTTTATCGGAGTCAGCTTGATAGGCCTGGGTCAGTTGCTGTACTTTTTGCTCGAGCGTATTGAGTAATGATTGAATAGACATAAAAAATCCCCGCATAATGTATGCAGGGATTATAACGATTAAAGGGTCATGGCTGCAATCCAACCGAATACTAACAGTGGGATATTGTAGTGAATAAAGGTTGGCACAACAGAATCCCAAATGTGGTCGTGTTTACCATCTATATTCAAACCGGATGTCGGTCCAAGTGTTGAGTCAGAAGCCGGTGAACCCGCATCCCCTAATGCTGCTGCTACACCTACGATAGCCACTGTTGCAAGTGGTGAGAAACCAAAAGAGAGACAAAGTGGTACATAAATTGAGGTGATAATTGGTACAGTAGAGAAAGAAGAACCAATACCCATGGTAATCAATAACCCAACAAGTAACATTAAGAATGCCGCAACGCCTTTACTTTGAATCGCACCAGTTGAAAGTGCATCAACTAACTCTTTCACACCGCTTGTGGTATTAATCACATTCGCAAAACCAGACGCTGCAATCATAACAAAGCCAATCATCGCCATTAAGCGTAAACCTTGTTGGAAAATATCGTTACTTTCTTTAAGTTTGAAGATACCGAATGCCCCGAAAATTGCTAAACCAACTAAACCACCAATAATTGTCGAGCTTGTGAAAAGCTGTGTGGCAAAAGTCGCGACAATGGCGATCACACTTGCGGTAATTTGAATAGGTTTAATGTTTGCAATGTGTTGTTCAATTTCAGCTGTAGTTGGTTCTGCCGTTGTCACAACATACTCACGCGGTTTGCGATAGGTAACAAATACAGCAGTGAGTAAACCAAGAATCATACCAATCACAGGGATAAGCATAGCAAAAGAAACTTCGCCTACACTGGTTTGTAAACCGAGTGATGCACCAGCAAGATTGATATTTTTTACTAAAATGCTTTCGATAAAGATTTTCCCGAAACCGACAGGCAAGATCATATAAGTTGCGGTTAAACCAAAGGTAATAATACAAGCCACTGCACGACGATCGATTTTTAAACGGTTAAAAATAGAAAGTAGAGGCGGCACTACAATCGGGATAAACGCAATGTGCACGGGGAGTAAGTTTTGGGATGAAATGGCGAATAAAAGCAAAATGCCAAGCAGCATATATTTAAACCAGGCTAAATTTTTACCGGTTGGTGTTTTGTTCATTCGGGTAATAATTTTGTAGGCAAGCAAATCAGTGATGCCAGATTTTGAAATCGCAATGGCAAATGCACCGAGCATCGCATAGTTCATGGCAACTTCAGCACCACCACCTAAGCCGCCTGTAAAGGCTTCAATGGTTTTGCTTAAACCTAAGTCTCCGCATAAGCCAGCTGTCAGAGCGGAAATCACCAGTGCGATAACCACGTTCACGCGCAGCAAGCTTAACGCCAATAGCACGACAATTGAAATAACAACGGGATTCGATAGCATATTGTTGTTCCTTATTGATTAATTAAAAGAAAAGGTCGCATAAAAGAAAATTGATTTAAGGTTAAATGTCGCATAGTAATAAACTCCTGTAAATTAATAATAAAACAAAACCCCTCGAAAGTTGCCTTCCGAGGGGTAAGATTTTTTTGATCTTTATCTTGTCAGCTCGGAAGAAATCTTCCAAGCACGCCAACAGCCTGAAAGATTATTCAGTTGAATGGCGATGATGGTGACGAAGGATAAAGTTCATTTGAAACTCTCTTATTTAGATAACTAAATCGAATTGCTTTTTAAAATACGGTAAAGCGAAAACGATTGCAAGCCTTTTTTCTAAAAAATTTTAAAAATTAAAGTGCGGTCTGATTTTCAGCTGTTTTTTCCGTTTCATCTGTTTGAGCAATATGTGGGAATCCCCCGAGATTTTTTAAATGATTGACCATATAGCAAAATAATTCTGCAGTACGTTCAGTATCATAGAGTGCGGAGTGTGCTTGTTTGCCATCAAAAGGAATTTTTGCCGCTTGGCACGCCTTGACGAGCACCGTTTGCCCAAACATAAAACCTGCAAGTGTTGCCGTATCAAACATTCCAAAAGGGTGGAATGGATTGCGTTTTACACCCGTACGTTCAGCCGCAGCCATCACGAAGCTTTGGTCAAAAGCCGCATTATGTGCCACGATGATAGAACGCTGACATTCTGCATCTTTTTGTCCACGACGCACCATTTGGAACAATCCCGTGATCGCATCTAATTCAGATACGGCACCACGCAATGGATTGTGAATATCAATCCCATTAAATTTGAGAGATTCAGGATTAATATTCGCCCCCTCAAATGGTTCAATATGAAAATGGCATTTTTGGTCAGGTTGTAAATTGCCATTCTCATCCATTTTTAGGGTGATTGCTGCAAGCTCTAAAAGTGCATCTTTTTTTGCATCAAATCCCGCTGTTTCCACATCAATAATGACAGGAAAGTAGCCGCGAAAACGATTTTTTAATTGGTGGTGATAAGGAATTTC